>ENA-OQDL01001276-OQDL01001276.1-human-gut-metagenome-genome-assembly--contig:-NODE-1276-length-12874-cov-4.641484_pt1 | contig 12874 bp, 16 predicted proteins | sample MGYA00242782_ERZ504609 | MGnify/ENA primary metagenome ERZ504609 (study PRJEB26092, sample SAMD00036320) | human gut metagenome | host: Homo sapiens | study: EMG produced TPA metagenomics assembly of... | reverse complement strand
CTCAATACCATTATAGCACAAAAAGCCGAAAAAGCCTATACATAAAAACAACAAATTTGACAAAAAAATATAAGCATTCATGCGGCTTATACGCTGTTTTTCATTCGGAAAGGTGTCAAACTCCCGACCGGCTAAAAAATGGTGTTGTAAGTGACGTACAAAATATACTGTATACAGATATAGTGTATTATAGAAAGTGACGTCTGACAACAATTGCTGCAATTTATGTATTTCCATGATTACTCCTTATGTTTGATCTGTTGTAACTGTAAAGTACTGAACAGTTACCATCTTTTTTATTTCTTTCCACTACAGTGTTTCGTAAATAACTGTATTATTCACGCAGGATACGGATTCGAGTGCGCAGGTCAAATCACCTTTTAATCAAAATAAATCGTCTTACCGCTCTTTGCAGACTCATAGATTGCTTCCAGTACACGGGTGACAACTGCAGCCTGTGCAGGTTTTACTACCTGTTCAGCTCCGTCAGCAACGATATGGTAGAACAGTTCCTGCTCATAATCTCCTGCCGGTTTTTCTTCTCCTGAGAAGAATGCTACTCCTTCGCCGGATAATGCCGGTTTCTCTACTACCTGTTTATTGTGGTGGATGTAGTTGATCCGCAGGCCGTCTTTCATATCTGCTCCGGCTTTTGTTCCGCACAGACTTGTCTTGGCCTCATCAACCTCCAGTGTGTTCAGTGCCCAGGCTGCTTCCAGCTCGATCACTGCACCGTTTTTCATACGGATGAATCCGAAAGCGGAATCTTCTACACAGAATTCCTTCGGATCCCAGTCTCCAAAGGCATTTCCCTGATTGGTCTGGTCAGCCAGTTTGTGGAAGGTCTGTCCTGTTACAGACTCTACTTCATAGTTATCCATCATCCATAAGGTCAGATCCAATGCATGGGTTCCGATATCGATCAGCGGACCGCCGCCCTGTTCTTCTTCATTTAAGAATACACCCCAGGTAGGAACTGCTCTTCTTCTGAGTGCATGGGCTTTTGCAAAGTAGATCTCTCCCAGTTCGTCAGCCTTGCACATTTCTTTCAGATACAGGGAATCTGGACGGTAACGGTTCTGATATCCGATGTTCAGGATTCTGCCGGTTTTCTCTGAAGTCTCCACCATCTTCTGTGCTTCTGCATAATTCTTTGCCATCGGTTTCTCACACATAACATCTTTTCCTGCTTCCATAGCTGCGATAGAGATCTCTGCGTGGGAGCGGTTCGGCGTGGTTACATATACAACATCCAGGTCCTCTTTGATAAGCTCCTGATAATCTTCAAATACTTTTGCATCTTCTGTGCCATATTCTTTTTTTGCTTTCTCTGCACGCTCTCTGATGATGTCACAGAAAGCTACGATCTCATAGAGACCAGTTTTCTTCATAGCCGGAAGGTGTTTTCCGTTGGCGATTCCTCCGCATCCTACGATTCCTGCTTTTAATTTTCTCATGGTATTCTCTCCTTTACTAAATTACGTACTGCTCCAGATATCTCTTGCTGAGGATCAAAGAATTCTCAACCTTTTCCTTGGAATCTTCAAAGGCCTTGTCCTCGACCTCGATACATGTATAGCCGTCATATCCGATATCCGTAAGTGCTGATACATATTTTCCCCAGTCTACATCTCCGAGTCCAGGGAGCTTCGGTGACATGTATTCCAGCGGATATGCCATGATCACCGCAGGATTCCAGCTTGTCTTTGTAGATCTTGATATCCTTGTAGTGGACATGGAAGATTTTATCTTTGAACTCATAAAGCGGGCGGATATTAATCGATCATCTGCCAGATAAAATGGGATGGATCGTAGTTGATGCCCAGATGGTCACTGTCCAGGATCCGGAACACTTCTCTCCAGATCGGCGGTGTTGTCATCAGGTTCTGTCCTCCCGGCCACTGTTCCTCGCCGAAAAGCATCGGGCAGTTTTCGATGGCAACCTTCACGTCACATTCCTCAGCCAGTTTTATGATCGGCGGCCAGATCTCTTTTACCAGTTCCAGGTTTTCCTGTACATTTTTGGTCTGGTCCCTTCCGATAAATGTGGTGACCATGCCCACACCTAATTTCTTACTTGCAAGGATCACCTGTTTCAGGTGTTCCACAGCGGCTGCGCTTTTCTCTTTATCTGCCGCCATCACGTTTGGATAATAGGCCAGTGACGAGATCTCCACTCCTGATTTTTTTTGGCATATTCCACGATATGCTCTGCATATGCATCATCCTGGTTGACCCGTTCCGCATCGATATGGCTTACACCCGCATATCTTCTTTCTGCTTTTTCTTCTGGCCAGCATGCCACTTCCACACACTCAAATCCCTGCTCAGACGCAAAATCCATCATCTCTTCATAGTTCCAGCTGTCAAGGATCGCTGTAACAAACCCAAGTTTCATAGGAATGCCCTCCTGTTTCTTCTATTTTTCTGTATGCTGTTCAGCAGCCACTGTGAAGGTACCGGACAGCTATTATCTCTGTTATTTCGCCCATGGAGTTGGTGTGAACTCTCCGCCTCTGCACCATTTCAGATAGTTCAGTGCGTGGAGCTGTCCGATCATCTCCAGTTCTCCGTTGTATACCGGATCATGATATCCCTCGATACAGATATCGTCCTCATATCCGTTACTTCTTAAAATAGAAATGATATCTCTCCAGTTTGTGTCACCAAATCCCGGCATACGGTGCCATACGAACGGAACTGCTCCGGAGATACCGCCGTGTCTTACTGCATCCCAGTCGATGGTCGCATCTTTTCCATGTACATGGACGATCTTTTTGCACCATTTTCTCAGCTCTGTCACAGGGTCGATCAGCTGTACCATCTGGTGGGTCGGCTCCCATTCCAGACCGAAGTTGTCATTCTTTACTTCCTCAAACATCACTTCCCAGGCTTTCGGGTTGAAACCGATGTTGCAGGTGGCATGTTCCCAGGTTCCATCCATCAGGCAGTTTTCGATACCCAGTTTCACACCTTTCTCTTCTGCAAGGTCTGCCAGTTCACGGAACACTTTTCCGAACTCTTCGTATGCGGATTCTACCGGTTTTCCTTCCCATGCCCCTGCAAAGGTGCTTACGTGGGTAGCTCCGAATTTTTCAGCAGTGCAGATCACCTTTTCCAGGGTCTTTCTGTGCTCTGTGTACTGGATCGGGTTACAGTAATATCCAACGGTAGTGATCTTGGAATCTGTACCGGCAAGGATCTTTTCTGTGTTCAGTGCCAGTTTGTCAAGATCTGTTCCTTCCAGTGACATATGGAAATTAAGGGAAAATGTTTCGAATCCTTTTCCAACAAATCCTTTCAACCATTCTTCTGCCACGGGTCCCGGAACGCAGGTTCCGATTTTAATCTGTTTCATACTTTTTTCCTCCTGTTCTGTTACATGCGCTCTCGTAGAACATGTACAACTATATTCTTATGGTAACTATTCAGTAGACATTATCCCTCGAGGTGTTTTGGCATGAATATGCCAAAATCCAGAGACACACAAACAAAATGCTATTACCGAAGGTGATTTGAAATGCATTTTTGCCCGTAACTGTGAAGGTACTGAACTGTTACACCTCATCCTGAAATTCGATCACCTGGTTTGTCTCCGCTGACCGGAAGATCGCTTCTAAGTGAGCTTCCGACTCATCTGATGAACCATGAAGTGAAGAAAAGAATCACAAATGGAAAACATCGTGTAATCTATCATGCACATACAACAAATACAATCGCGTTGACATTCGTACTTCCTTTGGATGATCAGGTGTTCACAAGAGAACTTTGGGAGTCAGCAACAGAGTGTCCGGTTGTATTCCCGGATGGAGTTGGAGTTGTAGGCTGGATGGTTCCGGGCGGAAGAGCAATCGCAGAAAAGACAGCTGAATTGATGGAGAAATACGATGTTGCTATCTGGGCACATCATGGAATGTTCTGTTCAGGAGAAGACTTTGATCTTACATTCGGTCTTATGCATACAGTAGAGAAGTCAGCAGAAATTCTTGTGAAGATTCTGTCTATGACACCAAGAAAGATTCAGACAATCACTCCGGAAAACTTCCGCGAACTGGCACATGACTTCAATGTAACACTTCCAGAAGAGTTCCTGTATGAGAAAAAGAAATAATTAAATTTCAATATTCGGAAATAAGAAAGTAATGAAATAGATGGGAGAAATTCTTGACAGTGCTTTTTTAACATGTTATGCTATAGTCGATTTTGAGAGACGAAGATGCAGAGTAACAGACAGAGTCTTTTCAAAGCAATTGTTTCGGACCACCCAGCGAGGTTAAGGCCATACGGACAGCCGGGTCCACTGCCGATTATGGTAACTTTGGTTGCCTTATTGATTGAGTTAAAAGCTCTAATTTTATAAGTAGGTTTCTTTGATAGCCTTGATGCGCCAGACGCGCAGACTTGTGAAACGGTCAATAAGAGTAGTAAAAGTATAATTGCTATATAGACTCTGACACGCATGATCCAGAAGTTTTATTTAAAAATCTAAGAGAAGATATTGCCTTTTCTGTTACAGCTGAGAATAAAACAGACGAATACATACCGAACGCAGGTTTGTGGCTTAGCGCCCTTATCTGCGTTTTTTTCTGTATTAAGAAAATATTTTAACAAAGGGACCTGGAAAGAGAGGAAATATGAAAGGGAGTCGTTTTAAATTAAACCAGAATCATGCACCGATCCATGAGGCTCTGGAGACTTTCCGACGAATGCGGGTTGTACCTTTTGATGTCCCTGGTCATAAACGGGGAAGAGGAAATCCGGAGCTGACAGAATTTCTCGGACAAAAATGTGTAGGCGTCGATGTCAATAGTATGAAACCACTGGACAATCTCTGCCATCCGGTATCTGTAATACGGGAAGCAGAAGAACTGGCAGCAGATGCCTTTGGAGCAGCACATGCATTTTTAATGGTAGGGGGCACGACAAGTTCTGTACAGACAATGGTTCTGACGGCCTGCAAACGTGGAGATGAGATCATATTGCCACGTAATGTTCACAGGAGTGTGTTGAATGCACTTGTTTTATGTGGTGCGATCCCTGTTTATGTAAATCCGGAGGTAGACCAGCGGCTTGGGATTTCCCTGGGAATGCAAAGAGAACAGGTAGCAAAAGCGATAAAAGAGCATCCAAAGGCAGTCGCAGTGTTAGTAAATAATCCGACTTACTATGGAATATGCAGTGATCTGCGAGCGATTGTCAAGATGGCACATGAGGCAGGAATGATGTGCCTGGTAGACGAAGCGCATGGAACACATTTTTATTTCGGTGGAGGACTTCCTGTTTCAGCTATGGAAGCAGGTGCAGACATGGCGTCTGTATCCATGCACAAAAGCGGAGGCAGTCTTACACAGTCGAGTCTGCTTCTTACAGGTCCGGACGTACATGCCGGGTATGTGCGGCAGATCATCAATCTGACACAGACAACATCAGGAAGCTATCTTCTGATGTCGAGTCTTGACATTTCAAGAAGGAATCTTGCACAACGTGGCCGTCAGATTTTCCATCAGGTAGCAGATATGGCGGAATATGCCAGAGAGGAAATCAATGCAATCGGTGGTTATTATGCATTTGGAAAAGAACTGGTAAATGGAAATTCTGTTTTTGATTTTGATATTACAAAGTTAAGTGTACATACGTTAGATATCGGACTCGCAGGAATTGAAGTTTATGATATTCTGCGTGATGAATACGACATTCAGATCGAATTTGGAGATATTGGAAACATTCTTGCTTACCTTTCGATCGGAGACCGTGCACAGGAAGTAGAACGGCTTGTGAGTGCACTTGCGGAGATCCGCAGACGTTTTCAGACAGACGGAACAGGACTTCTGAGTCAGGAATATATTGATCCTCAGGTAGTGGCCAGTCCACAGGAAGCTTTTTATGCAGAGAAGTGCAGTCTGCCACTTAGGGAAACAGAAGGTATGGTCTGTAGTGAATTTGTGATGTGTTATCCGCCTGGAATTCCGATCCTTGCGCCTGGGGAACGCATCACAGCAGAAATTCTGGATTATATCGAGTATGCAAAAGCGAAGGGTTGTAATATGACCGGACCGGAAGATCCGGATATTTTGAAACTGAATGTTCTGACAGGGAGGTAATAATAATGGAAATGTGGTTTTCGGAATTCCATACACCGGATGTGAAACACAGTATCCGGGTAAACCGTCAGCTCTTTTCCAGACAGAGTGATTATCAGAGAATTGATATTTTTGAGACACCGGAATTTGGCCGTGTTCTTACTCTGGACGGAAATGTAATGCTGACAGAACGTGACGAATTTATTTATGATGAGATGATCACGCATGTGCCGATGGCAATCCATAAAGAAGCAAAAGATATTATGGTGATTGGAGCCGGAGATGGCGGTGTTGTTCGCGAACTGACCAGATACGACAGGGTCAGACACATTGATCTGGTAGAAATGGATCCGATGGTTGTCGAGGCATGTCGTGCATACCTTCCGGAAAATGCATGCAGACTGGATGACAGAAGAGTACATCTTCATTACGAAAATGCACTCCGTTTTATCCGAAGATGCGAGGCAAAATATGATCTTATTATCGTAGATTCCTCGGATCCGTTTGGCCCATCGGAAGGATTGTTTACCCGCGAATTCTATGGGAATTGTTACAATGCATTGAAAGAGGATGGAATTATGGTCAATCAGCAGGGAAGTCCATTCTACGCAGAAGATGCACATGCAATGCAGCGAAGCCATAAAAGAATTGCAAGTACCTTTCAGATCAGTCGTGTTTATCAGGCACATATCCCAACCTTTGCCGCAGGTTACTGGTTGTTTGGATTTGCCAGCAAAAAATATCATCCCGTAGATGATCTGGACGCAGAAGCATGGAATGCATTAAATCTTCGTACACGTTACTATACAACAAGACTCCATAAAGGAGCATTTTACCTTCCGGCATTTCTGGAAGATATGCTGAAAGAAGTGGAGGAATAATTCATGATTTTACCGAATATAGAAACTTTTATAGGATGCGAAAGCAGCTTTGAGGAAGCATCGATTGTCCTTTATGGTGCGCCGTTTGATTCGACGACAAGTTTTCGTCCGGGCGCAAGATTCGGTCCGGCAGCTATGCGTCATGAGAGTTTCGGACTTGAAACTTACAGTCCATATCAGGACAGAGACCTTATGGATATCAGTGTATTTGACAGCGGGGATCTGGAACTTTGCTTTGGAAGCAGTGAAATGGCGCTTTCGGATATTCAAAAGAGAGCAGAAGAAATATTGAAATCAGATAAATTTCCATTGCTTCTGGGAGGAGAACATCTGGTGACGCTGGCAGCAGTACGCGCTGTAGCTGCGAAATATCCGGATCTACATATCATCCATTTTGATGCACATGCAGATTTAAGGGATGATTATCTGGGAGCCAGATTGAGTCATGCCTGTGTTCTGCGAAGATGCCATGATCTTCTGGGAGACGGCCGTATCCATCAGTTCTGCATCCGAAGCGGAGAGAGAGAAGAATTTAGATTTGCCGCGCAGCATACAGATTTCCATCCACTTTCTTTTGACGGACTGGAAGAGACTGTAAGAGAACTGAAAGAGAAAAATGTACCAATTTATTTTACAATTGATCTGGATTGTCTGGATCCGGCAGTATTTCCGGGAACAGGGACTCCGGAGGCGGGGGGAGTAACTTTCTTAGAGCTTCTTGAAGCCATCCGTACAGTTGCACAGGCAAATGTAGTAGGAGCGGATGTGAATGAACTTGCTCCTATGTTGGATGCAAGTGGTGTCTCAACCGCAACAGCATGTAAGGTTCTTCGTGAACTGCTTCTTGCAATTGCAAAATAAACCGGCAACTTATAAGAGAGCAATTATAAAAAAGAATATGTAACTGTTCAGAGCCAAGCAAAATTTCAAAAAAAGATGTAAAATGCTTGCATTTTTAAGACTATTTTTGAAATTTTGCTTGGCGGATACGCCACACCTTCAAAATGCGTAGCATTTTGAAGGTTGGCTCTGAACAGTTACAAGAATATTATAAATATATAACTGTTGAAGAAAAGGAGAAGAGTTATGAGCAGAGTACTTGTAATCGGCTGCGGAGGAGTAGCCAGTGTAGCAATTCAGAAATGTTGTCAGGCAGATGAGGTCTTCACAGAACTTTGTATTGCAAGCCGTACAAAGGAAAAATGTGATGCACTTGCAGAAAAGCTAAAAGGAAAGACAAAAACAGTTCTTACGACAGCTAAGGTTGATGCAGACGATGTGGATCAGCTGATCGAACTGATCAATGATTACAAACCGGATCTGGTAATGAATATTGCGCTTCCATATCAGGATCTGACGATTATGGATGCGTGTCTGGCATGTGGCGTAAACTATATGGATACAGCGAACTACGAGCCGGAAGATACGGATGATCCGAAGTGGCGTGCGATTTACGAAAAACGCTGTAAAGAAGAAGGATTTTCAGCATATTTTGATTATTCCTGGCAGTGGGCATACCGCAAAAAATTTGAAGATGCAGGTCTTACAGCACTGCTTGGATGCGGATTTGACCCGGGTGTCACACAGGCATACTGTGCATATGCATTAAAACATGAATTTGATCAGATTAATACCATTGATATTCTGGACTGCAATGGCGGTGATCATGGATATGCATTTGCGACAAACTTTAATCCGGAAATCAATCTTCGTGAAGTAAGTGCACCGGGAAGTTACTGGGAAAATGGACATTGGGTAGAAATCCCGCCGATGGATATTAAGAGAGAATACAACTTTGATCAGGTCGGAGACAAGGACATGTATCTACTTCATCATGAGGAAATAGAGTCTCTTGCGAAAACAATTCCAGGGGTAAAACGTATTCGTTTCTTTATGACTTTTGGACAAAGTTATCTGGATCATATGCGTTGTCTTGAGGATGTGGGAATGCTTTCTACAACACCGATCCAGTACAATGGACAGGAAATCGTTCCGATCCAGTTCCTGAAAGAACTTCTTCCGGATCCGGCAAGTCTTGGTCCACGCACAAAAGGAAAAACAAATATCGGCTGTATTTTTACCGGTGTAAAAGATGGAAAAGAAAAGACTTATTATATCTATAATGTGTGCGATCATCAGGAATGCTACCATGAAGTTGGAAGCCAGGCAATCAGTTATACAACAGGCGTTCCGGCAATGTGCGGAGCATTGATGATGCTGACTGGAAAATGGATCAGACCGGGTGTATATACCGTAGAGGAATTTGATCCGGATCCGTTCCTGGACGCACTTGACCGTTATGGTCTGCCACGCAGTGAAAATCATGATCCGAAGTTGGTAGACTGATGGAAAGATTAGATAAAAGAGCACCATTTACAGCCACCGGCGGAATTATTCCGCCGGAATTTGAGCATATCAAAACACCTTGTTATATATTGGATGAAAAAGCACTTATAGAAAACGCAAAACTGCTCGGTGGAGTAGCAGAACGGACAGGATGTAAGATGCTTCTGGCACAGAAAGCATTCAGTAATTATGATTGTTATCCCTTTTTTTGAACCGTATCTGGCTGGGACAGAGGCCAGTGGATTGTATGAGGCAAGATTAGGGGCAGAGGAAATGCCTGGAAAAGAAGTTCATGTATTCTGTGCAGGTTACCGGGCGGATGAATTCGAGGAACTTCTTCGGTATGCCGATCATATTGTATTTAATTCTCCGTCCCAGCTTCTTCGCTTTGGAAGAATGGCGAAAGAGGCAGGAAAAAGCGTGGGACTTCGAATCAATCCGGAATGCTCGACCCAGGAGGGACATGAGATTTATGACCCTTGTGCACCGGGAAGCCGCATGGGTACAACAAGAGTACAGTGGGATGAAGCAATTGTGAAGAATCCGGAGTTAATGGAACTTTTGGATGGGGTTCATTTCCATACTCTCTGTGAGCAGGACTCGGATGATCTGGAGACAACCCTTGCTTCCGTAAAGAAACAGTTTGGCGATTTGATCACCAAAGTGAAATGGATTAATTTTGGCGGTGGTCATCATATTACAAGACCGGGATATGATATTGGGCGACTGGAGCAATGCATTCGAAAGGCACAGGAAGAATGGAAGGTTGAGGTTTATCTGGAACCGGGAGAAGCCTGGGCATTGAATGCAGGATTTCTTCTTACCAGTGTGCTGGATGTTCTGAAAAATGGAGACACACAGATTGCAATCGTAGATGCCAGCGCCGCCTGCCATATGCCGGATGTACTGGAAATGCCTTATCGCCCACCGCTTCTTGGAGCATCGGATGAGACAACAGATAGTGGGATTACAGTCCGGTTAGGAGGTCCAACCTGCCTGTCAGGGGATGTGATTGGAGACTATAAATTCAGCAAATTACCGGAATACGGAGATCTTCTTCTGTTTGGAGATATGGCGATTTATACGACTTGCAAAAACAATACATTTAATGGGATGCCATTACCGGATATCTGGATCAGACATGCTGACAGAACCATGCAGCAGCTAACTTCATTTAATTACACAGATTTTAAAGAAAGATTAGGAAGCCGTGAATAGCGGCTTCCTAATACATTTATCTAACACATTTCTTGTTTCACATCAACGTCCATACCCAATATACAACTCCAAGCGCCCAGCTCGTCACAATTCCATACAGGATCACCGGTCCGGCAATCGTGAAAATCTTACAGCCAATACCAAAAACCTGGCCCTCCTTCTTATATTCAATCGCAGGTGCAGCAACAGAGTTGGCAAAGCCGGTAATCGGAACAAGTGCACCGGCACCGCCCCATTTGGCAAGCAGTGGATAAATTCCGGTACCGGTAAGAAGGATACTCAGAAGAATGAGCAGAATAGAAGTCCAGCTGCTGCAGTCATCCGGGGAAAGTTTTTTCAATTCACAGAAATGATAAATACATTGTCCAATCAGGCAGATTGTTCCACCAAGGAAGAACGCCTTCATCATGTTGAACCACACATTGTGCTGTGGTGTTTTCTTTTTGACATAGGCTTCGTATTGCTTCTGTTGCTTCAATTGTTCTATTTTGTCCATAAATGAAAATCCCTTCTTTTTGTTTTTAAATTCTACACATAGTTTTTCACAAAAATGAAAATAATATCCTTAAAAATAAATAATGAAGCATCAGAAATGAGGAAATGATATGAATGATACGGGAAACAAGAACCGGGCAATTGAGTCGGAGTGCGGTCCTTTTCATCTGTCCCAGCTTCGTGGGGCACAGAGCATTGTATTCACAAAAGCACCTTATCTTCTAAGCGCTGCATCTGTGGCAGGAAGCAAAGAAGCGCAGGGGCCGCTTGGAAAATGCTTTGATCTGACAAATGAGGATGACCTGTTTGGAGCAGAGACCTGGGAGGAAGCCGAAAGCAATATGCAGAAGGAAGCCTGCGTACTGGCACTGGGAAAGTCGCATGTGGATCCGAAGTCTGTGCGTTATCTCTTTGGAGGAGATCTTCTCAGACAAGGGATCGCAACTTCTATGGGCGTTGAAGATCTGCAGATTCCCATCTTCGGTCTGTATGGCGCATGTTCCACATCAGGAGAAGCACTGGCATTAGCAGCAATGAGTGTGGCAGCAGGATACGGAGATTACATGCTGGCAGTAACATCCAGCCATTTCGGAAGTGCAGAGAAAGAATTTCGATTTCCGTTAGGATATGCGAACCAGAGACCACTTTCCGCACACTGGACCGTGACAGCCAGCGGGGCTTTCCTCGTAGGAAGCCATCTGAATAAAATACATTCCGATAAGCAGCATCAAAGAAAATCCCAGTTCCGGCATGTTCGGATCACCGGCGTTACGATAGGGAAGATTGTGGACTTTGGCCTGAAGGATTCACAGAACATGGGGGCATGTATGGCTCCGGCTGCAACCGATACCATCTACCGTAATTTTCAGGATCTTGGACGTACACAGGAAGATTACGATCAGGTCATAACAGGTGATCTTGGATATATTGGTCAATCCATACTTTTTGACCTAATGAAAAGCAGAGGATATGATATCAGAAAAAAACATATGGATTGTGGAATGACTATCTTTGATCAGGAAACACAGGATACACATGCCGGCGGAAGCGGCTGTGGATGCGCAGCGTCAACACTGGCTTCTTATATTCTGCCAAAGATTGAGAACGGAGAATGGAGAAGGATACTCTTTGTGCCGACCGGTGCATTGATGTCAACGGTCAGCTTCAATGAAGGAGCAAGTGTGCCTGGAATTGCGCATGCGATTATGATCGAACACTGTTGAAAAGCCCTATTATAATAGGAAGAAGTAAAAAATGTGCTAAGTGTGTGTTAAAAAAAGAAAAGGAATAGAAAAATGGATTATATAAAAGCATTTTTAATCGGAGGTCTCATCTGCGCTGCAGTGCAGATTCTTCTGGACAGAACAAAGCTGATGCCGGGACGGGTTATGGTATTACTCGTCTGTACAGGCGCAGTGCTTGGATTTATTGGAGCATACGAACCATTTGTAAAATTTTCAGGAGCAGGCGCAAGCGTTCCACTTCTGGGATTCGGAAATGTCCTGTGGAAAGGTGTGAAGGAAGCTGTTGATAAAAACGGATTCCTCGGAATCTTTCTGGGAGGGTTCAAGGCAAGTGCCGCCGGAATCAGCGCAGCACTTATTTTTGGATACCTGGCTTCATTGATTTTTGAACCCAAAATGAAGAAATAAACGAGAAATTACTATAATGTTACAAAATGTTACAAGGTTCATAAAAATATACATGAAAATATCTTGACAGTAAAATCACGGCATCCCCTGCGATACGGACGTGCTGCACGAGGGCGACATCATCAACGTCGACTGCTCCACGATTCTTGACGGCTACTTTAGTGATTCGAGCCGCATGTTCTGCATCGGCGAGGTCTCTGCC
>ENA-OQDL01001274-OQDL01001274.1-human-gut-metagenome-genome-assembly--contig:-NODE-1274-length-12899-cov-2.182352_pt1 | contig 12899 bp, 8 predicted proteins | sample MGYA00242782_ERZ504609 | MGnify/ENA primary metagenome ERZ504609 (study PRJEB26092, sample SAMD00036320) | human gut metagenome | host: Homo sapiens | study: EMG produced TPA metagenomics assembly of... | reverse complement strand
GTACAGCGCAAGCCCTATCTGCTCTACGAAGAATAAAGACATGTACAATTCACTATTTACAATGTACAATTTCAGAGAAGGTACAATTCAAAAGTAAATGGGAAGGTACAACAGTTTATACTAAAGAAACGCCGCATGGTAAATTGTAAATTGTAAATGAACAAATTGTAAATAAACATTATGACTCCACTATCCGTAATCATCACCATAGCCGCCTACTTCGCGATACTGTTCACGGTATCCTATATTGCAGGAAGGAAGGCAGACAACGCCGGCTTCTTTGTAGGTAACCGCAAGTCATCCTGGTATGTCGTGGCGTTCGCCATGGTCGGTTCCGCCATTTCAGGTGTGACCTATGTATCTGTACCCGGCATGGTTGCCGCCAGCAGCTTCGGCTATCTGCAAATGGTGTTGGGCTTCATTGCCGGACAGCTCATCATAGCCTATCTGCTGGTACCGCTGTTCTACAAAATGAACCTGGTATCCATCTACGAATATCTGGAGAACCGTTTCGGCATGTCTTCCTACCGCACGGGTGCCTGGTTCTTCTTCATCTCCAAAATGCTCGGTGCCGCTGTCCGTCTGTTCCTCGTATGCCTGACGCTGCAACTGCTGGTATTCGAACCTTTCGGACTGCCTTTCCTGCTGAACGTGGCCATCACGGTGGCACTGGTCTGGTTGTACACTTTCCAGGGTGGCGTAAAGTCTCTTATCTGGACAGACTCTCTGAAGACATTCTGCTTGGTGGTGTCGGTCGTACTCTGCATCTGGTATATCGCTTCCGACCTCAATCTGTCATTTACCGGTATGGTAAGCACCATTGCCGACAGTGACATGTCCCGCATCTTCTTCTTCGACGATGTGAACAGCAAGCAGTACTTCTTCAAGCAGTTCCTCGCCGGTGCCTTCACCATGATTGCCATGACCGGGCTGGATCAAGACATGATGCAGCGCAACCTGAGCTGCAAGAACTTCAAGGACTCACAGAAGAACATGATTACCAGTGTCATTTCGCAGTTCTTCGTCATCCTGCTTTTCCTGATGCTGGGCGTGCTACTCTACATCTTTGCCGCCAACCAGCAGATTGCGGTGGAGAAGAGTGACGAACTGTTCCCGCTGATTGCCACCGGCAACTATTTCCCTGCCATTGTGGGCATACTGTTCATCATCGGCCTGATTTCTTCTGCCTATTCAGCCGCAGGCTCGGCACTCACCGCGCTGACCACTTCCTTCACCGTAGACATTCTGGGAACGAAAGGCAAGTCGGAAGAGACGGTTGTGAAGATGCGCAAGAAAGTGCACATCGGCATGGCGGTTGTTATGGGAATCACCATTTTCGTATTCAATCTTCTGAACAACACCAGTGTCATCGATGCTGTATATATCCTGGCAAGCTATACCTACGGTCCTATCCTGGGTCTGTTTGCTTTCGGCATCTTCATGAAACAACAAGTGCGTGACAAGTACATCCCGCTGGTTGCCATCGCCTCCCCGGTTCTCTGCTTCATTCTGCAGAAAAATTCCGAAGCCTGGTTCGGAGGTTATCAATTCAGCTACGAATTGCTGATTTTCAATGCACTGTTCACTTTCATCGGTCTCTGTCTATTGATTAAGAAAGATCAAAAAGAACAATTAACTTAATACATCATCTATGAATGTAAGACGTCAGTTTTTACTTAGTCTGCTTGCCGCCTCCCTCTTCCCCCACGCGGGAGGCGCGCAAGGACTTCCGACGGATGTCCGCCAGGCAATCGGGAAATTCCTGGATATCACCGCACGGAAAGAAGTTTCCGTAGGACGTATCAGCATCGACTCAGTGGCCGTGGAAGGAAATACACTGCAACTGTTTGCCAACATGAACTGTGCCTATATTCCTTTCCGCGAGGACAATGTAGCCGAAATATACCAGGGCGTAAGTGCCCTGCTACCGGCGGAGTTTACCAAATACAAGCTGCAAATCCGTACCAACAAGCGCAGCATCGAAGAACTGGTTCCCCAAGTCCTGCGTAGTAAAAAAGACAAAAAGACGAAGACATTCAGCCCCGTCGCTTCCAAGCCTCTGGTTACCGAAGTTTCCTCCCCCTACACCCCCACCAACGGCTTGCATAACCGGCACATCGCCCTATGGCAAAGCCACGGCTGGTACTACGAGCCGAAACTCGACCGTTGGGAATGGCAGCGTGCACGTATCTTCCAGACCGTGGAAGACCTCTACACCCAGAGCTACGTATTGCCCTTCCTTGTACCGATGTTGGAAAATGCCGGTGCCAATGTGCTGCTTCCCCGCGAACGCGATTGCCAGACGGCAGAAGTCATCGTAGACAATGACGGTTGCCTGACCGGCCGTTCCGTCTATACAGAAAATTCCGGTGACAAGCTCTGGAGTCAGGGAGAAGGACAAGGCTTCGCCCACCTGCGCCCCAATACATAGACTTTGAGAATCCTTTCAAGGAAGGCACCTACCGCGCCATAGAAACCATCAAGAAAGGAAACGCAAGCACCGCCGAATGGATTCCCGAAATTCCTTCGACCGGACAATACGCCGTATACGTCTCTTACCAAACCTTGCCAAACAGCGCGGACGATGCCCTTTACACCGTCTATCACAAAGGCGGCACCACGCAGTTCAAGGTAAACCAGCAAATGGGAGGCGGCACCTGGATTTACCTCGGCACCTTCGGCTTCAATGCCGGTCGGAACAATGAATGCAAAGTCGTTCTGAGCAACCTTTCCTCCAAAGTAGGAAGAATCATCACCGCCGACGCCGTGAAGATTGGCGGCGGTATGGGGAACATCGCCCGCCGCATCTCCAACGAGGGCGCTACGGAAAACCTGAAAAGCTCCGACACCCGCAACCTGCAAAACACCCATACAGGCAACATCCAAGACCGTGTAACCTATTCTCCATTGTCCACTATCAATTATCAACTATCTAACTATCCCCGTTTCTGCGAAGCCGCCCGCTACTGGCTGCAATGGGCAGGCATACCGGACAGCGTATATTCAGAAAGCAACGGAAAGAACGACTATACCGACGACTACAAATGCCGTGGTATCTGGGTGAACTACCTTTCCGGAGGCTCTGCCGTGAATCCGACGGAGAGAGGGCTGAACATCCCCGTCAACATGGCCTTCGCCTTCCACTCCGATGCAGGAACTACACTGAACGATTCCATCATCGGGACACTCGGCATCTACTATACCAACGCCTACAATGAGAAATTCGCCAACGGAGCATCCCGCTACTTGAGCCACGACCTGACAGACTTGATTCAGTCCAACATCGTGCGTGACGTGCGTACCCTCTACGAACCCCAATGGACACGCCGGGGCAAATGGAACCAATCCTACTATGAGGCCCGTGTACCCCGCGTACCTACCATGCTACTCGAACTACTTTCCCATCAAAACTTTGCAGACATGCGCTACGGACTGGACCCGCGTTTCCGTTTCACCGTAAGCCGCGCCATCTATAAAGGTATGTTGCAGTTCCTCTGCTCACAATACCACATGGATTATGTAGTGCAACCGCTACCGGTAGACCACATGGCCCTGCGCATGACCGGTGAAAATGAAGTGGAACTGACCTGGCGACCCGTAGCGGATGCGTTGGAACCGACTGCCATAGCAGAGAAATACATTGTCTATACCCGCATCGGCGACGGAGATTTCGACAACGGAGTATTGGTGGACGGCAACAGTTACCGCACCACACTCCCCGCCGGCATGGTGTGCAGCTACAAGGTTACCGCTGTCAACAAGGGCGGTGAAAGTTTCCCTTCCGAAATTCTTTCTGCCGGACGGGCGTTCAATTCCAAAGGTACCGTATTGGTGATAAACGGATTCGACCGTATCAGTGCCCCTGCCGACTTTACGGCACCCACCCCCGCCGACACCCTCCTTGCCGGATTTCTGGATGAGCAGGACCACGGGGTCCCCTATATCCGGGACATCAGCTACATTGGCAAGATGAAGGAATACCGCCGTTCCATTCCCTGGATGGACGACGATGCCTCCGGTTTCGGCGACAGCTATGGGAACTACGAAACTCAAGTGATTGCAGGAAATACGTTCGATTATCCTGCCATACATGGTGCCGCTATCCTGAAAGCGGGATATTCGTTTGTATCGGTTAGTAATGAAAGTCTCTCCCCCGTAGGAAAGGGAGAGAAGAATACTCCAGTGGATATGAGGGAGTATAGGTATGTGGACTTGATACTTGGGAAGCAATGCCAGACCAAGATGGGACGGGGAGGCGTAAAACCGTTGGAGTTCAAGACTTTCAGCAAACCGATGCAGGAGGCTATTGTGGCTTATTGTAAGCAAGGTGGAAATATCTTTGTTTCGGGCGCTTTTGTAGGAACGGATTTATGGGACAACCGCCTTGCAACTGCCGACGAAGCCGACAAGAAATTTGCGATGGAAGTACTGAAATATAAGTGGCGTGTGGGACAAGCGGCTACAATGGGTAAGGTGAAAAGCGTAGCTTCTCCGTTCCCCGCCCTTTCAGGAAACTATACCTATCACAATGAGCTGAATGCCGATTCGTATGTGGTGGAATCACCGGACGCCATTGAACCGGCAACCAAAGATGCACACACCGTAATGCGGTATTCTGAAAACAACCTGAGTGCCGGTGTGGCCTACCAGGGCGACTACAAGACTTTTGTATTGGGATTCCCTTTTGAATCCATACGTACTGATTCTGAAAGAGAGGCACTCATGAATGCTGTACTGACATTCTTCAACGACAACAAGTAATATCAACCAATCATCATCTATGAACAGAAGACTGTTAATAATCGTCCTGATGGCTTGCCTGCTCCCCCTGGGGATGCAGGCACAGCAAGGGACATTCCGTTTTGCCCAACTGACGGACATTCATCTGACCCCCGAACAAATCCGAATCCCACAGAGGACCTGCTGCGTTCCGTGGCACAGATTAATGCCACCGACAGTATTGACTTTGTCCTGGTGACGGGCGACCTGACCGAAGAAGGCGACCGTACTACCATGGAAAAAGTGAAATCGTGCCTTGACTTGCTGAAGGTCCCCTACCACGTAGTCCTAGGCAACCATGAAACGAAATGGAGCGACTCCGGCTGTACCGCTTTCGGAGAAATCTTTGGCGGCGAACGCTTCGAGTTCGAGCATAAGGGATTCCTTTTCCTCGGCTTCAACTCCGGTCCGCTGATGCGTATGGCCTACGGGCATGTAGTGCCGCAAGATATCCGTTGGATGACGGAAGAAATGGATAAAAACGGCAAAGACAAACCGGTGATACTTGTCACCCACTACCCGCTAATGGACGGGGATGTGGACAACTGGTATGAGGTGACGGATGCCGTCCGCCCCTACAACGTGCGCTTGTTTATCGGCGGACACTACCACAGCAACCGGGATTTACGTTACGACGGCATTCCGGGCGTACTGATGCGCAGCAACCTGTGCGACAAAGAAGGGAAACCGGGTTACGGCATCTATGAAGTAACCGGGGATTCCATCCGGGTATACACGCAACGTATCGGCGAGCCCAAGAAGCAGTGGACAGCATTCTCGCTGACCGGACAGTATTACGACCGCAACGGAAAGGCAGAGAAATATCCTGACTTCTCGGTCAACAAGGAGTATCCGCAAGTAAAGGAGCAATGGATGGTGCAGACGGGCGCAGGCATTTACTGCTCTCCCGCCGTAGAAAAAGATAAAGTGTTCGTAGGAGACGATATGGGACAGCTGACAGCCTACGCCCTGAAAAACGGTAAAAAGCTATGGAGCTTTGAATCCGGCAAGCGCATTGTCGGTACTCCGGCCGTAAGCGAAGGTATCGTTGTATTCGGGTCTGCCGACCGCCACATCTACGGATTGAATGCCAAAGACGGCAACCTGCTCTGGACGGTAAGAGCTGCCGAACCGGTACTCGGAGCCGTGACCATCGCAGACGGTACCGCCTACATCGGTGCCAGTGATGCCACTTTCCGCGCCACAGACATCCATACAGGAAAAGTAATCTGGACCTACACCGGCGTGAAGGGCTACATCGAAACCAAGCCGTTGGTGACGGAAGACAAGGTCATCTTCGGCGCATGGGACAATACACTGTATGCCTTGAACAAGACTGACGGACGTGAGTTGTGGAAATGGACGGGCGGACTGACCCGCATGCACTTCTCTCCTGCCGCCGTATGGCCGGTAGCTGCCGACGGCAAAGTATTCATTACCGACCCGCAACGCGCCATGACCGCCATAGACATCCATACGGGCAATACCGTGTGGCGCACCTTCCAGTCCATGGTGCGCGAGACCATCGGACTTTCCGAAGACGGTGAACGTATCTATAGCAAAACGATGAACGACAGCATTGTTTGCTATGCAGCTCAAGGAGATACTCCGCGGGAGTTGTGGGCAACCAATGTAGGTTTCGGTTATGAGCATGCCCCCTCCATGCAAGTGGAAAAAGAGGGGGTAATGTTTGGCAGTACCAAAGAAGGACTTATCTTCGCACTGGAAGGAAAAACAGGCAAAGTACTGTGGAAACATAAAATAGGAAATTCACTCATCAGTACCGTAGTTCCGTTGAACGGCCACGAAGTTCTATTCACGGCAACCAGCGGGGAAGTGGGACTTCTGAGAATTAAAAATTGAGAATTAAAAATTAAAAGATATATCATGAATAAAATCAGTTGCTTTCTTCCCTACGCAGGAAAAGAACAAGTAGAAAAAACAGTGAATAGCCTACAGGCGACAGGACTTATAGAAGAAATCCGGTTAATCACGACCGATGCCACTCTGGAATCGCTCCCGGACTGCGAAATATTGTTTGTTGACATGCCCTACAGCAGTGCAACTCTCAAAGCTATTGCTAATGCAGCCAAGGGAGAATACACATTGCTTTATACCAAAGAGACTACGCTCGAAATGGGTATGTTTGCACTGGAACGTATGATACACATCCTTGAAGATTCAAGCGCCGGTATGGTATATGCCGACCACTACCAAATAGCAGACGGCAAGCAGAGCAACGCTCCGGTAATCGACTACCAATTCGGTTCCTTGAGGGATGACTTCAACTTTGGCTCCCTGCTCCTTTTCAACACCGAAAAACTAAAGGAAGCCGCCGGACACATGAAGTCTGACTACAACTTCGCCGGACTTTACGACCTGCGCTTGAAATTGAGCCAACATTCAGACTTGGTACATATCAACGAATACTTATACAGCGAGGTGGAAAACGATACCCGCAAGAGCGGCGAAAAGATTTTCGACTATGTAGACCCCAAAAACCGTGACCGCCAGATTGAGATGGAGCAGGCATGTACCGAACATCTGAAAGAAATCGGTGGCTACCTGAAACCGGAGTTCAAGCAGATTGAGTTCTCTGCCGGTAACTTTGAGTATGAAGCTTCGGTCATCATTCCGGTGCGCAACCGTATCCGTACCATCCGCGATGCCATCAAGTCGGTACTGATGCAGAAGACAGACTTCAAATATAATCTTATCATCATCGACAACCACTCCACAGACGGCACAACGGAAGCCATCGACGAATTCAAGGACGACGAACGCCTCATCCATATCGTCCCCGAACGCAACGACCTTCGGTATCGGCGGTTGCTGGAATGTAGGTGTACACCACCCAAGTGTGGCAAGTTTGCCGTGCAGCTGGATCAGCGACGACGTATACAAAGACGAAAACACACTCGCCTCATGGTACGCGCCTTCTACGAACAGAACTGCGCCATGGTGGTAGGCACCTATATGATGACGGACTTCAACATGAACATGATTGCTCCGGGCATCATCGACCACAAGGAATGGACTCCGGCAAACGGACGCAACAACGCCCTCCGCATCAACGGTCTGGGTGCCCCGCGCGCCTTCTATACCCCGGTGCTGCGCGAAGTGAAAGTACCCAATACCAGCTATGGCGAAGACTATGCACTGGGACTGAACTTCTCCCGCCAGTACCAGATAGGACGCGTGTACGACGTGGTCTACCTCTGCCGCCGCTGGGACGACAACTCCGATGCCTCACTGGACATCGTGAAAATGAACGGACACAACCTCTACAAAGACCGCATCCGTACCTGGGAACTTCAGGCACGCATAGCGATGAACAAAACAAGTGATATGAATCAAACGATACACCATCTTCTGACTGGACAATTGGCATCCTGGGAGACGGCACGCAACAACTATGCCGCCCTCTCCGGTGTGCGGGTGAAAGAGCTGAATGTAAACGGGATACTTTATAAGGTACAGTTCAACCCGGCACGCATCGTTTCCTCCGGTGCCAAAGTGGATGCCAAGTCCATCCTGGAACGGAAATGCTTTCTGTGCCCGGCCAATTTGCCGCCGGTACAGAAAGGTATCCCGTTCGGAGGACACTACAATATTCTGGTGAATCCGTTCCCCATCTTCCCCCGCCACCTGACAGTACCGGAACTGGCACATACCCCTCAACGCATAGCCACCCGCTTCACCGACATGCTGGAGCTGGCCGAGGCGCTGACGGATTACACCATCTTCTACAACGGTCCCAAATGTGGTGCTTCCGCCCCCGACCATGCTCATTTCCAGGCAGGAAACAAAGGGTTCATGCCTATTGAAAAGGACTGGCGCGGACAGACTGCCGGGAAAATAGCCGATTATAGGAAAGCAGCACTGTGGTATCTTGACGACGCTCCCCGTGCCACACTTGTGATTGAATCCACCTCCAAAGAGGACGCGGCAGACTTGTTCGACATCATTTACCGTTCTCTGGACGTGAAACCCGAAGAAGACGAGCCGATGATGAACGTACTGGTCCTATACGAGGCCGACCGTTGGGTGGTCTTTGTCTTCCCGCGCGAGAAACACCGCCCCGCCTGCTATACTGCCGAAGGAGAAGCCAATCTGTTGAGCAGCCCGGCATCCGTCGACTTGGGAGGTGTCTTTATCACCCCCGTAGAAAAGGATTTCTTGAAAATCACTGCGGAAGACGTGGCGCAGATATTAAGTGAAGTATGCCTCTCTGCCACAGATTTCCACAAGGTACGGCAGCGTATCAGGGAAAAAATATGACTTCTGAAATCCAAGAACTCTAATTTTAAAGAAATACCATTATGAAAGAGCCCAAAGTACAAGTAGGCATTCTGTTTGAACCGCAGATAGAATTCGTTTTGCTGAATCCGTATCGCATGGACGGAACGGAAGTCAGCGGCAAGCAGGTAGTGACCTACGACGAAGGCAAGATTCTCTGGAATGGACGCCGGTATGACGAACTGCTGTTTGAACCGCAACACGAGCAGACCGATGCCTTCGAACTATTGGACGTTACCATCGGCATCAATTTCCATTGGGAGCGCAAGGAAGACCAGCGTTTTCTGGGTGCTCTCAAAATCATCGTTGAGAATGGAAAGCTCACCGGCATCAACGTCATCCATGTAGAAGATTATCTGACCAGCGTCATCTCCTCCGAGATGAGTGCCACCGCTTCTCTGGAGCTGCTCAAGGCACACGCTGTCATCTCCGAAGCTGGCTACTGGCACAAATACAAAAGAATAAGGAAATCACCGAAGCCCAAGCTAACTACTCGGCCTTTACGCAGACCGACGAAGAGCTGATTCGCTGGTACGACCGAGAAGACCACACACGTTTCGATGTATGCGCCGACGACCATTGTCAACGCTACCAGGGCATTACACGTGCCTCTACCGATATTGTGAAACAAGCCATCTCCGCTACCCGCGGCCAGGTACTGACATCTGATGGTAAGATTTGCGACGCCCGTTTCTCCAAATGCTGCGGCGGTGCTTTCGAGGAGTTCCAATACTGCTGGGAAGACATCAAATACCCCTATCTTGCCCAACAACGAGACAGCAAAACGCACGCCACACTGCCCGATTTGACGCAGGAAGTCGAAGCGGACTGCTGGATTCGTACCTCCCCCGAAGCATTCTGCAACACCACCGACAAGAAAATCCTCTCGCAGGTACTCAATAAACTATGACCAGGAGACTACGGACTTCTATCGCTGGAAAGTGGAATATACCCAGGAAGAGCTTTCAGCCCTCATTCTGAAACGTTCAGGCATTGACTACGGACAAATCATCGACCTTATCCCCATAGCCCGCGGAACCAGCGGACGCCTCTGGAAACTGAAGATTGTGGGAACCAAACGCACACTCACCATCGGCAAGGAACTGGAAATCCGCCGCACGCTCTCCACTTCACACCTCTACAGCTCTGCCTTCGTGGTAGACAAAGAGGAGTTGTCCGCCGAAGGCATTCCCGGACGCTTCATCCTCACCGGTGCCGGTTGGGGGCATGGTGTGGGACTTTGCCAAATAGGTGCAGCCGTGATGGGCGAGCAAGGGTATAAGTATGATGCAATACTGTTGCACTACTATATAGGTGCCAGCATTGACAAGCTGTATGAATAATCGAATAGAACACAATAAATCAATATCATGAACCATACAAAAAACATATCGCCATGGGCATGGGTACCCACCTTGTACTTTGCACAAGGCATTCCATATTTTATCGTAAACAACATCTCCGTGATGATGTTTACCAAAATGGGCGTACCGAACGGAGAAATGGCCTTGTTCACAAGCCTGCTCTATCTGCCATGGACTATCAAACCCTTCTGGAGCCCGTTTGTCGACATCATCAAGACCAAAAGATGGTGGACCCTTTCCATGCAGATTCTGATGTCTGTGGCATTCATCCTGCTGACGCTGTCCATTCCACGGCCGGACGAGGCGACTATGGCGGCCGGAACAACCCCCATCAGCATGTTCAGCATCACGCTGATGCTGTTCATCATCACGGCTTTTGCCTCTGCCACACACGACATTGCCGCCGACGGCTTCTACATGCTGGCACTGAAACAGAGTGACCAGGCAGCCTTCGTTGGCATCCGAAGCACGTTTTACCGGCTCGCCTCTATCTTCGGACAAGGAGTGCTCGTAGCCATTGCCGGCGCCATCGAACTGAGAACCGAAAACATTCCGCTGTCATGGACCATCACGATGCTGGTTACAGCCGTTCTGTTCAGCCTGGTGACGTTCTATCACCTCTTTGCAGTCCCCAAACCCACCTCAGATAAGTCAACACTGGCTGCCGATGCCGCCACTGCAGGAGCTATATTCAGAGAATTCGGACGAACATTCGCCACCTATTTTACCAAACCGGGCGCATTGCTGGCCATCGTGTTCATGTTGCTGTACCGCCTGCCTGAAGCATTCCTCATCAAAATGTGTATGCCTTTCCTGGTTGCCTCCAAAGAATCGGGAGGTCTGGAACTATCGACAGCAGAAGTAGGTATCGTATACGGCACCATCGGAGTCATATTCCCTGCACCTGGGCGGTATTCTCGGTGGCATATTCGCATCGCGCATCGGATTGAAGAAATCCATCTGGTGGATGGCAGGATGCATGACTCTGCCATGCCTGACGTTTGTCTATCTTGCCATTGCCCAGCCCGACAATCTGTTTGCTATCTCAACCGCCATCGCCATCGAGCAATTTGGCTACGGCTTCGGTTTCACGGCCTACATGCTCTACATGATGTACTTCTCCGAAGGTGAATTCAAAACATCCCACTATGCCATCTGTACCGCATTCATGGCACTAAGCATGATGATACCAGGTATGTTTGCGGGATATATCCAGGAGGCTATCGGATATACGGACTTCTTCTGGTTGGTAATGATATGCTGTTTCGCCACGGTTGTTGTCACCATTTTTGCAGACAGAAGGATAGACCCGGAATATGGAAAAAAAATGATTAATGGTTAATGATTAATGTTTTGTGAGTAATATTTAGTGATTGGTTATGAAGAGGACTATTATTATATCCTTGCTCTGCCTCCTTTGCGGAGGTGCGATGCAAGCACAGAAGATCAGAATAAAGACCGGTATCGAGGTACTGAAAGAACAGAATTTCCGATGCCTGGAAGGTAAGCGTGTAGGATTGATTACCAACCCGACGGGGTGGACAACCGGATGAGGTCCACCATTGACATCCTGCACGAGGCGCCCAACGTGAACCTTGTGGCACTCTACGGCCCCGAACACGGTGTGCGCGGCGATGTGCACGCAGGCGACCATGTGACGGACATCAAAGACGCGACTACCGGACTGCCCGTCTATTCGCTTTACGGAAAGACCCGCAAGGCCACGCCGGACATGCTGAAAGATGTGGATGTATTAGTGTATGATATCCAAGACATCGGTTGCCGTTCCTTTACCTACATCAGCACCATGGGACTGGCCATGGAAGCCGCTGCCGAAAACGGCAAGGAATTCATTGTGCTGGACCGGCCCAATCCCGTAGGCGGATTGAAGATTGAAGGCAACTTGGTTGAAGATGATTGCATTTCTTTTGTAAGCCAGTTTAAAATTCCGTACCTTTACGCCCTCACTTGCGGTGAGCTGGCACTGATGCTCAATGGCGAGAAGATGTTGAAGGATGGGGAACAATGCAATCTCCACGTAGTGAAGATGAAAGGCTGGAAACGCAAGATGGATTATACCCAAACCGGACTGCAATGGGTTCCCTCCTCTCCACACATTCCACATCCTTATTCTGCATTCTTCTACCCCGTCAGCGGCATTCTGGCGAACTGGGATATATGTCTATCGGCGTGGGGTATACCATTCCGTTCCAGATGTTTGCCGCACCATGGATGGAAGCGGAAAAAGCTGGCCGGAAAACCTGAAACCGTCTGAACGTACCGGGGGTCATCTTCAGACCGATGTACCTGAAGCCGTTCTATAGCGTAGGCAAAGGCGAAGTTGCTGCAAGGTGTGCAAGTGCACATCATGGATTTCGGCAAAAGCACCGTTGAGCGACCTGCAATTCTGGTCATGCAGGAAAGTCGCCGCCCTCTATCCTGACCGTAGCCGTGTTT
>ENA-OQDL01001273-OQDL01001273.1-human-gut-metagenome-genome-assembly--contig:-NODE-1273-length-12901-cov-3.425865_pt1 | contig 12901 bp, 24 predicted proteins | sample MGYA00242782_ERZ504609 | MGnify/ENA primary metagenome ERZ504609 (study PRJEB26092, sample SAMD00036320) | human gut metagenome | host: Homo sapiens | study: EMG produced TPA metagenomics assembly of... | reverse complement strand
GGATCATTAGTCTGGAATTTTTTCCTATAATAAGAAACTTTCTTTTTGATCTCATTATTCAAATTTAAGATCACCTACTTTTTGTTTTTATTAGGATTGTACTTTGCTTTGTTTTTTACTTTTAAACGGCGGAGCATTAATTCAACCTGTCCCAGAAAAAGATCTACGTCTTCGTCAGGAATATCTTCACCGTCATAAGCAGCGGGCCCCAGCTCTTTGCTTTCTAGCTTTTCACGTAAAGAGTCAAGGTCCTTTTTTATATCTCTTTCGTCTTTGGCATTGAGCTCCGTTTGAATTTCGCTATCGCCATTAAGCAAATAATCCATTGTAACATTAAAGTATTTGGCGACAGCATTAAGCTTATCAGCATTAGGGGTGGATTTATCCCATTTTACGATTGTGCTATTGCCAAAACCTAACTCTGACTCAAGCGCAGGTAAACTAATACCGCGTTCTTGCGCAAGAGCTTTTACTCGGTCTTTGAGTGTCATAATAGTCCCCTTTCAAATACGAGAAAAAAATCTCGAAAAAAGTATTGACAAAAAGAAAATATTCTCGTATAGTAGGGAGTGTAAAGAGAAAACATTCTCGTACAATGATTATCAGTCGATAAACGCCAATTTAAAAGACTGGATATAAGAGAATATATTCATATTGCCTATTTGTATAATAGAATATTTTCTCACAAAAGTCAATATAGGAATGAGAATATTTTCTCTAACAAAGTACATGGGATGAAATCCCAGCCCATAAAAATTCCACCGTACAGCGAATACGGTGGAATACATGCAGACCTACAAGCTTGTTTACGGGTGACGGGCTAATTACTTAGCCAGGATATACAGCGCAGGACTGTCTTCTCCTATGAAATAGGACATGGACAAAAGTCTATATCCTTTAGCTAAAAGAGTTTGGACCTCTTCAGCTGAACAGGTATATTTTTTCTTTATGGCATTCACCTCCCTCTCGCGGAGGTGTTAGGCCTGCATGTACATCATAGCACAAGGAGGTGAAACCGTGATATACGACAATGTAAAAAAGCTTTGTGATCAAAAGGGAATTTCCATTTGGCGCCTTGAAAGGGATCTTGGATTTTCTAATCGCAGTGTTAGCAAATGGAATGACAATGAGCCCGGTATTCGGAAAGTCCAGAAAGTAGCAGACTACCTGGGAGTACCAATTGAGAAGTTGTTGGAGTAGGAGGTGAGAGAAGTGGAAGAGCATGAAAAAAATGAAATTAATGGATATGCGGCTGCAATGGCAGAAATAGCTGCTAGGAGAACCCATTGCTTGATTATCATGGTCGGGTTGTCTATGGGAATAAATATTATTTCATTATTAGTGCAAGTATTCCGGTAACAGCGGCAATAAGAGCAAGAGAAAAATTACAAAGAGGAAGAAATTTATTCCAAAACCATTCAGAACGCTGCTGCTTTTTAAGAACTTTTTCACGATCAAGAACAGGTTGTACATATTTTTTGTAGGCATTAGATTTCTTAAAATCAGCTTGCTGTTGTTTGCTGGATAAGTATTTTAAAGAATCATCGGTAATATCTGAAGAAATTTTAGGAAGTAAATCAGGCGTGATAATAGGTTTGTGGTTTTTGTTGCTCATAAGCACCTCCGTATTGTGAATTTGATAGAGAAATTGTAACACGGAGAATTAGGAATGAAAAGGGGTGAGATAGATGCGTTTTTATGAGTCAGATAGTTTGGAACATATTGGCTTTGATTTTTATTGCGACATCGCAAATAACATTGTCAAAGCCCGAAAAGAAAAGGGCATAACGCAGAAGGAACTTGCTAAGCTTGCTGGCATTAAGGAACATCGGCTGGTTGGAATTGAGAACGTGAAGGTCAGAATTGATCTGGACGATTTAGAGAAGCTTCAAAGGTTTTTGAAAGAACAGTCGACTGGTTAATTGATGCTGAATTGGATTATGGCGGAAAGGATTGCATGTATTTAGTCTGGCCGGACTCTTTACCAAACTTTAAGCTTTATATGAATGCGCCAAGTAAAAGAATGGCCTTTTTACGATATGACAAGAAGTTTAAAGAATGCGGAGTAGCCTATACCAGTGGTCGAGAGCGGTTTTATGTAAAACTTGTTGGGGTTCCGGTTTCAAAGCAGGAAATTCAAAATAAGTTTAAAAAGAGAACTACAGAAGATCTGCCATTGGAGCCAGATTGAAGATCTGTTGGAGTAGGAGGTGTTTACATGGAAAAACGATATCTTTCACCAGAAGATGCAGCTCCGTTCCTGGGGCTGTCGGCAGCGGCCGTAAGAAAGTACATGCGTAATGGAAGCATGGACTTGGGAATGGTATTAAGTCCTCAAAAGACGGGGACTAAGACGTGGCGGTACAAGATCTATCCGGAGAAGTTAAAGCAGATTACCGGATCCAGTGTACCAGGATATGAATAAAGGTCAGGAAAGGAGAGAAAAACAATGGCAAAGATCAAGAACTATGACGGCCAGACCGGCATGGAGCTGTCCTATGTGGCAGTGCAGGCAACCAGGCCAAAGAAGGAGTCAGTGGACTGGGTAAGGATTACTGAAATAGTTGTTGCAGGTGGTATCTGGGCGGTGGTCCTGATGATGCTTGGGGCTGCGCTTGCGGTCCAGGTGCTGTGATGGCTGTGTGGAAAGACCAGTGTGGTACCTGCATCAAGAAGAAACGGTGTATGGAAAGAAGCCGCTTACAGGCATGCAGAGATTACATAAAAAAGGACCTAGGCAGCTGCAACTGCGATAGGTCCAAAAGAAAAAATTGTACACCCTCATTATACGGAGGGAGAAGGAGAAATGCAAGATGAAGCTTTATGAATTAACAGAACAGTTTCTTGCGCTGCAGGAACTGGCATATGATCCGGAAGTGGATGAGCAGACTTTTCAGGATACAATGGAAGGTCTTTGGGGCGAGATTGAAGATAAAGCGGATGGGTACGCCAAGATCATTATGGGAATGAAGGCAGATATTGAAGCTTTAAGGGCAGAGGAAGGCCGCCTGGCTGCCAGACGGAAGGCGCTGGAGAACCGTCAGCAGGCTTTAAAGAACAACCTGGAAGCCAACATGCGGGAAATGGGCAAGACAAAGTTTAAGACAGCGTTGTTCAGTTTCAATATTCAGAAAAATGGTGGTTTGCAGCCGTTGGTCATTGACGGGCTTCTGGAAGACATTCCGGGAAGGTTCCTGATCCCGCAGCCTCCGGTGCCGAATAACGAGGCAATCCGGACACTGTTAGAGAATAAAGCCGTTGAATGGGCGCACCTGGAGCCACGCGGGGAAAGTCTGAGGATACGCTGATGACATCTGATGGAAAGATCGTACCATACCGCATGTCCGTGTTGATGGAGATCGCGGCCAAGGTGGCAAAGACAATGGTGACCGGTGCTGTGAGCCTGAGCTATGAAGAAATGGAGATCGTGCTGGATTATATCCACCTTAACATTGAGGACAGCAAGCGCAGGAATGAAGCGAGAGAAAAGGAGAACAGAAATGTTTCTGAAGATAAGTGAGTTTAAGAAAGCTATGAAGTCCGCCCTGAAAACATCCGGCGGGTTGATCATTGGAAATGTAAAAGGGCATTTTCTGGTACATACGAGCCTTTGGGGCGTGTGGGTAGAAAGTGTTTATGCTACCAGTAAGTTTAAAGCAGCCATTGTGGAACTGATCGGTGATATGCCGGAAGAAGAGACTTGTTATAGGTATCATCTGGAAGAGAAAAATCTCAAGATGGAGTACCAGATAAGATATGAGAATCCTTATGATCAGTGGAAAGAAGCAAAGGATTTTGCGTGCGAAGTGCCGTTGGCTTTTTACAGTACGCCTCATGAGCTGTCCATTTACCAGAGTAAAAGTGACAGGTCTTATATTACTGTGTTGCAATCCTATGCAGCAGGGATGATGTCACTGGCAGAGCTTGAAGTGGGTATGGAACATATGCCCGGAAGACCCAGTGTTTCTCCTACCGGTTCTACGCTCTATTTTAAGAGTGAGACAATGATCTACTGGATCAGTATCGTAAAGGTTCCTCAAAAGGCGGAGGATACCATATTCCGGTACTTAAGAGGGCTGGACTTCTTTGAGGATGACTGGCTTCCAAAGAAAGATGAGCAGGAAACAGAAGCGGCGGCAGAGACGCTGCCGTATTAAGGAGGATATTATGGGATTACCAGTATTGATCTATGGAAAATCCGGAAGCGGGAAGAGCCGCAGCCTTAAGTTTTTTGATGAGGATGAGATCGTGCTTCTGAATACGGAGCGGAAGGAACTGCCGTTTAAGAAGCGCTTTAAGAAGACAGGATGCAGTGATGATATCAACCGGATCATTACAACGATCAACCAGAACCCGGAAAAGACTTACGTGATCGATGATGCGGGGTATATTATGACGCATCTTTTCATGTCACAGCACCGGAATAAGAAGGGAAATGCATCCTTTGAGATGTACGATGACATTGCGGATGCCATGTATGGTCTGGTGAAACGGATCAAGACGGATGTGACAGCTCCGGACAAGATCGTTTACATCATGTTCCACGAAGATACGGACGATTTTGGTATCTCACGTCTCAGGACCATTGGCAAGCAGTTGGACCGGAAAGTGTGCCTAGAAGGCATGGTCACGATCTGCATCCGTTGCATGAGTGAAAATGGGAACCATTTCTTCCGGACGGTTACGGACGGATCCGATATCACAAAGACTCCGGAAGAGATGTTCCCGGAACCGGAGATCGAAAACAACTTGAAATTAGTAGATGATACCATCCGGGATTTTTATGGATGGGAAAAACATAAGACCAAGGAGGATACAAAGTCATGATAAAGAAACCAGCAGGATATGATGAGGCAGCAGCTTATACAGGGGAATCCCAGCAGCTGCCAAAAGGAAAGTATGTGTGTGTGATCAAACAGGTAGCAACCCAGACATCCAAGAACGGAAATAAGCAGTTTGTGATCCTGTTTGATGTAGCAGAGGGAGAGCAGAAAGACTTTTTCCAGAAGCTCTTTAATGCGGACAAGGCCCAGAACAGTGCTGACGCAAAATGGCGTGGTGTGTTTAAACAGAACATGGAAGGAAAAGGACTTTCCTGGTTCAAGGGGATCATCACTTCCATTGAGCGTTCGAATAATTTTACTTTCCAGTGGGATAAGGAAAACAATGAAAAAACACTGGCAGGAAAGAAATTTGGAGGAATTTTCCGGCGCAGGCAGTATGAGGCAGAGAACGGAAACCGCCCTATCGTTACAGAACTGTGGCAGATCCGCAGCGTGGCGGGTCTGGCAGATGCGGAGGTACCAGAGGATGATCTGCTTCCGGAAGGCACGGTACAGAAGCCGGCAGAAACACCGTCTCCTGTGGGTGATGGTTTCATGAATATTCCGGAGGGCGCAGGTGATGAAGGCATCCCGTTCATGTGATCCGGAGCTTTACAGCAGGATAAAAGATGCAGTAAGTATGCAGCAGGCCGTGGAATACTGCGGCCTGCATATTTTAAACGGAAAATGCCTCTGTCCGTTCCATAAGGATACCCATCCTTCCATGAAGATCTATCCCAATGGAAAAGGGTATTACTGTTTTGTCTGCGGTTCCGGTGGTGACCAGATCAAGTTTGTGGCGGCCTATTACGGGATCAGTAATTATGAAGCCGCAAAGCAGCTGGCGCAGGCTTACGGGGTGCCAGTCAATGAGCCGGTGACCTATAGGGAAAAGCGGGAAGCAGACAAGAGGAGGCGCTATAAGCGGGAATTAGGGCAGTTTGTGCAGGAGGCGGTAAAATGGCTGACCGTGTACAGAGGACTGCTCTGTGAGGCTGTCAGGGAGCGCAATGAACATTTCTGGGAAGGGCTTGGCAACTTGACCTATGTGGAGTATCTGCTGGGGTGCCTTAAGGACTGCCCGGAAGAAGTGTATGCCGATAAGAAGGTGGTGAAAGAGATTGGAAAAGTCGAAGGACGAGTTATTAGCTGGTATATCTAAGCTGTCTGGCCTGGATCCGTTCCCGGATGAGATATTTTACCAGATCTTTGAGATTGAGGATAACGTGGAGCGGACCCAGTACGTGGAGGCACTGCGGAAAGAAGCAGGGAAGCTGAAGCGCAGGCCAGAGTTTAACAATCTGTACCGTGCGTTTGTCCTGGACTATTCCCAGAGACAGAAGCAGACGGGGAAAGTGACACGGTTTACGGACCAGCCCATAGAGCTTAACTGTGGGGAATGGGAGGCAACGGATATGGGGGTAAAGACCGTCCGTTACGACAAGAATGCCATGCCGGTTGCCTATTACGCCTGCAGCCACCCGATCCTTCCGGTGGAGATCTTAAAAAATGTGGATACGGCCCAGGAGCGCATTTCCCTGGCATATTTTAAGTCAGCCACCTGGCAGAAGATCACGGTTGACAGGGCCGTGTGCGCCAATGCCAATAAGATCGTGGACGCGCTCAGCCAGTTCGGGATCGAGGTGACCAGTGATAACGCAAAGAGCCTGGTGCGCTATATCTCAGACTGTGTTGGACTGAACCCGGCTACCCTGGAACCCAAAAAATCCATCAACCGCCTTGGATGGGTGGGGAGCAGCTTTACGCCCTATGCCCAGGATATCCGGTATGAGGGAGATATGGACTATGAGGTGATCTTCCGGAATGTGGCCCAGAAAGGCGATTTTGGTGCCTGGAAGACACTTTGCAGGGATCTGCGTAAAAATATACCCCTGCGCATGATGATGGCCGCCAGCTTTGCTTCCGTGCTTCTGGAACCTCTTAAGGTATTGCCGTTTGTATTGCATTTATGGGGAACGACCGGAACCGGAAAGACAGTAGCGCTCATGGTGGCAATGTCCATCTGGGGCAATCCCAAAATGGGCGGCCTGGTAAAGACCATGAACATGACAAAGAACGCCATTATGCGCAATGCCGCATTTTTATGCAGTATCCCTTTTGCCGGAGATGAGCTGCAGACCATAAAGGATAAATGGCAGGGGAATTTCGACCAGCTGATCTACCAGATCACGGAAGGTGTGGATCGTGGCCGTGCCAGGGCCTATGGCGGAGTGGAAGATACCAAGACCTGGAAGAACAGTTTTATCTTTACAGGCGAGGAACCGATCACAAAGGTAAACTCCGGCGGTGGTTCTAAGAACCGAGTGATCGAGATCGCCATTGACGGACCTCTGATTGAGGACGGCCATTATGTCAGCAGCGTGGTCCAGGAGCATTATGGATACGCTGGACGGAAGTTTGTGGAGTACATACAGGAAATGGACTTAAACCGGATCATGGACCGGTACCGGGAAATATTTGAGCAGTTATGTAAGCTGGATACAACGGATAAACAGGCAATGGCAATGTCTTGTATGTTGCTGGCGGATGAGATCGCAGTGAAGCTTTTCTTTCCAGAAGAGCGGGCTTTACAGGTCAGCCAGGTAAAACAATACCTGCAGAGTAACTTTGATGTGGATGTGGCGGAACGTGCCTACCAGCAGGTACTCAACTGGGCAGCCAAGAACCCGGTGCGTTTTGAGGATCCCAAGGCGGATAATTCACCCAATAAAGGGGAAGTCTGGGGCAAGATAGATGAGGACAAGCTGATCGTAAACAGAGACGTGCTCCTGGCGTTCCTTGACCAGAATGGGTTTGATTATACAGCGGTAAGTAAGAAATGGTCAGAGAAAGGGTATCTGGTGCGTAATTCCCAGGGGAAATTTATCCATAGCACAAAGGTGTATGGGATCAAGTCCAGTTACATCAAGTTCAGGCTGCCGCAGGATGATGACGCGACAGATAAAGATGGATTCATGTTGGTTGAGGGTAATGATCAGGAAACCCCTTCCCTTTGATTAGGGTCTAACCTGGTCTAACCTCAAAAAAAAATTAGGTTAGACTCTGGAATCCGCATAAAAACTGGCTTTTTTATATACAGTCTAACCTGTCTAACCAGTCTAACCTGTTTTTAATATATCGTAACGTAGGAAAAAGTTATTGTAGAAAATTTAACGTTAAATATATCACAATGTTAAATTTTCTTTAAAAATGTTGGTATATGCAACCGGATTTTAGGTTAGACGGTTAGACCATTAAGTAAATCAAGGGTTTGCTGGCATTTTTAAGGTTAGATTTTGGTTAGCTTATCTTGAAAAAAGGTTAGACCATGGCAGGAAAGGAGATAGAAACAGATGAAAATGAGCAATAAATCAGCCGGGACACAGTTTGAAAGAGAATTTGCTTCCCGGCTGGCAGCGGAAGGCTTCTGGGTCCACCGTTTCCAGGATAACAAGAACGGACAACCCTGCGATGTGATCGCTGCAAGGGATGGGGAAGCGTACCTGTTTGACTGCAAGGACTGCAAAACAGATATGTTCAGCCTGAGAAGGGTGGAAGAAAACCAGTTCAATGCAATGAGGCTGTTTGATACAACAGGGAACCGGCGCGGGATGTTCGCGATCCGGTATCCGGACCAGGTGATCTATCTGGTGGATTATGAGATCGCCAGGATCATCCGCGACAATGGGAAGAGCAGTGTCCCAAGACATCTGATCGGAATGTATGGGAGGACGTTAGAGGACTGGCTGGAAGATCTTGTAGTAATGGGGGATAAGAAGAACAATGGTTGTAGAGATTGGGTCTGAGATACGGATCAGGGACACTTCCAAGGAACTGTATGACTGGGCGCAGGAAAATCTGATCATCCCTAACCCGCAGTACCGGGAAAGGGAACGCAGGGGACTCTGGGTAGGCAATACACCAAAGTACCTCTGGCTCTACCATGTGGATGGTTCAGACCTGATCGTTCCTACCGGGGTGGGAAAGCAGGTACGGCAGTTCCTTTCAGAAAAAGATCAGATAAGCATTCATCTGGCTGATAATGGGATCTTAGATTATAAAGGCACCATTCCCCTGTATGACTACCAGAAGGAGGCAGTGGAAACCATGGGACATGCCAGCTGCGGGATCTTACAGAGCCCCTGCGGATCAGGAAAGACACAGATGGGCATTGCCCTGGCTGCGATGCTTGGACGCAAGGTATTGTGGGTCACCCATACGCAGGATCTGCTTATCCAGTCAAAGACCAGGGCAGAGCAGTATTTTTCTCCTGAGACACTGGGAACGATCACGGCAGGGAAAGCCCAGGTCGGCAGCCATATGACATTTGCCACTGTCCAGACCCTTTGCAGGATCGATCTGGGACAGTTCCGGTATACATGGGATGTGGTGATCGTGGATGAGTGCCACCGGCTGGCCGGTTCACCAACGCAGGTGACGATGTTTTACAAGGTGATGAACAGCCTGGCTGCAAGACATAAATATGGCCTGTCAGCTACCGTGCATCGTTCAGATGGGATGATCAAAAGCACGTTTGCTGTACTGGGGCCGGTGATCTATAAGGTACCGGATGAAGCAGTAGCAGATAAGACCATGCAGGTGCGGATCCTGCAGAGGAATACAGGCATAACGGTCAGCCGCAGCTGTCTGGATACGGACGGGACCCTGGATTATAACGGACTGCTTTCTTACCTGGGAGAAAACAGGGAGAGAAATGAGATGATCGTTAAGGATCTGGTAAGCCAGAAGGGTCATTCCTGTCTGATCCTGGCAAGCAGGCTGGAGCAGCTGAGAAATATCAGGGATCTGCTGCCGGATGAGCTGAGAGGCACTTCCGCCATGATCGATGGCGGCATGACCAGCAAAAAAGGAAAGGCGGAGAGGGAAGCTGCAATCGAAGATATGAGGACCGGAAGAAAGAAGATCCTGTTTGCATCCTTTGGCCTGGCAAAAGAAGGGCTGGACATCCCAAGGCTTGACCGGCTGTTCCTGGTATCCCCGCAGAAAGATTATGCGGTAGTCACACAGTCCATTGGACGGATCGCCAGAAAGGCAGAGGGAAAGAATGATGCCGTGTGTTATGACTACGTGGATGACATTCAGTTTTGCGAGAACCAGTTTAAGCGGCGCAAGACCCATTACAGGAAGGCGGGGTGCATCTTATGACAAGGAATGAAGAACAGGCAGTGCTTGCGAAAGGTGTGTGGTGTGACTCCTATAACTTTTATTTGAAGTATCATGGCCGCCCTGCTGATCCGGGCTTCTGGGAAGAGGCCACGGCAGACTTCGGGAAGATCATGAAGAAATATGGAGGTGCTACGGTGTGCGGCAGATTGATGCTGGCAGCGTTCAGCCTTTTGGAGGAGGAAACCCGATGAATGATCCAAAGAAGATATCTGTTCTGGTCTGCTGCATCTGCCAGAAGGTGATCAATGGGGATGCCGAGTGGATCAAGACAAAGAGAGGGACGGTATTGCACATGCATAGAGAGTGCGTGAGGAAGGGGAAAGACAATGATCATAAAACAGATAGCAATCGATGAGGCACTGGAACTGCATAAAAGAGGGCTGATGGTGGGAGTGCTCCAGCCGGTAGTACCAGAACCTAAGAACCTGGATGATTATGAGTTCCTGACATTGAAGAAGATCCTGGATGGATGTGAGTTCTTCCGGATCGTGTTGGAGGAAGAAAAAAGAGAGACAGAGTCAAAGGCTGTGGAAGAGAAGGCAGTTATGAAAACCAAGGAGAAGCCGGAGCCACCAAAGTCAGAAGCACCAAACAAAAAGCAGATTGATGTTGGAAAAATGAAGGCGCTCCACAATGCAGGATGGAGCATGAAGCAGATCGCTGAGGAAATGCAGCTTGCACCAAGTACAGTATGCGAGCATTTGAAGAAGATGGAGGAAGGAAATGCAGAGATTAACAGAAAAGGATGAGCTGGGTAACTGGTGCCTGAAGGGTGTCAGGTGGGAGCAGCTGCGAGTAGGCCAAGTGCTTACTAAAGATGTGGCAGAGAAGCTGTATGGGGCGTTGTTTAAGCTGATGGCCTATGAGAATACAAAATGCAGCCCAGGAGATGTTGAGAATTTCATAGAGCTTAGTGCCAATTTGATAAAAATTGTAGCGAAATATGTAAAGAAATGCAGATGGATCCCGGTGGAAGAGAAACTTCCGGAAGAAGATGAATATGTCCTGATGTCATTTGAGAATTTCTCGCTTCCGATGATCGGACGGTATGAAAAAGATAATGATGGTGGTGGAGCATGGTATATCGGTGATGATGATGGATGTGATACTTGCATCAGCCAGAACTTATTTGTGAATGCATGGATGCCGTTGCCTGAGCCATACAGGGCAGAGGTGGAAGAAAATTAAGATTTGGAGGATACTATGAAAAAGTGGGTAGAGAACAAAGAACCATCCGGCGCAGTGGTTCACACGCTTGTGTTCGGGCATCATGGAGATGATCCCAAAGTCATAGTGGAGTTGTTTAGAGATTCAGAGGGAAATTGGCTTACAATATCGAATGTGTTCGATACAGACTGGGACTTGCTGACCGGCAAGGAAATGTGTGAGCATGATGCCAAAATGATGGTAGAGGAAATGGTGTACGATCATTTTGCGGATGAAAAAAGGTATTACGAGGAAATTTGCGAAGAGTTTGATATGGAAAACTGAAATTTAAAGGAGGTAGCCTATGAATAGCAAACATGTAAAGCAGTACATCATCCAGAACATAAACAGTATAGAAGACAGCCTATTCCTTCGCCAGATTTACACACTGGTAAAGCTGTACCTGGAAAGAAAAGACCAGAAGCATACCGGTAAAGCAGCGTAATGTGGAAACGAATAAACCCCAACGTGGAGTATGTAATAGCCGCCATGCGCAAGAAGGGAGAGGATGCGAAGAATGGGATTAGTAAAGTCAGATGCCCAGAGAAAAGCAAACCAGCTGCAAAGGCGCAGTGCCATAGCCGCAGCTGATAAGGATATAATCAACGGACCGAAGCCTACAACGTGGTCATCCAGGATGCCAGCCTATGCGGGGACAAGCCTCTGCCCGGATCCGGAGTTAAGAGGAGGTGATACCATTGGCGAAGATAAAGATAACCAGGAAGATTCTGAGCAGTTACCGAAAGCTTAAGAAAGAAATTGTAGTCCTAGAATTGGAACTGGTAGAGATGATGGAAGGGAATAACGGGATCGGCGTCAGTGTTGTTATGGACTACCGCAAAGGCTATCCTCAACCGAAAGCCGTTCCTGGCTTTGACTGGAAGCTACATGACCGCCGGGAGAAGATCCTGGATAACAAGAAGGCACGTTGCAAGGCTGTGGAAGACTGGATAAGATCCATTGAAGACGGTCAGGCACGGTATGTGTTCCGAATGTTTTACATAGAGGGAATGACGTGGGACAGGATTGCTGCAAAGATTGGATACAGTAATAGTCCAGATTATCCAAGGCTGATGATTAGAGACAAGTATTTAAAAGAGCATAATATTTTGTAAAAAGTTCGTTTTATTCGGTTGTTTCGGAATACAATAGAGTGGAAGCCAAAGGCATACAGCCAACGGCTTACGTCAAACCCCACTAGGCAGCAGGTGAAAGCTTGTTGCCTCCCCCTTGGAACGTAGCTCAGTGGTAGAGCAGCTGGCTTATATCCAGCGTGTCGAAGGTTCAATTCCTTCCGTTCCGATTTACCTGGTTTAGGGATCTCCACCCGGACATTCCAGGTAGCATGAAAGACATCCTTGAGAAAGGGTGTCTTTTTGTGTTGTAAATGGTTATTATATGATATAAAATGAAAGAAAAATGTTAAAATGGAGAAATAAAATGAAATCTGAAATTATTTTTATAATTGTAGTTATTGTTCTTGCTGCGTTTATGTATATATCACTCTTTCAAGACAAACCATTTTGTAAAAAAGCAGAATACGCATACAGAGCAAAATGCCGACTGCAAAGTAAAGCAGATTCCACACGGTTAGCGCAAGACATTTGCTGAACCACCACAAGGCTCTGCTCTTTGCCCGCAGCAGAACATGAATGCCTGCCCCGCTGGCGTCCCGAATCGGATAT
>ENA-OQDL01001272-OQDL01001272.1-human-gut-metagenome-genome-assembly--contig:-NODE-1272-length-12910-cov-4.018853_pt1 | contig 12910 bp, 12 predicted proteins | sample MGYA00242782_ERZ504609 | MGnify/ENA primary metagenome ERZ504609 (study PRJEB26092, sample SAMD00036320) | human gut metagenome | host: Homo sapiens | study: EMG produced TPA metagenomics assembly of... | reverse complement strand
ACTTTCGTTTCGGTCCAAGCGGCGAAGGACGTAATTCTGAAGAAATCATTCCTTTCTTTTCCAACCGTACAAGTAATGGATAAATACTTCCCTCTTTTACATCTTCAAATCCGAACTCTGTCAATGTCGTTACAATCTCATATCCGTATGTAACCGTCTCGGATAAAATCTGCAAGATACATCCTTCTAAAGTTCCCTTCATTAATTGTGATTTATCATACATATTTTTCACCTACCTTGTATACTATAGTAGTTCTTAACTATATTGTATCACACAGTAGTGTTTGTCAATGAATTTGCGTACAATAAGAATGGGTTTCTAACTATTTTTTCCGGCTTATTCTGACATTAAAAAAAATCCACAGATTTAAGCTTTTCAACTTATATCTGCGGATTTTTCATCTGAGAATTTCTCAGTATTCCTACTCCTTTTCTTTGTAATGATGCGCATCCTCCAGCATCATATCTTTCACCTTCATCAGACGGATCTGGGTGCTTCGTTCATTCTCATCCAGTTTCATCGTAATATACTTGATATTCTTCTGTGCCTCCGGAATGATCACATGCTCCAGGGCGTTGACACGTCTTCTGGTCTTCTCAATCTCAGCTGCCATAAGCTGGCAGGCTTTTTCTGTCTCTGCAAGCTTCAGCATATCCGGTAGGATATCTGCCAGAGATTTTACGGCTCCGTCCAGATCACTCGATGTAAATGCGAATCCATACGAATAGATATCATTCGCATCTGCCGTTCTGGTCTTCGTCTCGAATACAGGAATGTCTACACTCATGACATTCTTCTGTCCGACTTCCAGATCTACTTCCTGCTTCGGTGCCATCAGTGCCGTGTTCAGGGTTGCTTCATCCATGCCGGCTTTGGCTATGACGAAGTTCTTATTAGCTGAACGAATCCCTGCTTCTACCTTTTCCCGAAGCTCCATGTTCACTTTTACCAGATCCAGGAACTGACGCATCAGTTCGTCTCGTTTATCTTTCAGAAGTTTGTGACCTTTTATGGCTGTGACCAGTTTCTTCTTAGTTCTGGTCAGTTCCATACGGGTAGGGGTTACCTGGGTTGACGCCATAGTATCACTCCTTTCTATACTTTATATATTGGACGCCATGCCGGCTCGAATCCGCATAGCTTACTGCTTACCATAATACTCGTCCAAGAACTTATCATCAATTCGTTTCAACTCTGATCTTGGCAGCATAGACAACAGCTTCCATCCGATCTCCAGTGTCTCTTCAATCGGTCTGTCGGTATCGTATCCCTGTGATACATATTCTTTTTCAAATGCATCTGCGAATTTCGCATATACCAGGTCAATATCAGTAAGAGCTGCCTCTCCTAAGATAGTCATTAATTCTTTCGCATCTTTTCCTCGCGCATATGCCGCAAATAACTGGTTCATGGTATTTGCATGGTCGGCTCTTGTCTTACCTTCTCCGATTCCCTTATCTTTCAGACGGGACAGGGATGGCAATACATCGATCGGAGGCTTGATACCTTTGCGGTACAAGTCACGGCTTAAGATGATCTGGCCTTCGGTGATGTAGCCGGTAAGGTCCGGGATTGGATGCGTCTTGTCATCTTCCGGCATGGTCAGGATCGGAATCAGTGTGATACTTCCCTTCTTGCCATTCTGTCTTCCGGCTCTTTCATATAACGTTGCAAGGTCGGTGTACATATATCCAGGATATCCACGGCGTCCCGGTACTTCCTTACGTGCGGCAGATACTTCTCGGAGCGCATCTGCATAGTTGGTAATATCTGTCATAATTACCAGTACATGCATGTCTTTTTCGAATGCCAGATACTCGGCTGCCGTCAGCGCCATTCGAGGTGTGGAAATACGCTCGATTGCCGGGTCATTTGCCAGATTGACAAACAATACCGTTCTGTCGATAGCTCCTGTCTCTTTGAAAGATTCTACGAAGAAGTTCGACTCTTCGAATGTGATACCCATAGCGGCAAATACTACGGCGAATTTCTCATTGCTTCCGCGTACCTTTGCCTGCTTTGCAATCTGTGCTGCCAGGTTGGCATGTGGAAGTCCGGATGCCGAGAAGATCGGAAGCTTCTGTCCACGAACCAATGTGTTCAGTCCATCAATAGCCGATACACCTGTCTGGATAAACTCTTCCGGATAGCTTCTTGCCGCCGGGTTCATAGGCAGACCGTTGATATCACGTCTTTCATCCGGCAGGATCTCCGGTCCCCCGTCGATCGGGCGGCCCAGTCCGTCGAAGACACGTCCAAGCATATCTTCCGATACACCAAGCTCCATGCTTCTTCCCAGAAAACGTACTTTACTGTTACTTAAGTTGATACCCGTGGCACTTTCGAATAACTGCACCAGTGCATCATTTCCATTGATCTCCAGAACCTTGCAGCGGCGCTTCTCACCACTTGCAAGCTCAATCTCACCCAATTCGTCATAGGCTACATTTTCAACGCCGCGTACCAGCATCAGAGGTCCGGCAACTTCCTGTATGGTTCTATATTCTTTTGGCATAATTTAGAAGTCCTCCTTCCCGAATGCAGCCGCAACTTCCTTGTCCAGTTCTTCTTCTACATTCTTATATTCACTTTCGATATCGGCGTCTGTTGTATATTTATAACGGCCAATCTTTTCTCTTACCGGCATGGCGATCAGTGCATTCATGTCCGCACCCTTGTTCAGTGCGTCGACAGATTTCTCATAAAATGCCAGTACCAGTTTCATCATCAGATACTGCTTACGAAGCGGTGTGTAAGTGTCGATCTCATGGAAGGAATTCTGATGTAAGAAGTCCTCACGGATGGATCTTGCCGCTTCCATCTTCAGACGGTCAGTCGGTGACAGGGCATCCATACCTACCATCTGTACGATCTCATTTAACTCGGCTTCTTCCTGAAGGATTGTCATCATCTTCTGACGGTCTTCCATCCAGTCCGCTGCCACTTCCTCATTGAACCAGTTTGCCATATTGTCAACATACAGTGAATAACTGGTCAGCCAGTTGATGGCTGGGAAATGTCTCTTATACGCAAGTGCGGAATCCAGTCCCCAGAATACCTTTACAATACGAAGGGTTGCCTGTGATACCGGTTCGGAGATATCACCACCCGGAGGAGATACCGCTCCGATAACGGAAAGTGCACCTTCTCTTCCTTCTTTACCAAGGGATACCACATGTCCGGCTCTTTCATAGAACTGCGCCAGACGGGAACCTAAGTATGCCGGGTAACCTTCTTCACCAGGCATCTCTTCCAGACGTCCCGACATCTCTCGAAGTGCCTCTGCCCAACGGGATGTAGAATCTGCCATCAGCGCTACAGAATATCCCATATCACGGAAATATTCTGCAATCGTGATTCCGGTATAGATGGAAGCCTCACGGGCTGCAACCGGCATATCCGATGTATTTGCGATCAGCACGGTTCTTTCCATCAGAGACTGTCCGGTCTTCGGGTCTTTCAGTTCCGGAAATTCGTTCAGAACATCGGTCATCTCATTACCACGTTCTCCGCATCCGATATAGACCACGATATCTGCCTCTGCCCACTTAGCCAACTGGTGTTGGATAACTGTCTTGCCGCTTCCGAAAGGTCCCGGAACAGCTGCCACACCACCTTTGGCGATTGGGAAGAATGTATCGATAACACGCTGACCGGTTACCAGTGGTTTTACCGGCGGCAGCTTCTTCTGATACGGACGGCCCTTTCGTACCGGCCATCTCTGCATCATCGTCAGTTCTTTGTCACCTTTTTCGGTAGCGATCACTGCTACCACTTCTTCTACGGTAAATGTTCCGGCTTTGATCTCTTTTACCGTTCCTTTTACTCCATAAGGAACCATGATCTTCTGCTGTACAACGATGGTCTCCTGCACAGTTCCGAGTACGTCACCTGCTTCGACCTCATCGCCGGCTTTTGCGACTGGTACAAATTCCCATTTCTTATCACGTTTTAACGAAGCAACTTCCACGCCTCGCTTTAAGTTATTTCCGGAGATTTTCATAATGTCATCCAGCGGTCTCTGGATTCCATCGTATATGCTTGTGATCAGTCCGGGTCCAAGTTCTACTGACATTGGTACTCCCATAGACTCTACCGGCTCTCCAGGTCCAAGTCCCGATGTCTCCTCGTATACCTGGATGGATGCCTCATCTCCGTGAATCTCTATGATCTCTCCGATCAGACGCTGGCTGCTTACACGTACCACGTCAAACATGTTGGCGTCACGCATTCCTTCTGCAATGACCAGCGGTCCTGCTACTTTTTTAATCGTTCCTGTACTCATACGGACGAATCAACCTCCTTTAGCTGCCAAATATAATATCGGAACCGACAGCCTGCTCTACCGATTTCTTCACACCTGCAACTCCGGCGCCTGTATTACCGGCGATACCCGGGATCTGAATGATCGCCGGTGTGACCTGTTCCTGATATTTTTCTATCTCATGCGTTAATTCAGCGGCAAGCTTCTCTGTGATATAGATGATCCCATATCCTCCCTGTGCCAGCTGGTGTAATTTCTCTGCGGCTTCCTCACGGGTCTGGACGGCAAATGTATCAAGGCCCAGTGCTGCGAATCCGAAGATGCTGTCGTAATCGCCTAATACTGCAATCTTATACATACATTTTCCTTACCCTTTCCCGGATCGAATCATCCGGCAGTTCATTCTGCTTTCCGGATAAAATGATTCGTACCGTTTTAATCTCATTCTGTCTTGCAATTACATAGGCAATTACCGGTCCTATCGTAAATGCATGATATTTCTCCGGGCTTATCGTCTGGATGATCCGGTTGTCACACCATCTTTCAAATGCCGACGGCGACTCTGCCAGTGCATCCGCACCTTCTGCATAAGCCGTTCCTCTTAAGTATTCACAGATGGCATCCATGCCGCTAAGTGCCGCTTTCGATAACTGGCTGACACTTAAGGAATCACATTCCGCCATTGCCCGTTTCATAAAGTCTGTTGATTTTGCGGTCTTCTGTGACCGGACAGCGATCTTGATGTCCGCCACTGCCACTGTGGATTCTGCATAATCCTGTATGATCTTATCCGGTGACTCTTTTCCCGCCTGATAAATAGCATCCAGTGCCACCCGGTCTATGATCACATCACAGAGCTGCCCGTCTCCTGTATGAAGAAGTGTCTCGTATGCTTCTTCTCCTGCGATCCGCATACTGTCTGGAAGCTTTCCAAAGTCTCTGTCTTCTACGATCTTTCGCATCTCTTCCCCGGGAATCCGAACATCTTCATAATAGATATGCCGGTTCTTATCTCCGGTGCAGACTTCCTTGACCGCTGCCTTTAAATTATGAAAAGCTTCGGATAAGAAAGCACATCGAAATGTTCCATTCCGATCGACAGGTCTTTGACTACTTCCCATGTCTTTTCTTCTTCTCTCGTCAGGATTTTTTTCCGCATCCCCGCTGCTTTCGGTATCTCCCCATCCCTTCTCTTCTAAGAACTGCAATGCCTGATCATAACTCTGGCACGCGATCAGCTGGTCGATGGTACTGTCAGAGAACAGGGATACTTCCAGGGCACGGATTCTTGCGACCGCATAGGTATATTGTTCACTCATGTTGTCCCTCCATATCATATAAAGAGCATCCGGTGAACGATGTCCGCAAGTTCATCCCGCTTCGCATCGAACATTGCCCTGATCGTACAGTTCTCTTCAATTCCACCGTACGCAAGAATGAATCCATTGTCAATATTATCTCTGCCCGCTCCGGCTACAGTAAGTTTTCCTCCCTTTGCCAGAGCTATTTCTTCAATTTCTTTGCCAAATCCTACCGGCATATTTTCCAGATCTTTTACAGAGAAATAGATCTCTCCCTCCTGCGGAAGTACGTATGCTTCCAGAATAGACAGGAGCATCTGGTAATACTCATCCGGCGCAAGACTTATAACCTTTTCATACGCCTTCTCGATGATCTCTGCGATCATCTCCTGCTTTGCTTCCAGAAGTCTCGTTCTTCTCTGAAGATCGATGGCTGACTTCACACGCTCTTTCTGTGCGGCAACTTCCGTTTCAGACTTCTTCAGGATCTGTTCTGCCTGTGCGGCTCCTTCTGCCTGCGCCTGAGTCTTCATCTGTTCTGCCTGCGCTTTCGCATCTTCGATCTTTGCATTCGCCGTCTCTTTTGCCTCGTCAAGGATCTGACTTTTGATCTTCTCTAATCCAGCCATTTTCCTTCACACTCCTTCTATACCTGAATTGCTGTTACGGAAAGGATAGAAATCAGAAGTGCAAGGATGGCATATGTCTCAACCATTGCAGGAAACAGCATTGCTTTACCGAACTGATCCGGCTTCTTTGCTACGATTCCGATTGCTGCCGCTGCTGTCTGTCCCTGTGCTTTTCCTGAAATCAGACCTACAATTCCGATTGGAAGGCAAGCTGCAAGAATCAGAAGTCCGGTCTTCGGATCCAGATCTGCTGCGCCGCCGCCAAGAAGTCCGATCTTGGATAATGTAATGAAACCAACCAGCAGTCCGTAGATTCCCTGTGTACCAGGAAGCAACTGCATGATCAATACTTTTGCGAATTTGCTTGGGTCTTCTGTTACAACTCCGGACGCTGCCTGTCCTGCAATACCTACTCCGATCGCAGATCCTGCACCTGCCAGGAATACTGCCACTGCCGCACCAAGAAGTGCATATACCATTCCCATATCATTCCAAATACTCATATCTATTTTTCCTCCTTAATATCTACATATTTTGTCTCCGCATGAAACGGTTCGAAAGGTTTTCCACCGCCTTCGTAGAATTTTCCAAAGAATTCCACAAATTGAAGTCGGTTGGTGTGGACATATGCACCAAGCAGATTGATTGCCAGGTTCATTGCATGTCCGACTATAAATACTACGATAAATAAGATGACCCCGAATACACTCTTACCAAGCATGCTTCCCATCTGGTTGACAACGGATGCGATAACGCCTGTCGCAAGTCCCAGTGCCAGAAGTCTGGAGTATGATAATACATCACTTAACCATCCGGTAATGTTGTAGATATCATATGCTCCAAGTGCAAGTCTGAGTGCCGGATTCTTGCTTGATCTTCCGGACATCAGTAACAGTCCGAGTGCTCCGATGATCGCCATTGCTTTCGACAATGTAATCAGTGCTGCAGGGAACACGATCTTCGTCTGTGCGATCGAAGCAAATATCTCTGACGGAAGCAGCATCAGGATCAGTCCGATCAGGAAAATGTACCACAGTACGATATCACAGAAGAAATCCAGTACCTTTCCGTCTTTTAACAACATATATCCTTTGATTCCAAGACCCACGAACAGATGAACCAGTCCGAATGCCATCGAATAGATCAGAAGTCTCATCGGATCATTTAACGGTGCAAACCAGAGCGGTTTGATCGTCAGCTCTTTTCCAAAGAATGTGCTCGATACAACATCTACGACATCTCCAAAATATCCACCGAACAAAATTCCCCATACCATAGTAGAAATTCCACAATACATGAACATTTTCATGAATTTTCTCATACCTGCACTCATACGCGGGAATTTCTTAAGAATGACCAGACACACGATTGCGATGATCGCACCATATGCTGCATCTGATAACATCATTCCAAAGAAAAATACATAAAAGAATGACATGATCGCAGTCGGATCGATCTCTCCTTTATGCGGAAGTCCGTAAGACTCCAGAACTCCTTCCACGCTTTCCGAAAATCCGTTATTTTTAAGGATCACCGGTGGTTCTTCATCTTCTTTTAACTCTTCTACATCGATTACACAGTCATATGCTTCCCCGATTCCTTTCCGGATCGCCGGTACCGCTTCTTTCGCTGCGTAACCACTGATAATAAATGTACGTCTGGACTGCGGAAGTGTTCCCAGTACTTCGTACTTTTCTGCACGCATCCGGTAATAATCGCCGATGACCTTCAGTTCCTCCCGGTCTTCTGCGTGGGATATGATCTCTTCCCGGATATTTGCAATATCTTCTTCAATCTGTCTGATCTGCTCTTCCAGTTCTGCTTTCTGCTTTGCCGGAATCCGTTCTGCCGATACGACCGGTCTTGAGAATCCAGCCGTACGGAGTGTGTTCTCCACGTCTGCCGCCTGCTCCTTCATACAGAACACGCTTAAGTACACGGCATCTTTATCCCGGCTTATAACCGATATATCTACGGCTTCGATCTCCGGATGATCTTCAGCAAGCTTTCCGTAGATCATTTCCAGTGTCGTCTCCGCCGCCATGGTTCCAAGAAGCATTACCGTCTTTTTCGTGCCCGGATAATTCATCTCCACTTCCAGACTCATCCACGGCGCAAGTGCCTCTATCTGGGTATTCCGCTTCACGATCTCGGCCTGTGCTTCCGCAATTCTCTTATAATCAGCAATCAGAAGTTCCGCCACTTCCATGACCTCCTCCTGTTTCACCGCTGCTGCTTCCATCGTCTTCTTATCGATCAGCTTATTGCCTTCCAGACTGGCGAACATCGACTTTTTCTCCGGAGTATACTGATTCAACACATCCAGTGCATTTTCCGTGATCTGCACCCGTTTCTCAAAGCTTGATTTCGCACTCTGCGTATCCATCTTCTCGAATCCGGCTTCGTCCTGTGCGACCTGATGCATCTCTATCATGCCCATGGACTGCAGTTTTTCCAGAATCGCTTTCCGGTCATGCTTTAATGCGCAGATACTGATTCGCTGCATCTGCAATACTGCCATAACTGCATCCCTCCGTTTTTTACTTTTTTCACGTTCTTACTCTTCCCATATCATCAGAGCAATGCTTTGATGACTGCGGATACCGCCTCCTCTTCTTTTCCCTGAGCCAGTGCTTTTAATGCTTCTGTCTCCTGTTCCGTCTTCTCGGAAGCCTGTTTCTTTAAGACTTCTCCTTCTTCTTTCGCCTGCAAAAGATCTGCTTCTGCCTGTTTCTTTGCATTTGCTACAGCCTGCTCTTTTATCTCTTTTGCCTCTCTGACAGCTTTTTCAAGGATCTCGGTACACGTTGCATCTGCTTTTCTTATGATCTCATCCGCTTCATTCTCCGTTTCCTTGATGGTCTTAATGGTTTCTTCTACCATTCATCTACCACCTCTCCTTCAAAAAAATACAAAATCTAGTTTAAATTATAATCTTATTTCTGCAATTTTACCATACATTTATTACATTTGTTGTAACAACCATGGCTTTCTTCCCGGTAATTTGACAAATCTTAGACATTTCTATCTTCCTTTTTGTTTATTTCTATTAGCTTCTTTCAAACAGAGTGCAAAATTAGTGCTTAAAAAACCGGAATATACAAGTATTTTCGCAAAAAAATCACTCTTCTTCCTGCGGATGACGCTTTTTAAGCAAGTCGAGCAGAAGTTGGAGGGCCACCAGTGTCGCTTTGGCCAAATTCATGTCCCGGCCGTCATCACCTTCAAGTTTTTCCACCGCCACTTCGTTTTTATCGCCTACGGCAATCCAAATCGTACCGACCGGAGCTTCTTCACCTCCACCGGGACCGGCATAACCAGTAATGGCTATTGCGTACGTGGTTTCCATAGCTTTCAATGCCCCCTCGAACATGGCACGCACCACTTCCTCGCTTACAGCTCCTTTTTCTTCCAACAACTCTTGCGGAACACCAAGGAAACGAGTTTTTATCTCATTGGTGTAACAAACGATGCCTCCTTTGAAATAAGTAGAACTTCCCGGCACGCTGGTTATGGCTGCCGAAATCTGCCCCGAAGTACAACTTTCTGCCGTGCACACCGTCTCCCCTGCTTTCCATAACAGCGGGCTGATTTCACGACTTATGATTTTAGATTCTACATTCATCATATATCTTGATTATTTTAATGTTACTCTTGAATAAGCAGGCATATCTATCGTACAAAAATCCTTATCCTGGTACTTGAAATGCCCGGTAATGGCTATCATGGCTGCATTGTCGGTCGTATAACTGAATTTCGGAATAAAGATTCTCCAACCGTACCTGTCCGCATGTTTCCGGAACGCATTACGCAACCCATTATTGGCCGAAACCCCGCCTGCCACGGCTACCTGCCTGATTCCTGTGTCTTTTGCCGCCTGGCGTAGCTTCTTCATCAGGATATCCACTATCGTATGTTCTAAGGAGGCGGCCAAATCTTCTTTGTGATGCTCGACAAAATCCGGATCTTCCTTCATCCAATCCCGTAAAGAATAAAGAAATGAGGTCTTCAAGCCGCTAAAACTATAATCATATCCTCCGATGTGAGGTTTGGCAAAAGAATACGCCTGCGGATTCCCCTGGCGCGCCAACCTGTCTATTATCGGTCCTCCGGGATAGCCCAACCCCATCACTTTGGAACACTTGTCAATGGCTTCGCCTGCCGCGTCGTCTATCGTCTGCCCCAACACTTCCATGTCATTATAGGCTTTCACCAGAATGATTTGGGAATTGCCGCCGCTTACCAGCAAGCACAAGAACGGAAATTCCGGTTGGTCCCGGTCGCCCTCATCTTCTTTAATAAAATGCGCCAATACATGTCCTTGCAAATGATTGACCTCTATCATGGGAATATCGAGCGCACGTGCAAACCCTTTGGCAAAAGACACCCCCACCAACAAAGAACCCATCAGCCCGGGACCTCGTGTGAAAGCCACAGCCGAAAGTTCCTCCTTGGCCACCCCGGCACGTTTCAACGCTTGGTCCACTACCGGGACCACATTTTGCTGATGGGCACGGGAAGCCAGTTCCGGCACAACTCCACCATACGCCTCGTGCACAGCCTGGCTTGCCGTCACGTTACTTAACAACACCCCATTGCGAACCACCGCAGCCGAAGTATCATCGCAACTCGACTCTATACCTAATATAATGATATCTTTCTTTTCCATTTCCTTACGTCCTAATAAATTATGGCGTCTCAATAAGTAAGAATCTCCAAACCGTTTTCTGTCATCAGGAACGTGTGTTCCCATTGCGCACTGGGCAGTTCATCCTCCGTCACGACAGTCCATCCGTCTTCTTCATCCACAAACACCCTCCAATCGCCCATGTTCACCATAGGTTCTATCGTAAACACCATGCCGGGCACCAAGAGCATCCCTGTTCCCTTCCGGCCGAAATGCTCCACATCCGGCTCTTCATGAAACTCCAGTCCCACCCCATGTCCGCACAAATCGCGCACGATGCTGAAACCGTTCTTCCTGGCATGCTTTTCGATGGCATTTCCTATATCCCCCACAAAGCCGAACGGACGGGCAGCTTTCATGCCTATCTCCAGGCATTCGCGCGCGACGTCTACCAATTTCTGCTTCTCGGGTGTGGTCTGCCCGATGACAAACATACGTGAAGCATCGCTGTAATACCCGTCCAATATGGTGGAAACGTCTACATTGACAATATCTCCTTCCTCCAATACATCGAATTCATTAGGTATGCCGTGACAGACCACCTCGTTGATAGAAGTACACACACTCTTAGGAAATCCTTCATAGTTCAACGGAGCGGGAATGGCCCCATGGCTTACCGTATAATCATATACCATCTCGTCAATCTCAAGCGTAGTCATTCCGGCATGTATCTCTTGGGCCACGAGATCCAACACCCCGGTATTTACCACACCGCTCCTGCGAATCCCCTCTATTTGTTCAGGCTTCTTAATCAATTTACGCGAAGGCACCAAACAGCCTTCTTCCTGAAAAGCCAAAACCTTACGGTCCAAATCCGTCAGTTCGGCTCCTTCTGGGACAATCCAATTCCGTCTTATCTTTCTTCGCATTCTTTCTTTCACAGATTTATCATACAAAAGTACGATAAAAAAATCACTTTTCGACTGTAAAACCTTATAAATATCCCTATACCTTTATATTATTTAGACCAATCCTACGAAAGCCGTCAACACTCCCGCGCTTGACATGCCAAGTCCCGAATGGCACCTGTCGATATTCCAAGTGTCAATATGACAATCCCACCCCCTCGCGGTTCGCTCATTTGCGCCCTTTCCCCGCTGCCGCCGCAAATACGCGATTCTCGCGCATCGGGGAAAGTACAGAATGCCAACCTGTCCCGCATTCCCGCTTCCATAATGCCGTATGAAAGTCCACGCCCGGCGCAAGGCGATACGGAACCCGTAAGCATCCGGGGCGTTCCGCCTCGCAAGAAGGCATTCCGGATCTGCGTCCCTTTCCGCCCCAAATAGCTTAAAAATGGGGCATTCGCCGACCGCCGTGCCACCGTCTGCGTAGAACTTTCCGACAACATGCAGACACCTCTCCCACGACATGCGGAGAAAAAAAACTGTTTTTTCAGCCGAACGGTTTCTCATTCGGCTGAAAGTGTTTCCTAATTTTGCTTTAGATACGTGAAAAACAAGCCCCGAAACATAAAAAATTGTATCCAAATACACCGTCAAGCCCCCCTTAAACAAAGCCTTTTCGTGAAAGGCAGGCGTAACAGGAACATCCTTTTTGCTTTCATTTTAATACTCCAAAACGGGATTCAAACAACATTTTGTCCAAACAAAACATCCGGACGCTCTCCTTAGCGGAAACCGCACGGATGTGTATGTTTTTCAGAAACCGGCAACACGTCCGACCGCCAAGCCCCATGGCTTCCTATCGACTTTTGCCCATTCAACGTTTCCAACTGGTCTCTTCCACACTGAGCGAAACAGACACAGCATCGGAGACCTTGAAATGCACCATTCCTCCAAACCTACTGCTGAAATTGTTCATCCACGGCATCGGAGGAATCCACGGCTGACGGCCTTGCATCGGAAAAAAAGCTTTGCTGCCGTATGCGTACAAACTCACCCTGTCGGTCAACTGGTAACCGGCCAACAAATTGATTCCGAAACGGTTCTCATTCAAGCCGTTCCAAGACAAGCGGTCGTAAAAGCCTCCCACAGACAACACCAACCGGTCGGTAAGGCTACGCAC
>ENA-OQDL01001270-OQDL01001270.1-human-gut-metagenome-genome-assembly--contig:-NODE-1270-length-12931-cov-2.846845_pt1 | contig 12931 bp, 18 predicted proteins | sample MGYA00242782_ERZ504609 | MGnify/ENA primary metagenome ERZ504609 (study PRJEB26092, sample SAMD00036320) | human gut metagenome | host: Homo sapiens | study: EMG produced TPA metagenomics assembly of... | reverse complement strand
CTAGGCAGACCATTGAGAATGCGTTATATTGTTTGATAAAAAAAGGAATCATGCAGAAGTCCGGATGGATACAACGGATGACGGAAGAGCATATCTGAGTGATGAACGGAAAGGCACTGAGCGGCTGGCAGACCATTGACGGAAAAGAGTATTATTTTGATCAAAAGGAATTGCGGCGACAGGAGAGCATAAAGCTCGGACTTGAGAAATGTAAATTCAGTGAGTCGGGAGAATTGCTCTCGAAAGAAAAAACAGAGATAGATCCGGGAAAACCGATGGTGGCACTTACATTTGATGATGGACCCGGACCAAGAACATCAGAGATTCTGGATCAGTTGAAAAAATATAATGCACATGCTACATTTTTTATGCTCGGAAAAAAATGTAAAATCCTATCCGGATGCCGTAAAGCAGATGTTGAAAGATGGAAATGAGCTTGGAAACCATTCTTATGATCACCAGCAACTGACAAAGATTGATGCAGAAGCAATTGCCAAAGAAGTCAATGATACGAATGAAAATATCAAGAATATCTGTGGAAGCCCGGCTACTGTATTAAGGCCGCCGTATGGTGCGATTAATGATACAGTGAAATCAAGCGTAGGTATGCCGATGATTCTCTGGAATGTGGATACACTGGACTGGAAGACGAGAAATACACAGAGCACAATTGATGAGGTTATGCGTGATTTGAAAGACGGAGATATCATACTGATGCATGATATTCACACACAGACAGTAGATGCAGCACTTCAGCTGATTCCAAAACTGGAAGAAGAAGGTTATCAGCTCGTAACCGTTTCAGAAATGGCAGCGGCAAAAAACAAGACCTTGGAAAACGGAACTGCTTACAGTGATTTTGTAAGTACAAGTAAAAAATAATTTGATATATCTATTATAAAACAGGATCAACCGGTAAAAGTTGATCCTGTTTTTAGGTTCGTTTATAACGAAGTATTATGTTTTGCTAACAGACGGTGAATCTTTTCTGTAGGATCCATAACCTTTCCGATGCTGATATCATGGTTCATAGAATCGATGATCAGTGCGATAAACTTACTCATATCTGCGATCAGGAAATAAGGCTTTTCCTTTGCTTCGGCAGGGAGATAAGTGAGATTAGTAGTGATCACGCGGTCGATGTAACCTTTTTCATAATAATCATCAAATTTTTCAAAACCATCGGTAAAGAGTCCGAATGTGGTGCAGACAAATACCCGGTTTGCTCCGCGGGCTTTAATCTGTTTTGCAACATCCAGCATACTTTCACCGGAAGAAATCATGTCGTCAATGATGATCGCATCTTTTCCATCCAGATGTTCACCTAAGAATTCATGTGCAACAATCGGATTCTTTCCGTTTACAATAGTTGAATAGTCACGGCGTTTGTAGAACATACCCATATTAACACCCATAACGTTAGAAAAGTATACAGCACGCTGCATAGCTCCCTCATCCGGGCTGATGATCATCAGATGTTCCTTGTCAACTTTAAGATCCGGCTCCGCTTTTAATAATGCTTTCATAAATTGATACGGTGGGTTAAAGCTGTCAAATCCGTGGAGAGGAATAGAATTCTGTACACGTGGATCGTGGGCATCAAATGTAAATATATTAGACACACCCATATCGATCAGTTCCTGAAGTGCAAGGGCACTGTCTAAAGATTCACGTTTGGTACGTTTGTGCTGACGGCTTTCATAGAGGAAAGGCATTAACACATTGACACGGTGCGCTTTTCCATTGGCGGCAGCAATGATTCTCTTTAAGTCCTGAAAATGATCATCCGGTGACATATGATTCAGATGGCCGTTTACAGAATAAGTAAGGCTGTGGTTACAGACATCTACCATAAGGAACAGATCTGTTCCGCGGATAGATTCTGTAAGAAGTCCTTTTGCTTCGCCGCTTCCAAAACGTGGACACGGACAATCGATCAGATAATTGTCACGCAGGTAATTATAATATAATGGTGAATCTGTGTTCTTGTCCAGTGTGCTTTTCCTGAATTGTACAATGTAATCATTTACTTTTCACCAAGTTCGCGGCATGATTCCAGAGCACCGATTTTTAATGGCGCAACAGGAAGTCCGCTTTCCATTAATTTGATATTTGGCATAATAAAAACTCCTGTGTAATTTTATATATTAAGTTACTCCTAATTATTTATATCACTTTTTCTATAAAAAGGTCAACTACTGATTGGACTATTTGACAAAGGTAATGTATAATAGTATCGTTAAGAGACAAATATAGAATGAAATATAGAGGAGAGTTAAGATGAGTAAACCAGTAGTTGCTATTGTGGGAAGACCGAATGTAGGGAAGTCAACCCTTTTTAATGTACTGGCGGGAGAGATGATTTCAATCGTCAAAGATACGCCCGGAGTAACAAGAGACCGTATCTATGCAGATGTCACATGGCTGGACAAAGAATTTACTATGATCGATACCGGTGGTATTGAGCCGGAGAGCAAAGATATCATTCTTGCACAGATGAGAGAACAGGCACAGATTGCTATTGATACTGCAGATGTGATCATTTTCATTACGGATGTCAGACAGGGACTTGTAGATGCCGATTCAAAAGTTGCGGATATGCTCCGCAGATCAGGCAAACCAGTCGTTCTGGCGGTGAATAAAGTAGACAGTTTTGAGAAGTTTATGCCGGATGTATACGAATTCTATAATCTGGGGATTGGTGATCCTGTGCCGGTATCGGCAGCTTCCAGACTTGGTATCGGTGACATGTTAGATGCTGTGATCGCACATTTCCCGGAACATGAAGCTGAAGAGAAAGAGGACGAGCGTCCGAGAGTGGCGATTGTAGGAAAACCAAATGTAGGAAAATCTTCAATCATCAACAAACTGACCGGAAAGCAGCGTGTGATCGTATCAGATATAGCAGGAACAACTAGAGATGCTATTGATACCAATGTGAAATATAATGGAAAAGATTATGTGTTTATTGATACTGCAGGGCTGAGACGAAAGAGCAAGATAAAAGAAGAACTGGAGCGCTACAGTATCATCCGTACGGTAACTGCAGTGGAACGGGCAGATGTCGTTCTGGTAGTAATCGATGCGACGGAAGGTGTAACGGAACAGGATGCGAAGATTGCCGGTATCGCACATGAAAGAGGGAAAGGTATCATTATTGTTGTAAATAAATGGGATGCCATTGAAAAGAATGACAAGACTATGAAAGAGTACGAGAATAATGTACGCCGTGTGCTTTCTTTTATGCCGTATGCAGAGATCATGTATGTATCGGCAGAGACGGGACAGCGCCTGAATAAGCTATATGATATGATCGATATGGTCATTGAGAACCAGACACTGCGTGTCGCAACAGGTGTTCTGAATGAGATCATGACAGAAGCTGTTGCAATGCAGCAGCCACCTTCAGACAAAGGAAAGAGACTCAAACTGTATTACATTACACAGGTAGCGGTAAAACCGCCATCATTTGTGATTTTTGTAAATAATAAAGAACTGATGCACTTTTCTTATACCAGATATCTGGAGAATAAGATCCGGGAGGCATTTGGATTCCGTGGTACAGCTTTGAAATTCTTTATCAGGGAAAGAAAGGAAAAGGATCAGTAATCATGGAACGGTTGATATGTGTACTTGTCGGATATGTGTTTGGCCTGATACAGACCGGATACATATATGGAAAAAACGAATGGCGTTGACCTTAGAAAAAAGGGGAGCGGGAATGCAGGAACAACGAATGCACTTCGTACTATGGGCTGGAAAGCAGGAGCGGTCACACTGCTTGGAGACTGCTTTAAAATGCGTAGTGGCAGTGGTTGTCGTACATCTGATCTATGGAAAGACACATACAGATATGATGCCTTTACTTTCCATGTATGCCGGAATGGGAGCAGTCCTCGGACATAATTATCCATTCTATCTGAAATTCAAGGCGGAAAAGGTATAGCAGCGACAGCAGGTCTGATCATCAGTACTACGAATATATGGATCGTACTGATCTGTCTTGCAGCATTTATTGCAATTGTTGCGGCAACCAGATATGTATCCCTTGGTTCCATGACGGTTGTTACAATCTATCTGATCAGTGTGATCGTATATGGTCAGCACGGTGGATTTGGTGTGGAGAATGTATCCTATCTGCATGAGATGTATGGTGTAGCAGCGTTTCTGATGATACTGGCATTCTGGAGACACAGAGCGAATATTAAGAGACTTTTAAGCGGCACAGAGAATAAGATCAGTGTTGGCGGAAAGGATAAAAAATTAGTCAGGGATGACAGATAAAAATGAAAGGACAGGCTATGGCAAACGTAAGTGTGATCGGAGCCGGAAGCTGGGGAACAGCACTGGCATTACTATTATGTAAAAATGGACATGATGTGACGGTATGGTCATATAAGGAAGAAGAAGTGCGCACGCTGAGTGAGAAAAGAGAACATGTAAGTAAGCTTCCGGGAGTAAAGATTCCGAATGAGATTTTTTTTAACTGCGGATCTGAAAGAGGCGGTAGAGAAAGGACGTAGTTGTACTTGCAGTACCGTCTATTCATGTGAGAAATACTGCGAAAAAGATGAACGCATATGTAAAAGGCGGACAGATTTTAGTGGATGATAGCAAAAGGAATAGAAGAAGACACCCTGATGACACTGTCTCAGCAGATCGAAGAGGAGATACCGCAGGCAGATGTGGCGGTTCTTTCAGGACCAAGTCATGCCGAAGAGGTAGGAAGAGGTCTTCCTACAACGGTCTGTATCGGAGCACATACAGAGACAACTGCAAAGTATTTACAGCAGCTTTTTATGAATGAAGTGTTCCGCGTATATATCAGTCCGGATATCCTGGGAATTGAACTTGGCGGATCGCTTAAGAATGTTATTGCACTTGCAGCCGGGGTTGCAGACGGAATGGGATATGGAGATAATACCAAGGCTGCATTGATCACCGTGGAATTGCCGAGATATCAAGACTTGGTGTAAAGATGGGAGGAGCGGCTGAGACTTTTGGTGGTCTGGCCGGTATCGGAGATCTTATTGTAACCTGTGCAAGTGTACACAGCCGTAACCGCAAGGCCGGATATCTGATGGGACAGGGCAGAACGATGCAGGAAGCTATGGATGAAGTTAAGATGGTAGTGGAAGGTGTATATTCTGCAAAGGCAGCAGCGAAGCTTGGAAAGAAATATCAGGTATCACTTCCGATTATTGAAGAAGTAAATAAGGTGCTGTTTGAGGACAAAAGTCCGAAAGAAGCGGTAAATGAACTGATGCTGCGTGTTGGAAAAGCGGAACATATGGCTCTTCCATGGGAATAATAAAAAGAGTCAGTTTTGCAATATGATATAAAAATAACAGAGAGGAAAGATTGTTAAAAATCTTTTCTCTCTGTTATTTTTTTAAAGATCCGCATGTTCTATTACATACTTTTTGAAATCCATGATGACAGGTGCCTGATAGACATTTTTTAAAGTAGCCATATAAAAGAGTCTTTCCCACGAAGGTTTTTCTATTTCGATAATAGATACCGGCATATAAGAAAGAATGGGCATCTTTGGAACAACTGCAATACCAAAACCTGCACCGACAAGACCTGCAACGCCCTGATCTTCTTCCATGGAGTAAGCAATCTGCGGGTAACCTCCACATTTATGAAACAATTTGTCAATAACATGTCTTAAGCCGCTTCGTTTGGAAAAAGCAATATGCGGATAAGAAAGTGTATCTTTCAGATCAATAGAGCTGCGTTCTTCAAGCGGATGTCCTTTTGGCACGATCAATACCAGTTCCTGTTTTGCAACAGGTATGAATTCGATCAGAGGTTCATTGTCCATCATAGAGCAAAATGCAATGTCATATTTCCGGTCTTTTAACCCCTGGATCATATCAGAAGTAAGACCTGTAGAACTATGAAAATAGAAATCAATCTTTTTGTCCGGCATAGAATCCAGGAATCCTTTTACGAAACCGGGAACCACAGTACTGCTTAGAGTGCGCAGTTCCACGATGTCGATACGACCTTCACCACGACCTGTCATCTGAAGCTTGTTAACACTGGAATCGATCATATCCAGAGCCTGTTCCACATCAATGAGAAAGGCCTGCCCGCATTTTGTAAGTACTACATTCCGGCCCTCTTTCTCAAAAAGTTTTACCCCCAATTCTTTTTCAAGAGATGCGATCGCATGACTCAGGCTTGGCTGAGTGATGGAAAGAATTTCAGCGGCTTTTGTGTAATGCTCCAGATGTGCCAGCGTGGCAAAATATCTTAGATGATACAGATTCATAAAGCCGGTCCCCCTTTCTTTTGTTATATTATATATGTTTATATCTTATCATGAACGGAGTGGAAAAACTATGAATAAAATCTATAAATTATAATAGAATAACCAATTTGTTTTTTATTTAACAAGGATATATAATCAAATCATAGCAAATATTACTAGATTGAACATTAAGCAAAAAGAGAATCTGTTCAATTTTAACAATGGAGGTAGAATTATGTCAAAAAAGAATCCAATTACAGTAAGTTCATGGACACTTGGAGATCAGTGCAAATTTGAAGACCGTGTGATCGCTGCAAAAGAAGCAGGGTATGAAGGAATCGGTCTTCGTGCAGAAACTTATGTTGATGCTTTGAATGAGGGACTTCATGACAAAGACATTCTTGCAATTCTTGATAAACATGACATGAAAGTAACAGAAGTTGAGTATATCGTTCAATGGTGCGAAGAGCATCGTTCATACGAGCAGAAATACAAAGAGCAGATGTGCTTCCATATGTGTGAACTTTTCGGAGTTGGTCACATCAACTGTGGACTGATGGAAAATTATTCCGTAGAATATACAGCGCAGAAATTAAAAGAGCTGTGTCAGAGAGCCGGAAAATACATTATTGGTGTTGAGCCAATGCCATACAGCGGTATTCCAAACCTTCAGAAAGGCTGGGAAGTTGTAAAAGCATCCGGATGTGAGAATGCAATGCTTATCCTTGATACATGGCACTGGGTAAGAGCTGATCAGCCATATGATATCCTTACACCGGAGATCGCTGAAAAAGTTATTTCCATCCAGATCAATGATGCATATGAGAGACCGTATGCAGATTCAATCTTAAGAGATGAGTCCATGCATGACCGTCTTGCACCTGGAACAGGAGCAAAAGATACAGCAGGATTTGTTAAGATGATCAAAGATGCAGGAGTTGATCCGAAGGTTGTTGGTGTAGAAGTAATTTCTGACGAGATCCTTGGAAGAGGAATTAACGAAGCAGCAGCTTATACATATGAGAATACTGAAAAAGTATTAAAAGAAGCTTGGCCAGAACTGGTAGACTAATTTATAGAAATCAGATTTGTTCAAAAGAGAGAGGAAAAAAATAATGAAGTTCAAAAATATGTTTTCTCCGATTCAGATCGGACCAATGACAGTAAAGAACCGCTTTGTAGTACCACCAATGGGAAATAACTTTGCAAATACAGATGGAACATGGAGCGATGAGTCTGTTGCATACTATGCTGAACGTGCAAAAGGTCAGTTTGGCCTGATCACGATCGAAGCAACAGTTGTCCATAAAGGAGCAAAGGGCGGCCCGAGAAAACCTTGTCTGTATGATGACAACAGCATTGAGAGTCTGAAAAAGATTACCGATGCCTGTCATGCAGAAGGTGCTAAGATTTCCATTCAGCTTCAGAATGCCGGACCTGAAGGAAATGCCAAGAATGCGGGAGCACCAATCCAGGCAGCAACAGCTATTGCAGCGGCTGATGGAAGAGAAATTCCGGAAGCAGTTCCTACAGAGCAGGTATATGAGCTTATTAAAGGATATGGAGAAGCAGCGGTCCGCGCAATGAAGGGCGGAGCAGATGCAGTGGAAATTCACATGGCACACGGTTATCTTGTGAATTCTTTTATGTCACCAAGAACGAATAAACGTGTAGATGAATTTGGTGGAAACTTCGAAAACAGAATGAGATTTTCTCGTCTGATCGTTGAAGAAGTTAAGAAGAGAACAGAAGGTAAAATTGCAGTGCTTGCACGTATCAACAGTACAGAAGATATGTTTGGCGGTCTGGATAACCATGATATGTGTGCAATTGCTTCTTATCTTGAAGATTGCGGAGTGGATGGACTTCATGTATCACGTGCGGTACATCTGAAAGATGAGTATATGTGGGCTCCGACAGGAATTCATGGCGGATTCTCGGCAGAGCTTGTAGCAAATATCAAAAATTGTGTATCTGTTCCGGTTATTACAGTCGGACGTTACACAGAGCCACAGTTCGCAGAACAGATGGTAAAACTTGGAAAAGCTGATCTGGTAGCATTTGGACGTCAGTCACTGGCAGATCCTCATACTCCTGAAAAAGCGCAGGAAGAGAGACTGGAAGATATGACACCTTGTATCGCATGTCTGCAGGGATGTGTCGCTAACATGTATGCCGGAAAACCTCTTTGCTGTCTGGTAAATCCTGTGCTTGGCCGTGAGTCAGAAGGTCTTCCGAAAGCAGAAAAGGCAAAGAAAGTATATGTCATCGGTGGCGGAGTAGCAGGTATGTGTGCCGCATTCACAGCTAAGAGACGTGGACATGACGTGACATTATTTGAAGCTACAGATAAACTTGGTGGAAATATGAGACTTGCAGCTTATCCGCCGGGAAAAGGTGACATCACAGGTATGATCAGAAGCTATATCGTAAAATGCGAAAAAGCCGGTGTAAATATCAAGATGAACACAAAAGTAACAGCACAGATGTTAAAAGAAGATACACCGGATGCAGTTATCCTTGCAACCGGATCTGAGACATTAGTCCTTCCGTTTATCAAAGGTATCCACAACCCTGATATCGTATATGGTGTGGATTGTCTGGAAGGAACACTTCCGATAGGACATAAAGTCTTAGTTGTAGGCGGCGGTATGGTAGGTGCCGAGACAGCAGATTTCCTTGCTGAACAGGGACATGAAGTATCTGTTATCGAGATGAGAGATGCCATTGGACCGGATGTGATCCACGAGCACCGTATCTTCCTTATGGAAGCATTTGAAAAATACGGAATTGAACAGATTACAAGTGCCGCAGTATCTGAAATCTTCTCAGACGGCGTAAGCTATAAGAATGCCGCAGATAAATCTGATGAGACAATTTACGAGGCAAGAGGATTCGACACAGTTGTTCTTTCTATGGGATTCAGCTCCCGTTATACACACCGCGATGGTCAGAATATTGTATATGACTTCGCCGATGAATTAAAGGACATCGTTCCGGAAGTTCATGTAGTAGGTGATGCAGTAAGAGCACGTCGTGCCTTGGATGCTACAAAAGAAGCTTACGATGTGGCATTAAAACTTTAATAATTGAATTTAGAAAGAAAACCAGGAGGGTTAAGATCATGGAAAAAAGAATTTCCGGACATACAGGCTTAATGGCGTTATTTGGAACACCGGTCGGACATTCAGGATCTCCTGCAATGTACAACTTCAGCTTCCAGCATGATGGATTGGATTATGCGTATATGGCATTTGATGTAACAGAAGAGGAAATGCCGAAAGTATTCGAGTCTATCCGTTTATTAAATATGCGTGGTGGTAACTTTACTATGCCATGCAAGAACATCGCTGCACAGCTGGTGGACAAACTATCACCTGCAGCTGAGATCATCGGAGCCTGCAATGTATTCGTTAACGATGACGGAGTAATCACAGGACACATTACAGATGGTGTCGGATTCGTTAAGAATCTGGAACTCAACGGAGCACCTGTAAAAGACAAAAAGGTTGTTGTCCTTGGAGCAGGCGGAGCTGCTACAGCAATTCAGGTTCAGTTAGCACTGGATGGAGCAAAAGAAGTAAATATCTTCAATATCAAAGATAAATTCTTTGAAAGAGCAGAAGGAACAAAGGCTAAATTAGCAGAGAAGTGTCCGGAATGTGTAGTTACCGTAGATGACCTTGATGACAAGGCTAAACTGGAAGAAGCAATCAAAGCATGTGACATTCTTGTAAATGCTACAATTATGGGAATGAAACCACATCAGGATGTGACACTGGTTGACAAATCGTTATTCCGTAAAGATCTGGTTGTTGCAGATACTGTATACAGCCCGGAAAAAACAAAAATGATCCTGGAAGCAGAAGAAGCAGGATGCAAGGCAATCGGCGGAGTGGGAATGCTTCAGCAGCAGGGAGCAGTAAACTATGGACTGTTCGTTGGAAAAGAAATGCCGCTTGCCGAGTATCAGGAATTCCAGAAAGCACAGGCAAAATAAAAGACAAAGGAGAATGAGGGAATGAAAGCAAAGAAATATTTATGGTCTATCATCTGCGTATATTTTTGCTATCTGACACATGGAATTCAGGCAATTATATTAAGCCAGAATAATGTGAATTTCGCAAAACAGTGGGGATTCAATATGTCAGATCCGCAGTCTGCAGCATATGCAGCAGGACTTGCAGCAGTAAGTACAGCAGTTGCATGGACTGGATTTGGTAAATTCGTAAGCGTATGGATTGGTGGAGAAATCTCTGACCGTGTCGGACGTAAGAAACTGATGATCGGTGGAGCAGCATTATATATTATCTGCTTCCTTGGATTCTTATTTACTAAGAGTGCACTGGTTGCTTCTGTATGCGGTTTTGCATCCGGAGTTGCAACTTCAGGATTCTGGGATGCTTCAGGATACCCTGCAGTACAGGAAGCTTATCCGGCAGCACCTGGATCAGCGCTTGTAGGAATCAAATTCTTTGTTTCACTGTCAGGTATGGTATATCCACTTTTGGTAGTACATAATGCAAACAGTGGAAACTGGAAATTAAATGTTATGATTCCGGTAGTTATGTCTATTATCTGTTTAGTACTTGCAATTATTGCACCATTCGTATATGATGATCAGAAGAAGGCATCGGAAGGAAATGATGGAAAATCAAAAGATGCAGTACAGGCAGAAATTGATGCAGCGAAAGCAGCTATGCTTACAAAACCGAGCAAATTTGTAGTATTTCTGGTAATGTTTTATGCATTCCTCTGCATGGCAATCATGTATGGTGCTCAGCAGTATACGAAAGCGTTCGGATTATCTGTATGTGGATTGTCTGAGATGCAGGCAGCAGGTATGACATCTATCTATACAATCGGTTCTATCTGTGCAGTACTTTTCTGGGCATTCATGATGGCTAAATTAAAATGGAGCCCGCTGAAAGTTGTCTTGATTGATTCTATCTGTACTGCAGTAGCACTTGCAGGTGTTCTGTTTATTCATCAGGTAGCAATTATCTACATTGCAATTGCAATGTTAGGATTCTTTGCAGCAGGTGGTGCTCTTCAGACTGGTCTTGCAGTGGTTCAGTTATTCAACCCGGGACCAAAGGGAAGAAACACCGGTATCTATTACACATTTATGGGTGCGGCAAGCTACCTGATCCCAGTAGTGGCAGCACAGCTTACAAAAGCATCGGGTGAGGCAAATGCAGTATACAGCCTCATGATCATGTTATTGGTATTTGCAATTCTTGCTATTTTAAGTTCCCTCTACTTAGTAGCGCAGCACAAGAAAATCTTCGGAAAGAGTGCATTGTAAAAAAATGTAATGAAGGACAAAAAGGGACTGTTGTTCCGGATGGCAGCGGATAGACAGTCCCTTCCTTTTAACATAGGATTGTTAAAAAAAAGGACATTCATAGAAAACACTAAAAAATTAGAGGATAATACGTGTCATTCTATAGAAAACATCTATGGAATGACCGGTGTTATATCATAATAGCTAGCTGATGCTGAAGCATACGAAGAATATTTGTATGAAAAAATCATAAGACGAAGGAGGACACTCAAAGATGAGTCCGAAAAGAGCAAAAGAGCCAATGAACTTCCCTTTATTCCTCTTGGTCCATTTCAATGGAGAATTCCGGGAATCCATTACAGAGTAGAATATGTGGAATTTTTTCAGGGTCTGATCCTTGGCGCAACAGCTTTAAGTTCTATTCCGTATCTGACAGATAATCTTGGACTTCCATATGAACTTGCATGGAGCTGTGTCATCATTGAAGTATTTATGTATATGCTTCATGGATGGTTAGGGGATCCGGTAGTTCCGGGATGGATTACTCCGACACTGCCATTTACCCTGGCGTATTTAAATGGGTTCGAAAAGGGACCAGACAGAATACAGGCAATGATCGCGTTGCAGCTTCTGGTCGCATTTGTATTTATATTTATGGGAATTACGAAACTGGCAGACAAATTTGTAAATGGTGTGCCAAATTCAATTAAAGGTGGTATCCTGATCGCTGCACCGATTACGGTATTGCAGGGACAATTATCGGATGGAAGCCAGCTTATGACTGCACCGGTAGCAACACTCGCCGGTACATTATTGCTCGCATTTTTAAGCTTTTCACCATTCTGCGAAAAGAACAGAAGTAAATATAAAATATTAGATATCATGGCAAAATACGGCAATTTGTTCCCGTATCTGATTGCTATGGTAGCAGGGGTTGCTCTTGGAGAGTTATCAAAACCTGTATTAGAACTTGGAACAGTCATCAGAATTCCTGATTTCAGTAATATATTCCATACAGTCAGTATCTTTGCGGTAGGTTTCCCTCCGCTTTCAAAGTTCATCAGTGCCATACCTCTGGCCTTGATCTGCTATGTACTGGCATTTGGAGATTTTGTTACATCAAAGACTCTGGTAGAGGAAGCACAGGAGAGCAGAAGCGATGAATATATTGACTTTAACTCGAGCAGATCAAATCTGATCAGTGGACTGAGAAACCTGATCCTTGCGATTTTCGCACCATTCCCACCACTGGCAGGACCGCTTTGGGTTGGAATGACCGTATCGGTAGCAATGCGCTATAAAGAAGGAAAGAAGCAATGAATCATTGATCGGTGGAATGAGTTCTTTCCGTATGGCGACATTTATCAGTGTTATTCTGGTACCGA
>ENA-OQDL01001269-OQDL01001269.1-human-gut-metagenome-genome-assembly--contig:-NODE-1269-length-12932-cov-3.625068_pt1 | contig 12932 bp, 8 predicted proteins | sample MGYA00242782_ERZ504609 | MGnify/ENA primary metagenome ERZ504609 (study PRJEB26092, sample SAMD00036320) | human gut metagenome | host: Homo sapiens | study: EMG produced TPA metagenomics assembly of... | reverse complement strand
GTGAATGCAGCAGTCAACATCCGTGAAGAAGGAAAAAGAATCTATAAAGAATGTGCCTGACGGCACAAGAAAAAAATCCGTAACCGGATAAACATAAAAAACAAAACCGCGGGACACGCGGGGATAGGACGCGTTCTCTCAGCGGAGGATAAAGAACCATTAATTGGAGCTACTGTCAAAATACCCGGTACATCTATCGGTGTGGTGACAGATATAGATGGCAATTTCTCTCTGGAAGTTCCCGACAAAGACAAAACATTAGTGATTGAGTTTTTAGGTATGAGTACACTAACGGCGAAGATACCTGCCAATGGGGTGCTGAATGTATCTTTGCATCCGGATACACAACGATTGGATGAGGTTGTGGTGACAGGCTATGGTAATTTTTCCAAATCTTCATTTACCGGTTCGGCAAATACATTACGGGGGGACTTGTTGAAGAACGTTCCGGTTGTATCGGTAGAACAGAAGTTGCAGGGTATGACTCCGGGCGTATCCATTTCGGGAAATTCCGGTCAGCCGGGTGCTAATCAAAGTATACGTATCCGCGGTATGGGGTCATTCAATGCATCGAAAGAACCTTTGTTTGTCATTGACGGAGTACCGGTGACTTCCGGAAGCTTGAGTGGTGGCTCGGCAGATGCCGCTTACATGAATAATTCTAAAACGAATATAATGAGTACGCTGAACCCTTCGGATATTGAAAATATAACAGTCATAAAAGATGCGGCAGCGGCTTCTTTATATGGTTCACGTGCGGCAAACGGTGTGATTCTGATAACCACTAAAAAAAGGTACAAAAGGACGTGCTAAGGCTACATTAAAAATGGATGGAGGCTTTTCTAATGCTGCTGTGGAATTCCGCCCGACGTTGAATGGGGAGCAGCGTAGAGAGCTAATTTATGAAGGTTTGATGAACTTTCAACAAGATGAAATAGCCAAGAATCCGGAGGCGGGATTGGCATCGCCCACCGAATATGCCGATTTACATATCAATGATTATGCCTCCATTCCGGAACTGGGATATACTGACTGGAGAAAAGAATTGATGCGTACGGCACATCATCAAAGTTATGAAGCGTCCGTATCGGGAGGCAATGACAAGACTACGTTCTATTCTTCATTGGGTTTTAACCGTCAGGAGGGTTTGGTGGAAAATTCTAATCTGGACAGATATACAGCTCGTTTGAATGTAACCCAGAAGGTAGGTTCCCGTGGGGAAGTGGGCGCCAATGTGATGTTCTCTCAATTAAATCAGGAAATGAATGAGGAGCGTGGATCATCTATTAATCCTTTCCTTTGTGTGGCTTTGAATACCACTCCGTCTTTTCCGGTACGTGACGCTGAAGGGAATTATGTAGGATCATATCCCAGTAGCAATGTGAATCCGTTGCGTGATATCCGTACAGATTATAACCGTACCCGCATGACACGTATGTTTTCTACAGGCTATGCTTCGATAGATATTATCAAAGGGTTGAAATTGAAAGAAACGCTTAGCTATGATTATAATATTCAGAAAGATTCCCGTTATTGGAATCCGTTGAGTGGAGCCGGAGCTAAAAGTGGTAGTGATGCACAGACGGCAAAGGGATTTATAGAATATAGTAAATTGATTTCTTCCACTTCATTGGGATATAATACGACTATAGCACAATTACACCATGTGGATGCGTTGGTAGCTTATGAAATTGAAAATTATCAGACTGACAAAGCAATGGGGGATAAATCCAAACTTCCTTCAGATTATTTGGTGGAACCGGATAATGCAGCATCATTGAACAGCTTTGTGTCTTCTACTCAGGATTCAAGAATGATTTCTTATGTATCCCGTATCAACTATGATTATGATGACCGTTACTATATTGCCGGTAGCTTCCGTCGTGACGGCAGTTCACGCCTGTCACCCGAGAACCGTTGGGGAAATTTTTGGTCTGTATCCGGTATGTGGAATGTAGGTGCGGAAAAATTTATGCAATCTATAAAGAGTGTGCTGAGTGATTTAAAGATACGTGCCTCGTATGGTGTGAATGGTAATCAGCCGGGTGCTCTTTACGGATATATGGGACTTTATTCCTACGGGCAGAATTATATGGGAGGTGGTGGATCTTATGAATCGGCATTACCGAACCCGAACCTTAAATGGGGAAAAGAACTATAACTTGAATTTGGGACTCGACCTGGCATTCATCAATCGTATTTTTGTCAGCTTGGAATATTATAATCGCGATACGAAAGATTTGCTTTACAATCGTCCTATCAGTAGCACTACCGGTTTCCAAAATTATTTGGGGAACTTGGGACAACTGAATAATAGAGGTTGGGAACTGGAACTGCGTACCATAAACTTTGCCGGTAACAACTTTAATTGGACTTCTGTTTTGAATATGACCCACAATAAAAATAAGATTGTATCATTGGATGGTAAATTGGACCAGTCTATCGAGGGAAGCTGGTTTATCCATAAAGTGGGGTTGCCGTATTCTACCTTCTATGTGAAAGAATATGCGGGGGTTGATCCTCAGACAGGAAAAGCTTTGTACTATATGAATACACAGGATGCAAATGGCAATTATGACAGAACAGTGACTACTGACGCTTCTGCAGCACAGGCAATTCCTTATAAGTCTGTGGATCCGAAGATTTCAGGAGGTTTTACCAATATCGTGAATTACAAATGGTTTGATCTGGCATTGACATTGACTTATTCTTTAGGAGGATATTCTTTTGACAAAACCGGAACTTATAATGAAACCGACGGTGCAAAAGAGCAGAACTATAACTTGCCCATTTATGAATTGGATCGTTGGCAAAAGCCGGGTGATGTGACGGATGTACCCCGATTTGTACTTGGCCAGGCGGCAGGACCGCAGAATTCATCCCGTTATGTACATAGCACGGATCATTTACGTGTAAAGAACTTGACTTTGGGCTTTACATTGCCGGATCAGTGGCTGACCAAACTGGGTGTCAGTAAAGCAAGATTGTACTTCTCAGGCAGTAACTTGTTGACGTGGGCAAAGTGGGACCAGTATGATCCGGAAGTACCTGTTTCCGGTGAAGTATTTTGTGAAACACCTCCTATGCGTACTTACAGTTTTGGAATAGAAGTCTCATTTTAATGAATCTCCTTTAAATTAGACGAAATGAAAAAAATTATATTTATCGATTGTTGCGGCTGTATCATTGATGTTTGATTTCGTGTACTGCTGATTGGCTGAATACAGATCCTTCTACGGCAGTTCCCAGTGATGATGCCATTAAAAATATAGATGATGCACAGGTGGCATTGAATGGTATATACCGATTAGCATCCGCACATAGTTATTATGGTGATAATTATCTTTATTATGCTGATTGTCGTGGAGAAGATGTGCAGGCACGTATTAATAAAGGAGCAGGCCGCAGGGTTTCGCCTTACTATTTCTTTGATGTTACGGCGGATGATAATTTTAATATAACCCTTGTCTGGAACCAACCCTATAAAGTGATCCATCAGGCTAACAGTCTGATAGAAAAGTTGGATGCCGGAAATGCGGGGAATGCCAGGCCGGAAGAAGTGGCACGGATTAAATCGGAGGCACTGGCAATGAGAGGACTGGCTTTATTTGATCTGACCCGTTTGTTCGGTATGCCTTATACTTTGGATAATGGGGCTTCTTTAGGAGTTCCTATTGAGATTCAGACTACCTTGGAAGATCATGCTCCGGAACGTAACACAGTGGCACAATGTTACGAACAAGTGCTAAAGGACTTGAACGATGCGTTGGGAGGACTGACAAAGGAAAAACATGATGCCTATATGAATTATTGGAGTGTGAAAGCTTTGCTTTCCCGGGTGTATCTGTATATGAATGACAATGAAAATGCATTGAAATGTGCAGAAGAAGTAATCAATGACAATGGGGGAATTTACCGGCTTTTTACTCATGACGAATATCCTTCTGTATGGGGAAAAGACTTTAACTCTGAGTCTTTGTTTGAATTCTATTTTACGATGTCTGAACCTTCAGGCGGTTCGGGAGGAGAAGGGGCGCCGATGGTGTATGCCGATAATGTGAAAGATTGGAATAACCTGATTCTGACAAAGGCTTATTTGGATTTGCTGAATGAAGACCCTGAAGATGTGCGCCATGTATTTCCTCATTTGCCGGAAAATGCCGTTGCGGATACATTGCCTGTAGCTGCCAAAGGTCAACCGAAATATCTGATTAAATATCCGGGGAAATCGGGCAGTGTGACCGATGCTGTTTCTACAGTCAATCCACAGGATAATGATCTTTGTATTCTCCGTTTATCCGAGGTCTATTTGAATGCTGCGGAAGCTGCTTTTAAAATCGGCAATACGGAAAAAGCATTGACATATCTGAATGCGATAGTTACCCGTGCCAATCCGGCGAAATCCGTAACATCTGCTGATCTCAGCCTGGAGCGCATTCTGAAAGAAAGACGTAAAGAACTGGTAGGTGAAGGTCATGCTTTCTTTGATTATATGCGTAATGGCAAGTCGGTGGACCGTTCGGGAGGCTGGCATCTGACTATGCCTGAAGATGCCCGTGTCATTGCTCCTTCAGACCCCAGGGTGGCACTTCCTATTCCACAAACTGAAATTGATGCTAATCCGAATATAGTTCAAAATCCTAGATAATTGTTTTGTCCATGTTAAGTTTGCCCTTCTTTTCGATGATGATATCGGAGAGAAGGGTTTTCTTTTTACAATTTATATGGTACAAAATCATATTTCGTCCGTCTTCATTTGAAAAGAAAGACCAAAAATATGAGATTATATGGATTGTTACTGTGCGGATGGATGACGGTATCCTTACAGGCCCAACAGATACATGATTGGGAGAATCATCATGTATTACAGATTAATAGGGAACCGGCAAGGGCTGCTTTTGTGCCTTTTGCCAAGCAGAAGGGGGATTGTTCGATGAGTCTGGACGGGATGTGGAAATTCCGGTGGACTCCTGTGCCTTCCGAACGGATAACGGAATTTTTACCGCACGGACTTTAATGACAAGGATTGGAAAGATTTTCCGGTTCCTGCCAATTGGGAAATCAACGGATACGGAACGCCTATTTATGTATCGGCAGGATATCCGTTTAAAATAGATCCTCCACGGGTGATGGGGGAGCCTAAAGCTTCGTATACCACCTACAAGGAGCGTAATCCGGTGGGGCAATACCGGCGTACTTTCACGCTGCCCGCCGGGTGGAAGGCAAATGGGCAGACTTTTCTTCGCTTTGAAGGAGTGATGAGTGCTTTTTATGTGTGGATAAACGGTGAACGTATAGGTTATAGCCAGGGAAGTATGGAACCTAGTGAGTTCAATATCACCCGCTGGTTGAAACCGGGAGAGAACCAAATCGCTCTGGAAGTTTATCGGTATAGTGACGGATCTTATCTGGAAGATCAGGATTTTTGGCGTTTTGGAGGTGTTCATCGCAGTATTCATTTGGTGCATACTCCGGATATCCGTATCCGTGACTATGTAGTGCGCACTCTGCCTGCTGTTCAGGGGAATTATCAAGATTTCCGACTGCTGATTGATCCGCAGCTCAGCGTTTACCGGGGAATGGACGGTAAAGGTTATACGTTGCAGGCGGTGCTGAAGGATGCGGATGGAAGGGAAGTAGTGAATATGGTTGGCAATGTGGAAGATATCTTGGATTTGGAGCATAAGGCGGCACGGATGAATGAATGGTATCCGCAACGTGGTCCACGTAAGATGGGACGTATATCCGCCGTTATAAAATCTCCGCAACGTTGGACAGCCGAAACTCCTTATTTATATAAGTTGGAACTTCGTTTACAGAATGTAAACGGACAGACCATAGAGCAAGTGGAACAGCCGGTAGGTTTTCGTTGTATTGAAATAAAGGACGGACAAATGTTGGTTAACGGTAATTCGGTCCGTTTTCGTGGGGTAAACCGTCATGAACACGATCCGTATACGGCACGCGTGATGAGTGAGGAGAGGATGTTGCAGGATATATTGCTGATGAAACAAGCCAATGTGAATGCAGTCCGTACCAGTCACTATCCCAATGTGAGCCGTTGGTATGAACTGTGCGACAGCTTGGGACTGTATGTGATGGATGAGGCGGATATAGAAGAGCACGGATTACGTGGAACATTGGCTAGTACACCCGATTGGCACGCCGCTTTTCTGGATCGTGCGGTACGTATGGCGGAACGCGATAAAAATCATCCTTCGGTAGTGATGTGGAGCATGGGAAATGAAAGTGGTTACGGACCTAATTTTGCTGCTATTTCGGCTTGGCTACATGATTTTGATCCTACACGTCCCGTACACTATGAAGGAGCTCAGGGAGTAAACGGAGAACCCGACCCGAAAACAGTGGATGTAATCAGCCGTTTTTATACCCGTGTGAAACAGGAGTACCTGAATCCCGGCATTCCCGAAGGGGAGGACAAGGAACGGGCGGAGAACGCACGTTGGGAACGCTTGTTGGAAATAGCGGAACGCACGAATGATAACCGTCCTGTGATGACCAGCGAATATGCACATTGCATGGGGAATGCTTTAGGTAATTTCAAGGAATATTGGGATGAGATTTATAGTAACCCACGTATGCTGGGCGGCTTTATATGGGACTGGGTGGATCAAGGTATTTATAAGATATTGCCGGATGGCCGCCGGATGGTGGCGTATGGCGGTGACTTTGGTGATCGGCCTAATTTAAAGGCTTTCTGTTTTAATGGTGTGGTGATGAGTGACCGCGAAACTACGCCCAAATATTGGGAGGTGAAGAAAGTATATGCCCCGGTTAAATTGGAAATGGAAAAAGATCTTCAGGTTTTTCCAAAAGAACAAGATGTTTTTTTAAAAGAACAAGATGTTTTGCCCAAAGGATTAAGAGTTACGAACCGCAATCATCACATTGGTCTGGAAGGATATCGCTGTCTGTGGACTTTGATAGAGAACGGGAAGAAGATGAAACAAGGGGAACTGGCGCTTCCATCGGTGGAACCCGGTGAAACAGGAACGATGGCTTTGCCCGATGTTAAGATTAATAAACAGGCTGATGTTCGATTGAATGTAAGTATAGTATTGAAAGAAGATGCTTTATGGGCGAAGGCCGGGCATGAGATTTTAAAGGAACAGTTTGCCTTGAATGATCATTTGATGGCGGTGGCTGACGGTGTACAACCGGGTAAACGTAAAAGTAAGTTTTCTGTTTTGGATTTATGGGAAGATAGTTATTTTCAAGCTTTCCGTGCTCCGACGGATAATGATAAAAGTTTCGGTAACTGGTTGGCCAAGGATTGGAAGAATCAGGGATTGGATGCTCCTCAAGTAGAGGTAATTACTCCCGAAACGGAAACTCAGGAAACAGATGGAACCGTATCGAAGAAATCGGTTGTGGAATATCGTTATGCCAAGGGTAGCATCCGTGTTTCTTCCCATTATAAAATATATGTGGATGGAACGGTGGATTTGGAACAGACTTATCTGCCACAAGGAGAATTGCCGGAATTGCCTCGTCTGGGCAGTGCATTTGTACTGGGAGAAGAATACGAGAACCTTTCCTGGTACGGTCGTGGCCCGTGGGAAAACTATCCCGACCGTAAGACGTCCTGTCTGATAGGTAGATGGAACAGCAAGGTGAGTGAACAGTACACACATTACCCGCGTCCGCAGGACAGTGGCAATCACGAGGATGTTACCGAGGTGGTTCTAACCAATAAACAGGGTAAAGGCGTCCGTGTGACAGCCATAGACCGGCCATTTTCATTTTCTGCCTTACATTATACCGTGGATGATATTTATAAAACAACTCATGATTGTGACTTGAAACCACGAAAGGAGGTTATTCTCAGCCTGGATGCAGCGGTTTTAGGTTTAGGAAACAGTAGTTGTGGTCCGGGAGTGCTGAAGAAATACGCCATTGATAAGCAGAAACCTCATACTTTGCGGGTACGCTTCAGTCTTATAAAATGATGTATGGCAAAAGGTTTGAATAGGCGACATATCTTTCCGGTGGCAGACAGAAATATAGAATTAAATTAAAAATCAAATATCAAAATGAAAAGAGCAACAACTTTTTTATCACTCCTTGCTTTATCGGCAGGTTTGTTGGCGCAATCTTCCGTAAAAACAGAACGCCAATACTTGTCAGGACGTGGCTGTGATGATATGGTACAATGGGATTTCATGTGTACCGGTGGTAATAATTCCGGAAAATGGACGAAAATCGGAGTACCTTCCTGTTGGGAACTGCAAGGATTCGGTACTTATCAATATGGCATGAAATTCTATGGTAAGGCTTTTCCTGAAGGAGTAGCTGACGAACAAGGTTTGTATAAATATGAATTTGAGTTGCCTGCCGAATGGAATGGTAAACAGATAGAGCTGGTATTTGAAGGCTCTATGACTGATACGCAGGTAAAGATAAACGGTCGTAAAGCCGGCTCCATGCATCAGGGAGCTTTTTACCGCTTTATTTATAATGTGAGTGACCGGGTATTTTTCGGATCGAAAAAAAATGAATGTACTTGAAGTAACTGTAAGCAAGGAAAGTGCGAATGCAGGGGTTAATTTGGCAGAACGCCGTGCTGATTATTGGAATTTCGGAGGTATTTTCCGTCCTGTGTTTATCGTGGCGAAACCGGCTCAAAATATAGATCGTCTGGCAATAGATGCGAAGGCGGATGGGAATTTCTATGCCGATTGTTTTCTGAATATGGCAGTAGAAGGTGCTAGGGTACATACTGTCATAACAGATGCTAAAGGGAAAAAAGTGGCCGAAAATACTTCGGATGTCCGTACGGGCAGCGACCATGCTTCGATTAATTTCGCAGTAAAATCTCCTGAATTATGGACGGCTGAAACTCCGGCCATGTATCAGGCTACCTTTACCCTGCTTGATAAAGCAGGCAAAACATTGCATGTTGAAAATCAGAAATTTGGTTTCCGTACCATTGAAACACGTGAAAGTGACGGATTGTATATCAACGGTCGGCGTGTGATGATTAAAGGGGTGAACCGTCATAGTTTCCGTCCTGAAAGCGGACGTACACTGAGCAAGGCAAAGAATATTGAAGATGTATTGCTGATCAAGAGCATGAACATGAATGCCGTCCGCCTGAGTCATTATCCTGCCGATCCCGAATTTTTTGAAGCTTGTGACTCGCTGGGGCTTTATGTAATGGATGAGTTAAGCGGCTGGCATGGCAAGCACGAAACCATCAACGGGCAGAAGCTGGTAAAAGAAATGATTACCCGTGATGTGAACCATCCGTGTATTATCTGGTGGAGCAATGGTAATGAAAAAGGCTGGAATACTGAACTGGATGGTGAATTCCATAAATATGATCCTCAGAAACGTCCGGTGCTTCATCCGCAAGGCAACTTCAGTGGATATGAAACCATGCACTATCGTTCTTACGGAGAAAGCCAGAACTATATGCGTCTGCCGGAAATATTTATGCCGACCGAGTTTCTGCATGGATTGTACGATGGAGGACACGGAGCCGGACTGTATGATTATTGGGAAATGATGCGTAAGCATCCCCGTTGTGCTGGAGGTTTCCTTTGGGTACTGGCCGATGAGGGCGTGAAGCGTGTGGATATGAATGGATTCATTGACAACTGCGGCAATTATGGAGCCGATGGCATTGTAGGTCCGCATCACGAAAAAGAGGGCAGTTACTTTACCATCAAGCAGGTGTGGTGTCCTATTCAAATCATGACCGATAGCCTTGACAGTCAGTTTGACGGCAAACTGAAAATAGAGAACCGTTACGATTTCCTGAATGCGAATACATGCCGTTTCACTTATAAATATGTGCAATTGCCTTCTGTAACCGATAAGGGGGGAATGAAAGTGATGAAACAGGGAGAGGTGAACTGTCCCGACATTCCTGCTCACGGTGCGGGTACACTGACTATTCCTGCGGCTGTCAAGGGGGCCCATGCTTTGATGCTGACAGTAACGGATAAGCAGGGGAATGATCTCTTTACGTGGAGTTATAAACTGGACGACGTTGCCGGATTGCAGCAGGTTTCTGCCGGAAACAAGCCTTCTTATAAAGAAACTGCCGATGCATTGACGGTTGATGCCGGAGGACGTACATTTACTTTTTCTCAGAAAGACGGACAGCTGAAGGGGGTAAAGGTTGGAAGCCGTATCATCAGTCTGGCAAATGGTCCCCGTTTCATTGCCGCCAAGCGTTCGGACCGTTCTATGGATCAGTTTTATAACCATGATGACAAAGAGGCTGAAAAGAAGAAAACCCAATACACTACATTTGATGATGCCGGTCGTTTTACAGGCTTTACCGTGCGTGAAGAAGGCAATAACGTAGTGGTTACCGCTAACTACAAACTGGGATGTTTTGATCAGGCTGTATGGACTATCGCTCCTGACGGTACCGCTGCTATAGACTTTACATACAACTTCAGCGGTGTAGTGGATTTGATGGGGGTGATGTTTGATTATCCGGAAGATAAAGTGTTGAGCAAGCGTTGGGTAGGTGACGGTCCTTACCGTGTATGGCAGAACCGTCTGCATGGTCCGCAGTTGGGCGTATGGGAAAATGAGTATAATGATCCCATTCCTGCCGAAAGCTTTACTTATCCCGAATTTAAAGGGTACTTTGCTAATGTGCAATGGATGACTTTGAAAACACAGGAAGGAACGATAAGTATCTGTAACCGTACTCCTCAGAATTATGTAGGGGTTTATCAGCCTCGCGACGGTCGTGACGGCTTGCTTTATACTTTCCCGGCTACCGGCATCAGTCTGATGAAAGTAATTCCTCCGGTTCGTAATAAAGTGAATACGACAGATTTGATAGGTCCGTCTTCACAAGCATTTTGGGCTGATGGAGCATATGGGGGAGGTATCACGTTAAAATTTGAATAACCGTGAAAAAATAGATTGTAAAGGGAAGAGGAACTTTGTTTATTCTTCCCTTTTCTTTTTTTATTTGGCTTGAACTCTCTATATTTGAAAAATTGAGTACAAATTACAACTTTATTCGTTTATCATTAAATATAGAATAAATAGCTTATGAAGATAAAACATCTGTTTGTATCCATATTGCTGGCAACCGGATTCCAACCGATGATAGCACAATCCGCTTTACGGCAACAGTTTGTAAATTCATCCGTACAGGAAGCTCGTCCCTGGACTTTCTGGTATTGGATGTTTGGCGCTGTAACTCCCGAAGGGATTACCGCTGATCTGGAAGCCATGCACCGTGTAGGTTTGGGTGGAGCCTATCTGATGCCCATCAAGGGAGTGGAGCAAGGACCTCAATACGAAGGAAAAGCTCAACAACTTACCCCCGAATGGTGGCGTATGGTCACTCATAGTATGAAAGAGGCCGACAGGCTGGGAATGCAACTGGGAATGCATATCTGTGACGGCTTTGCCTTGGCGGGAGGTCCCTGGATAACTCCCGAAGAGTCGATGCAAAAAGTGGTATGGAGTGATACTATAGTGAACGGTGGGAATATTCGTAATTTGACTTTGCCCATGCCCGAAGCACTGGATGGCTATTATGAAGATATCGTTACCTACGCCATTCCATTGGAGCGTCAGCCTGAGGATACTTCATTGAAGCCGAAGGTAACTTTCGGTAATTTGAAATCGGCTGTTATCAAAGATGAATCCAAAGCTGTGAACAGAGATGAGGAAGGAGTTTTCCGTTCCTCTTATCCTTGTTGGATTCAGTATGAATATGCAGAACCTGTGACTTGCAGCAATGTGGAAATTATTTTGGGAGGAAATAACTACCAGGCACATCGTCTGAAAGTATTGGCCAGTGAGGACGGACGGACGTTCAAAACAGTGAAGCAACTGGTCCCTGCCCGGCAGGGATGGCAGAATACGGATTTCCAGTTTACTCATGCCATCCCCCCTGTTACCGCCCGTTACTTCCGTTTTGAGTGGACTCCCGTGGGAAGCGAACCGGGTAGTGAGGATCTGGATGCAGCCAAATGGAAACCGAATTTGAAAATCAATGATATAGTTCTTCATACGGCTCCGCGTATTCATCAGTGGGAGGGAAAAGCAGGACTGGTGTGGCGTGTGGCTACTGCTACTACTTCGACGGAAATACCCGATGCGGCTTGTGTGCAGTCGGATGAGTTGATCAATCTCCCTTTGTATCAGGGCAGGCTGACCGCCCGTTTACCCGAAGGTAAATGGCGTATTCTCCGCATGGGACATACGGCAACCGGACATGTGAATGCTACTGCCGGAGGTGGTAAAGGATTGGAATGCGACAAGTTCAGTACCAAGGCTGTTCAGAAACAGTTCTCGAACTGGTTTGCGGAAATGTTCAAAAAGACGGATGAAGCCGTGGCACGCCGTGTATTGAAATATATGCACGTAGACAGTTGGGAGTGTGGCAGTCAGAACTGGAGTGATAACTTCGCGGCGGAATTTAAGAAACGCCGTGGATATGATTTGATGCCTTATCTTCCTTTGCTGGCAGGTATTCCGATGGAAAGTGCCGCCCGCAGTGAGCAGATATTGCGGGATGTCCGTACCACCATCGGAGAACTGGTGACTGATGTGTTCTACACTGTATTGGCAGACTGTGCCCGTCAATACGATTGCCGGTTCTCTGCCGAGTGCGTAGCTCCTACCTATGGTCAGTGACGGATTGATGCATTATCAGAAAGTGGATCTGCCTATGGGGGAATTTTGGCTGAACAGTCCTACGCACGATAAACCCAATGATATGCTGGATGCCATCAGTGGCGCGCATATTTATGGAAAGAATATTATCCAGGCCGAAGGCTTTACTGAAATTCGTGGCGTATGGATGAAGACCTGCCATGCTGAAACCTTGCTGGACCGTAACTATGCACTGGGTATTCAATAAACTCTTCTTTCATGTCTATACCCATAATCCTTGGATGAACCGCCGTCCCGGTATGACCTTGGAC
>ENA-OQDL01001268-OQDL01001268.1-human-gut-metagenome-genome-assembly--contig:-NODE-1268-length-12933-cov-5.767453_pt1 | contig 12933 bp, 14 predicted proteins | sample MGYA00242782_ERZ504609 | MGnify/ENA primary metagenome ERZ504609 (study PRJEB26092, sample SAMD00036320) | human gut metagenome | host: Homo sapiens | study: EMG produced TPA metagenomics assembly of... | reverse complement strand
TCGGCTATTCCCAGACTTCCGCCATGCTGACTGAACTGAAAAAGCAAGAGGAGTTTGCCTTTCTGAAAGCAGCAGATTCCATTGCATTACAGCAGTCTTTGCGGGATCTCGACAGGGGATTTGTGAAATTTCTTTCAGAAAACGGGCTTCCTATCCAACCTTCAAAAGTAAACATAACCGGTTCCAGTCATACAGAACGGTAAATCAAAAAGATAATATTCGTATTGTGGGAAGATATATCAAACTTCCAAGGATATGTATCATGTGTTCTTTCAGTGGAATCGATTTGAAAAGAATCATTCTTACAAGGAATGGGGACATTTTACATCGAAGGATTTACTTCATTGGAATTGGGAAGGAAGTGCTCTTTTGCCGGACCAGTTTTATGAGCAAAATGGAGTTTACTCAGGGAGTGCATTGATAAAGGATGGTCAGCTTCGCTTATTCTATACAGGAAATAATAAGAGAGGCGGTGTGAGAAAAAGCAGCCAGTGCCTTGCAGTTACTGAGGATGGCAAGACATTTCAGAAAAAAGGCATTGTGGTATCAACACCTACGGAGTTTACCGAGCACTTCAGGGATCCGAAAGTATGGCAGGACGGCGATGACTATTATATGGTGATCGGAGCACAGATGAAAAATGGAAGAGGTTCTGTCGCACTATGTAGCTCCAAGGATACGGAAAATTGGAAATTCGAATTAGTGCTTGCAAAATCCAAGGAGTATGAAATGGTCGAATGTCCGGATTATTTTCAGGTAGATGGACAAGGAATTTTGCTTTATTGTCCGCAGCACAGAGATAATGAAAGAGATAGTTCACTTTGTAGTTTTTCGGCTTATAGAGAGTTTGATTTTGATGACATAGTTTTCAGGAAAAAATAGAAGATAGCAATGTACAGAATCTGGATGAAGGGCGTAAAAAGATGGATCAGGGATTTGATTTTTATGCGCCGCAGACATTTACATCACCGGATGGAAGAAAAATTCTGTTTGCGTGGATGTCAAGAATGGAAGAGGAAGAAGAGAAGCTGTTTGGTGAAGGAGAATCCAGTATCCATTGTATGACGTTACCAAGAGAGCTTTCTTATCGAAATGGAGAACTGTGTCAGCTTCCGGTAAGAGAATTGGAAAAAAGTTTGTGCATACATAAGATTTCTGAGCAGGAAAGACAAAGTGGAGAAATAATTCTTAAGAACAGAGTATACTGTGCAAAACTATCTAATCTTCAGAATGAAACTTCTTTTAAAATAGAATTTCAGAACAGAGAAGTTATTCTAGAATACAAAAAAGTAGAAAAAATAATTTCTGTAAAGAGGAAAAAATTGGGTTACAAAAGAGTATGATGAGAGAAACTGTAAGATTGATTCGTTGGAAACGATAGAATGTTGGTCTGATATTTCCAGTATGGAAAATTTTTGTGAATCAGGGAAGCAAAGTGTTTTCTATGAGAATGTTCACAGAAGAAGAAAATGGAAAAGTAAAAATAAGCGGACTCATGAAAGAAACAGTCGTGGAAATGTATGATTTAATGGGAGAAGGAGAGGAGAAAAATGAGTGATAAAGAATTAGCAAAAAAGATTCTTGAACTGGTTGGCGGTACGGAAAATGTTGTGTCAGTAAGACATTGTGCGACAAGACTTCGTATTGTAGTAGCTGATAAAGAAAAGATTCAGGTAAAAGAGATTGAAAATCTGGAGAAAGTAAAAGGAAGCTTTTTTAATTCCGGACAGTACCAGATCATTCTCGGAACAGGACTGGTTAACCGAATCTATGATGAAGTTGTAAAAGTTACAGGAACAGGCGACGAAGAAAAGTCAGAGGAAAAAGAAAAGGTCGTCTATGGAAATAAATTCCAGAGAGCAATCAGAATGTTTTCTGATGTATTTGTGCCAATTATCCCGGTGCTTGTAGCTACTGGTTTGTTTATGGGACTTAGAGGGCTTCTGACTCAGGAGGCAGTACTTGCAGTATTTGGTCTGACAGCTGATAGTATTCCGCAGAATCTTCTTACATTTACACAGGTATTAACAGACACGGCATTTGCATTCCTTCCGGCTTTAGTGTGCTGGTCAACCTTCCGGAATTTTGGCGGAAGTCCGGTAATTGGAATTGTATTAGGATTGATGCTTGTAAACAGCAGCCTGCCAAGCGCTTATGCAGTTGGATCAGGAGAGGCACAGCCGTTGATTTTCTTTGGATTCTTAAAAGTAACAGGATATCAGGGATCAGTATTACCGGCATTTGTGACAGGAATTGTCGCTTCCAAGTTTGAAAAATGGCTGCGAAAGAAAGTTCCGGATGCAATCGATCTGATTGTGACACCATTCTTAACATTGTTGGTTGGATGTGTTCTGGCATTGTTCGTACTTGGACCAATCTTACATACAGTAGAGTCAGGAGTTCTGTTTGCAGTAGAACATCTTCTTTTCCTTCCAATGGGAATAGGCGGATTTTTATATGGATGTTTCGGACAGCTTCTTGGTATTTTTGGTATTCATCATATTCTGAATTTCTTAGAGATCAGTATGTTAGCACAAGATGGATGGAATTATCTGAATCCAATCGGAACTTGCGGAAATGTTGCTCAGGCAGGAGCAGTTCTTGCAGTTGCAATCAAAGCAGCGTCTAATAAGACAAAGCAGGTGGCATATCCGGCATGTCTGTCTGCATTACTTGGAATTACAGAGCCGGCGGTATTTGGAGTTAACTTAAAATTTATGAAACCGTTTGTAATGTCAATGATCGGTGGTGGTGTTGGAGGATTTCTGGCATCAATCTTCCATCTAAGAGCAACAGGAATGTCAATTACAGGTATCCCAGGAACATTGCTGTATCTTAACGAGCAGCTGCCACTCTATATTCTGGTAAATGTAGTTGCTTTCGGTGTGGCATTCGGGCTGACATGGATGTTTGGGTTTAATAAGAAAATGGAGCAGTAAGTATGAGTATTCTATTTCATAACAAAGGACAGATCGTGCAATTAAGTAATGATACAATAAGTTATGTGATGGAAATTGTGGATGGAAAGTATCTGGTTCATCGGTATTTCGGACGAAAGATCCGAAATTACCGAGGGACCGGAAATCCCCTTTATTTTAAAAGGGGGTATAATACGGAACATGACAGCAGTGTAGAAAACGTATCATTTGATGATTTCCCGTTTGAATATCCGGTCGGAGGACATGGAGATTTTCGTATTCCGGCTTTTGCAATCACACAAGAAGATGGAATAACATTTTGCGAACCGGTGTTTAAAAGCTGGAGTGTGGTATCCGGTAAGCCTAAATTACAGGGTATGCCACAGATTCGTGTTAATGAAAATGAGTCGGAGACACTGGAAGTGATCTGTGAAGATGACAGAGCAGGGATCCGACTTTTTCTTTATTATACGATTTTTGAAAATCACGGAATTGTTTTACGGCATCAAAAAGTAGAAAATTATGGGAAGCAGACCGTTTTCTTCAGAACATTCAGAGTATGTCTCTGGAACTTCCGGCAGAAGAGTATGAACTTATGACATTATATGGAACACATGCTAAAGAGGCAAATATGCAGCGTTTCCCGATTCATTATGGGGTGCAGAAAACGGAGAGTGTCAGGGGAAGCAGCAGTCCTCAGCATCAGCCATTTTTTGCGGCGTTAAAACCGGAGACGAATGAATGTAGCGGAGATGTCTGGGCAGCGCATCTTGTTTATAGCGGAAATTTCCTCGCACAGGTGGAAAAGGACCAGTTTGGAAATGTACGGGCACAGATTGGAATTCATCCGGACAGCTTTAAATGGGAATTAAAACCAGGAGATACATTTGCTTCTCCGGAAGCGGTATTGAATTATAGCAATACGGGTCTGAATGGAATACGCCACAATTTTCATTGGCTGTACCAACAGCATCTAATTCCTAAACGATTTGAGGAAAAGACACGACCGGTTCTTTTAAACTCCTGGGAATCTATGTACTATGATGTAACAATGGAGAAGATTGATGAACAGGCAGACCTGGCTAAAGCTGCGGGAATTGAATTATTTGTGTTGGATGACGGCTGGTTCCGTAAAGGAAATGACAGCAGATCTTCAATGGGAGACTGGATATGCAATGAACAGAAACTTCCGGGTGGAATTGCAGCAGTTGCGGATGCGATTCATAAAAAAGGTTTGCAGTTTGGACTTTGGTTTGAACCGGAGGCAGTCAGCGAGGATAGTGAGTTGTTACGTCATCATCCGGACTGGGCGCTTCACATTCCAGGGTATCAATCAGTAAAAGGAAGACATGAATATCTGCTGGACCTTTCAAGAGAAGATGTCCGTGAATATTTATTTAAAACATTAGATTTTTATTTGAAAGATGGAAAAATCAATTACATAAAGTGGGATATGAACCGACCGCTGACAGATGTGAATTCTGCATGTCTGGGAGTACAGCAAAAAGAAGAGATCAGTCATCGGTATGTGCTTGGATTATATGATATTTTGGAACGCATTACAGAAAAATATCCGGATGTTCTGATTGAAGGATGTTCCAGTGGTGGTGCGCGATTTGATCCGGGAATGTTGTATTATGTGCCGCAGAATTGGACAAGTGACAATACAGATGCATTTGACCGTGCGACGATCCAAAGAGGGTATAGCCTTTTATATCCGCAGATAACAATGGGGGCTCACGTAAGTATTGTTCCGAATCATCAGACCGGAAGAAGTACTTCTCTGGATGCAAGATATCAGGTAGCAAGATTATTTAATCTGGGATATGAACTTGATCTTACGAAATGTTCCGAAGAAGAAAGAAAAGAAATTGCTGATCAGATTCAGGAATATAAAGAACAGAGAGGCTGGCTGCAAAAGGGAGTGCTTAGTTATCTTGAAGTTCCGAATGAAAATTATATTGCATGGTCGGTTGTTTCTGCGACGGGAGAAGAATGCGAAGTTATTATCATGCAGAAACTGTTTGATCCGAGATATTCTCATGGAAGAATTCATCTCTGTGGTCTGCATCCGGAATGGGATTACAAAGATGAAAGTACCGGGCAGATTTTCGGTGGAGATGAACTGATGGAGATCGGAGTATCGCTACCATTAATAAAACGAGATTTCCATACATTTGCATTTCATTTTTCAAAGGTAAAGGAGAATTACGGTGATCAGATTAATTGCAAGTGATCTGGATGGGACACTTCTAAATGAGGAAAGCATGTTATCAGAGAAAACAGCGGAGTGTATAAGGACTGCACAGCAGGCAGGAATTCTGTGGGTTGCGGCAACAGGCCGTTCGCTGAAAACGGCATCTGAGCTTATGAGAACAGCGGGAGTGTCACCGGAATATCTTCTGCTAAATGGAGCCGAATTCCGAAAGAGTGATGGGACTTTGATTTTCCAAAAATCAATAGAAGAATCCTGTGCGCAGGAAATTATACAGATGCTCATGGAAAAGAAGCTTGATTTTGAAATTAATACATCATCAGGAGATTTTTCGACAGACTGTGAGTTTTGCGATACGGCTTGCCCAATGCCCGCAGTGGAAAAAATTTTTGATGCGCAGATTAAAATTCAAAAGATATTTATTTTCTCAGAAGAGCAGAATAAGTTGAAAAACATAAAAGAATTTCTGAAGAAGAGACAAGATATCACAATTACGTCATCTGCAGCCTGGAACATAGAGATTACAGACCGGCAGGTGAATAAGGGAACTATGCTTGAACAGATCGCTGAGTATTATGGATATAGTAAAGAAGAGGTATTGGTATTTGGGGATGGGAAGAATGACATTCTAATGTTTGAAAAGTTCCCGCATTCCAGAGCCATGGGAAATGCAGTAGAAAGCTTGAAAAAAATCGCAGAGAAAGTCATCGAATCTAATAAAGATGATGCAGTTGCACAAGAGGTATGCAGATTGTTGCAACATCTAAGTTTGTAAGCGCTTGGTTGATATCAGAAGAAAAAATGATAAAAAGGACGGAGAGTTCTGATTGAAAATGTCAGAACTCTCCGTCTTTTTATCCATTTATTTTACAACAGCTGTCGCGTTCAATCAGCTGATGCGGCACGATAATCTTTGTTGCAACAAGATTCGGATTCTCAATATGATTGATTATCTGTGATGCCGCCTCAATACCCAGCTGCTTAGAATTAATATCAATTGAAGTAAGCTGTGGAGATGTCGATCTTGCAAATAGAGAGTTGTTGAATGATATAATCGACAAATCATCAGGGATTGAAACATGATTCTGAAGACAAACTCTTTCAAGAGAAACAGCAAGAATATCATCACTTACAACGATTGCAGTTGGCGGTTCATCCTGCAGTAACAGAGAAGAAATTGCGTCTGTGTTATCTCCTGATACATTCAGAACTTCCGCGCAGTATTCTGGACGGAAAGGGATTCCGTGTTTAGTCAATGCCATTTGGTAACCGGTTTTTCTGTCTGCGGCAAAAGTCAGTGAACTGTCGGAACCCAGATAAGCAATCTTGCGATGACCGAGCTGATAGAGATATTCGGTCGCGTCCTCTCCGGCAAGAAGATTATCATTGTCAATATATAATGTCTGATTCGTGTACTGTGTTGCTTTTCCAATCAAGATATAAAGAAGCCCTTCGCTGAAGAGATAATCAATAATCGGATCGTCCTTTCGAGAATAAAGAACGATGAACCCATCTACTTTTCCACTTCGTGACATAGACTGAATCGCTTTTAAGATCTCATCTTCATCTTGACCTGTCACAACAGTAGACATGTATTGTCTCTGGTTACAGTAGTGGCTGATGCCGCGAATTGCTTCAAGATAGAAAGCATTCTCATATACTTCACGGGCAGATGCCGGAAGGATAATCCCGATCGTGCGGGAATACTGAGAAGCAAGATTGCTGGCCTGAAAGTTTACTTCGTAACCAAGTTCGATCATCGCTTTACGAACTTTTTCTTTTGTTTCTGTGCTGATGGATGGGTTATTCTTACAAGTTCTAGAGACAGTGGAAGGTGATACACCTGCCAAAGCGGCCACATCTTTAATTGTTACTGCCATATTTTCCCTCCTGTGAGGAAATGAGGATGTCAGGAGTCTGACACCTATTTTCCTTTATTTTCACGTAACTGTTCAGAGCCAACCTCCAAAATGCTACGCATTTCGTCGGTGTGGCGTATCCGCCAAATAAAATTTCAAAAACAGTCTTAAAAATGCAAGCATTTTATACCTGTTTTTTGAAATTTTGCTTGGCTCTGAACAGTTACATTTTCACAAAAAATTCGTCACCTACTATTTTAGTGAAAGAACGCAATGATGTCAAATCTGTTGCATAGTTTTTTGCATAGAAACTGTTGTGAGAATGTACAAAAACAGAGCATATAAATTGTGCAAAAGGCAGAAATAGAAAATAGATCTATAAATAGAATTGCATTTCGTGAAAAACGTGCATATAATTAATGCAAACGGTTGCATGAAATAATGCAACAAACAGAGGCGTGCCACAGGATGTGGTGGCATGCAGGGAGATCTAAAGGAGGAATTATTTACAATAAATATTATAATTACCGCAAATTACCGGATGCATTATCGTTCTTCAATGGAAAACGCTTCGTACCAATGGTATGTATCGCATGGTCAGTAATTATTTCTCTGATTCTTGCAGTTGTATGGCCGGTTGTACAGTCAGGAATTAATGCCGGAAAGCAGGTATTTGGACAGGATCCGCTGTGGCTTGCATGGGTAACTGATCTGATCAATTACAAAGATGCAGGAAATATGGAAGCTTATAAAACTCTGCTCACAACAGTAACACCGGCCCGTTTCAAAGTCGGACAGATGATTGGAGCAACCGGCCTTCTGCTTGGTGTTGCACTTGCAATGTATAGAAGAGTTGATGCAGAACAGAAAGATTCCGGTGTTACAGTGGAAGAAGAAATCGATGGATGGCGCGATGGAGAAGGCGGTGGAGCAGTGAAAGATGCCAAACGTCTGGATTACATTTTCTGTAATACGCAGAAAAAAGTAAAGTCATCGAAAGTGGTATGTAATGGTAAGAATTACCCGGTAGTATCCGATCATTATGGAGTAATGATCGAGGTAGAAGATTAAGAGGAGGAAGATAAAATGAGCGAAAGAGCAGCAGGTATTTTAATGCCGATCAGTAGTTTACCGTCCGAGTACGGAATTGGTTGTTTTTCAAAAAGTGCGTATGAATTTGTAGATTGGCTCAAAGGAGCAGGACAGAGTTATTGGCAGATTCTCCCGCTTGGACCGACCAGTTATGGCGATTCTCCATATCAGTCCTTTTCTACATTTGCAGGAAATCCGTACTTTATCAGTCTGGATGAACTGATCGAGGAAGGTGTTCTGACACGTGCAGAATGTGAGAAAGTAAACTGGGGAAAAGCAAAGGGTTCCATTGATTACGAGAAGATTTATAATGGACGTTATCCATTACTTCGCAAAGCTTATGAGAGAAGTAAGATCAGTGAGAATCCGGAGTATCAGAAATTCGTGAATGAGAATAGCTGGTGGCTGTCAGATTATGCACTGTTCATGGCTGTGAAAGGAAGATTTGACAATGTAGAGTGGACAAAATGGGCAGAGGATATCCGTCTTCGTTGGAAAGATGCAATGGATTATTACAGAGAGGAACTGTATTATGATATTGAATTCCAGCAGTATATGCAGTTTAAGTTCCATGAGCAATGGATGAAGTTAAAGGCATATGCAAATGAAAATGGAATCAAGATCATTGGAGATATCCCGATTTATGTTGCTATGGACAGTGCGGATACCTGGGCACATCCGGAACTGTTTCAGTTAGATGAAGCAAATATCCCGACAGCTGTAGCAGGATGCCCACCGGATGGATTCTCTGCGACAGGACAGTTGTGGGGAAATCCACTGTACCGTTGGGACTATCATAGGGAGACAGGATATTCATGGTGGATTTCAAGACTGCATTATGTATTCCAGATGTATGATGTTGTCAGAATCGATCATTTCAGAGGATTTGATGAATACTTTTCCATTCCGCATGGAGCAGAGAATGCAATCGGAGGACATTGGGAGAAAGGTCCTGGAATCGATCTGTTCCGCAAAGTGGAACAGGCACTTGGATGGAAGCAGGTTATTGCCGAAGATCTTGGTTATGTGACAGATTCTGTCCGTGAGATGGTCCGAGAGAGTGGTTTTCCGGGAATGAAGGTTCTGGAATTTGCATTTGATTCCCGCGACTCAGGATGCGCAAATGATTATCTTCCACATAACTACCCGGTGAATAGTGTGGCTTATACAGGAACTCATGACAACGAGACAATCGTTGGATGGTGGAGCAGTATCACAAAAGAGGAGCAGAAACTGGCGAGAGATTACATGTGTGACCAGTACACACCGGAAAGGGAACTGTATAAATCTCTGATCAGCCTGATTATGCGAAGCAGTGCAAAGCTGTGTGTTATTCCGATGCAGGACTATTTAGGACTTGGAAATAATTGTCGTATAAATACTCCGTCTACGGTAGGAAAGAACTGGAAATGGAGAGTGAATACGAGACAGTTATCATTGAAATTGCAGAAGGAAATCCAGGAGATGACACTCAGATATGGAAGAATGAACTGGAAGACAGTCGAGTAGGATTCTAAAAGATAAAATTTCATGAAAAAGAGACGGAGGTTTCTGATTACAAAATGTCAGAAACCTCCGTCTTTTAGTTCTCTTTAAGTAGTTGTTTTTAAGCTATAGTTTTTTTCCTCAACGTCCAAAGTGCAACAATCAGTGTCAATATCTCAGCTGCCGGTACTGCCAGCCAGATTCCATTTAATTCCAAGAACCTCGGAAGAACAATCAGGAAAAGAAGCAGCAGAGCAAAGGAACGAAGGAAGGTAATCATACCTGAGATATATCCTTTGCCATATGTCATCATACGGATTGCTGCGAAGATATTGATTCCTGAAAATAAGAATCCGAGTCCATATAAGCGCAGTCCGGAAACTGCCATGTCAAAGACTGTGCTGCCGGGAGATGCAAAGAAACGTACCCCAATTGGTGCCAGCAGATAAGTGGATCCGTAGAGAATGATCGGTGCAATCGCAAAGAAGCGATAAGCGTACTTTTCTAAAACACGACAGACAGAGAAATTTCTGTCTCCGTAAGCATATCCTAGTGGCGTTGATAGTCCCATAGAAAATCCAAAATAAATTCCGATACATAAGAACTGTAAATACATGATGATTGAAACAGCAGCAACGCCGTCTTCTCCGGCGAAAAGTAGGGCACTTCGGTTAAAGACAACGGTTGTGATCGCAATCGCAAGCTGGTTTACGAATTCAGAAGTTCCGTTGATCATGCTATGAAATGCTTCCTTTATGGACAGTCCGCGGAATGTAAAATGAAGGAAGTTTGGATGTGTTACAAAGTAAACCACTCCCATTACGAAAGAAAGCAGAAGGCCGAGGAAGGTTGCAAGTGCGGCACCTGTAATTCCCATATGGAGCTGTCCGATAAAAATGTAATCGAAAACAATATTAAAAATCCCTCCGGAAAGTGCTGTCAGAAAACTGTACGTCGGAGAACCGTCAACACGGATGAAATAAGTGAACATCTCTTTTCCAACCACGATCGGAGCACCAAACAGCCACCAGTAGATATAAGCTTTACAATCTTCCATCAACAGTAAGGTTGCACCAAGCATCTGCAGGATGAGCGGCAACCGGAAAAGAATAAGTGCAGAAACAAGAGCGCCAATGACAATGGCAGCAGTCATGCTTATAGAGAAAGTCCGGCTGGCTTCATCATTTTTCTTTCCACCGATATGAAGAGCGGCAAGTGCACTTCCGCCTGTCGCAAAGGCAAGTGCGATACCGTACAGAATATTTACAAGCGGATAGACAACGTTGATCGCAGCGAGTGCATTTGTTCCAACATAAGCAGAAACAAAGATTCCGTCAACGATCGTATAAACAGTAGTAAATAATGAGGTCAGATAAGTTGGAATGATAAAGCGTAATAATTTCTTTAATCGAATCTCATCTACAGATTGAAAAATAAGAGTTTTTTCCATTGGGAACCCTCCTTGTTAAAAAAAATCTCTTAGTATATAATAAACCTTAAAGATACATGAAGGTCAATAAAAAGATTTTCTGATCATTATGAATAAGAAGAAACGATACTAGCGTGGAAAAATATGCAAAACATAGAATTCACAAATAAATCAAAAAATGGGATTGATATTCGCAGAAACAGTGACTATAATTTTTTAGTTGGTAAGAGAAGTAATGAGTGGATGAAAGACGTCTAAGGAGGAGTTAGATATGAGCAATCAGGAGAATGTATTTGAAACAATTTTAGCACCTATGACCGGTACAGCAGTAGCAATCACAGAAGTGCCGGATCCTATTTTTATAGAGAAGATCCTTGGAGATGGAATTGCAATCGTTCCGACAGAAGGTAAGGTTGTAAGCCCGGTTGACGGAACTGTATCAAAAGTAGCAGAGACAGGTCACATTTACGCTGTTACTTCCGATAACGGAGTAGAAGTTGTGATACATGTCGGACTTGAGACAGTCGCACTGAATGGAAAATGTTTCCAGATCCATGTAAAAGAAGGAGACAAGGTAAAAGCAGGAGATCTGCTTGCAGATGCAGACCTTGAGTTTATCAAAGAAACAGGACGTAATTCCATCACACCGATCGTCATCGGTTCAAGCCTTGAAGGTAAAGATCTTGTATGTGAAGAGGGAGAAGTTCAGGCCGGAAAAACAGTTATTATGGAAATTAAGCAGAAATAAGAAGTCAGAAGATATTGTTCCAGAATCGGTTTAGCTTAGAAGGAAGGTTATAGTATGAAAGAAGAAAGATATTCAATCATATTCAGCAGCAAAACAGGAAATACAGCAGAGCTGGCAAATGCGATTCGTGATGCATTGCCGCAGGAGAATTGTGATTATTTCGGAACAAGCGAAATCGAAGAACCGGTATCAGAAATGCTTTATATTGGTTTCTGGACAGATCAGGGAAATGCAGATAAGTCCGCATTGGAATTATTGCAGAAGATAAAGAATAAAAAAGTCTTTCTGTTTGGAACAGCCGGGTTTGGTGAGAATGAAGCATATTTCCAGAAGGTTCTGAATAATGTTAAGAGTTCTATGGATAAAAGCAATCAGGTGGTTGGTGAATATATGTGTCAGGGAAAGATGCCGCAAGCGGTGAGAGACCGTTATGTGAAAATGAAAGAGCAGCCGGATCATATGCCGAATCTTGATCTGCTGATCGCAAATTTTGACCGTGCTTTATCACATCCGGATAAGAAAGATCTGGATAAACTCAGAGAGCTGGTTAGAGGATAGAAATAGTAAGAGGAAAGAAGAAGTCTTCAGTACGAGGGCTTCTTTTTTTATATGTTAGGAAAGTTCTTTCCTAATATATAAAAAACGCTCCGCTCAGGATGCGCACTGCGGCGTACAAGGTAGGTGTCGCAAGCGACCGCCGCAGGCGCAAGAATGTGCCGAGGCACATTCTTTGTTCTGAAGAAAAAGTAACAGAGGAGATTTCAAAAATAAGAATAAAAGTGTTGAAAGCGTGAATAATAGAAGAAATATATTTAAAAGACGTGAAAAAATTACAAATATAGGCTCATAAAACGTGAAAAATAAATTGACATAGGCTCATAAAACGTGATAGTCTTGAAAAAAGGAGGGGATTCTATGTATTTAAAAAGAAAGATAGATGAGTATCTGTTAGAGTGGAAAGAAAAAGAAGAAAGACTTCCGTTAATTATAAAAGGGGCAAGACAGATTGGAAAAACGGAATCTATTAATCACTTTGCAAATCAAAATTATGGCAATATTGTAAGTATTAAATTTTGTATTGGAACCGAAATATAAAAACAATACTGAGTGATGGATATGCTGTTGAAGATATTATAAAGAATATTTCAATGATAGATACATCCAAAAAATTCATCGAGGGAGACACA
>ENA-OQDL01001267-OQDL01001267.1-human-gut-metagenome-genome-assembly--contig:-NODE-1267-length-12940-cov-2.736283_pt1 | contig 12940 bp, 16 predicted proteins | sample MGYA00242782_ERZ504609 | MGnify/ENA primary metagenome ERZ504609 (study PRJEB26092, sample SAMD00036320) | human gut metagenome | host: Homo sapiens | study: EMG produced TPA metagenomics assembly of... | reverse complement strand
TTGAAGGCGTTGGCAAACGGGTCTACATTAATCAGCTTGAATTGGCGGTTGATGACTCCTGCAAGCATCGTCTTCAGTTCCTTGTCTTCATTGGCCAGCTGTACGTAGGGCCACACCTGCGCACCTGAGTCGCGGAGCCACATGGCATGGATATCTCCGGTGTAGACAAATGTGTCGGGCTTCCCGTCTTTCTTGTCCTTGCGGAAATGGACGGTGGTGTCCAGCGTGTTGGGAAAGCAGTTAGTGAACATCCATGACAGCTTCTGATTTTTCAGCAGCTGCTGTATCCGTTGAATTTGTTCTTCTACGGCTTTGGAACGGAACAGTCGTTTTGATTCTACCGGTCGGTTGTCTTTCTTGATAGCGTCGGAGGCGCATACGTGGTTACTCATGGCCGGCTGTACGGCAAAAATCGGCAGGAGTAGCCATTGTCATTGCTGCAAATGTGCAGGCTGTAATGATTGTCTGTTTCTTCATGTTGTTTATTAATTACTCGGTTTTTCTTTAGGTATCTTGGTTTGTGTCCCATGATTGCCCAAAGATAAGCATATTTACTTTTTTATCCGGCCAATTAATAAACAATTCTTAGGTTGCCGTATTCTCTTATCTGAAATCTTTCAGGTCCTGCTGCAGTTTCTGGCGGGTAAAGAAGATGCGGCTCTTTACTGTTCCAAGTGGGAGGTTCAGCTTTTCTGCGATTTCACGGTACTTGAAACCGGAGACATGCATGGAGAAAGGTATCTTGTACTCACGTGGCAAGGCATTGACAATGCGGTGCATTTCCTTCAGGTCGTAGGCGCCTTCTGTGCTGTCGAGTGTGAGGTCGTGCGGCGTGTTCAGATGATAGAGATTGTCTGTGGTATCTACAAATGTCTGGTCACGTACCACTTTACGGTAATTGTTGATGAAAATATTACGCATGATGGTATATATCCATCCTTTAAAGTTGGTATCAGGTGTGTACTTCTCTTCATTGTCCAGAGCTTTCAGGGATGTCTCTTGAAGCAGGTCGTTGGCCTCTTCGCGGTCGGAGGTTAATTTATATGCAAAGCGTAATAAGTCGTTTTGAACTCCGAGTAGGTCTTGGGTAAATGTTCTATTATTCATAATGGATGTTTTTTAAATTATTGTTCGTTTTATTGATGATGCAAAGCTACGGATGATTTCTCTTTTTGATAGACGGAAATCAAACTCTCTTTGGGGTAAAATCTAACAATTGGCAGTTTTCGGGTGGCTTTGGTTAGCTTTCAGTGCCTCGGATAGGTGGAAAAGTGGGATGTAGCCAGAGATTGCTATCCTGATTTTTGTAAATAATATTGTCGCAAAGCGTAACGGCTTGAATGAGTTTGTGTACGAAATACAAGGGGCGAGACCATTGAAAGGCAGACGCGGATTGTCCCGACCTGCCTTTCTCTCTTTTGATACAACTAAAATCTGTACTCTTCTTAATTTATGGAAATCACTGGTTTTATATGCTGAGTGCTTAAACAAAATCCTTCAAGTCTTGTTGTAGTTTTTTGGCGGGTGAAGTAAATGCGGCTCTTTACCGTGCCTAAGGGCAACCCTAGCTTCTCTGCAATTTCGCGGTATTTGAAGCCGGAGACATGCATGGAGAAGGGAATCTTGTACTCCCGTGGAAGGGCGTTGACAATGCGGTGCATCTCTTTCAGGTCATATGCGCTTTCTGTGCTTTCAAAAGCGGCGTCGCGCGGCAGGTTCAGGTGATAGAGATTGTCCGTGGTATCCACGAAAGTCTGGTCACGCACCACTTTGCGGTAATTGTTGATGAAGATATTGCGCATGATGGTGTATATCCATCCTTTGAAATTAGTATCGGGCGTATACTTCTCTTCGTTATCCAGAGCTTTCAGGGATGTTTCCTGCAAGAGGTCGTTGGCTTCTTCACGGTCGGAAGTAAGTTTGTATGCAAAACGCAATAAATCGTCTTGAACTCCGAGCAGGTCTTTTTTAAATGTTATATTGTTCATATGTGCTATGTTTTTTTTCGTTAATCTTGATATTGCAAGTTTACGGAAGTTTTCTCTTTCAGGCAGACGGATTTCAAACATACTTTAGGGGAAAAACTATCAATTGACAGTTTTTAGGTGCTATTTGATAGATTTCGGGTGCAGTTTTCTGTCATTTTTTTGCGATTAATTAAAAAGATGAGTTAATTTTGCGCATTCATTTCATCAAAAGAAGAATGGCTGACGACTCTTTATTTTTGATTGACATAGACAAGATACTTCGGGAAAAGGCTCCGAAGCAGTCTAAGTATATCCCCAAGTTCGTGGTTTCTTATTTGAAGCACATCGTTCATCAAGAGGAATTGAATGTCTTTTTTGCGGGAGTCGAAAGATAAAGTCGGTGTAGATTTCCTGAAAGCTTGTCTGGAGTTCCTTGATGCCAATATTGTGGTAAAGGGGGAGGAAAATCTGCCTAAAGAAGGGCTTTATACTTTTGTGTCCAACCATCCCCTGGGTGGGCAGGATGGAGTGGCACTGGGTTATGTCCTGGGCTCCTTTTATGGTGGCAAGGTGAAATATATGGTCAACGACCTGCTGATGAACCTGCACGGACTGGCGCCGCTTTGCATCCCCATCAACAAGACGGGAAAGCAGGCCAAAGACTTCCCCAGAATGGTGGAGGCGGGATTTGCTTCGGACAATCAGCTCATCATGTTTCCCGCAGGGCTTTGTTCGCGTAGGCAGAATGGGGTCATCCGTGACTTGGATTGGAAAAAGACCTTTATCGTGAAGAGTGTCGAAGCCCACCGTGATGTAGTTCCCATCCACTTCGAGGGGCGGAACTCCAACTTCTTTTATAATCTTGCCAATTTTTGTAAGATGTTGGGCATCAAGTTCAATATCGCCATGCTTTACCTGGCAGATGAAATGCTGAAGAATCGCCATAAAACATTTACCATCACCATAGGGAAGCCTATCCCCTGGCAAACTTTCGACAAATCGAAAAGCCCGGCCGGATGGGCGCAATATGTGAAGGATATTGTATATAAATTGTAGAGAGACCGTATTTATATTAAAGAAGAACTACTAACAGAAAAATATGGAAGATGTTATTGCACCGATAAGCAAGGAGCTGTTGAAAGCGGAGTTGACTGAGGAAAAGCGTCTGCGCATGACCAATAGAAGTCATAATCAGATATATATCATTACTGCCCAAGACTCTCCGAATACAATGAAGGAGATCGGCCGTTTGCGCGAGATTGCATTCCGTGCTGCGGGAGGAGGAACGGGCAAGTCTATGGATATTGATGAATATGACATCATGGACAACCCGTACAAGCAGTTGATTGTCTGGAATCCGGAAGCAGAAGAAATTTTGGGTGGATACCGTTATATCTTAGGTACGGATGTGCGTTTTGATGAACATGGTGCCCCTATTCTGGCAACTGCCCATATGTTTAACTTTTCGGATAAGTTTTTGAAGGACTATCTTCCTACGACCATCGAGTTAGGACGTTCGTTCGTTACGTTGGAGTATCAGTCTACGCGTGCAGACAGTAAAGGTCTGTTTGCGTTGGATAATCTGTGGGATGGTTTGGGCGCACTGACCGTAGTCATGCCCAATGTGAAGTATTTCTTCGGAAAGGTGACTATGTATCCCAGCTATCATCGTCAGAGTCGTGATAAGATTCTTTATTTTCTTCGGAAACACTTTGCGGATAAGGACAACCTGATTACTCCGATGAAGCCGTTGCTTCTGGAATCGGACGAGAATGAATTGGCGGCTCTCTTCTGTAAAGACTCTTTTAAGGAAGACTATAAGATTTTGAATTGTGAAATCCGTAAGGCGGGGTATAATATTCCCCCGCTGGTGAATGCCTATATGAGTCTCAGCCCTACCATGCGTATGTTCGGTACAGCCATCAATTACGGTTTCGGAGATGTGGAGGAAACGGGTATCCTAATTGCCGTGGACGAGATTTTGGCAGAAAAGCGCATTCGCCACATCGAGTCGTTCATAGCGAGCGAACCGGAGGCGTGCAAGCTTACGTCGGGAGCAAATAAGGTTGTATCATAGGACTATCCGGAGGAATGTTTGTCGTCTGTTATACCGCTGGCAAGCTATTCCCGTTTATTTTCCTATATAAATCGAGTGCAAATACATCCGTCATTCCGGAGATGTAATCCAATACCGCCTGTATTCTTTCGTAGAGTGCAGGCGCTTTTATGTTGTACTGGCCCGATACGCGATTGATGAGCAGTTGCGAATATGCCTTTTCCGGAGAACGCACGGCGTCAATCATCAGTTCGAGCAGGGTACTGATGATGCGGAAACCGGCAAGTTCAATGTCCAGTACATCGCGTGAACGGTAAATCCTCTTCAGGGAGATGTCTGCACAGTGCTTGTAGGCATTGGCTGGTACCTCGGATATATGGTTGATGGGCTTCCTTCAAAATTCTCCTTTTCAGAATCTTTTCTTCATTGTCTACAAAGGCTTGCACGCATTCGCCGATAAGCAGTCCGATAACGCTGAACGCAGATAGGCTATTTGTTCATTGGTGTCACTTACTATCTCCATCGTTTTGAGCCGGTGTGCTTGGCGCTCTTTCGAGAAATAAGAAAGAAGCAACTCTTTGGTTTCTTGTGTAGTCAGAATTTTCAGTTTGTGAGCATCCTCAATATCCATCATCTGGTAGCAGATGTCATCGGCGGCTTCCACCAGATAGACCAGCGGGTGGCGGGCATATTTCAACGGGGCATCGTTCTGCTTCTCCATACCCAACTCTTCTGCTATGCGGCGAAAACTTTCTTCCTCTGTGATGAAGAACCGAATTTTGACTTTTTGCCTGCAAGACTCGATGAAAAGGGATATTTCACGATGCTTGCCAAGGTGGAGTAGGTGAGTACAAATCCTCCCTGTCGCCTTCCCTCAAACTGGTGGGTAAGCAGGCGGAACGCATTTGCATTCCCTTCAAAGTGGGTAAGGTCCTCCCATTGGGAAGGTGTCAGTTGGCCCTTCAGGGACATTCCTTTTCCTTCAGAAAAAAAGGTGGAAATAGCTCGTTCTCCCGAATGTCCGAAAGGAGGATTTCCCAAGTCGTGTGCCAGGCAGGCGGCGGAAACGATGGAGCCTATTTCGGTGAGGTAGCTGTCTTGCAGTTCCGGACGGCGGGCAATGAGAGCTTTCGATACATCGTTGCCTAGTGAGCGGCCTACACATGATACTTCCAAGCTGTGTGTCAATCGGTTGTGGACGAATACACTACCGGGAAGAGGGAATACCTGGGTTTTGTTCTGCAGACGGCGGAAGGGAGCAGAGAAGACAAGGCGGTCATAGTCACGTTGGAATTCCGAGCGGTTTTCATGGCGTTCCTGGTGAAACTCTTCCAGTCCGAAGCGTTTGGCAGATATGAGCGTATTCCAATTCATCATGATGTTATTTGAGATTTGACGATTTACTATTTACGATTGAAGTTACTATTATTTAACTGCAAATGTATCACTATTTTGTATAAAAAGCCGTATTTTCGCCCAAGTTTATAGTAAAAGGAAGATGAATTGCGAAACTTGAATTACTCGAATTGTAAGAATAGAAGTAGCCCCAATCGTAAATAGTAAATCGTCAAATCGTAAATAACATCATGTTGAACGTACAAATCATCAATAAATCAAAGCATCCGCTTCCGGCTTATGCCAACTGAGCTGTCTGCAGGAATGGATATCCGTGCAAACCTTAACGAACCTATTTCGCTGGCTCCGATGCAGCGGTGTCTGGTGCCTACGGGCCTTTATATCGCTCTTCCGGAAGGATTTGAGGCGCAAGTGCGTCCGCGTAGTGGATTGGCCATTAAGAAGGGGATTACCGTGCTGAACTCCCCTGGAACGATTGATGCCGATTACCGTGGTGAGGTTTGTATTATTCTCGTCAACCTTTCTGCAGAAACCTTCGTCATCGAAGATGGGGGAGAGGATTGCACAAATGGTGATAGCGCGTCACGAACAAGCTCTTTGGCAGGAAGTGGAAGTGCTGGATGAGACGGAGCGCGGTGCCGGAGGTTTCGGGCATACGGGTAAAAAATGAATGGATATTGTTCCGTTTTACGGGTTAAGAATTTATAATTAAATAGATGAGAATCAGAGTAAAAATAATACTTGCGTTGTTGATAGGTACCTTCTGCTTTACTACGTACGGAGTGCAGGCTGCCAATGTTCAAGCTTCTAAGGAGAAAATGAGCGGGTACGGTCGGTCTGAAAAGGCACGGAAGGAATTGAAGAAACGGAAGAAGTCGAAGAAAGCCGACGTTTCGCCCGTAAAGGAGCTTACCCCCGAACAGCAGCGCCGTTACGACTACTTCTTTCTTGAAGCCGCCCGTCTGAAAGTCCAAAAAGACTATGATGCGGCTTTCGATGTCCTGCAACATTGCCTGACGATAAACCCGAACGCATCATCGGCTTTGTATGAGATGGCCCAGTATTATATGTACCTCAAGCAGGTGCCGTTGGGACAAGCCGCCTTGGAAAAGGCGGTGGAGAATGCTCCCCATAATTACTGGTATGCCCAGGGACTTGCCAATCTGTATATGCAGCAAAACGAAACGGAGAGAGCCGCTGCCTTGTTGGAAAATATGGCGGTACGTTTCTCGGATAAGCTGGACCCGCTATACAACTTGCTGGAGATTTACAACCGCCAGGAAGAGTATGACAAAGTTATCGGTATACTGAACAAGCTCGAGGAACGGATGGGCAAGAATGAACAGCTCAGTATGGAGAAGTTCCGCATCTATCTGCAAAAGAAGGACGACAAGAGCGCCTTTCATGAAATAGAAAGTCTGGTAGAAGAGTATCCCAACGATATGCGCTATCAGGTTGTGCTGGGGGATGTCTATATGCAGAACGGGAAAAAGCAGGAAGCTTATGAGATTTACAAGAAGGTGCTGGCCGAAGAGCCGGACAATGCAATGGCCATGTACTCATTGGCTTCTTACTACGAAGAGACCGGACAGAAGGAGCTGTATGAACAGCAATTGGACACGCTGTTGCTGAACAAGAAAGTGGCTTCGGACACCAAACTGAATGTGATGCGGCAGTTCATCGTGCAGAACGAGCAGGCAGGCAAGGACAGTACACGTGTCATTACGCTCTTCAACCGCATCATGGAGCAGGAGCCCGATGAGGCGCAATTACCTTTGCTGTATGCCCAATATCTTCTTTCCAAAGGAATGAACAAGGAGGCAGGGCCGGTTCTGCGCCAGGTTCTGGCGATAGACCCTACCAACACAGCGGCTCGTATGACATTGCTGGGGGAAGCTGTGCGCCAGGAGGATTACAAGGAAATAATGAATTTGTGCGAAGCCGGTGTGGAGTCCAATCCCGATATGTTGGAGTTCTATTTCTATCTGGCCATTGCCTACAACCAGGCGGAACGGACGGATGATGCCCTTGCCATCTGTCAAAAGGCTTTGTCGCACGTCAAGGACGACAGCAAGAAGGAGGTCGTATCAGATTTTTATGCCATTATCGGTGATGCTTATCACACCAAGAATCTGCATGCGGAAGCTTATGCGGCTTATGATTCCGCTTTGGTGTACAATCCTTCAAACATCGGTGCCTTGAATAACTACGCATATTATCTTTCCGTGGAGCGCCGCGACTTGGACAAGGCGGAAGAGATGAGCTACAAGACAGTGAAAGCCGAGCCGAACAATTCCACCTATCTCGATACATATGCATGGATATTGTTTGTTAAAGGTAATTATGCCGAGGCGCGTCTCTACATAGATGAGGCGATAAAGAATGATAAAGATAGCAGTGACGTGGTCTTGGAACATTGCGGAGATATCTATTACATGACTGGCGATGCGGAAGGTGCCTTGAAATACTGGAAACAAGCCTGGGATAAGGGCAATCGCTCTGATACGTTGAAACAGAAAATACAAAAAAAGAAATATATATCAGATGAAACTAAACCTGCTGAATGATATGGCAAGGATATGCCGCCTGTTGTCCTTGCTGTTGTTGCTGGCTGTGGGGCTTGCCGGTTGCAAGACTTCGCGTCACTCAAGTTCTCTGTCCGGAGAATCTGCCTGCCTTTCCTCCAAAGTGCAGCTGACGGTACCCATAAAGATGCCACCCTTACTGTGAACGGTACGATGAAGTTGAAGAAGGAAGAATGCATGCAGATTTCCTTTCTGATGCCGATACTTCGTACGGAGGTGGCACGTATGGAAGTCACCCCGGATGAGATTCTGTTGGTAGACCGTATGGGAAAACGTTATGTCCGTGCAACACGTAAGGAACTGAAGGATGTGCTGCCCAAGAAGGCGGATTTTGCCCATTTGGAGAAACTGCTTTATGCTGCTTCCAAACCCAATGGCAAGAAGGTGCTTACCGGCAAGGAACTCGGGATACCCTCTCTGGAAAAGGGAAAGATTGAACTTTCCAACTTCTCGGATAAGCCTTTTGCACTGACTCCTACCCAGCTCTCACAGAAATATAAAGAGGTGGAGCTGGAAGAACTGCTGGAAATGCTGATGGACCTTTGATTAGTTGATAATTGTCAGATAATCCCTCATAACTTATAACTCATAACTTATGAAGCTTCTCCTTCTCTTCTTTCTCCTCCTTTTGCCGGTTTCTCCGCTCCTAGCCCAGTCCAACAAGCTGATTAAGGAACTGGAAAGCAAGCGTGGTGCCTTGCAGAAACAGATAGCAGAGTCGGAAACGCTGTTGATAACCACCAAGAAGGATGTGGGAAGCCAGTTGAACGGTCTTGCTGCACTGACCGGACAGATAGAAGAGCGCAAACGCTATATTCTGACTATCAATAATGATGTGGAATCCATAGAGCGCGAGTTGTCTTCATTAGAACGTCAGTTGACCCGCCTGCAACGTGACCTAAGGGACAAGAAGAAGAAATACGAATCGTCCGTTCAATATTTGTATAAGAACCGCTCCATTGAAGAGAAGCTGATGTTCATTTTCTCTGCCAAGAGCCTGACACAGACCTATCGACGCATGCGCTATGTACGTGAATATGCTACTTATCAGCGCCTGCAAGGCGAGGAAGTGTTGAAAAAGCAGGAGCAGGTGAACCGTAAGAAGACTGAGCTTCAGCAAGTGAAGGTTGCCAAGGAAGGATTGTTGAAAGAACGTGAAGAGGAGAAAGTCAAGCTGGAAGCGCAGGAGAAGGAACAAAAGTTGTTGGTAGCCAATCTGAAAAAGAAACAGCGGGGCTTACAGAACGAACTGAATAAGAAACGCCGTGAAGCCAATCAGCTCAATGCACGCATTGACCGTCTGATAGCGGAAGAAATAGAGAAAGCGCGTAAGCGTGCGGCAGAAGAAGCGCGCTGTGAGGCAGCCGCACGTAAAAAGGGCTGGTGAAAAAAATCGAAAAAAAGCGGCAACTGCCTCTACGCCCGCAAAGCCGAAGGCACAGCCTTTGGAAACTTACTCCATGAGTAAGGCAGACCGTGAATTATCAGGGAACTTTGCTAATAATCGCGGTAAGTTGCCGATGCCCATCACCGGCGCGTATATCATTACCAGCCATTACGGCCAGTATTCTGTGGAAGGTTTGCGCAATGTCAAGCTGGACAATAAGGGCATCGATATACAAGGGAAACCGGGTGCCCAAGCCCGTGCCATCTTCAATGGTAAAGTGGCGGCTGTCTTTAAACTGAACGGACTGTTCAATATCCTTGTCCGTCACGGGAATTATATATCAGTCTATTGCAACTTGTCATCGGCCTCGGTGAAGCAGGGCGATGATGTTACCACCAAACAGACTCTCGGACAAATCTTCTCGGATGGGGCCGACAATGGTCGTACGGTGCTACACTTCCAATTGAGGAAAGAGAAGGAAAAACTGAATCCGGAGCCGTGGCTGAACAGATAATGATAATTTAAATTTTACTTCTTCCAGCAGCTCCAGATACATCCCTATCGCCTCCTCTATCTCCTTGACAAAGATAAAGTTCATCGGCAGTGTGTGAACGGGCACTTTTCCCCGGTCCCATCTTCAGAGAAGAGAATGGCATCAGTGCCTGGTCGGACAAGGTCGGTGAGCCGAAAGGAGTACGTTTCATGGCAATAGCCTTTTGCACTACCGGATGCTCCGGAGCTACGTGTGAAGAGCTTAGCCGGAAGGAGCGGGCTTTGGCTTCACACGTGATGTGTTTCTGTATTTCATCGAATAGCTCCTGATTGCTATAACACTCGTTGCTGCGAATGTCTACGACAAAAGTACAACGGTCGGGAATGACGTTATGCTGTGTACCGGCGTTTACCATGGTTACGCTCATCTTCACGGGACCCAGCAGGGAAGATTCTTTTGGGAAACGGTAATCACGAAACCAGGCAATATCATCCAATACCTTATATATAGCATTATCTCCCTCGTTTCGGGCTGCATGTCCCGATTTTCCGGTAGCAGTTACGTCCAGCACCATCAATCCTTTTTCTGCAATGGCAGGTTGCATCTCTGTCGGCTCGCCTACAATGGCAAACTGTATGGGAGGGAGTTCCGGCAATACGCATTCTATTCCCCCCTTGCCTGATACTTCCTCCTCACACGAGGCAAGATATATCAGATTGTAGGCCTGAGTGGTGCGGCACAATGTCAGGAATACTTGCAGCAGGCTGACTACACTGGCTCCGGCATCGTTGCTGCCCAGCCCGTAGAGCTTTCCATTACTTTCCAGCGTTGGTTTGAAAGGATCTTTCCGCCACCCGTTGACGGGTTTTACGGTGTCGATATGGGAATTCAGCAGCAAGGTCGGTTTCTTTAAGTCGAACATCGGGCTGAGGCACCATACATTGTTGCCTTTACGTCCTGTTGCCATGCCTTGCATTTCGATATAGTTCTGCAGATAATCTGCCGCCTTCTCCTCGTCGCGGCTCAAGGAAGGAATGGCTATCAGTGATTTGAGCAATCCGATTGCTTCGGAAGTTAAAGTCGGTATATCGTAAATCATATTCGGTAAATAAATAATCTGGCCGCAAACTTACGGATAAAAAATTGAAAAGGACGCCAAACCGACGTCCTTTCTGTTTTTTCAATATTGTTTAGAAGAAGCAACTGAGTGATATCATCAAGTTGCGGTTTTTGTTGCCTGAATCTTTAATGTTCTCTACCAGTCCCCAGTCATAACCGATGGAAATCTGATATTTCTGACTGAATTCGACTCCGGCTTTTAATCCGAGACCGAAATCAAAACGCTTCATGGCATCATCCCCGAATACATTGGTGGAGTTATCATCAAACTCATATTCGTCAAGAATATCTCCTTCTGCCTTGGCTTTGCCAAAAAGACCGATGGCTAAATAAGGACCGGCATTGCCGAATATGGCAAAGTTCTCATTCACTGCATATTTATAGCCAATGTGTACAGGAATTTCCAGGTAGTAGGGATTGAACTTGATAGAAGCAGCAGAGCCTCCGTCTATTTTGGCTCCTTTCAGCGTAAGTAATGCACCCATATCGAGGTAGACTCCTTCTGAAATTTGAGGCAATCCTACTTCAGCCTTTACCCCAGCATGAAAGCCTATTTTACTGTCGAAACCGGTAATGGAGAAGTTACTGGAGTTCATGCCGACTGTTGCTCCCCATCTGAGGTTGTCTTGAGCATTGATGCTTGCTAAACCTATGGTCAGCATAGCCATTAAAAGCAATACTTTTTTCATGTTCATTGAATTTGATTTAGTTTGTATATCACCACAAATATATAGATATTTAATATATTTCTATTGTTTTAATGGTAAAGAAAGTATCTTTTGTGGATAATTTGCTAACGGATGGTCGGATACTTTAAAGGTAAAGTTTGAATAATTACCCGCTAATATCAAATTAGTTTCAAATGAAACCACTACCTTTGTACCGTATTTACCAATATCAAAAGTTATGACTTATCATCATTTATCTGTCCTGGTGCATCGCCAGGCAGAGAAGTATGGAGACAAAAATAGCCCTGAAAATACAGGGACTATGAAAACTGCACAATGGATACCCATCTCTTGGAAAAGAGTTCTCACAGACTGTACGCCGGACTGCCAATGCAATGGTGGCTTTGGGAATAGAGCCACAAGAGAATATCGGTATCTTCTCGCAGAAATAAAACCCGAATGTCTCTTTACTGATTTCGGTGCATTCGCCAACCGGGCGGTGACTATACCTTTGTATGCTACCAGCTCACCGGCCCAGGCACAGTATATCATCAACGATGCACAGATACGTTATCTGTTTGTAGGCGAGCAGTTCCAGTACGATGCCGCTTTCAGCGTGTTCGGATTTTGCCAGTCTCTGCAGCAGCTCATCATCTTCGACCGTGCTGTGGTGAAAGATCCGCGCGACATGACTTCCATCTATTTTGATGAATTTATGGCAATGGATGAAGAGTTGCAGCACAATGCCATTGTAGAAGAACGTACAGCAGCTGCCTCAGATGATGACCTCGCCAATATCCTTTATACTTCCGGTACTACCGGTGAGCCGAAAGGTGTCATGCTCCATCATTTCAATTATAGAGAGGCTTTCCGCATTCATGATATCCGATTGCCTTTCATGACAGACCAGGATGTTTCCATGAACTTCCTTCCGCTGACCCATGTATTCGAAAAGGCATGGACCTACCTTTGTATACATCGGGGAGTGCAGGTCTGCATCAATCTCCGTCCACAAGATATCCAAACTACTATTAAAGAGATACGCCCTACACTGATGTGCAGTGTACCCCGTTTTTGGGAGAAAGTCTATGCCGGTGTGCAGGAGAAGATTTCCCAGGAAACCGGTCTGCGTAAGGCGATGATGTTGGATGCCATCAAGGTGGGCAGGACGCATAACATTGATTATTTGCGCCAAGGAAAGACTCCTCCGATGATGCTTCATCTGAAATACAAGTTCTACGAAAAGACCATTTATGCTCTGCTGAAGAAAGACGATAGGTATTGAGAACGGTAATTTCTTTCCTACGGC
>ENA-OQDL01001266-OQDL01001266.1-human-gut-metagenome-genome-assembly--contig:-NODE-1266-length-12944-cov-3.681517_pt1 | contig 12944 bp, 17 predicted proteins | sample MGYA00242782_ERZ504609 | MGnify/ENA primary metagenome ERZ504609 (study PRJEB26092, sample SAMD00036320) | human gut metagenome | host: Homo sapiens | study: EMG produced TPA metagenomics assembly of... | reverse complement strand
GGAAGCAGCAGTTGAGGCGGTTACTGAGGCCGCAGAAGAAGCAGTGGATGCAGTAGAAGAGTCTGTGAAAGAAGAGACAGAAGAATAGTTTCAAGGAATTAAGGGAGAATGGAACGTGAAGGTTGTTATATTAAGTTTTACACAGGCAGGAACAAGACTTGGTGAGAGAATTGGAAGTCAGTTCCGGAACGAAGGGATTACGTGTCAGAACTATGCACCTGCCGGATATGCATTCGCTGACATTCTTCCGTTTCCGGACAATCCAAAAGAGCTGATCAGGGAAGGATGGGGAGAGACATCCTTCCTTTTTATTGGTGCAGTTGGAATCGTAGTGAGATATATTGCGCCTTATGTAAAGGATAAATTCACTGATTCAGCGGTCGTAGTCATGGATGAAAAAGCAGGGTATGTGATCCCACTGCTGTCAGGACATCTCGGGGGTGCGGTAGAACTTTCCAATCAGCTTGCAGTATGGACCGGTGCAGTTCCGGTACAGACAACAGCGACAGATGTTCAGGGAAAATTTGCAGTAGATGTTTTTGCAAAGAAGAATCACCTGTATTTTACAGAGCGCGAAGCAGCGAAGCAGATATCAGCTGCAGTGCTGGATGGAAAGCAGGTCGGTCTGTGGATCGGTGAAGGACTGGTATTTGAACAGGAAGATTTTCAGAAAAGCTGTTTAAAAGAACTTATACTATGTGGTTCACAGGAAGAATTGTACTCCTTTGCAGAGGAACATCCTGTGATCGTGATCACAAAGACCGCAGAAGAAGGGAGACAGTTCGTGGAATCCCTGGCGGGTTCTCTGTGGGGAGATGTCAGGAATAACGTATGTGGATGTGAGCGTAAGCCATGCATTCTTCTTTTGTATCCAATCAATATCACGGCAGGAGTAGGCTGTAGAAAACAGATTTCAAAAGAACTTTTTGAAAAGGGTCTAAACGATGTTCTGGAAGGGTATGGACTTGAACCTACGCAGTTAAAACAGCTTGCATCGATTGATCTTAAGAAAAAAGAACCTGCGATTTTGGCCTATGCGCAGAAATATAAAGTACCGTTTTCAACTTATCCGGCAGAACAGTTAGAGAAGATTACAGAGGTATCAGCCACATCACGGTTTGTGAAACAGGTGACAGGTGTTGACAATGTGTGTGAGAGAGCTGCACGGACAGCAGATGCTGACGGAGAACTGCTGTGTCCCAAGTGCATAAGGGAGCAGATGACGGTGGCATTGACAGAGACAGAAGTAACACTTCAATTTTGACATTAAAGAAAGTTCCAACAAGTTGAAGAAAACGTGTTTTTGCTTTATAATCAGTGACAGAGTAAAAAGAAAGGGTTCGATGGATGATTATGAAAGAGCATACGCATTTCCGTGAGGACGGAACAGAATATACCCATGTGCATCATAACGGAGATGGGGTGGCAGAGTCACATGTACATCATCACGATCATGGCGGCACAGGACATGTTCACCGTCATGTACACAGTGCAGAAGAAAAGAAGAAGGTAATGAATCGTTTATCCAGAGCAATCGGACATCTTGAGGCAGTGAAGCGAATGGTGGAGCGCGATGAGGATTGCAGTGAAGTGCTGATCCAGCTTGCGGCAGTTCGTTCTGCGATCAATAATACAGGAAAAGTGATTTTGAAGAATCATCTGGATCATTGTATTGTGGAAGCTATTGAGCAGAATGATATGGAGACAATCCGTGCTCTTGACGAGGCAATTGATAAGTTTATTAAATAAATGTAAATGTAGGTGATTTGATGAAGAAAAATATTCTTATTTTTGCCGGTACGACAGAGGGACGACAGCTGGCAGAATACGCCGTTAAAAAAGGAATTCCCTGTATCGTAAGTGCTGCGACAGAATATGGGGAAGAACTATTGGAAAATGATCTGCAGTTGCAAAAAGAGAAGCATAAGAAATCAGAACTTCGAGTGATCCAAGGACGTATGGATCAGCAGGAGATGGAAGCATTCTTTGAAAAAGAGCAGGTGGGGCTTGTCATAGATGCGACGCATCCGTTTGCAGTTATAGTGACGGAAAATATACAGCGGGCATGTAAAAACAGCGGAATAGAGTATTTACGATGTTTAAGAGATTTTTTGACAGAAGAAAGGACAGTCAGGTCAGAAAAGTTTGCTTGTGAAAGAACAAATGCGATTACTAAGAGTGACAGTTCTGTAGTCTGTGTGAATAGCGTGGAAGAGGCCGTGGACTATCTCGAGCAGACGCAGGGAAATATACTGATAACAACAGGCAGTAAAGAACTGGATAAATATACTCGTTTGACAAATTATAAAGAGCGGTGCTATGCAAGAGTACTTTCCGTACTCCCTTCAGTGATGCAGAGTATAGATCTCGGATTTTCAGGGAAGCATCTGATTGCAATGCAGGGCCCGTTTTCCAGGGAAATGAATCTTGCACTTCTTCATCAGACAGAGGCAAAATATTTCGTAACAAAAGAATCCGGAAAGAATGGAGGATTTGCAGAAAAGCTTGAAGCAGCAGAGCAGGCAGGTGCAGTTCTTCTCGTAATTGGAAGGCCGATAGAAGAAGGCTTGTCGGTAGAGGAAGCAGAACAGGAGATGAGAAAATGGAACAGGGATTGATACACATTTATTGTGGAGACGGAAAAGGAAAGACATCAGCGGCAATCGGACTTGCAGTCCGTGCTGTAGGAAGTGGACTTAAGGTTTTATTTACCCGGTTTTTAAAAAATGAATCTTCCGGAGAACTGGCGATTCTCGATGATATTTCTCAGATTAAAGTACTTCATCTTGAAAAGTCTTATGGCTTTTTTAAAAATCTTTCCGAAGATAAAAGCAGGAAGTAAGGGAAACTTACTTGCAGCTTTGGAGAGCGATTGAACTGGAGATTCTTACCGGAAGATATGATGTGCTTGTGATCGATGAGTTTATGGCGGCTTATAGGTATGATCTCATCCCGAAGGAAGAAGCGATCGAGTTCCTGGAGAAGAAACCAAAAGAACTGGAGATTGTATTGACTGGACGAAATCCGGATGAAAAACTTATTGAACTTGCAGATTATGTGTCAGAAATCAAGAAAGTGAAGCATCCGTTTGATCAGGGAATCTACGCGAGAAAAGGGATTGAATATTGATGAAGGAAATCGGAAGAACAAGATCGGGACTTCAGATGGGATATACGACCGGAAGCTGTGCGGCAGCGGCGGCAAAAGCGGCAGCAGAGATGTTATTGTCGGGAGAAGAGATTCGCCAGGTGAGACTGCTGACGCCGAAGGGCATTGAACTGTATCTTGAGTTGGAAGAGATCATGCGTAAGATGTCAGAAGTTTCATGTGCAGTGCGAAAATACAGTGGAGACGATCCGGATGTGACGAATGGAATACTTGTTTATGCAACAGTTCAAAAGGTAGAGAAGAAGAGTAAAATAAATTCGGAGAATAGTGTGGATCTTTCCGAGAAAATCAATCTGGATGGTGGTATAGGAATCGGCCGTGTAACGAAGCCTGGACTGGAACAAAAAATCGGTCAGGCAGCAATCAACAAAGTACCGCGGAGAATGATCTGCGAAGCAGTAGAAGAGGTTTGCGGAAAGTATCAATATACAGAAAATCTGAAAGTGATTATATCCGTGCCGGAAGGGGCAGTGGTTGCGAAGAAGACATTTAATCCAAGACTGGGAATCGAGGGAGGAATCTCAATCTTAGGAACAACAGGTATCGTGGAACCAATGAGTGAGAAGGCACTGACAGATACGATTTACCTGGAAATGAAGATGCTAAAAGAAAATGGAACAGATTGGTGTTATGTTGTTCCGGGTAATTATGGGATGGACTTTTTGCGGGAAAATCTGCAGGTGGATACAGCACTTTCTGTAAAATGCAGTAATTATGTCGGCGAGACAATTGAGGATGCAAAGCTTCTTGGAATGAAAGGAATCTTGTTGATCGGACATATAGGAAAGTTTATTAAGCTGGCCGCAGGAGTGATGAATACGCATTCCAGACAGGCGGATTGCCGAATGGAAGTACTTGGTGTGCATGCGGCTATGAATGGCGCGGATGCAGCAGTTGTGCGGGAAATCATGGATTGTATCAATACAACGGAAGCAATGGAAATACTGCGCAGGGAGAAGTTGATTGAGCCGGTGATGGAAAGTGTGATGAAACGTATTGAATTCTTCTTAAAGACCAGAGCAGGAGAAGAATTGGAAATCGGTGTGATTTTATTTTCAACAGAGGATGGCATTCTTGGAAAGTCAGAAAATGCGGATGAGTTGTTAAAGAAGATACAGGAGAATAGATGAAACAAGCAGGAAAATTTTATGGAATCGGAGTGGGACCGGGAGATCCTGAATTAATGACATTAAAAGCAGTTCGAACAATCAAAGACTGTGATGTAATAGTACTTCCGGTTTCAAATAGAGAATTGACAGAGCCGCTACTGCTAGAACAAAATGATATGGAAAACAGAGCAGCAGGATATTTAGAAAGCTGTACAGCTTACCAGATTGCAGTGCAGACAGTTTCAGAGCTTAAGGAAAAGCAGATTCTCTTTCTCCCAATGCCAATGATCAAAGATAAGGAAAAGCTGAGAAAGATTCATGCACGAGGAGCAGAAGTGATAGAACAGTTTCTTGAGAAAGGATGGAATCTGGCATTCCTGACGTTAGGAGATCCAACGGTTTATTCTACTTGTATGTATGTGGAACAGATGATTGAACGGGATGGCTATCAGGTTGAGACAGTTTCAGGAATCCCATCTTTTTGTGCAGCGGCTGCAAGACTGAATCAGCCACTTGCAGAACGAGAAGAGCAGATTCATATTTTACCGGGTTCTTATGAGTCGGGAGAAGGTCTGCAGTTATCGGGAACAAAGATTTTGATGAAGACCGGGAAAAAGATGGGACAGATAAAAGAGTTTTTACAGGAAAGCAGTCAGGATATCTGTCTTGTAGAAAACTGTGGGATGGACAGGGAACGTATTGTCCGGTCGGTTGAAGAGGTTTCAGAAGATATGGGGTACTATTCCCTTCTAATTGTAAAAGACAAGAAAAAACAGTAAAGGCAGGAAGAATTATGATTACATTTGTAGGAGCAGGTCCGGGAGCAGAAGATCTGATCACAGTACGCGGACAAAGACTTTTGAAAGAAGCAGACATCGTGATCTATGCGGGTTCCCTTGTGAACCCGGGATTACTTAAATTGTGTAAAGAAGAGTGCGAGATATATAATAGTGCAAAGATGACATTGGAAGAAGTGTTAGAAGTGATGGTGAAGGGCTATGGGGACGGAAAAGAAATCGTACGTCTGCATACAGGAGATCCTTGCCTTTATGGTGCTATCCGAGAGCAGATGGATGAACTGAAGAAACTTGAGATACCATATGAAGATTGTCCGGGTGTCAGTTCATTTTGCGGAGCTGCGGCAGCACTGGAAGCAGAGTATACATTGCCGGGGATCTCTCAGTCTGTCGTGATCACGAGAATGGCGGGAAGGACACCAGTGCCGGAGAAAGAGTCAGTCAGAAGCTTTGCGGCACATCAGGCGACGATGGTTTTATTCTTGAGCACAGGACTGTTAAAGGAACTTTCAGCAGAATTGATCGAAGGCGGATACAGCGAAGATACACCGGCAGCGATTGTTTATAAAGCGACCTGGCCGGAACAGAAAGTACTTCGCTGCACAGTAGGAACGCTGGAGCAGACTGCACGCGAGGCGGATGTCACAAAGACAGCGTTGATTGTTGTTGGAGAAGTGCTTGACGGGACTTATGAGAGATCAAAACTTTATGATCCGACATTTACAACAGAATTCAGACAGGCCTCCTGTTCTAAGAAAGATTCAGGACAAACTGGAGAGGAACAAAGCACAGAGATAAGACAGGAAGCAGAGGAACAGAACAGATGAGTACAGTATATGTAGTAGGACTCGGACCGGGAGCAGAAGAGCAGATGACAGTGCGTGCACAGAAAGTATTGGAGCATTGCCCAGTCTTAATCGGTTACAATGTTTATATCGATCTTGTGAAAGAACAGTTTCCGGAGAAGACATTCCTAAGTACACCAATGCGGAAAGAACCGGAACGCTGCAGAATGGCTTTTGAAGAAGCAGAAAAAGGTCAGGACGTTGCAATGATCTGTAGCGGAGACGCCGGAGTCTATGGAATGGCAGGATTGATCTTCGAAATCGGAAAAGAATATCCTGAGATTCAGATAGAAGTTGTTCCGGGAATTACAGCGGCATCAGGAGGTGCAGCTGTTCTTGGAGCGCCGCTCATGCATGATTTCGCAGTGATCAGCTTAAGTGATCTTCTGACGCCGTGGGAGACGATTGAGAAGCGTCTGCATGCGGCAGGGATGGCTGATTTTGTCATCTGCCTTTACAATCCGTCAAGTAAGAAGCGCGCAGATTATCTGCAGAAAGCCTGTGATATACTGCTTCAGTACAGAGATGTGGGAAATATCTGCGGTTATGTGAAGAATATCGGACGTGAAGGAGAATCTTATCGGATTCTGTCGCTGAAAGAACTTAGAGATACGAAGGTAGATATGTTTACAACAGTGTTTATTGGAAATTCAAGAACGATGGAACTGAATGGGCGGATGGTGACACCGAGGGGGTATAAACTTTAAATGAAATCACAGCAAATTATACTTGCGGGAATAGGAATGGGATCTGGTGATGTAATCACAGAAGAAGTCAGACAATTGATAGAAGAGGCGGATTGTCTGATCGGAGCAGAACGAATGATTACGAGTGCACAGAAGATTCGTAGCATGAATGGATTAAGTATGCGTCAGTGTGAGGGAAACAACAGGAATGAAGGAGTCTTTATTAAGGAATATCGTACAGAAGAGATTGTATCCTATATAAAAGAGCACAAAGAACATAGTAAAATAGGAATTCTTCATTTCGGGAGATACAGGATTTTATAGTGGAGCGAAAAACTGAAAGAACGATTGACGGAAGTGTGTTCTGACCAAATAAAAATTTATCCTGGGATTTCCTCACTTTCTTTATCTTGCATCAAAAGTCGGTGTTTCATGGGAAGATGCAAAAATCCTGAGTCTTCATGGAAAAGACATGAATTTTGTACAGACGATTCACAGACATTCGAAGACCTTTCTGCTTCTCGGAGGAAAAGACACGGGGCGTCATTTCTATGAGACATTACTAGAGTATGGCTTAGGGGACGTGCAGGTTCATGTGGGATGTCAGATGTCTTATGAGGAAGAAAAGATACTTTCGGGCAAATTGTACGAGATGAAGGCAGAAGATTTTGAAGGACTTTGCGCAGTTCTTGTAGAAAATCCATCGTATTGTAAGGCGGCCGGTATGCATCTGAAAGATGAAGAATTTCTCCGAGGAAAGGTGCCAATGACGAAGTCGGAAGTACGTTCTGTCAGTATAGCAGAGCTTGAATTAACCGAGGATGCAATTGTGTATGATATCGGTGCAGGAACAGGTTCTGTTTCTATAGAAATCGCACGTGCAGGTGAGCAGATTCGTGTATATGCGATTGAGAAGAATCCGGAAGGAGTGAAACTGATCGATCAGAATCGGAAGAAATTCAGGACAGACGGAGTGCGAATCATAGAAGGGCTTGCGCCACAGGCATTAGGGGAACTGGAAACACCGACACATGCATTTGTCGGTGGAAGTTCGGGAAACTTACGAGAGATTGTTCAATTACTTCAGAAGAAAAATCCGGATGTACGAATCGTAATTAATGCAATTTCTCTTGAGACCGTAAGTGAAGTGATGGGGCTTGTGGAAGAGGGAATCCTTCCCGATGCGGAGATTCTGCAAGTGAGTGCAGCAAGATCAAAGGTTCTTGGAAGATATCATATGATGATGGGACAGAATCCGGTTTATATTATTTCCGCAGGTGGAAGAAAGCCTGGACAGGTATAAGATGAGAGAAAAGGAAACAAACAGACAGGAGAATCATGAGAAAAATGAAAGAGAATGCTTGCAATAATAAAAATCAGAAAAAAAATCCAGGGTTTTTGTTGTCTGCTGTTTCCAGTAATAGTGGAAAGACAGCTGCAGCCTGTGGCCTGATGTCTGCATTTAAACAAACGGGAAAGCGTGTATGTGCGTGTAAATGCGGCCCTGATTATATAGATCCGATGTTCCACAGGGAGGTTCTTAGCGTTGATTCTAAGAATCTGGATCTGTTCTTCTCGGAAGAAGAAGTTTTGAAAGAGGAATATCTAAGGCATACGAAAGATGCAGATATTACTATAACAGAAGGTGTTATGGGATTCTATGACGGAATGTCTCTTGGTTCTGTAAAAGGAAGCTCTTATGATGTGGCGAGAACACTGGGACTGCCGGTGATTCTTGTGATTAATGCAAGAGGTGCAGCAATGACACTTGCAGCCATGGTGAAAGGAATTGCTGAATTTCGTTCGGATAGCAAGATTCGTGGAATTCTCTTAAACAGAGTATCCGCAATGCTATATCCAAGATTAAAAGAAATGTTGGAGAATGAACTGGCGAGAATCGGGCATGACGAGATTAAAATTGTCGGTTACATGCCGGAAAATGAAGCTTTTCATCTGGAAAGCCGTCATCTGGGACTTGTAACACCGCAGGAAATGGAAAATCTGCAGGAGAAGGTAAGACAGGCGGGAGAAATTCTGGCAAAAACAGTGGATCTTGAATTGCTCGAACAGATTGCCGGTGAAGCAGCAGTATGGAAAGCAGAAGTTTCAGAAGAATCGGAAAAGATTGGAAGTTTAAAAAGTCTGAACTACCCTGTTCGAATCGCAGTGGCGCGTGACGAAGCTTTCTGTTTTTATTACAAAGATAATCTTGAACTATTAGAAAGCCTTGGCTGTGAAGTGATAGAATTCAGTCCGCTTCATGATAAAAAACTTCCTGAAAATGTGAAAGGAATTCTTCTCGGTGGCGGTTATCCTGAACTGTATGGAAAAGAATTGGCAGAAAATCAGAGCATGCTTGAATCAATAAGAAGAGCATTGGATGATAAGATTCCATGTCTGGCAGAGTGTGGCGGAATTCATGTATCTTCATGAAGAGATGGAAGACACAGATGGAAACGTCTGGAAACTAGTTGGGCGAATCAAAGGAAAAACATTTCCGACAGGTAAACTGGTTCGATTTGGATATGTGAATTTACAGAGGAATCTTGATGAGGATCAGATTTCTGAGCTTAAAGAACGGATGAGTATAGCGGACAGCTGGATTCTTCCGGATGAGAATATCCGTGCACACGAGTTTCATTACTGGGATAGCACAGACAGTGGAAGTGACTGTCTTGCTGTCAAGCCGGATGGAAAGAGAAGATGGAAATGCATGCATCTGGAAGAGAATCTCGTGGCGGATATCCGCATTTGTATTATCCATCTTGTAAAGAATTTGCGGAGCGTTTTGTAGAAAAATGCAGAAGCGGTTACAGAGAATAGAACAAAGAGAAACAGCAACAGATGTCGTTATAATAACATCTGCTGCTGTTTTTTTAGGTTCTATGAAATATCTAGATCAATCGGTTCGTCCAAATGTTCGGAAACATATTTTCCATTTTTCTTCCGTTGCCTGACGCACTCAGTCAGAAGATATTCAATCTGACCGTTTACGGAACGAAAATCATCTTCTGCCCAGGCTGCGATTGCGTCATACAGTTTAGCGGAGAGACGGAGAGGAACCTGCTTCTTTTTATTATCTTTTTCAGCCATTTCTAGTATAGACTTCCAGAATTAATGATTGGCTGTGTGTCATGGTTTCCACACAGAACAACAAGTAGATTGGATACCATAGCAGCCTTACGTTCTTCATCCAGTTCTACGACTTCTTTCTCGCTTAATTGATCCAGAGCCATTTCAACCATGCCGACTGCTCCGTCTACGATCATCTTTCTCGCATCGATGATAGCAGAAGCCTGCTGACGCTGAAGCATGACAGCAGCAATTTCAGGTGCATAAGCAAGATATGTAATTCTCGCTTCAATGATCTCAAGACCAGCATCCGTTACTTTAGTCTGAATCTCTTCGCGGATTCGCGCTGCAACAATCTCACTGGAGCCACGGAGACTTCCCTCATCAGCCTTTCCGTCACCGGTTGTATCGACATCAGGAGCAGTGTCATATGGATAGATGCGGACAATATTACGAAGAGCACCATCACACTGAAGTGAGAGATATTCCTTGTAATTATCAACATTAAAGACAGCTTTCGCAGTATCTACGACACGCCATGTTACGGCAATACCAATCTCAATCGGATTTCCGAGACAGTCATTAATTTTCTGACGGGAATTATTGAGTGTCATAACCTTGAGAGAAATCTTTTTGCTTGAAGACTCTTCAGTGGTTCCTGTTGTAGAAACACCCAAGAGGCTGGAAAGATTTGCTCCCTTCTTGGAATTGTTATCAACATCTCCACTCTGACTCAACTTTGTCTTGGAAGCAGGGTTTACACTGGTACAGAATGGATTGACAAAATAGAATCCGGCTTCTTTCAGTGTACCGATATAGTTTCCAAAAAGTGTAAGAACCAGAGCTTCCTGTGGTTTCAGCACCTTCAATCCAAGAAATGGAACCCATCCGATGCACAGCCAGATAATGCTGACAACCAGTCCAGCGATAACCGGTGGAGCTGAGAATTCATGTTCCAGTGCAATTGCGGACAGAACGCATCCTGCTATTGCAATCAGATAGAGCAGACAAAAGAGCAGAAGCATTTCCCATTCCATTTTTCTTATTTGATAATATTTTTCATTCATAGTGATTCCTCCTCTGGAAATAAAATGAAATTTATTTGATATCATTATGATATCATTTTTGAAAAAGAAGTCAATAATTTTTGGATAAAACCAAGAAATTTAACAAAATCAATGCAACCGCAAATCAAGTCAACAAAAAGAAAAAGCTGTGAAAGATAAGCAATTTCATCTTTCACAGCTTCTATTCACATATTTATTCTATCAATCCCAGAATTTTGGAATACAAGAACAATCTTACAGCTGAGGACCTGCAGCAACAAGTGCTTTACCAGCTTCATTTCCTTCGTATTTAACGAAGTTCTTGATGAATCTCTGAGCAAGGTCTTTTGCCTTAACATCCCACTCAGCAGCGTCAGCGTATGTGTCACGAGGATCAAGGATTCCTGTGTCAACACCCTCAAGCTCTGTAGGTACTTCGAAGTTGAAGTATGGGATTGTCTTTGTAGGAGCTTTGTTGATTGCTCCGTTAAGGATAGCGTCGATGATTCCACGAGTATCTTTAATGGAGATACGTTTTACCTGTTCCGTTCCATCCTGTGTTAACAAGGTAAGCCTTAGCTCCGCTAACTTCCATCTTCTTAACAAGTTCCTCTGCATATTTTGTAGGATGCAGTTCAAGGAATGCCTGTCCGAAGCAAGCTGAGAATGTTGGTGTAGGCTCTGTGATTCCACGCTCTGTACCAGCAAGTTTTGCTGTAAATCCAGACAGGAAGTAGTACTGTGTCTGATCCTCTGTCAGGATAGATACCGGAGGAAGTACTCCGAAAGCGTCTGCAGACAGGAAGATTACATTCTTAGCTGCCGGTGCAGAAGATACTGGACGAACGATGTTCTTAATGTGGTTGATCGGGTAAGATACACGAGTGTTCTCTGTTACGCTCTTGTCGGCAAAGTCGATCTTTCCGTTCTCATCAAGTGTAACGTTCTCAAGAAGAGCGTCACGAACGATTGCGTTGTAGATGTCTGGCTCAGACTCTTTGTCAAGGTTGATAACCTTAGCGTAGCATCCACCCTCGAAGTTGAATACTCCGTTGTCATCCCAGCCGTGCTCGTCATCACCGATGAGGAGTCTCTTAGGATCTGTGGAAAGTGTTGTCTTACCTGTTCCTGAAAGACCGAAGAAGATTGCTGTGTTCTCTCCGTTGAGGTCTGTGTTAGCTGAGCAGTGCATGGAAGCAATTCCCTTAAGTGGAAGGAAGTAGTTCATCATAGAGAACATACCTTTCTTCATCTCTCCGCCGTACCATGTGTTAACGATAACCTGCTCTTTGCTTGTGATGTTGAAAAGTACAGCTGTCTCAGAGTTAAGTCCGAGCTCTTTGTAGTTCTCAACTTTAGCTTTGGAAGCATTGTAAACAACGAAATCTGGCTCGAAGTTCTCAAGTTCTTCCTCTGTTGGCTGAATGAACATATTTGTTACGAAATGTGCCTGCCAAGCTACTTCAACGATAAAACGGATTGCCATACGAGTATCTTTGTTAGCACCGCAGAATGCATCTACAACGAAAAGTCTCTTGTTAGAGAGCTCTTTGATTGCGATATCTTTAACAGCTGCCCAAGCTTCTTCTGTAGCCGGGTGGTTGTCGTTCTTGTATTCATCAGATGTCCACCAAACTGTATCTTTGGAGTTCTCATCCATAACGATGAATTTATCTTTAGGAGAACGTCCTGTGTAAACACCTGTCATAACATTGACAGCACCGAGTTCACTTTCCTGTCCTTTTTCAAAACCTTCAAGTTCCGGTTTTGTCTCTTCTTCGAATAATAATTCGTAGGAAGGGTTGTATACGACTTCTGTTGTTCCAGTAATGCCATACTTACTTAAATCAATTTTTGCCATCTTACATATACCTCTTTCTTTCTAATGATAGAATAAAATGCTGCTCATGCAAGCCTTTCATATCCTTTTTTAATTATACATATTATGTGAAGAAAATCAATAAAAATCCCGTAAATTTTTTAACAAAGAACTGGAAAAAATGAAAGATTTCATATTAAAAATGCAAGAAGAAAAAAGAAAAATGTCAAAAAATGAAAAATTACAAGGAAAATATGACAGATTCCGTTGCTTTTTTATATATCAGAATGAAAAAAATTATGATAAAATAGGAGAATAATGCCAGAAAATGCGAAAAAACTGGCTTGTGAAGTTAGAAAGACAAACTATAGATCAGAAGAAAATAATAAGAAAAGCAGACAT
>ENA-OQDL01001264-OQDL01001264.1-human-gut-metagenome-genome-assembly--contig:-NODE-1264-length-12948-cov-2.516886_pt1 | contig 12948 bp, 14 predicted proteins | sample MGYA00242782_ERZ504609 | MGnify/ENA primary metagenome ERZ504609 (study PRJEB26092, sample SAMD00036320) | human gut metagenome | host: Homo sapiens | study: EMG produced TPA metagenomics assembly of... | reverse complement strand
CTTTCCGGCCGGACAAAGCCTCATCGCTTCCTGTTCGGCCTTACAATGGTTTGAATCGCCCCAGCGTTTCTTCCACCGGTGCAGTCATCTGCTGACGAACGACGGCTATTTCACGTTCAGTACCTTCGGCAAGGAGAACCTGACAGAAGTCGCCTCACTCACCGGAGCTACCTTGCCTTATCTTTCACTTGAGGAACTGAAAGAGGCTTTACGTTCCGACTATGAACTGCTCTACTGCCACGAAGAGAAGCTAAGCCTTTCCTTCCAGTCGCCCATGGACGTACTCAAACACTTGAAAGCTACGGGAGTGACCGGCATCCGTCAAAGCCAGTGGACCAAAGGAAGCCTCGCCACTTTCTGTAACCGATATCAGGAAATATACAGCCAGCCGGATCATACGGTACGGCTGACCTATCATCCGATTTACATCATTGCTAAAAAAATCGCATCATGAAAAAAGAAATTATTTTTGTCAGCGGCATTGATACCGCCATCGGAAAAAGTTATGCCACCGGATTCCTGGCCCGGGAATGGAACCGGGAAGGCATCAAGACCATTACCCAGAAGTTTATCCAGACCGGCAATACCGAAATCTCAGAAGATATTGAAGTCCACCGCCAGATCATGGGAACGGGACTGGTGGAAGCCGACCGCGAACGCCTGACCATGCCGGAAATCTTTACTTACCCCTGTTCGCCCCATCTGGCTGCGGAAATAGATCACCGGGACATTGATTTCGACAAGATCGAACAAGCCTCACAGGTCCTGCTGCAATCTTACGACCGCGTGCTGCTGGAAGGAGCCGGCGGTCTGATGGTCCCCCTGACCCGCGACCTGCTGACGATCGACTATGTAGCACAAAAGAATTATCCGCTGATCCTCGTCACCTCCGGACGTCTGGGAAGCATCAACCACACCCTGCTCAGCCTGGAAGCCATCGAAAAACGAGGTATCCGCCTTCACAGCGTACTGTATAACCTGTATCCTGAAAATGAAGACAAAATCATCCAGCATGATACGGAAGAATACACTCCCGCACCTGGCTGGAACGGCATTTCCCGGAAACGGAATTTATCCGTGTTCCCTGCCTCTAAAGCCACCTCAAAAGCCCGCCAGCTTTTTTAAAACGTCGAATCGTTTTCATGAAAAGACTTCGGCCTTTCAATGAAAACGATTCGACGTTTTTCTGACTGTTCTTTATCCCTGGAAATCAGACAAGAACGGTATTCCGGATTTTATTGCTTGTTCTTCAGTTCTTCTGCCGGTACAACCCGATACAGCTTATCACTTGGACGTACACGATCAGGAACCTTAAACGAAACATGAACGCCTTTCTTCACCACGTCCACAGGTTTCAGATCCACACGTGCTTCCTCCAGAGTGACATACATGGCACCAGTTGTAGGACCGGTAATCAAGAGTTTGTCACCGACCTTGATCTCTGCAGCTTCAATCAGGAATTCAGCGACTCCCAAATTGGAGAAATATTTAATACCGCGTCCGGCATATACTTTACGTTCCGTAGCTTCCGATCCATAATTTCGGCTCCATTCACCCAAACGCTGGCCCAGATAATAGCCGTTCCAGAATCCCCGGTTGAAAACGTCTTCAGGCGTTCATCCCAGACAGCCTTCTTTTCTTCGGTAAATGTTCCGTCCAGATAGGACTGGATCGCTTCCTTATAACATTCCACAACGGTCTTCACATACTCAGGACCGCGGGCACGTCCTTCAATCTTGAACACCCGTACTCCGGCTTCAATCATCTCATCCATGAAATGAATAGTCTTCAGATCCTTAGGAGACATAATGTATTTGTTATCCACTTCCAGTTCTATATCACTCTCCTTGTCCCGCACCAGATAAGACCGGCGGCATACCTGCATGCAGGCACCACGGTTAGCAGAAGCATTCAGCTCATGCAAGCTGAGATAACATTTTCCTGAAACAGCCATACAAAGCGCTCCATGGCAGAACATCTCAATACGAACAGGCTCACCCATCGGACCTTTAATGCCTTCCTGCTGGATTGCATCATAGATCTTGCGCACCTGTTTCAGATTCAGTTCACGCGCCAGTACTACCACATCGGCAAATTGTGCATAAAACTTCAGGGCTTCAGCATTGCTGATATTCAACTGAGTAGACAAATGTACCTCTTGTCCCACCTTGTTACAGTAAGCCATCACAGCCACATCGGCAGCAATCACGGCACTGATGCCGGCTTCCTTGGCTGCATCCACAATCTTGCGCATCAGTTCGATATCCTCATCATAGATGATCGTATTGATGGTCAGGTAACTCTTTACCCCATGTTCATCACACACCTTTGCGATCTCACGCAAATCATCAATAGTAAACGTGCTGGCCGAACGGGCGCGCATATTCAGACTCTCAATGCCAAAATAGATGGAATCTGCTCCCGCATGAAGAGCTGCCGCCAGTGATTCACGAGAACCCACCGGGGCCATAATCTCAAAGTCTTTTATCGAGTAATTCATTATTTTACGGATTGATTCGATGTGCAAAGGTAATGCTTTTTTCATGAACTACCTTGAAAACAACACTCTTTCACTGACTATAAGACAAAATCAAAGGGGTATACCTTGCGGCATACCCCATCCTGATGGTATCAGAAACCAAATTCATTATTTCAGCACTTCTCCATTTTCAGATAACAGAACAGTCTGTTCTGTATCGTCCTGTGCCGTCAACGTAACCTTGTACGTCTGGGTTCCATCTTCATTTGCTTCTACTGCGGCTTCCTTCACCATATAATCTGCATAATCTTTTGCCAAGGTATCTTTTACAGCCTGAGGAAGATCATCTACTTCAACAGGAACAAAATCATTCACTGCAACTGCTACAGATGCTGCTGTTGTCTGGTTGTCTGCTGCGAAAGCTACTGTTGTTCCTACTCCCATTACCAATGCTACTGCTACAAATAATTTCTTCATAATCGTAAAGTTTTAAGTTATTAAGTTTTAGTTTCGTGTCACTAAATTACAGACAAGCGTCATGCCAAAGAAATAATCGTTATATGCCAACATTGATTTTCAAACAGTTACGCATGCCAGTCAGAAACCAGAAACAAAAATTTGCGGAAGTTTTACCCAACAGTGCGGAACAGGGAATGTGAAAATCACAGAAAATCCACATAACGAATCTTAAAGCTACGCCCTGTGGTTTCCGTTTTTTTCACAGGCAACGCTCCAGAAGCGATGTAAGTTTACTATCTTTGCACCATAAACAAGTAACATGAAAATAAGAAATATAGACCTGGGAGAAAAACCCGTCCTGCTCGCTCCGATGGAGGACGTTACAGATCCGGCTTTTCGTCTGATGTGCAAAAAGTTCGGAGCCGATATGGTATATACCGAGTTTGTTTCAGCGGATGCTTTGATACGTTCTGTAAGCAAGACCCTGCTTAAACTGAACATCAGTGATGAAGAACGTCCCGTAGCAATTCAGATCTATGGTAAGGATACCGAAACAATGGTGGAAGCAGCCCGTATTGTAGAACAGGCCAAACCGGATATTCTCGATCTGAATTTCGGCTGCCCCGTCAAGCGGTTGCCGGAAAGGAGCCGGTTCAGGCCTTCTTCAGAACATTCCGAAAATGCTTGAATCACGCGTGCCGTAGTAAATGCCGTACGCATTCCTGTAACGGTGAAAACCCGTCTGGGTTGGGATGCCGAACACAAAATCATCGTTCCTCTGGCTGAACAGCTTCAGGACTGTGGAATCGAAGCACTCACCATTCATGGACGTACACGGGCACAGATGTACACCGGCGAAGCCGACTGGACACTGATCGGTGAAGTGAAGAACAATCCCCCGCATGCGTATTCCCATCATCGGAAACGGAGATGTCACTACCCCTCAGCGTGCACAGGAATGCTTCGACCGCTATGGTGTAGACGCCATCATGGTGGGCCGTGCCAGCTTCGGACGTCCCTGGATTTTCAAGGAAATCAAACATTTCCTGCAGACCGATGAAGAACTTCCTCCCCTGAGTTTCCAGTGGAGAATGGACGTTCTCCGACAGGAAGTAAAAGACAGTGTGGCCCTGCTTGACGAACGGCGAGGCATCCTCCACGTAAGACGACACCTGGCTGCCTCTCCTCTGTTCAAGGGAATTCCTAACTTCAGAGATACACGTATCGCAATGTTACGCGCAGAAACTCTTGAGGAACTGAACGCAATCCTGAATCATATTGAAGAGAATTTCGGAAACTAACCTTTATAACTATGAGTGATTCTGTATATCAAGCAGCCAATAACCGGTATACCTGTGGAATGGATTACCGGCGTGCCGGAAAAAGCGGTATCCTGTTGCCCGCCATTTCACTGGGATTATGGCATAACTTCGGTGATGTAGACAGTCTGGCCCGAAGCAAAGACAAACTGCATTATGCCTTCGATCACGGCATTACGCATTTTGACCTGGCCAACAATTACGGCCCCTCAGCAGGAAGTGCAGAAGAAACTTTCGGCAAGATCATGAAAACATCATTTGCTCCTTACCGGGACGAACTGTTTGTTTCTACCAAGGCCGGTCACGACATGTGGCCCGGACCATACGGCACATGGGGATCACGGAAGCATCTGACAGCAAGCCTCAACCAAAGTCTGAAACGGATGAACCTGGATTATGTGGATATCTTTTATTCGCACCGCTATGATCCGAAAACACCGCTGGAAGAAACCCTGCAGACACTGGTAGACATCGTACGTCAGGGAAAGGCTCTTTACGTGGGTATTTCCAAATATCCTCCTGAAGCTGCCCGGAAAGCGTATGCTTACCTGAAAGACCACGACGTCATCTGCCTGCTTTATCAGGGACGCTACAACTTGTTGAACCGCGAACCGGAGGAACAGGGAATTCTGCAACAGGCAGCTGAAAATGGAAGCGGATTCGTTGCTTTCTCTCCGCTTGCACAGGGACTGCTCACCAACCGCTATCTGAAAGGAATCCCTGAAGACTCACGTATCGCACGGGGAGGATTCCTGAAAAAAGAAGCATTGACCGAAGATCTTCTGCAAAAGATCATCCGTCTGGACCGTCTGGCCTGTGAACGGGGACAGTCACTCGCAGAAATGTCTCTGGCCTGGCTGCTGGCTCATCCGCTCGTTACATCAGTAATCGTAGGTGCCAGTTCTGTGGAACAGCTTGCAGATAATCTGAAAGCTTTGGAAAACATTTCCTTTTCTCAAGAAGAACAGCAGACCATCCAGGCCATCCTGCAATAAAAATAAAATTCCGGAAAAAACGTCTCTCCTTTTCAAAGGATTCCGTTTTTTCCGGAATTATCTAATTACCTCTTTCTATCTTACATCCGATAAACTCCTTTTTTGGAAGTTTCCACTTGGGACGGATTACCGGAATAACCGATATTTCCACTGCTGTAACAATAAGCAGAAACAGACTGGCTGGCATGACAGGTAATATCACCACTGGAATTACTTACTGCACTAACCTTGGCAGCTTTCAGACCGGAAGCATTAATATCACCACTTGAATTAGCTGAAAACGCAGCCTGCCGGCAACTTCCGCTTACAAAGATATCACCCGAACTGTTAGCCGTTGCATCTACATTATTCTGGCAGACAAGTGTACTCACCTTGCAGTCACCACTGGAATTAGTTGAAAGGAAGGCCTTGTCACAATTTGCCTTTTCCAACGACACATCACCGCTGGAATTGGTACACATCACCAACTTGGAACATTCCACATTACCGGCTTCAATGTCACCACTGCTGTTTGTTTGTATATTCAAAGTGGCACAACGAAGATCACGCGCATCGATATCACCGCTGGAATTTGTCTGAAGAGAAATATCCTTCCGCGTATTCAGATCTCCATCAATCTTGATATCACCTGAGGACAAAGTACAGAAACTCGTTACAGAAGGAGCATACACCCTTACTTCACAGGTATATTTTCCATTGATTGAATAGGAGTTGGTTCCGGGAACCTTGAATATGACCTTCAATTCACCTCCCTTTTCCTCCAGCTTCACATATTTCGCTATATTATCGGGCGCATAAACTTCCGCATACGCCGGACCGGAGGACGGTTTATAAATGATATCCACAAAGGAATAAGTAGTCAATGAAGACACATTGCCTAAATTCACGCGCTGAGTTACATAGTTCTTACTGGGAACGACTTTGTAAGTTTGTGCCTGACATCCTGTAAAAGTCATAGCCAGCACCATCAGAAGAGTTAGAAATCCTGTTTTCATAATTTTTCGTTTTTTAAGTGTTTGCTTTATACACTTAGACGCTAAGTGTCCCGAAAAGTAACACTATTTTTTCAAAAAACTTCAAATAATCTTCATTTTCACCAAACCTCCCCATTTTTTCCTTGAAGGACCGGTCGTTTCGTCGATAAAATCCGGCCGTTCATCGACAAGCCCTGCTTTTGCCTCCAGATCCATCGATAAAACCCCGTCACCAGTCTAGTTTCCTGTTTAAATCCTTTCACATTCCTACTTTTGCTTTACGAAATTTCGCTGAGAAAGCTTTTCAAGAATGGTACCAGCTTGAAAAATTAATAGTATGTGTATTAAAAATGTGACTAATATCATGGGGAAAAAAAATTATTTTTCTATTGCTCATGCTTCTGTCTGTCACCACCCTGGTGTACGGTCAGGGGAAAGGACAAATTTCGGGCGTAGTGACTTCGGCCGAAGACGGCTTGCCGGTGATCGGTGCCACAGTCTCCCTTAAAGGCAACAGCTCGGTTGGTACCATTACGGACATAGACGGACGTTTTGTATTAAATAACCTGCCACCGGGAAATAAAACCCTTATCATTTCTTATGTAGGTCTCAAAACCGTTGAGATCAATGCTGTTCCAGGAAAGCCTGTTACTGTCAGCATGAAATCAGATACCGAAGTACTTGATGAAGTCGTAGTGGTAGGTTATGGAACTCAGAAAAAAGTAAATGTCACAGGATCTGTCAGTATGATCGGCGGCGAAAAACTCGAATCGCGTCCGGTACAGAATGTTTCACAAGCCCTTCAAGGTCAAATCCCTGGTTTGAACCTTACGGTAGGTTCATCAGGAGGTACTTTGGACAGCGATATGAACATTAATATCCGTGGTGCAGGAACTATCGGCGACGGATCTAACAGTGATCCGCTTGTTTTGATTGACGGAATGGAAGGTGATCTGAACACTGTAACTGCCAACGACATTGCTTCTATTTCAGTCTTGAAAGATGCTGCCGCTGCATCCATTTACGGATCACGCGCTGCTTTTGGTGTAATCCTGATCACGACCAAATCCGGACAGTCAGGAAAACCGAGAGTAAGCTATTCAGGCAATGTCCGCTTTTCCAGTGCAACCCAGTTACCCAAGATGGTAGACTCCTACAGCTTTGCCCAGTATTTCAACCGTGCCGCACAGAATGACGGATCAAGCGCCGTATTCTCTGACGATACAATGGAGAAGATCCTTAATTTCCAACAGGGAAAATATACAGATCCTTCTAAACCGGAATATTATGGAGTACAAGCAGGAAGTGACGGCAAATGGTCATACTATCAGACTTCCTTTGCTAATACGGACTGGTTCGACGAACAATACAAAGATTTTGCTGTTTCACAGGAACACAGCCTGAACATCAGTGGAGGTAGCGAACGCCTGACTTATATGATCAGTGGAAGTTTCCTGGATCAGAACGGACTGATTGCTCACGGCAGTGACGACTTCTACCGCTATAACTTAAGCAGTAAGATTTCAGCTAAACTTGCAGACTGGGTAACAGTCAACCTGACATCCAAATGGGTAAGAGAAGACTATAGCCGACCCACTTATCTGACTTCTCTTTTCTTCCATAACATCGCACGCCGGTGGCCGACTGTCCCCGTGACCGATCCTTACGGCCATTACACCGGACCATCTGAAATCATTCAGCTGGAAGACGGAGGTAAAACAGACAGATACCAAAGATTACTACACCAACCAGCTCCAGGTAGTTTTTCGAACCGATCAAAGACTGGCACATCACAGTAAGAAGGCGGTATTGCGTAACTACAACCGGAGATATGACTATGCCGTACTTCCTGTATATGCTTATGATATCAACAACGAAGCATATGCCATGAACTGGAGTGGAGACTATGCCGCAGAGGCTTCCAGAGCTTATTCTTACCGTTACAATGAGGATTATTATTCAACCAACATTTATACGGACTATTCACGGACAATCAACGGACATTATTTTAAAGTAATGGCCGGATTCAACAGTGAACTTTATAAGACAAGCGACTTAACAGGAAGCGGAATGAACCTTACCTCCTCAGATGTTCCTTATCTTTCTCAAGTTCAGGAAGATCTTTCTCTTGACGGAGGACGTGACCATACGGCTACAGCCGGTTTCTTCGGTCGTATCAACTACAACTGGAAAGAACGTTATATACTGGAAGCCAACTTACGCTACGATGGATCTTCCCGTTTCATCGGCGACAAGACATGGGGCTTATTCCCCTCCTTCTCTGCCGGATGGAACATTGCACGTGAAGAATTCTTCGAACCATTGGCTGACAAAATCGGTACTCTGAAGCTGAGAGCTTCCTTGGGGACAGCTTGGTAATACAAATACAGATGCCTGGTATCCTTTCTATCAGACGCTTTCCACTTCTACATCCAGCTCCGGATGGGTTCTGAACGGTTCACAGCACAATACAGCCAGCATGCCGTCCATCGTCAGCTCTGCCATGACATGGGAAACCGTGGAATCATGGGACGTAGGTTTTGATTTCGGACTGCTCAAGAACCGACTGACCGGATCGTTCGATTACTTTAACCGTTATACTTATGACATGATCGGACCGGCTCCTACGATGTCAAGTATCTTAGGTACTTCCGCCCCGAAAGTCAACAATGCCGACATGAAAACTCAAGGATGGGAACTCGAACTGTCATGGAGAGACCGTATTCAGGATTTTCAACTACGGTATCCGTCTGGTATTGTCTGACTATCACAGTACCCTTCTCAGCTATCCGAATTCTACCAAATCGCTCAGTACTTACTACGACGGAATGGAAGTCGGAGAAATCTGGGGATATCAGACCGTCGGTATTGCACAGTCTCAGGAAGAAATGGATGCACATCTGGCCAATGGCGGTACTCCCAACTGGGGAAGTAACTGGGGAGCCGGAGATATCATGTATGCCAACCTGGATGGTGAAGATGGTGTAAACAGCGGAGCCAATACCCTCGATGATCATGGAGACCTGATCAAGATCGGTAACACAACTCCCCGTTACAACTTCGGTATCACCTTCGATGCATCATGGAAAGGATTTGACCTCTCTATTTTCTTCCAGGGAGTGGCCAAACGTGATTACTGGCTTAGCGGTCCCTACATGTGGGGTGCCAACGGAGGTATGTGGCAATCTACCTGCTTCGAAGAACATCTGGACTACTGGCGTGCCGAAGATGATCCACTTGGAGGCAATACGGATGCTTATTATCCGAAACCATATTTTAATACGGACAAGAACCAGCAAACACAGACTCGCTATTTGCAGAATGCAGCTTATATCCGTCTGAAAAATATGCAGCTGGGATATACCCTTCCAAAGACCTGGACGAAAAAAAGCCGGTATAGAAAACGTTCGTATCTACCTTTCAGGAGACAACCTGTTCACCCTGACAGGTATCAGCAGCGTATTCGATCCGGAAGCCCTGGGTGCCGATTGGGGAGATGGAAAGCTCTATCCATTGCAGCGGACTATCTCAGTAGGACTTAACGTAAACTTTTAAATCATGAACACCATGAAACTGAAATATCCTTTATACCTATTTGCTCTTGGGGGATGCCTTCTGACAAGTTCCTGCTCCGACTACCTGGACCGTGAACCGATTTCAGACATCACCAGTGAAAACTATTTCACATCATCGGATCAGATCACCAGTTACCTGATGAATTATTATGTAGACCAGCTACAATATCCAAACGGGAACTCTATGACTCATCTGAGATCCTACAATTCAGGAAACTGTACGCAATGACGTGAACACGGACAATATGTGTAGTACCGATGCCAATACGACCTACTTCGCGGGACGATGGGAAGTTCCTGCCGGACAATCCAGCGATTTCTATACCGTATTCAACCGGGTACGTATCTGGAACTATGCACTTGAACAGATCCTGCCACGTTACGAGAATGGCGAGATCTCCGGCGATGAAACAGAAACCCGCCACGGAATCGGAGAAATCTATTTCTTCCGTGCAATGGCTTACTTCAAAGGTCTTGCCCTTTTCGGAGATTTGCCGATTGTAGAAGAAGTGCTGGAAGATAATAATGAAGAGCTTACGGCTCACAGCGAACGAAAGCCCCGTAATGAAGTAGCCCGCTTCATTCTGGAAGATCTGGACCGCTCGCTTGAATACCTGCAAGATAAGGGGTATGAAAATAACCAGCGTATCAACAAGCAGGTAGCATTGCTGTTCAAATCACGTGTTGCCCTGTTTGAAGCAACTTTTGAAAAGTATCATCGAGGATCAGGACGTGTTCCGGGAGACTCTGACTGGCCCGGAGCCGACATGTCCTACAACCAGGGAAAAACCTTCGATATTGACGGAGAAATCAAATTCTTCCTGGAAGAGGCCATGGATGCTGCTTCCCAAGTGGCCGACAATTGTCAGCTGACAGAAAACAGTGGAACAATGAACCCCACCTATGCTCAGCTGTACGACTGGAATCCTTACTTCGAAATGTTCAGCAGTGAAAGTAGCCTGGCTTCTTATGATGAAGTATTGCTCTGGAGAGAATACAAAGGAAGCTCCAGTATCAGCCACGATGTCCCCGCGCGTCTGCGAAACGGTGACGGAGATGGTATAACCAAAAGTTTCATTGATGCCTTCCTGATGAAAAACGGATTACCGATTTATGCAGCCGGATCAGGCTATCACGGAGATATCTCCATTGACCAGACAAAGAAAGACCGGGATGAGCGTCTGCAACTCTTTGTTTACGGAGAAAGCGATGTGCTGCTTTCCGACGAAGCTTGTGATACCGTTGCCAAAAGCGGAGATGTCGTAAAATTCTCTTCACCCAAAATTGTCACCGGAGAAGAACAGAACAGAGACGTAACCGGATACCGTCCCCGTAAATGTTATACTTACGATGATGCTCAAAGTAGCAGTGACAACTTGCTGGGAACAAACAACTGTGTTATATTCCGTGCGGCAGAAGCTTATTTGAACTATATCGAAGCCTGCTACGAGCTGAATGGAAAGATAGACTCAAAAGCCGATTCTTACTGGAAAGCTCTTCGCCGCAGAGCCGGAGTGGATGAAAACTACCAGAAGACCATCGATGCAACCGACCTGAGTCAGGAACCGGATCTGGCTGTTTATTCCGGAAGTTCAAAAGTAGATGCTACACTTTACAACATCCGCAGAGAAAGACGCTGTGAATTCATTGCTGAAAGTATGCGCTGGGATGACTTGAAGAGATGGCGTTCCTGGGATCGTCTGTTTACCGAACCATACATCGTAGAAGGAATTAATCTTTGGGACGAAGCTTATCTGCGTTACACTGACTCCAATGGAGAAAGTGAACTGGTTGCAGACGGAAGCAGTACAGCTAACGTATCTCCTCAAAGTGACAGCAAGTATCTCCGGCCTTTTCGGAAGACAACAATTAATAACGAAGTATACGACGGATATACCTGGAAAAAGGCTTACTACCTCAGTCCGCTGGGAATCGAAGACCTGACAATTGTTTCTACAGACAGCAGCAATCCGGTGGAAACTTCCATGATGTACCAGAATCCATACTGGCCTACTACGGCCGGAGTTGCTCTGGAATAATAAAAACCAATGTTAGCTTAATACAATGAGAGACATGACAGATTTAAGTTTTTAAGCATAGATCAAGAAAAAAACCAGCCGGCGTTGGGAAACGCTGGCTGGTTTCTGTTTTTTATTCCTTATCTGTTCATTATCCCATTAACCGGAACACTGGCGAAATAAACCAGCGTTTATACATCAGAGTTGCCAGCTGATAAACAAAGAAAGCACTCACTAACCCTACCAGTGAATCAACCAGATAATGTGCCTGAATATATACCGTAGCACAACAAAGCAAGACATAAAAAGGAGCAAGTACCGCCGCCAGCTTCCGGCTCACTCTCCAGGCCATGATCATAACAATGGTAGAGATCGCAACATGCGAACTTGGGAAAGCTGCCGTCGGACGTTCACCGACTTCCTGGGATGCTTCCACCAGCTGATAAAAGAATCCCTGATCGTAACCGGGCCCCGGAACCAGATAATCATTCCAGTTGAAATAATCTCCAATCGGAGGAAATATTCCGGCATTCACTTTATCCATACCAATAGCCGGAAAATAAAATTGCGGACCAGCCACCGGAACAAGGATGTAAAATAAATAATAAATGGAAAAATGAGGTAACCAGTACAAAACAGATTTTTTCAAACCATTCAAAATGCGTCAGGAAATACCACACCGTCACTACTAGAATCATAGGATAATAAAAGAAATATCCCATATTGAACGGCTCACTGAACCAGATAGACGGACAATGTTTACTGAACTCTACGGATGGCTGACACCCGAACAGTCCCTGCTCGACTGTAGCAAAGATATAATCCAGGTTCGGGAATAAACGATTAAACTCAAAAGTATCCGGATACCAGTAAGCTAAGAGTGACATTTGTACGGCCATCCGCACAAAAGCAGTCAGACGGCAAGGAAAAGTCTGATACAATGCAATCAAACCGAAAGTAAGTGCCACAATACCGGCACGTTCCAGCAACATTACTCCCGGATGGTCCATTCTCGGGAATAACAACAATATCAGCAAGGACGTCAGGGCATTATATATCAGACTTATACTTTCTACCGCAAACAGTCCTTTTCCGCTCTCTACACGTTCAAACAATTTCACAGCCATCC
>ENA-OQDL01001263-OQDL01001263.1-human-gut-metagenome-genome-assembly--contig:-NODE-1263-length-12949-cov-4.878490_pt1 | contig 12949 bp, 10 predicted proteins | sample MGYA00242782_ERZ504609 | MGnify/ENA primary metagenome ERZ504609 (study PRJEB26092, sample SAMD00036320) | human gut metagenome | host: Homo sapiens | study: EMG produced TPA metagenomics assembly of... | reverse complement strand
TGTTTTGGTATCAGTAAGTTACTTTAGCACGCGGCCGATTTCCTCTTTGAGTGCATACCGTCTCGGGTACTTTGCCATGATCTCCTTGGCGAGAGCCTTGGCTTGGTCGAGTCCGAAAACGTTGCGATATTGCTCGATCCACATGGCAACGAATCGGTATTCGTTGCGATTTCCCTGTTGCAGATCGCGATCCAGCGGCAGTTGCTTTCTGATCAGTCGTTCTGCTTCCGCGCTGTGATTGAGGCTGATGGGCTTGAGCAAATCACGCAGGAGTTCCGGCCGCTGCCCGGCTAAGGCCAAGGCCTCATCGGATAGGCGCTCTTCAGTCATGAGTCGTGCAAGGACTTTCCCACCGAAATCATGCTCATGAAAGTTGCGCAGGATGTTCTGAACGCTTTGAGGCCAGCCCGATTTGCCGACCATCGATTTGAGGATGGGAATGCAACGTTCGTCCGCCACTGAATCACTGTGAGCGACGTAGTACTCATATAATTGTTTGATGCCGTTCTCATCGTTCAGTCGTTCATAGCAGGCCTCCAGCATGGTAAGCTCGCCATGCGGCAGTTGAGCGGTGAGCTCCCAATACCCCGCATGCTTTTGCGCGGCATCCCAATCGTAAGTCTGTTCCAAGAAAGCGGCGGCCCCGGCATAATCCCCGTCCAGGAATTTACGTGCGATGACGGCAAATCTGCATTCGGCCACGTCCGTGTTTTTGGACAGTAGCTCATCGGCACTAATTGCGTCGCCGCCGTACAGCAGAAAGTCATGATGGAGTTTCATCAGATAGTCCTGTGCAGCTCGCCAATCGTAATCGGTCAGGTTCGTTCGATGGCCGTCAATGGAATCCCCCTTCTTGTCATGAAGGAATTGCTGGGCAACATTCAATGTGGACTGCGCATAGGTGCGGCACATGAACGAGGTCGTGCCGATCTCGCGGGGCTGATGCTCCATCTGTTCTACGTCCGCCGTACCTCGTGCGTGAATATCCGCGAATGGGATGACGCATTCCAGCGGCGTGTGCGGCCAAAACAGCATCTCGACCATAGGGGTATCACGTATGAATCTCAACGCTGCAATCAGCATCTGCTGCGCTTGCTCGCCTGTAACGATTGGTGCCGCGGCATACGTATAAGCGAGGATCCGCTCATTGAGGTGTTCGATATATGTCTGTAGCGCACCCTCTTCATCATCGACTTGTCTCGCGAACCACACTGTTTTTCGCAAAGCCGCGCACATGCGTCTCATGGCCAGCGGATAGTCGTTCGATTGTTCTGCTTCCTCGAATACGGCCATCACGCCGTTTATGGCGGCATCTCCCCATTCGAATTTCCAGCCGTAGTCCTTGCCGAGATGTCGCCGCATGGGAGATTCCATGACGCGATCCACGGCGCTTTCGGGCATCAATGGTTCCATGCCGCTCGCGATTGCCGGATTCGCAGTCACGATGGCATTGATTTCGTCCTGGTTCCAAACCAGATAGAAATGCTGAGCGGGCGTCCACCGTTCTGATTTGCGCAGTCCCACTCGTTCTCGAATATGTTGCAGCACTCGATTGAACACTTCAGGTTTCGATGCGAGAGGATTTGCTGCTACGGGTATGTCTGGCCGAGAGTCGTCCTGCTTTGCAATCATCGCATCGTATGTCACGTTCTGCTGATGATTACCGCCGTGTTTGTAATCACGCAACGTCAAGAGCACCGCACCAATATGCTTGCAGTATCCGTCATAGTCGTAGGGGCAGGTGCAGGATGCGAACACGATATCGTTGCCACGAAGTCGAATATCGACATCGTAGAGTTCAGAACCGTGCACTTCGGCGTGGAATAGTCCGGCCGACACTTCCTCTAACCCACCGATCCTATGCTCGTCCACGTAATCATATGCTCGCTCCAAGCTGCGGGAGGTCATCTCCTCTTCGAACTCGTCGAAATGAGCAGTCATGACGGGCCTCCTAATGATTGGTCATACATTACGGTGTGGGACGTAGTAGCCTAATGCAGTTCGGCTATCATCTGTTCAGCATCACCCATGCAACATCATGTCACGGTGCTTGTGCCAACGGAACAGACGCTCACGATGGCGGTTCAGCGTGAAACGATCCCACATCTGGTCCTCGGCCCACTCAACCATGCCATCATGTTCTTCATCTTCGGGATTGCCCAAGGTATCAAGGAACCGCTCGAACCCATACACCCCGCCGACATCCTCCGGAGGCGCATCCCCAGCCCCATCCCAAAGCTGAGGATCCGCAACGTGCACGCTGCGGTAGGTACGCAGCAGCTTAATATCATGGATCCAATCGTCACCATAATCGTAGTAATAGCGAGCGGTACGCACCTTGGGAAACACGTCGCCCAGCTCGGTTTCCGAAGCAACGCGAACTTCCGGCAACGGCTCCACCGGCATATATTGTTCGTATTTCGCCTCATGGTATGAGGGCTCTTCTCCCCACAATTCTTCCACTTGCACCTGCTTCCCATTCGGAAATGTGGCGCAGAAGCAGAACAGATGCTCGCCGTACCACATAAAGCATTCCTGCAATACCGCATGCAAATCGAAGAACGTCAATGATGCCGGCACCAGAATCTCCCGCCAGCATTCACGCCCGTCAAGGCGCAAAGTGACTCGGAAACGAAATGCCGTGTTGCCATTGCCTGCCATGAAGACTCCCTTATCAACGATGAAGTTATTATCACCGTAACAGAGTCTGGGACAAACCACTGCGTTACGAATCTGATTCGCGCCCTCAGAAAAGGCCGAATCATCTGTTCAATCTCCGTGTCCTATGGAAAAGACTCTAACAATAACCGGTACTGTTCATCATCAGCAAGTCCAATATGCCATGTGACCAGGTGCGGGACACTCATGTGATCAGTCGCTATGGTGGTGAGACGTGACTTCGGTTCGTACCGTCGAGCAGACGCGAATGGGGATAGCCGCGCCGCTCGTGTCCAATATCGGCTGGGGCGTGCTGCCGCTGTACTGGCGCGCACTGTCCAGTATGAATGCCACCAGCGTGCTCGCGTATCGTTTGGTCGCCACGTTGGCGGCCATGGTCGCGCTGTTAGTGGCGTTCTCCGTCCTGGCCACCGCGATTCCGCTGGCCATGTTCTCCTACGGCGTGCAGCACAGCCATTACCTGACCGTGAGTTTCATCCAATATCTCAACCCGCTGATCCAGTTCTGTGTGGCTGTGCTCCTGCTGCACGAGCCGATGCGCGCGCAGGGCTATGCGGCGTTCATGGTGATTTGGGTCGCGATCGCGGTGTATTCGTTCGGCGCGATTCGGGCGTATTGGGAGCGGCTGAAGCCCCACGCACGTTAAGCGCTTCCTTAACTCCCCTCCCCGGAGGGGAGCTGTCGCCGTAGGCGACTGAGGGGAGGTCGACACGGCAAACAGCAGAAACCTCGCTCCCGACCAAAGCCACAAACACCACTCACGAAGCAAGCTTGTACAAGTTCTCCTTAAATTCCCGCTCACTCCACTTAATGGGATACGCATTGTACTTTTCCAAAGCGGTTATTAGCTGATTGTCAATGCGCCGATCCGAATCATTGAGGAAAACAACCAGTTCACTTGGTGTCTTTCGTGCCGCCTGCGTATCCTCCCATGAAATAAGGTACTGGAAATGAGTCGCTGGGAAGGCCGCGTAATAGATGTGCAGAATCGTTCCGCCTGTTTACTCGTAAACGGCAACACAAAGTCATACTGGCACAGCAAACCAGACTTGCCACGGAACTGAGCGCCTTCCACATACCGTATGTTGTTCGCATTAAAGAACATACGAATGTCATCTGCAAAAATACGTCTGCACATGGGATTGGCCAGCATAGACATATCACCAACTTTGATGATAGCTTGCAGGAACCGATTCTTGGCATCAGCAAAATCAGCAGTATCGCTCGTCAGAGTAAGCTCGTCGCCGTTACGTTCAATACCAAACTGATTCAGAATATCTTTGAGCACTGCCAAACGCGATTCCGTCACAGTCATCCCATGCGACTCCAAACGGCGTAATGTGGCACAGTCATCAGAGAACGTTACGCTGTTCTTCCCGGGCTTCACATAGAACTGCGTATAGTCGTTGTCTTCATCCAGAAGTGGAACATTAACTTCATACCACTCATCCAGTTGCGTATAAGTCGTGTTATCAGACAGCCATTTTCCGTAACTTCGAATTAATGAGTCAAAATCAGAACTCGTCATACTTTCTTCTCGTCGTAAACACTACGATTCATTTGACTACAAACTTATCTGATGCAATTGGAATTGCTTCTCGCCTTTATTCAGGGTGATGGACTTCGGAGACAAAGCTTCCTTCAGCAGTTCCAGCATACGACGAGCTTCAGCATCTGTCAGTACAGCCATTGACGCCTCTTCCCCGAATGCGATTACCCAGTGGAAACAAGACTACATCAGACCAGTATGCACCGCCAAGCGGCGAGTAACACTCCACCCGCTACAATCAGCAGTATAGTTGTTCCGCAAAAGCCAACGCTGGCTCAATTCGAGGTCATGTTCGAAGGCACACCGTTGATTCTCGAACGCGCCACCGATTACTGGGAATCAGGCCGAGTGAGTTCGGTGCAGGAGATTGCGCCGCAGCTGTATCACGCGCAGGTGTCCGGCAGTGCCGATGACTGTTATGACGTTGACATCCGCCTCAGCAAAGACGCTCACGGCGAGAACGCCAATGAAGCAAACACTGATGACCAAGCCACTACCAGCAGTAACAGCGACCACGAATCCACAACCGACGACAATTCGATTCGCATACAATCCGCCGCGTGCACCTGCCCGTATCAGAGAACACCATATTGCAAGCACATAGGTGCCGTGCTTTACGAACTGCGCAAACAGCTCATTGGCGCGCACGGCAATCACCACAATGATGACACCGCCAACGCTCACGATGGTGTCATCGCACTCCCCCGCACCGTGCTGGATCCCATCCAGCAACACCTCGACGCGCGCGCAGAGCAGGGCAAAGGCCATCTGCTGTTCCTGTGGTCCACCCAACTGCGCGAAGCCGCAAAGACGTTCTGCGCCCAGCCAGACGAAGAACGACCGCTAATCCCGCTGATCGACGCACAAACCATGCTCTCCGACACAATCCGCCGATGCCATGAACGTTTCATTATTCATATCAGTAAACACAGCGATGCGTACAGCAAATCATGTGACTACACAGAATTCATCAAAACCGTGCAGGCTATCGCGGGCAATGCCCTGCAATCCAGTGATTACGCGAGCGCATGCGGCAACCTGCGACTGTGCATACACGAAGTCCACGCGCTTCTGCTCTCGTCCGAGAACGATGATGGCTCCGAACCTTTGCTCACGCTTATGGATGATCTGGCGATGCGCGTGCGATGCTATATGGAGAATGCGGCGGAATTCGCCGACTCCTCTACCGCCGGCAAGGCATTGAACACCATTGCGCAGGCCGCGAACGAAAAAGACATGCGGCAATGCGAACCATTGAACAGTATGTTGCTGATTTCCAGCGCGCTCGCTTTCGCCCAATATGACGACAAACGCATATGGGCCTATGACGTGATCGAGAACGCGATAACGCGCAATCTGGAATACTCGTTCAACGAAGAAAGCGAAGAAAGCGACGAGGACGACGAGGATGAGGATAACGAGGATACGAGCGAAGTAGACGACGAAACCGACTTCATTCCGGATGAATCGTTACACGTATTGCAGTTGTTCACACTCATGAGCGCCTACGACCTATACGCTCTATCCAACGATGACGCTGGACGCGAGCAGCTTCTGAAAGACTACCCGGAGTCAATGGCCCTCACACTGATGAACGCTGCGAACATGATTCATGAAGGGCACTTGCGTTCCGCATACATGCTCGCACAAGATTTCCTTCTGTCGAGCCGGGATATGGAAGATGTCGATATCGATGCCCGGCATAACGGTCTGCTGCCAGACCTGCTGCCCCATGGATGGCATACCATCATGGAATGCTGCGCCGAGGGACTCAATGACGTTGGCCTACTCGCCAACGTGTATCGGTACTACATTCTTTCCTGCAACGACAGATCCGATACCCATTACGTGAGTAAACTACGCAATCTGTTACGCATCTACGGCGGTCTTAGCGCAGAAGAATGGCATGACGTGGCTGATGGGCTGGCCAGAGATTGCGCCCGGAACATCATCGACCGTATCAAGTACCAGCCGGAAATAACCACCAAAGGCGGCACACAGCGCCACAGCAGTTGGCGCAATCCCGCTTACGAGAAGCTCATCGTGGACGAGCGGCTTTCGGACGCGGCCCTGACCTATTGCGTCATGGTCGATTACCCGCCGCTGCCATTGCTGCGCACCATCGCCATCGAACACCCCGAATCGGCAAAATCGATAATCCTCGACGCGATGCCACACGGCACCATGGGCACGCCCGTGTTCCGGTTTACGGTGGAACGTGGCGTCGACAATACATTGACGGCGCGCCGCAGCACATACCAGCAAATCGCCAAACAGCTGCGCCGTTTCGCCGCAGTGTTTGGCGATGAGGAGACCCGCGTATTGGCGCGTGAGATTGTCGGGCGTTATCCGAATCGTACTGCGTTGCGGGAGGAGCTGGCGTTTGCGTTGTAGGGGTGACAGTGGCGACGCGGTTACGGCATTTGGCACACATCCGGCGACTATGTGTTGCGATACTGCGTCATTATCAAGACTAGTATTTCGCACTTTGACCACTTAGCTTGGCGGCCCTAAAGTTCCTTCTGCCGCGTCCAGCAATATTAATATGTCATTGGTCTCTTAGCCTCTCCGCATTATGCCCGTCGATTATCGACTCAGCACGTTTGCGATAGCTCTCATCGCTGGCAGGTGCAAATACGTACGCACGGTTATCGATAATGACATCCTGCGCTTCGCCGGTTTCTTTCAGCGCTTTGTATGCGTCGGCATAATCATGAATATGCGGCCACTTGGTTTTGACGTTAGGCTGCGAAGTTCCACCAGCTTTGGCGATATTGGTCAGCGTATGCCCAGTACCCAGTGCGATGCCAGCCTGTTCCTCGCTGAGATTCCTAATGATATTGGTCAGCTGGCTGCAAACCCAGACCTTGGCCAAATGCTCATCCATGAGGAATCCCTTGCCTTTGACATAACGGGTGATGAGGTAAGCCCAGTAATCAAGCTTTGTGTTGAACATCTGCATGGCTTCCGCATAGAACAACATCGGGAGGATGGCCGATGCTATGGTTCGCTCATCGCCAAAAGTCTCGTCGTCGTTAAGCCAGTCAATGGTGTCCGCGTATTGCGCGTTGTCTTCAGAGGTGGGCGTGGGCTTGTCGTACTCGCTGCGGAGATCCTGCACTATCTGGTCGATTTGCGATTGTCGATTTCCTCTAGGGAACGAGCCGATGAATAGGTTGACGAGGTCTCCGGCGCAAATGTTGCATTGCCTGTCACTTCCCCGTGACGGTATTTCCATATCAGGGAAGAACTTGCGATGAAGCCGCTTGGCGATTTCATCACAAGACGAATCGTGACTGCTGTTCTGTTCGGCGTTGGTGTGCGTCGCAAAGGAGCAGGTCATGACATACACTACAAACACATTCCAATCAGGCAACTGGGCGGTCGAATACGACAACGCAGAGACCGGCGAACACTGTCATCACGAATATGCCACATCGGACAACGCCTATGAGGATTACCTCTATTCCCAAAACAAACGGTGGAGATCGAACTTGTCATATTACGAAGAATGATGGTCACCGTCGCTGCAACATCTGAAACGAAGCCCTCGGTTAGCTGATGTTGCGATCCTTGCCATGGATGATCTACTGACCCCAACGTATCGATCGGTCACTTTCCAGCTCGTTACGTCGCTTATGACAGATATCTTCTGACTATGGACACTTGCTTTTGGCCTGAATTCTTCCTTCTGCAATACACGAACGCTGTCGGCATGACATTCTGGTCGGTGGTTGCTCCATCAAACAATAGAGGAGATCCACCGGTCATACATCCCCCTCATAAGCCAGGCTGGCTCCGACGCCCTCTACCAAGTTATCCATCAACACGCAACTTTCGCTATCCACTATGGATGAAAAGAAAGCTGAAAGTACATCCCCTAGTGGATCGCCTCAAAATCCGTTGGGCAATGAAAAAGCATGGGATGCAATAACAATATTCATGAATTAGAGCAATTTCACTCCCAATGCAGCAAGATGTTGTATCGAATATGCGATTGCACAAAGTATTGACTATTCCCCGCACGAAGGAACAAGTACTTCTCAATAGGCCAGAAAAGAGGTTTTCAGTCATGACAACTGAAATCGACGCCGCAGCAAGACATTTCTACGACAGAATGATGCGGCATATTTCAGAACACACACAATCTAATATTGCTGCCGATTTGATAATTCAGCAGCAATATGTCGATACTGCTGCGCCCGTTGACAAGTTCCTAAGCTCGGCACAGACCATTCTGTCTTCCGAATCGGAGGGTTTCAACTCAAGAATCGGCGGCCACTATTGGGCAGACGATAGTCGTGATCTTATTGCCGTCATTCAGGCTCTGCGAGATTTCAATACGGCAATTCAACCTCAAGGATGGGAGTTGCAAACCAAGCCGGGCACATTCCTCAACCAACTGTTTGACTATTTGTCGTTTCTGTCAGAAAGCGGAGGAAGCGAAATACCCCCAGATATCCCGCGAATGAACGACTTCCTACTTGCAAAGACAGCCATATTCTCCCTTAAGGAAAAAGAAGTAGATAACCAACTCTTCCCAGATCTGGTTGATATACGTCAGCTAGGCAAGGGTAGCTATGCGAAAGTCTGGTCAGGAGTAGATGAGAAAACAGGGGTAAGAATCGCCTTTAAACGAGCGAATGACGGATTATCCGATGAAGATATGACCCGTTTCCGGCATGAATTCGATATCATGCATCGCCTTGACTCCCCGTATATTGTAAAAGCGTACTCTTATGATCCCGTTCGCCACCAATACACAATGGAATACGTGCCACAAACGCTTAGTGATTTCATGCGGAAAAACAATAACAAGCTCAGCCCAAGACGGCGAAAGGACCTCGCCCTTCAATTCCTACGAGGTATGAGATATATCCACAGCAGCAGCCTGTTACATAGGGACCTAAGTTATACCAACGTTCTCATTCACGCATATACGGATGGATCAGCATCATTGAAAATCAGCGATTTCGGTTTGACTAAGGATCTGAATCTCTCATTGACAAGAACCAGTGAATCTAGGAAAGGCTCACTGCTTGATCCTTTCCTAGATTCTTACGGTGATTATGCGACGGTTAACGAGATGTATTCTGTTGGCATGATCCTGAACATGATTTTTCATGGATCAAAATCTCTTCAATCAAAATCTGAAGTCGATACAATTATCAGTCACGCGACCTCATCACGGGTCGATCAACGCTATACAAATGTGAAAGATATCGGACTTGCGATTGACAATATTCCACTAAGTGACATTATCGCGTGACCCAATCAGCACGAGTGAATCAATATTCAATCTTACCAATATACGAGGCTGGACGACCTCACCGTCGCTTATCAACGCCGCCGGCGTTGGCTCGACGTTTCCTAATTAGGCCTCGGCTGGGACCGCCACACCAAATGCAACATCCCAGCCATGGCCTATAACATCAGCCTCACCGTCGCCCCTCACCACCAAGTAACCAATCCATAGTGTGAACCTGTCTTCCCCTCATGACCAACCAGGCGTTCATCGTCCAGCGTAATCAGTGTTTTCGGATAACCGTCACGCACTGCACGCAACGACGATAGTTCTCGTTCCAAAGCATGCGGGTCGCGCACGGATTCACTCACCTGATGGTATCGAGGCCCGTCCGAACCATTGGTGATGAAATCAATCTCCCCGCTGGCACTTTGCCCCACAAATGCCTCCCCTTCTATGCGCATCAGTTCAAGGAACAACACGTTCTCCAACAGACGTCCGGTATCACGTACCTTGTTGAAGCACAGCACACAACGGATACCCAGATCCGCGGCATAATACATACGTTCCTGCCGTAACGCACGTTTATCTTTGATGTCATAGTGCCGCACCGGATAGAGGATGAACGCAGCTGCAAGCCCCTTCAAATAGTTGAATATCGTAAGTGACGATATTTTCGTGCCCATTGAGGTCATGACATCTGCAATGGATTTAGGGTTGACGAGATTGTCTACACTATCAAAGAGATAACGAGTGGCCGTTTCCAATGCCGCAATGTTGGAAATACCCAGCCGCACAGCCGCATCCTTGAACTGCACGGTGTTGAGGATGCCGTCGAGGTAGTCGTACAGCATCGTCGTGTCGCCGGAAAACACGACCGTGTCATGCAACGCTCCTGTTTAAAATGTATTTATTCTTTTGGCTCTGTTAAACCATAATTGACATACAAAGCGATAGTGGGGATGACTGAATAGAATCATCCCCACTATCAATCAATCGGCTAAAGAATCGATTCCATTACGTGGTTCACGGAATTTATAGCGTTCCAGTATGCATCTGTCGCTATTTGGATGTTCTTTGATTGTTCTTCTGCGATATGTCGGTTTCCCAACAAATGCGTGGGAATCTGAAGCTCTTTGAGACTATCCACAGAAATCCTGGCTCTTGACGAGGAAGATCCGGTGGAAAGGTTGCAGATTTGCTGGGTTATTGCATCGGAACGCAATATGGGGATGATGGCATATCTCGACTCGTAGGGAAGATGATTGTTATCCTTCCACTTCAGTGTATACACTTCACCGGAAACCATAACCGGATGAGGGGCATCAGTCGGTACGATTCCGATTCGTTTCTTCCGTGGGTTTATTCTCGTCAGGTAAATATCACCGGAATCAAGCGCACGCAGCCTGCTGGCGGTAAGGTCTGACCCTTTCACTGAATCGATGCGTTGAATGCAACCGTGAATATCCGAAATCCATGGGACTTCGAGATACGAGTAGAGGCTATCCGTGTTCAATGGTGTGAAATCGCTTTTGACATCGAACATTTCCCCGAGCGGGGTGCAGCCATCCTCGTTTTGTGCTCCGCTGAGGATTCTACCCGCATCGATTCGTTCGGTGTTGATGTCGCTTTGCGGACACCATGCTGCGACGGATCCGTCCCGACCGATCTGATGTACGCCTGAGAAGAATTCTTGGCTTTCCTTGAGAATGTCTACGAGGTCGTTTCGTTCCAATGCCTTGTAGGTGGTTTTTCCAGTATCGTAGCCGATATTGTTCGCAACAGCCCCGAAGACGTATTTCGGAGGGGCGGATGTGGCGTCCTTCTTGATCACCGCGAGAATACATGTCTTGGATGCTGAACGGCCGAACGGTTGGAACGCCCCGGCAGGAAGGCTTATGGTCTGGCTCAGCCAGACTTTGCCCAATAGCCAGTCGCGGAAGTCCCTGTAGGCGGGGAGGTTCAGCAACCCTTCGGGAAGAATGATGAACATCCTTCCTCCCGGCTTTAGCAGTCGGATGGACAGTTCCACGAACAATATATCCAGTTCCTGGCTGTCGCGGCCGAAAGCTGTTTCATAGTTCTTCAGGACGGCTTTGTTGCCGTAGGATGTGGTGAATGGGGGGTTTTCGAGCACAAGGTCGAATGTCCCGTAGGGAAGATGGCCGCCGAGCAAGGAATCTCCCTGATAAATATTGTTCCATCCATCGCCGTGCATGATCATATTGATCTTGGTCAGTACATGAAGGTCATAGTCGGCTTCCTGTCCCCAGATGTGTTTTTCGACCAGCTCGCGTTCATCCACGAGAATGTCATGAGCCGGGCGTCCCGATGTCTGCAATACCTGATTCACGTGGGTGAACGCCTTGATCAGGAACCCTCCCGAACCGGCAGCCGGGTCCACGAATCGTTCACCGTATTGCGGGTCGGAGGCTTCCACGATGTAGTCGACCAGCTCACGGGGCGTGAAGTATTGGTCGAATTCTCCTCGCAGCGTCGTTTTGAGGAAAATTTCGTACACGGCTCCTTTGATGTCGTCTCCCGTGCCGAGGAAGGAGAATGGTTCCAGACGGTCCACGACTTTCAATAGCGCATCTTCGTCCTTTATCTGGATGGAGACATCGTCATCGTCGTAGATACCGGAGTACTTGTTGGTCGCCTCCTCGAAGAGTTTTCTGAACACTTCCAGTTGTTGTGCGCCACTGGCTTCGGCCGATACCTGGAGCCATTGCCGTGAGAATCGGTTTTCCCGGGCTTCCTTTAGAGCCCTCCGTTCCTCGTTCATCTTAACCAGCAGGATTTTGGTCATTTCCTTGAAGGATTGATCGGATCGGATCAAAGCCTGTTTTTCAATAATGTCCTTGCACTCTTTGATGACGCGATACAGGACATCCTGAGACATGATGGTTACGAGGGTGCTGCGAACCTCGCGCAACTGGATACCGGTCAGAATGTTCTTTGGTCGGCGTGAAAGACTCGATATGAGTTGGTTCTTTGAGGGAATGCCGGGCATGGCCGCCCCCGTGGAGACGTTCACTCCTTTGAGATCATGTCCGTTGGTCACGAATGCGCAATAGGCGGATTGGACGTCCACCAGTTTTGCGTAGGACGTTACCTGAAGTACATCGGTGTCATTGATCGTGTGGCTCGGCTTTTTTGCGTCGATGATGATTTCCGGGCGGCCGTCCACAAGGATCTCGATATCGCTGTACAGCGTGACTTTCCTGCTGCCCGCTTGAACGGTGATGGGGTTCTCGAACCGCATTTCCTTCTCGGAATATCCCAATGACCGTAAGTATGGCATGATGATTTTCTGCTTCGCGTCCTCTTCGGAATGGACTGCGACGCCGGGGCGGGTTCTAGTGATCGTTGCAACACCTGACCTACCGCAAGGAGGGTCAGGTGACCAGAAGCCACCGAAACGAAGACCGTGGCGGGGAACACCGTTGGACGTTCAACGGCGTCGAATATCCGAC
>ENA-OQDL01001262-OQDL01001262.1-human-gut-metagenome-genome-assembly--contig:-NODE-1262-length-12960-cov-2.397257_pt1 | contig 12960 bp, 22 predicted proteins | sample MGYA00242782_ERZ504609 | MGnify/ENA primary metagenome ERZ504609 (study PRJEB26092, sample SAMD00036320) | human gut metagenome | host: Homo sapiens | study: EMG produced TPA metagenomics assembly of... | reverse complement strand
GGATAGAGCTTGATGCCGCAGCACTGACTGCGCTTCAGGTTTTCTTCGACATTGGCTGCGATATTTTCCATATCGTCCTTGCCGGTCAGGCTGTCGATGCCGATGCAATAGCTCATGTAATCGGGATAGTTATGCTTTTTTAGCATCTAAGGTCTTATTGCTCATGACGACGCCGTGGACGACGTTGTTTTCTTCAAAAGCCTGATGCAGTGACGCTTCCGTATTGGTATAGCCGGCGGCCAGGGCGACCTGGTCGAAGCCGGGAAAGTCGCAAAAGTGAAAATGGCTGTCAATAACTTGTAATTCTTTTACTTTCATTTACAGTACCTCATTCCAAAATTGCCGTTTCTAACGCAATCTGGATCATATCATCAAAAGACGTCTGCCGTTCTTCCGGCGTGCAGGCGTCTCCGGTCAATAAGTGGTCGCTGACGGTAAACAAGCCCAGGGCCTTGGCGCCAAACTTAGCCGCTGCCGTATAGAGGCCGGCCGTTTCCATTTCGACGGCCATGATGCCGTACTGGGTCAGTTTTTCGTTATCGATTTCTTCGTCGTAAAAACGGTCGACAGAGACGACATTGCGACCCGAGCCGGGACGCCAAGGGCCGCCGCCTGGCCATAAGCCTGACAAAGCAGGGTAAAATCAGCTAAGGGTGCATAGTTGATCGAGCCGCCGAAAATGTTGCGGATAATCGACGAATCGGTCGTCGCGCCTTGGGCCATGATGACGTCGCGAAGCTTGATATCGCGGCGCATGGCACCGCAGGTACCGACGCGGATCAGCTTTTTCACGCCATAGTCCCGCATCAATTCCGTAGCATAAATGGAAATGGAAGGAATCCCCATGCCCGTCCCTTGGACCGACAGGCGGACGCCCTTATAGGTTCCGGTATAGCCGAGGATATTGCGAATTCGGGTATAGCAGAAAGTGTCATCTAAAAAAATTTTCAGCAATATATTTCGCACGCAGCGGATCTCCGGGAAGCAGGATGCGATCGGCAATTTCACCGTCGCGGGCAGCAATATGAATACTCATGTACAGTTCCCCCTTTACACATCATCTATCAAACCCCCTTCACCACTTCCATGGAAGGGCGGTTCTGGAGTGAAAAACATGGAAGCCCATGCTTGATTTTATCAATCCTCAATTCTATATGATACCACATTACTCTAGTTTTCGTCACACCGTTTTCGCTATTTTTCATATTTTTTTCAGACACAGCCTATTTGACAAGATCTAGGGAATTTCATATAATAAAGTAATTAAGGATGCCCCATTTTGACTGCCCTTATTGCGGTGCTTGGTGGGCATCCTTTTGTCGTATTGCAGTTTGAAATTGCCTCTCGCTATGCTACAATGTATAAGAAGCATCAAAAGGAGCGGTCGTATGTACGAAAAACCCTTATCCCATATATTAGAATATAATTTGGACCTGGGCAAGACGAAGCCCGATACGGTCCATCGCGACGAAAGGTATTGCCCCTTCTGTGACGTCGCTCATTTGAAGAACGTCATGGAAAAGCGGGGCCACATGATCTGGCTTGAAAATGCCTTTCCGGTCCTTAAGGACTCGTGGCAGACGCTCATCATCGAAACCGATGACTGCGACGGCGAGTTCTCCGACTATACTCCGGAATACGCCCAAAAGCTCATCGAATTCGGCCTCGAAAAGTGGCAGCAAGTCAAGGAGACGGGCAAATTTAAATCGGTCGTCTTTTACCGCAACCACGGCTATATGTCCGGCGGTACGATTCACCATCCTCATTCGCAAATCGTCGGCTTCAAAGACTATGACTACCATGAAGACATCAAGCCCTTCCACTTCGTCGGTCCGACCATCTTCGAAGAAGACGGCCTTACGATTACCCTGTCCAAACGGCCCATCATCGGCTTTTACGAAGTAAATCTCATCTTGAAGGACCGGAAAAAGCTCGAAAAATTCGTGCGCTGCATGCAGACGACGGCCCATTATTTCATGCACTCCTTCATCCGCTTTAACGACAGTTACAACATCTTTTTCTATGATTTTCCCGACGACGATGCCTTATACGTCAAAATCATCCCGCGCTTTCTGACCAACCCGCTCTTTGTCGGCTACATGATTCCACAAATCGCAAACGGAGGCCATTCGGCGCATTTATCCAAGAATTGCAGACCAGGCTGCATGACCTATAGAAAGGACGGTCCTTATACATTTATGCGTTTATTTGCAATAGGTGACTTACATTTATCGGGCAATCCGCCGAAAAAAGCCGATGGAAGTCTTCGGCCCCCGCTGGAAAAATCACTGGCAGCGCATTGCCGAAGACTGGAAAAAAAGAGTCACCGATGACGATACAGTCCTCATTGCCGGCGATACGTCGTGGGCTATGCGCCTCGACGAAGCCCAGGAGGACCTCGATCAAATCCGCGCCCTGCCGGGCGAAAAAAAATCATCATCCGCGGCAACCATGACTACTGGTGGGCCAGTGCGGGAAAACTGAACCGCATGGATGCCGAAAATAACATGCACTATCTCTACGGCTCGACGGCCGTCCTCGACGACGGAACGGTCATCTGCGGCACTCACGGCTGGATCTGCCCGGGCGACATCCATTACCAGGAAGAACGGGATGCCAAGCCGTACCGCCGCGAACTGCTGCGCGTCGAACGGACGCTCCAGGAGGCGGAAAAAATAGGCAGCGGTCATACGATTCTCATGCTCCACTATCCGCCGGTCTGCGACCTGACGAAACCCAGCGGCTTTACAGAGCTCTTAGAAAAATACAAGGTGCCCCTGTGCATCTTCGGCCACCTTCACGGGATGCAGCCCGGAACGATGTTCCCCCGCCGCTATAACGGGACCCTGCTTCACCTGGTGTCGGCCGACTATCGGGACTGCCGGCTCCTTGAAATCAAATTTGACGGTGAGGAGGCCCTGCCATGAGTCAAATAGCCCAAAAACATCTCTTAGCCGGCATCATCTTCGGCGACGCCGAAACAGGCGAATACATCTATCTTCCCGGCGGTGAAGTCGGTACCGACCGGCCGCTCTGCGTCTTTGAACACGACGGCCAAAAAGAAGACATCGACCTCGAGCAAGCCGGTTACCTCGTCGACCACTTGACGCTGAAAAAATGCAGCCATCCCACCCTCGGGAATCGCTCTTTTTAACAGAACAAAAAAGAACCTCTCTGCCCGCCTGTAAGGCGCATTCGTTAAAGGCTAACGAATGCGCTTCACAGGATCAGAGGGGTTCTTTTATTATGCGTTATCCGGCGTTTGTCCGGCATCTTTTCGCAGGGTAAACCAGAAGGTGACACCGCCGTTTTCGTTCTTCACGCCGTACGATTCGCCGTGGAGCTTCACCAGGGCCGCCACCGTACCCAGGCCTAAGCCATGGCCGCCAAAAATCCGCTTCGGACTGCGGGCACGCGACGAATCGATCTTATGCTGATGCTCTTCTTCAATGTGGCTGCCTTCATTGTAGACACAGATTCGGTAGCGTTCGCCGAGATCTTCGGCCCAAAGGCGGATATGTTGATCGGCATCGGTATAATCGATAGCATTGCTTAAGAAATTCGTTAGAATCGTATCGATTCGTTCCGGATCACCATAGACGGTCATGGTCTCCGGCAAATCGACCTTGGCAATGATCCCCTTGTCTTCCATGACTTTGGAGAACCGTTCCCGGCTTTCCTCGGCCAAGGGCACTGAAGGGTACAAAGGACGGTCTGTTCCAATGGAAGGATCCCGTTTCCAAGCGGGATAAGCTGAGCAGGTCGCGAATCAATTTATCCATCTTCCTGGGTCTCACTGTGGATGACCGAGCAATACCGACGCTGCGTTTCTTCATCGATGTCGAGGGTATCGAGACCTTCTGCGTACCCCTGGATAATGGCCAAAGGCGTCTTCAGCTCATGGGACACGGCCGATAGGAAGGCCTTTCGCATGTGCTCAACCTCTTTGGCTACGTCCAATTGTTTTTTCAGCTCTTCATTCGATTGGCGAAGGGCCGTCAAGGCGACATTGAGCTGGTTGGACAGGATATTCAGGCTCTCACCGAGTTCGCCGATTTCATCGCTAAGGTTCCCTTTCCACTTATTGGAAAAATCAAGGTGAGCCATGGCGAAGGCCAGGTTCTTCAATTCGATGAGGGGCTTGGTCATGCGCTGGGTCAGGTACAGCGTACTGACGCAGGCCACAATCAGCCAGACGATGTCGCAGACGATGATGAAATGCTGGACAATATAGATATTTTCCTGCATGGGTGCGACGGACTGGTTGATGATGACGTACGTACCATCCTGAATGCGGTCGACGAGGTTAAAATACTCAAAATCAGGCATATCCTTATAAAGATGAACGGCTCCCAACCAGGCTTTCATCAGGTGCCTTGCCGTCGAGAAGTTCCATGAGTTCCTTGATGTGTACCGGCGGCTTGCCCTCCGGACGATCGGCAGGAACTTCATTTTCCTTACCAAGGGCGATGATTTCCTGATCTTCGGGAACGGTTTCCGGCGGCAGATGGACTCGCCGTCCCGGCCGCGAGGAATAGACCAGCTTGTTGTTGTCGACGATGAGGATATCGACACCGTAGCGCTGACTCAGTGAGTCCAGCGAATGTTCGTCAGGGCCGTTTTTCTTTTGATAGGTAGCACTGATCTTCTGACTGGCTTCGATCATGACTTCTTTTTTCATGGAGTAGTAGTAGCGGTCAAAGCCAAGGCCGACAGCCATCATCAGTCCGATGATAAAGAAGATAGAAAAACAGCCGACATAGACACCGGTCTTAACCTTTAAGGACAATAAGCCTTTCCGTCTCATTTGGAATCGTAGCGGTATCCGTAGCCGCGGACAGTACGAATGTAGCGGCCTTTGTCGCCGAGTTTAATGCGCAGGCGGTTGATGTGCGTATCGACGGTGCGCAGATCCCCGTAGTAGTCGTAATTCCATACCTGATTGAGGATCTGGCGGCGGCTCAAAGCCTTGCCGGTATTGCTCATCAGATAGTTGAGAAGCTTGTATTCCGTCGGACTGAGATCGACATTCTTCCCGTCGAGGACGACCTGGCGGGCATCGCGGTCGATGGCGACACCGGCTTCAGTTTCCTGCGTTTCCGAGTCGTTCTGAGACCGACGTAAGAGGGCCTTTATCTTGGCAACCAAGATTTTGGGCTGAAAGGCTTGGTAATGTATTCGTCAGCTCCGAGATCGTAGGCAAAGAGTTGGTCGATTTCTTCCCCTTTGCCGTCAGCATCATGATGGGAACCGTCGATTCGCGGCGGATTTCACGGCATACGGTCCAGCCGTCGTAACCGGACATCATGACGTCGAGAAGGACCAAATCCGGATGTTCCTTGTCGTAGATATCCAGGGCTTCTTTGCCGTCAACAGCTTCTAAAAATTTCGTAGCCTTCAGGCTTTAAAAAATCAATGACCAATTGGCGCATAAGTTGTTCGTCATCTGCAATAAGTATCTTTTCCATAGTTAATCCTTCCTTCTGATAGCGTCTGTATCTGGCAGCTGAGCGAGCCAGTCATCAATTGGCCGGCCAAAGAGGATGAGGTCCGGCTGCAGATCCCGCAAGGGGACCAATACGAAAGCCCTTTGTGTTAGATAAGGATGGGGCAAGGTCAGCTCGGCGTCCGGCAGACCTCGTCCGGGCTGTAAACGAGGTCGATATCGATGGTTCGGGCGCCCCATTTTTCATGGCGTACCCGCCCCAGCTGCCGTTCAATGGAAAGGCAGCGTTCGAGGAGCTTCTGGCCCGTAAGACTCGTCTCCACCAAAACGGCACCGTTGATAAAAGGCGGTTGATCTTCCTTCCCCCACGGCGGCGTTTCGTAAAAAGGAGACACCGTCTTAACGGTTACTTCAGGCGTGGCATCGAGGAGGGCCACAGCCCGTTTCAGCGTCTCTTCCCGATTCCCCAGATTGGCGCCGATGCTAAGGTAAAATTTAGCCATGTCGTCGCCTTTCAAGGACTACGGCCGCATCGTCAAAGAGGCCGCCAATCGGAGCCTGGGGCTTATGGACGGTTACCGTCACGACTTCGACAGGAGGAAAGGTGCCGAGAATCTCCTCGGCAATGACCGTTCCCAGCCGCTCGATAAGCTGATAGCGGCAGTTCTCGACGATGTCCTTAACCCGAGCATAGACGACACTGTAGTCGACGGTCTGGTGAAGGTCATCAGAGGCTCCGGCCTGTGACAGGTCCGTTTCAAGGCATATATCGATATGAAACGGCTGACCGAGCTCTGCTTCGGATGCCAGGCAGCCGTGGTGCCCCCAAAAGTGAAGTCCTTTGAGCATGATTTTATCCATCTTGTGTTTCCTCCATGACGAGCTTCCAAGCTTCTTTATAGGCATCGGTTCCTTCTTTCAGGCACCCTGTCGACGCCGTCGTCATAATATTCGAATCGATGGCCAGCTGATCGCGCATGGTAAGGCATAAGTGAGTTGCTTTGACGACGATCAGGACGCCTTCCGGGTCGAGGCCGCGGACGATGGACTGGCACAATTCTTCCGTCATCCGTTCCTGAAGCTGCGGCCGGCGGGCCAGGATATCGACAGCGCGGACGAAGTGACCGAAACCGGCGATGCGGTTGGCTTTAGGGTAGTATACGATGTGAACGGTGCCGAAAAAAGGTAACAAATGATGTTCACAGAGTGAATGAAAGCGGATATTACGGACACTGACCAGTCCATTAGACCGGGTTACGATGGGACTGTTCCATTCGTCATCAGGATTTTCCTGAAGGCCTGAAAAAAATCGGGCAAAGGTCTCGGCCACGCGGTGCGGCGTCTTTTCCATCCCCAGCGCCGTCAAGTCGAGCCCTAAGGCTTCTAAAAATTGCCGCATGGCGGCGACAGCTTTTTCATTTTCTACCAATGTGGCGACTCCTCCTTTTCCGTATGATTATAAAATGAAGTAATAGGACGTCATAAAGATGATGCCCCCTAAGATGATGAATAACGGGCTGGCATACTGCTGCCACAGACTTTGGACGCGGTGGAGATAGATTTCCTCGGGGTCGTCCGGATTATAGCGCAGGGGCAGTTCATCGCCGGCTACGTAATTCCATTCGGCATTGCCAAAGGCATAGCGTGCCCGATGGGTCTTTCCGTCTTGGGACGTAAAACGAACGACAGGATAATAAAGGGTCCCACTTTTCATCTTCTTTTCTTCAAATCCCAAGAGAGTGCCTGTCCCTTCCTGTGTGCAGCGTCGGGTAAGGCTGTAAAATTTAGAGCCGTGATACAGGCCGACAGCAATGAACAAGGTGCCCAGGATGGCCGGGATAAAATAAAAGATTTGCAGCAGCATAGCAAAATTCCTTTCTATTCATGGCGGTGACTTAGAAAACGACTGAGTTCCAAGCCCAGCAGCGCTCCGATAACACCGGTGATGATCTGAGGCCAACTCATGGCCGTCAACAGCAGATGACGCATAGCCGGGGGAAATTCAATGCCGGCAAAGAGTAAATAAAATAAGGCGTAGAGGGTAGCGGCCTTAGCCAGGGCTCCGACCAACAGTGCCGGCAGGCCGTAGTGCTGCCAGCGCCAGGCGAAGTAGACGTAGACGCCGTTTCCAATGGCGACGGGAAAGACGAAGAGAACGAAAGGCAGCATCCCTTCGAGCCAGGCAAAAATCGGCGTGCAGGCGGCGACGACAAAACCGGCCCTTCGATCGACGGCAAGGACGGCCGTAATCAGGCAGGCATTGACCAAAGACCCGATGAGGAACAGACTGATCTGAGGCGGTATGGGAATGATGAGCCTGAGCCCTTGTAAAATCAAGGTCGCTGCCAATATCAGTCCCGTTCGGGTTACCTTTTGTGTGTCGTCGGTCATACAGCCTCCCTGTCCATTTTGCAAAAATTTGCTATAATAGAATATAGCTTTAGTATCTATATTGTATCTTCCGAGGTGTCAGATGTCAAAACGATTTATTCATTCTATCAATTATATGCGCGGACTTTGCATGCTCGGCGTCATCGCCATCCATGTCGGCTCAGTAGCCATCGTCAATCCGTCGCCAAATTTGGCGCTCGTCGCCATCTTAGAAATCTTATCCCGCTTTTCCGTACCGGCCTTCTTCTTTCTATCGGCCTTCGGCATGTTTTACAGCCAGGGACTCCATGACTCCTTCGACTATAAAGACTATTTGCGGCGCCGACTGCGGACGGTTTTCGTCCCCTACCTGGCCTGGTCGTTTTTCTACATGGCCTTCGTATCAGCGATCAGCCATAATCTCAATCTCTTTCATCCCTATGCCATCTTTCGCACCTTGTGGTACGGCCTGGCCATGTATCATATCTACTTCCTGGTCATCCTCTTATGGTTCTATCTCCTCATGCCCTTGTGGCGGCCGTTACTGCGCCTCATGGACCGCAAACCGGTTCTTTCCTTTACAGCCTTGTTTTTCATCAACATGATTTTCAACTTTTACTCGAGTTACAGTTGGAATCTCCATTCGGACAATCCCTTCCTCGAAGATGCCTCGAATCTGCGCCTGAACTACATGGTCCTGCACTATCTGTTCATCTTCATGTTCGGCGCTTTTACGGCGGAACACTTTCAGTCGGTCACAGCCTGGCTCAAACGGCACGGCACGATGATCAATCTCCTTCAAATCGCTTCGACGGCGGGCATGCTGGCCGCCTACTACGGCGTCATGCATTACCTCGGCTATGACCCCTTATCGGCAGTCTTCACCATTCACCAGCTCAGCCCCATCGGCATGGTATATACACTGTCGACGATGCTCTTCCTCCTCTACTGGTGGGAATGCCGGCCGGTACCGCACGCCGTCCATCAGTTCTTCTCCCGGTTAGGAGACTATTCCTATCCCATCTACCTGGTCCATCCTGTTTTTCTCAGCCTCTGTACAGGGCTGGCGGCTCACCTGCACATTTACTTACGAGCCATTCACATCATCGCCATTTACATCATCGTCGTCGCCTGTGCATCGGCCTATTCCTGGGTCGTCGTCGAGCACCGGCTTCCGAAATGGCTCAGCATCTGCGTCAAAGGAAAATAACAAAAGAGGGACTGCTGCATGAAGAAAACCGCTCCATGCAGCAGTCCCTTTTTGATTGCCCTCCCTTGCCGGCAGCACCGGAAACCAAGCTCTTCCGGCTATACGAGGAAAGAACGTAAGGCAGACGAGGCACGCTTCGGCAGCCCGTTCGCCGCCAAGGACTTACTTTTTCGCGTTCTGCTTTTCCATGACCTTTTCCAACACGTCCGTGGCCATACGGGCTCTGGCTTTGATAACAGCGTTACCGTCTTTGATTGCTTCGGGATAGAAACTGCTCTTATACTTATGCTTCTTAGTCTGAGTAATCATCTTCTTCAGCTGAATCGTCTGATCGTCGATGTTGTATACATAGGTACAGTAATCCGTCGTATCACCGGATTTTTCCACCGTATTGAAGGACAGAACCTGGCGGCCCATATCGTAGTAGAGTTTCGCCGAATTCATGTCAATCGATGTATACTGATTATACTGCCACATATTGTCGGCCGCAAAGACCGAGGCCGACAAGGCCAGGGAAAAACCGAGGGCCAAAAGCACTTTTTTCAATTTCACAGATAACACTCCTCACTCCTATGATTTATACTTTATTATACCATGGATTATCTGGAAAAGGTAAGAAGTTTCACCGATTATCCACTTTTTCGGGATATATGTCATGTTGGGACAGGCGCTGCCAGGCAACGTCTTCCCAAGGCGTACCGGGCCGGCCGTAATTGCAGTAGGGGTCAATGCTGATGCCGCCACGAGGCAGGAATTTCCCCCAGACTTCAATATACTTCGGATCCATGGCATCGATGAGGTCATCCATGATGATGTTGACACAGTCTTCGTGGAAGTCTCCGTGGTTGCGGAAGCTGAACAGGTAGAGTTTCAACGCCTTGCTTTCGACCATCCGTTCATCAGGGACGTAGGAAATGTAAATCGTCGCATAATCCGGCTGACCGGTCATGGGGCAGAGGCTGGTGAATTCCGGGCAGTTAAACTTGACGAAGTAGTCCCGGTCGGGATGTTTGTTGACGAAGGTTTCCAAAAGGTCCGGATTGTAGTCCGTCGGATAGGTCGTGTGCTGATTGCCAAGGAAGGTAATGCCCTGAAGGTCTTCATGATCTCGACTCATATTATAACCCCTTTTCTAAGACGTAGTGATGACGAGCGCTGAATGAGCAGGACGCCGCAAATAGCCGGCGGCAGCTGACCGACAGCCAAACTGCTGACCAGTACCGCATAGGGCAGGTTCAATAAGTACGACAGCCAAAGGCTGACCAAAAGAGCCGGCACCCACCAGATAGGAAGCGCTGCCAGCCAGAGATGGCCCTGACGCTGCCGGATTTGGACGATGAGCCAAGTCGTAATCATGCCGACGGCACAACCGCCGACCATATCGATAAGGCCCAGTCCGCCAAAGAGAAAGTTGGCGATAAAATTAGCTATGCCCAAGGGCACGACTAAAAAAGGATAGAGAAAGGCCAGTCCGTAGAGAGCCGTTGCGATCCGGATTTGGTAAGGACCGAAGGAAATGCCCTGGGTCACATAGAGGACGGCGATATAAATGGCGATGACCAAAGCAGAAAAGGTCATCCGCCGGGTATTGAGAACAAAGTTATACATCGTATATTACACCTTTCCAAGAAATAAAAAAAGACGGGGCTGCCGAAACAATCCCGTCTGCACTGCACCAATGATGGTAATGCGTCCTAGTTTTGTTTAACGACAGGATGGATTGCGAACTGTCGTATAGAGTTGTCGTAAAGACCGGTTACCAAATAACGCGGCCCAACACGTGGTCAATAGGAACAGGACCGATAAAACGGCTGTCACTGCTGTGGTTGCGGTTATCGCCCATGCAGAATACGTAGCCTTCCGGAACTTTCACTTCTTCCCGACTGCTGTATTCCATGGGACCGTTGATATAGGGTTCATCCAAAGGTTCCCCATTGCGCCAAACCTTTCCGTCGTGGAAAGCCAGCGTATCACCGGGTCGGCCGATAACTCGTTTGACCCAAACATTTTTCGTCTGTAAATCATGATCAAAGAACGCCAAGTAGTTGTTCATCGGTTCAGCGACATCATCTTTCCAAGTGCGCGGATACTGGACGCGGCTGTCGATGATGACGATATCTCCATAATTAGGAACCTCTCCCATGACGTGACTCCACTTAGAAACAATGAGGTATTCCCCATTTTTAAGGGTCGGCATCATAGACTCGCCGGAAACGCGGGTCGGCTGGAAGAAGAAAATATGGATGACCATAGCAATGGCCAAGGCGATGACAATAGAATAAAGCCATTCACAAACTTCATGCAAAAACGTATTCACCCTGAAACCTCCTCACTTGCGTACTCGTATATTGTAGCAAACCGACGTTATAAAAGCAAGTATTCTAAAGGGTCCCCTTCGCTGAAAACCTCAATGCCTTCGGCTTTTAAGAGGGCGGCCGTCACGCCGTCCCCTTCAGTAAGGGTCCGGGAAAAGGTCCCGTCATAAATGAGGCCGCAGCCGCAGGACGGGCTCTTAGCCTTTAAAATCGCCTTGGTGCAGTGAAAGAGGCGAGCTAGGTACAAATGCCGCTGCCGCCCCTCGTTCATAGGCCGCGGTCACATCGAGGCCGTTTTTAGTCACTACCCGATCTCCGCACCGCTCAGCAGGAGGTCTCGGCGTCGCAAGGCCGCCATGCCTGCTCCGGGCAAATAGGAATGAAATGAAGGTCGTCACGCCCCAATAAGGTCCTTATCACATCGTAGGTCTTGGTCTTTCCGTCATAGCGGCAATACTGTCCTAAGAGACAACTGCTGATCAATATATTCATCCTAAGCTCCTATCCTTTCCAATCAAATCCCGGGAAAATAACCGTCATAAAGGATTCATGACGGGCCTTTTGAATGACCGTTCCGATACGACCAATTCCAGTCACCTTGAATTGTACATCCTGATAATACAAGGAAGTCATTGAAAAAGGTTCTGTCCCATATTATAATACAGGTTACAACAGCAATTTTAATTTATCCATTACCTTTAAAGGAGTGTTCTCGGAATGGTACAAAAAAATGATGCGCAATACGGCAGAGTTTCTCATCGAATGCCTGGAAGAAGAAGGCGTCCATTATATTTTCGGTATCCCCGGTGAAGAAAACTTGGCCATCATCAATGCCTTAGAGCATTCAAAGATTGAATTTATCACCGTCCGTCATGAACAGGGCGCTGCCTTCATGGCCGATGTATACGGCAGACTGACGGGTAAAGCCGGCGTCTGCATGGCCACCCTCGGCCCGGGAGCTACCAATCTCATCACCGGCGTCGCCGATGCCGACTGCGACGGAGCCCCTGTCGTCGCCATCTCCGGTCAGGTCGGGACCGATAAGATGCATATCACGGCCCATCAATACCTCGACCTCAGGGCTATGTTTGAACCCATTACCCGCCGTTCCTATACCGTCGTCCGCCCTGATACGATGGCCGAAATCACCCGCTTGGCCTTCAAATATGCCGAACGTGAAAAACCGGGTGCCACCTTCATCGACCTTCCGGTCAACATCAGTGAAATGCCCGTCGGCGATGACGAAAAACCGCTGCAGCACAAAACGATTCAGCCGGAAACGGCCTTAGAATCGCAGATCAAAATGGCAGCTTCCATGATTTCCTACGCCAAAAACCCGGTTATCCTGGCCGGCAGCGGCGTCATCCGCAGTCATGCCGCGAAACAACTGACCGCCTTTGCCGAAAAGCTGAAGCTGCCTGTCGTCAATACCATGATGGCCAAAGGAGCCATTCCCTTTGACAACAAGTATTCCATGTGGACCGTCGGCATTCCCATGGACGACTATCAGACGAAGATCCTCGAAAAAGCCAGCCTGGTCATCGCTGTCGGCTACGACATCATCGAATACGCCCCGGCAAAATGGCATTTGACCAACGCCGACATCATCCACATCGACA
>ENA-OQDL01001259-OQDL01001259.1-human-gut-metagenome-genome-assembly--contig:-NODE-1259-length-12971-cov-3.168561_pt1 | contig 12971 bp, 18 predicted proteins | sample MGYA00242782_ERZ504609 | MGnify/ENA primary metagenome ERZ504609 (study PRJEB26092, sample SAMD00036320) | human gut metagenome | host: Homo sapiens | study: EMG produced TPA metagenomics assembly of... | reverse complement strand
AGACGTTCCCATATCAAAAACAATATTTTTTTATCACGAATATACCCTTCCTGTTTTATCCAGTTGGTTTATGACTGCCACCTTATTTCACAGTTCATATAACGACCTTCTATTTATCTTTCAATGTTGTATGTAATGTTATAGAGTAGCTTTCATTGGGAGCGATGCAAGCCGCTGCCGCATGTTCATTCCACTCGGAGGTGTCAGTCTCTGCAGCTGGGAGACTCTGCCACGGCTCAATGCAGATAAATCGCATAGGTTTCGTAGGTGCACTCCAAAGCAGCGTATACGGATATTCCGAAATATCGCAGATGATTTTTCGCTCAGAATTCTTTTCATATATTCCAATCGTTTTGGAACGGAGTCCGGCGAGACAGAAACTATCATTATCAAACAGCGTATCCGTCAGTGGAATCGCCTGCGTATTTTTCCATTGATAAAAACTTTTTCCAGAGAGCAGACCATGAGGAAGACAATCCAGAATGATTGGGCTTTCCTCTTGCTCAAACCGAATCTCATAATCCGTAGTTGTGTGGTTTTCATCAAACGGAATATTAAATCCCGGATGAAAGCCAATTCCACACCGCATATTCTCGTCACCGCAGTTTTTCACATGGACTTCATGGTGGAGCGTATGCCCATCAAGAGTGAAAACACTTGTGAATTCAAAATCAAACGGAAATCGCAGAGTTTTCGTTTCTTCGTCTGCTCGGAACATCAGTTGAGCAGAAATTCCGTTATTCTGCTTTAAGATATGCTCAAGATCACGAATAAAACCATGCTGTCCACCGCTATAGTGCTTCCCGTTATGAATCAATTCACCATTAGCAAGTCGTCCAGCCCACGGAAACAATACTGGAGAATGACGATCCCAAATAGTAGGGTCAGCCTGCCAGATAAGCTCTTCACCTTTGCTATTTTTTACACTGACAACCTCTGCACCATGCGTATCAATTGTCACGGTCAGAAATTCATTACTGATGGTCGTTTGCATAAACTGCCTCCATTATTCTGTAACAATGTCCGTATCCGATATGAACTGCTCGTCACAAGAATTTGCGACAATGGGACGTTCAAATCCTTCAATCGTGTTTCCGCTGATAGTACAATTGTCCAAAAGATACAGGTCTATTGCTTTTCCACCATTCACACCTTTCAGAGTGTTGTCCTTGATGGTAACATTTTTGATATGCTTCGGAGATTTATTGTTTGTGGTAATCTCCAAAACGGTCGCCTTCGGATCACTGACATCAAATGTATTGCCTTCGATGGTAAAGTCTGTTGTGCTTTCTGCACCCGTTGGGTCGATGAACGAGCCATAGGTATCAGCCAAAATTCCGTAGCGGTCGATCTGCTCCGAATCCGAAGTAATGGTGAAGATATTGTTACGGATGGTAATGCGGTCATAGGCCATGAAATGAATGGCAGTATAAGCAGCATTATCAAATGTGCAGTCCTCAATTACGATATCAGAGCATTTCACCCCTGCCTGCTGAGAGTGTGTTCCGATGGCCGCCATATAGTGCGGCGTGTTTTCACTGCCACCAAAATAACAGTTGCGAATCGTGACATTCGTAGAGGGAGCTTTGTTCTGCACCAGCGTATAGGGATAACCCTTTACCGTACCGGGTTCGATTTGAAGAAGCTCGCGCGTTTTGTCGCCGCTTCCACGGAAGGACTGACCTTCAAAACGGCAGTTTTCAATCAGAACATTGTCCGAGCCAGCAACCTGAATCACGTGTCCGTTGTAGCAATCCCGGAAAGTAATATTGCGGATCGTGATATTGCTTCCGTAACCGATGCCAAGAGCGTTGATGGACTCCGCATTGGGAAGATTTTTTGGCGTTCCGGATTCATCCAGCTGACCGTTCATATCCCAGATGCCACCTTCGATGATGATATTGCTGTTGCCTTCAGCCTTGTTGTGCTTATAAGGGTGATTGTAGGCCATCATGGGATTCTTGTCCTGACTGCAGTTTAGCAGAATTGCATTATCGCTCAGTTTGAATGTTATATTTTCTTTGAACACGATTCGACCTGCCAGCGGATATGTTCCGTCCTGCAAAAACAGCACGCCATCATCAGGCAGTTCATCAATTGCCTTTTGAAGCACTTCGGTGACATCGGATATCGTGTTCAAATCTATTTTATACTTTTTCACAAAGTCCACTTCTTTGCTCTGGCTACATGCACTAAAAAGGATGCAGTTCAGCAACAGAAATACTAAAACAAAAAGCTTTTTCGTCTTGAGCATAAAAATACTCCTCACAAATCAATGTTCCTCGTTAAACTGAAAACAGTGTTCTTCAGCGGCTTCAGAGAATGCCTTTTCGTCCTCATAGAAGGGGTCGTCGTGCTTCGGCAACTCTTCCTGAATCGCTTGGATGCGCTGGATCAGCAGCTCCAGCTCGGTCTTCTGCTCTGCTTCTTCCTCCTCCGGTATCTCCACGATTTCTTCCAGCTTGTTGGAGTAGGACTTGGACAGGTAGAGGGACAGCTTTGCACAGGCAGGGCCAATCAGTTCGTACAGAACGCTGGAAGCCAGAATAACGGTCTCCAGAATATTGCCGGTCTCGCCGCCGAGGGTACGGGCACCCATTGCTGCCAGACCGATGGCAACACCATCCTGCGGAATCAGGGCAAGACCCAGATAGTTGCGGACCAGTTTGCTTTTGCCGGCAATGGCACAGCCGATAAAAGCACCGGCATACTTGCCAATGATACGGACCAGGAAGTAGACCACGCCAATGTGGAGCAGAGACACAGAGCCGATGCTCTCAGAACTGTTCACCGTTTGCCAGCCGTCCAGTTCAAGGGAAGAGAACCGGCGAGTGCCGGTCCCAAATGGAAGGGTCTGCCTGCCAAATCAGCTCTTTGCCAAGCTAGTTCTTTACACTGACGACCTCTGCGCCGTGTGTGTCAACCGTTACTGTCAGAAATTCATTTTGAATCGTTGTTTTCATAAAAGAACCTCTCTACAAATTGGAAGCGTCTTCGTTAAAAGCAAGGCATCACGATAGGCGTTTATGCACTTGATCTCCCGCAGTATTTGAACCGGAATCGTCTGGGTTATCTCCTGATTTTGGGCTTTGAAACAAACAATGAGATTCATACAGATTACCCTCCACACTGGCATCTCATTTATCGCTGGCCCAATCATGCTGGTTCTCCTGCACCTCACATTTACCTTGCCCCCGATGGCAAGATGACAGAAAATGCGTGCTATGTAGACTGTGCTCATGGCACGCACCGTGACTATTCCGCAGGTGAATGGTGTCCCTTTGTTGACCCTTATGGACATGATGTATGTGCTATCCGGATAAATGCGGATGGAGGAATGTCTATAACCAAACCGATGTCCTCCATTTATACGATGAGTGCCTATACTCCAGATGTTGGTGTGACCATCTATAAGGATGATACACTCATTGGCACAATCCGAACGGAAAATGATACGGATCAAGGAATTTTCAATGTCACATGGAACAGTACTGGAAATCTCAACTTCCACGGTAGCTATTCCGAAACCATCGAGTACAATACCCTTACAGGTGCAATTCTTAAAATAAAACGATAATTGATACAAATCCCTCAATGCCACATACAGTTTTGGGGAATTGTTGAACAGATAGTTGTACGTCGTTAAGAGACTTTCTCTGAAAGAGGATGATTTGTCAAAACTGTTCTGTAGAATTGCTGCTATAAATTATTGATAGCCCGTCCATCCGAGCGGAGTCCTGTTTTTCAGGGCTCCGCTTTTTGATGTTGTGCAAGTTTGATCTTGAGAAATCCAATGATTTATCAATACCGGTTTTGAAACAAGCAATATATGTAGTAAAATTTCAGTATTTATATTCTATTGAAGGTTTTTGCCGCAACGTGTACTCTTTTTAGGGAAAGCACTTGTTGTTTTGAAGATGAGAGGTATGCTGTGGCAAAATCAAAAGGGAAAAGTCGTTCTACACAGGTGCGTTCAAAGCTTGCGATACAAGTTGGTGAACGAATCCGTAAAACTCGTAAACAAGAAGGACTTAGTATCGAAAACTTTGCACTTCGTTGCGACATTCACCCGTCCTATGTTGGTCATATAGAGCGAGGAATGCAGAATCCGACGCTTTCCACCTTGGAGCGCATCAGCCAGGGTTTGGGAATCAGCATGGAGGACCTTTTCAAGGACATAGATACACCGATCAATGTGGAGAACGCTGCAATACGACATCTATCTCAGGTCATAAGCGAGTTGTCCCCTGAGCAAACGCAACAGCTTCTGCAGATTGTTGATAGTGTCATGGCAATCAAAAACGAATATTTATAAGAAAACGCTCTCTTATCGAGGGCGTTTTCTTGTTGCAAAAAAGTGACACCGTACAATAGTAAGCAACGGATTGCTACATATAAATAGCCTTTTTTCGAGCGATATAAACATCGAACTTTCGTTTATTTTGTGACATTCTACAGTTGTTATTTGAATTTATTTGATATTTATACAAAAAACCATTGAGTATATTGCAGCATGAGAAAAAATGCGGTATAATCGGCGCAATCTACACAGATCGAGTAGGATAATAAAAAAGAATGGGAGGCGTACACATGAGTTGTTTGGGTTCAAAGCATGAGTTACTGCAAGTTGCAGACCATGTAATCGCTCATTATTATCAGCGTGTTCCGTTTGTACGGAATCATCCGCAGGCGATAGACTTGGATATGCTTGTGATGGAACTGATGGGCGGTAGCATCAAGATGTTCCCACTATCTAAAGATGGCTCTATGTTAGGCATGACTGCACATGAGCGCCTTATAATCCGAATGGAACTAAAAGATGGCACAATCATTCGTGACACGTTGCGCCCCAAAGACATTGTGATAGATTCCTCGCTGGCAGGTTTCCACAACACCGGAGTGCGGAACTTTACTTTGGCACACGAAATCGGGCATCAGCTTTTGCACATTTATTATCCACTTCTGGCTCTTTCAGACCAGTTGGAAGAAGACTGTGCGGACATTATTGCAGAAGGTCTTTTGCTGCCAGAGTGCCTTGTGAGGGCCTCCATGGCATTCTTCCAGTTCCCTGACACGTTATCTCATATATCCAGATCGCAGTTAGATATGAACTACCCTAGTTTTAAGAAGATGGCGAGGCAACTAGGTGTGCAACGTCAGCTTCTTGCAAATCGTATGAAGTATTTGCATATCCTGACCAGCGATGTTCCGTATCGCCACACACTTTCGTTGATGGAGGCAGGGTGATAATGAAAGACAGACTTAAAGAACATATGGAAGGCTGGCGTTTCTGCGAAAAATGCGGCATGAAGCTTTATCAAAAGATAGATGGATGCAGCGGCACGATTCATCTGAAATGTCACCGCTGCAATACACTCCTCCGCATTGATTTATCATTCCGAAGAAAGAAGTGACCCTCTAAAAAAATTCGGGTGCATCGCACCCTGAATATGGACTGTTCGCACCGAGCAACGGGCCGTCACCTCTGGGTGATGTATGAAACGTAGCACCAAATAGCCGGGCAACAGCTTGATTGAGTGATTTTCGCTTGAGAATCTCTCAGTCGGCTGTTGTCCGGCTATTTTTTATAGCTTCAGGAAGCCTGCTCCCGAAAAGGAGCAGGTTTTATGTTTGCCCTCTTTTCATGGCTGCCCCAAGCGGCGAAATATCCGTAGTGTCTCCAAATTTTCGACTTTTCACGTTTTATCGAAAATTTGGAGGTTACACATGAGTTTCAATAATGGCAATGAACGTCGCAAGCTGAACGCAAAGTGGGCGCATCTTCGTGTGCAGTACCGCGAAGCAGGAATGAGCGAAGATGCAATTCAGGCTATGTACGAGTTTGATTTGGGTGTTCTCAATAGCGAACGCGCCTACATCACCAACACACTGACAGTTTCTGACACCACCGATGATAGTACAGCCACGGAAACCAGCGACTTCAAGCAGTATGAAAAAGCCATTACCGTAACGGATACCTACCACGAAACGAAAACGCGCTTTGCATGGGTAGGCGAAGTTCAAGATGAGAGGTTACACACCGGACTAGAAAAACTTTCAGATGAAGATCTCAAACTGCTGACCTTATACGCTGTAAGTGGCTTTAACGAATATGAAATTGCTAAAGTATTTAGGCTTTCACAGCCTGCTATTCATAAGCGAATTGCAAAAATCACTTTATTTTTGAAGAAGTTTTGATTTTTGGTTATTTTTTGAGCCTTCTCGATGGCTCGTAAGTGTAAGGGCAATTCACCAGATGGCGAAAGCCGCTGAACGAAATGTCTGCACTCATGTTCTTTGAAAACTGAATAGCTCCTTCATCTGGTACTCCGATAATGATACTTCCGTAATTCGCGGCCCGGTCACAAAGCAGACGGGGTGGCTGAAATGCCAATGAAGCGGTACAAGTCCGCTGCCAGATGTTTATGCCCCACTCGCAGGGAGCCGAGGGCGAATATGCGAGACCTTAACTTATTAAATCAGGCGTGGCCGAATGCTGTTTTCGGTCTTCGTCCACGCCTGTTCTTTTTACTTATTCCATATATCTACATTTTCGTCCTACATAGGAGGTTTTATGAACGAGAACGACCGTACCACCTTAGAGCAAGCGATCTACGAGGAAATGGAACTGACCCCGGAGATGATTCGGTCCATCCGCACGCTCTGCGGTGTCTGCCTTTGTAGTTTTGTAGAATCCAAGGCGTTCAAAATCGCCATTGTTCCCAGCGCAGACCGGAGCATGGACACTTGCACTGTCTGCCAGACCCGGCGCGGTCATGACTACGTTGTGATGAACCGCTGAACAAACACATCGCCCACTGCCAAGGAGGTGCAGCGGGCGGTGTACATATTGCAAAAGGAGGGCAGCTATTGATTCAAAACTGGAAATTCCAACGTGGAGACATTTTCTTCACCCGTTTCGACAACGCCATCGGTTCAGAGCAAAGCGGGAATCGTCCGGCAGTCGTTCTTCAGAACGATGTGGGAAATTTTTACTCGCCCACGCTGATCGTGGCCACATTGACAAGCAAGGCGGCAAAAAAGTATACCCAGCCGACCCACTGCCTGCTGGTGAACGAGTTTCTCTCCGTACCATCCATCGTTCAGGCAGAGCAGATTTTTACCGTAGACAAGAGCAGGGTTCTGAAATATCTCGGACACCTCACCCCGGAAGAAATGAGCCGGGTGGATGATGCTGTCCGTGCCAGCCTTGCCCTGAACCCGATGGGGAGCATTCAGCGGCTTCCACCCATCATCCGCTCTACGGCGGCTTACGCGCCGCCTGAGGTAGTTGACGGTAAGCCGCCCCTCTATCCCTACACACCCATCAAATCATCCTTTGAGGATGCTGGGAGTGTCGAGGACATGATGCTGTACACCGAACTGGAAGCTGCGGTACACGCAATGATCCAGCGGCTGGAATACAGCTTCACATTCAACCCAAGTCTGCTCACCATCCCGAAGCGTAAGCAGCAGGTTGCTGAAATCCTGAAAGAAGCCGAAACGTACATCTGGAGGATCAAGGAGGAAATGCGATGCGCCTGAAAGACAATAACAATCCCTTCATCCATGTCAACCCGCCGTACCAGCTCATGGTCATCCACAGCAGCAAGCTGGTCTACCCCCGCGAACTGTACCAGCGTGGTGTGGAGCGCAAGCGTGTGGAACTGACGCCGCCCACTTCAACGAGTATGTGGCAAACGAGCCGAAGGTCAGTTTCCGTAACGGTCAGTTCATCGTAACGGATGGGCAGCACACCATCGAGGGGCGCATCCTCCGCAACGGCGGCAAGGATCTGCCGATTCTCTGCAAGGTGTACACGGGCATGACCGTGGAGCAGGAAGCCCTGCTCTTTGCCGAGCAGAACGGCTTTTCCGCTCCGCTGACTGCTGGCATCAAGCTCCGCGCCAAGGTCGTAGGCGGCGATGCTATTTCCAAGGCGTTTCTCGCAGCCACCAACCGGGTGGGGTTGAGTCTCAATTATGACAGCCAGCAGCTGACCGATTACCGTATCGGCTGCGTTGGTACGGCTTTCCGGCTCTACAAGCAGATGGGCGAACCGCTCTACTGTGAAACGATGCGGCTCATCGTGGCAGCATGGGAGGGCAAACCCGATTCGTTCCGGGCCTCTGTTCTGAAAGGCATGATGCACTTTGTGGAACTGTACCACGGCGAGTTCAGTGAAGAACGGCTGCTCCGTGCGCTGCGCAGCATCCACCCGGTCGATATTTACCGCATCGGGCAGGACGACCCCGCAAAGCTGCGCGGATGGAAAAAATACGTTTTCCCCATCTACACCGCCTACAACGGCAAGTGCAGAAAAGACGCGCTGCCGATGAAATTCTGACATTCACAGGCATTCCTCCCATATACACAAGGGGCATCCGCAAACCACAGATGCCCCTTGTTACATATCAAAGTACAATATATAGTGTTCCAGTATTCATTCAACACAATATATAGAGAAAAGAGGTATTCTATGCGCTCTCAGTTCACTTCGTATGAGCAGCTTCCCATCACCCTGACAGCCGATCATATCGCTGCTGCGCTGGGCATCTCCCGCGCCAACGCTTACATCCTGCTCCGTTCGGACGGTTTTCCCACGCTCCACATCGGTAAGCGGATGGTCGTACCCAAAGACCGTTTTCTTCAGTGGATTAGCGACAGCGTAAACAGCTGATCTGACATCCTTGATTCAAGAGGTTTCTTTTTTCTATACTATTCCCGAAACGACTTGACATCAGGAAGGAGGCAATATGCCAAGCAAACGTTCACACGGCGAGGGTACGCTTCGCCACCGCAGCGATGGTCGCTGGGAATTACGTATGATGGACGGCTACCAGAAAGATGGTTCGCCGCGCTTCAAGACCTTCTATGGCAAGACCCAGAAGGAGGTCAAGCTCAAACTGAAAGAGTATCAGGATGCGCTTATCAGCGGTGTCCAGTTGGACACGATCCTGTATTTTGAGGATTGGGCCGATACATGGTTCGAGGGTCACAGGGATAATATCGCTCCCACGACACAGGAAAGCTACAAATACTGCCTGAAAATGCTCAAAGAGGGATTTTACCATCGCCCCTTGACCGTCATACGCCCCATCGACATCGAAACTTTCTGAAAGGGATGCGGCGCAATGGCCGCTCGGATTCTTACATCAGCAAGGCACGAGGGATGCTCTACCAGATCTTTCAAAAGGCAGAAGCCAATGACCTTGTGCGCCGCAACCCGGTTCGGCTTGCTGAAAAGATGCGGGCAACCGGCACCGCAAAGCGCAAGGAAGCCTTTACCACAGCGGAAGTCGCACACCTGATGAAGGTGCTGCCCGATGACCGCATGGGCTTGAGCATTCGGCTTTTACTCGGCACTGGAATGAGAATGCAGGAACTTCTGGCTTTGGAGCCGCAGTTTATTGAAGAAGATGGCTCTGTCATTCACATCCGGCAGGCAGTAAAGGTCGTAAAAGGTACGGTCAGCATCGGCAGTCCGAAATCCAAAGACAGTATCCGGGATGTTCCGGTGCCGCTGAATGTCCGCCCGTGTGCCATCAAGCTACGGGATACCACCGACCAGTTCATCTGGGAAAGCCCCAAGACCGGCTTGCCCTGCAACCCCACCCATTTCCGGGATGTGTTCCGCAAATCTCTGGAAGAAGCGGGCGATGTCCGCTTGCTCACGCCGCACAGCTGCCGCCACACCTATGTGTCGCAGATGCAGGCGTTGGGCGTGGATATCCAGACCATCCAGAGCATCGTAGGTCATGCTGATACCGAGATGACTGAGCATTATCTCCATGTTCAGGAATCCATTCGGCAGAGTGCGATCCAGTTGTTCAGCGAGGCGTTTTCGGCCTGAAAATTGGACGGAACAGCACTAATTAGACCAGATAAAATCGTTGGCATTGTGGTCAAAATTGTGGTCAAAACCAAATGAGGTCAGCCTACAAACCAAAAAAATCCAACGATTTCTAACGTGAAATCGTTGGATTTATGGTCCGAGTGGCGAGAATCGAACTCACGGCCTCTTGAACCCCATTCAAGCGCGCTACCAAAACTGCGCTACACCCGGATATTTGTTGTGGCTTATCGCTCACAGCTCCATTAGTATACCCGCTGCAGGCCGTTTTGTCAAGCGCTTTTTTATTTTCTTGGATTTTTTCTGGATTTTTCGCTCATTGCCCAGAAGCTCTCGATGGTGCGTCCATTTCATTTTCGGTGACTGCCATTGCCACGGCAAAGACGCTGTGGGCGCCCGCATCCAGCAGTGCCTGCGCGCAGGCTGCGGCGGTAGCGCCGGTGGTGATGACGTCATCCACCAGCCAGCCATCCCGTCCTCCTCGCACGCAGCCTGCCGGCTCCTGCGCCCGGAAGGCACCGGCCGCATTTTCCAGACGCTCGTCCAGCGAGAGTCCTGCCTGATGGCGTCCGGCCCGGACGCGGCAGAGCGCCTTTGGCAGCAGCGGGAGACCCAGTGCATGGGCCAGAGGCTGCGCCATCCGTTCCGGCACATTGTAGCCGCGCCGACGGCTGGTGGCAGGCACCGGAACGATGCAGTCGTAGCCGATGGCTGCACCGGAGACCAGACCCGGCACCGGCTCTGCAAAGTGCATCTCCACTTCTGCTCCGAACAGCCGGGCCGTCATCTCCACGCCAAGCTCCACCGCCGTCCAGCTTTCGCCTTCGTATTTGGCGCGGAGGATGGCGCTGCGGACGACGCCCTCGTACCGGTAGGGCGCAGCCGCCCCGTCCAGAGCGCCCAGATAGTGGCGGCTCGCGTCCAGCCGCATGACCGGGCCGCGGCGCAGCTCTTCCAGCCGCGGTGTACACACCTCACAGAACGGCAGCGTTCCCAGCACCCTGCGGCAGCAGGGACACCGCCTCGGGAAAAGCAGCTGGCGCATCTGCCGGGCAAGCCGCGCGGGGCGGCTGTAGTAGCCTGTCATCAGTCTTTCTTGACCGCGACGATGATACGCACCTTTTTGCCAGCCGCGCAGCCAAAGTTGTCGTACCAGCCGGTAAGGTAGTAATCATCGGAGTTGACGGAAGTGAGCTTGGTGTAGTAATACTGGCCCTTGTACCACAGGTAGACCTGCGTATCATCGGCCATTTCAAACCTTTCGCCCTTGGAGGAAAGGACGCTGGCCGCACCCACCTTGTCGATCTTCATGGGCATCAGCTGCACCATGTTGCGGACAGAGCCGGTCGTCTCCTGGCAGACCGCGATGCCGCCGGCCAGCACAGGATACTTGATGGAAGTGCTCAGACTGACCTGCTGGCCGCTGACGTAGCCGATATAGGTCGCACCGCTGCCGATGAAGTCGAATATCTGGCTGAAGGGCGTGCCGGTGATCTTGGCGATCTGCTGGAAGCCGAGGCCCAGAAGTGCGCCGGTGTTGCTGGTCAGGCGTTCCCACGCGGTGCTGAGGCATGTCGCCGGAGATAACACCCCACAGGATCTCTGTGGTGGTGGGTACCATGATGCTCTTCACCTCACTGACGACTGCATCGGTATCAATGGTGCCGTCGCCCGGCTGAGCCTTGATGGCACTGAGAAGGGTGCTGTAGTTGGCGGCGACATTCTTCACATCGTCCAGCACACCGTAGTACCACAGGTCACCGGTCACATCGTTCAGGATGAGCTTGTCGATCTGCCCCTGCGGGTTGGTGGTGTAGTAGCGGACATCGGAAGCCTTTAAGTTTACCCCCGATAGGCGGCTGGGACGAACCGTCCCAGCCACACCCCCTGTACTCGTATCAAGGATCTGCACGTCATCCGCCAGATCTCTATCGCCCAGCGCGGTGGCGTTCTCGTTCACAGTGCCGCTGACGGAGCGCTCATCGATCGTTTCCACGCTCTCGCCTTCGGGGCTGACCCGCACTTCCACCAGCCAGCCGGTGGGAAAGTTCAGGCTTTTGTCTACGTTCACCTCGCGGGCAAGGCCGTCGGTACACAGGACCTTGACGGTCTGAAGCACATCGGCGCTGTTGTCCTCGTCGATGAGGTTGCGGGAAGCCGACTGCACCACGCCGTAAAAGACCTCGTCGGCCTCCTCGCCGGTGATGATGCCTGCGGCCACATTGTTCATGCCCAGCAGCAGAGTGACCACCTGGCCGACACCGCCGCCGTTGAGGGAGGACACCTGGGAAGCAATGGCCGTGCTGCCCAGCGTATAGGACGTGCCTGCCACCGTAATGGAAGCGGGAGCGCTGGCCGTGGGAGACACCTCGGTGATGCGGCCTGCGGCACGGCGGGTATAGACCCACAGGGTCTTGGAGGCTCTCGCTGTAGTAGTAGACGTCGTATTTGTTCAGCTCTGCGGAGCCGGAGACCTTATCGTTGCGGTAGACGCTGGCAGGGACGAAGGGCAGCACTGTGCTCTCCGAAGCCACGAAGGGGCCTTCCAGGCTGCTGAGCAGGATGGTGGAGCCGTCCACCTGACCATTGCTCACGGTAAAGCCCAGGGTCGTGCCGTAGGCCGAGCCGCTGGCGTTGTTGGCGGTGAGGGCATTGTAGAGCAGGACGGCGCAGTCCTCATAGTTCATCGCTTCGCCCTGACGGCGGTCGAGGCCGGCACGAAGGCCGAGCTCGCCGGCCTTGTTGAGCTGGGCGTTGGGGAACGCGCCGCTCAAGTCGGTCATCTTATAGCCCATCAGCTTGAGCACTGCGGTGCAGGCTTCTTCCAGCGTGACGGCATTGTTCGGACGGAAGCTGCCGTCGGTGTAGCCATTCATCCAGCCCTGCTGCACGGCGATGCGGACATAGGGCGCCCATGCCGAGGAGCCGGGCAGGTCGGTGTCAGAGGGTCCCCACTGCCCCCTGGGAAGAGACGCTCTCCCGGTAGGTAGAGTAAGAGGTCAGCATTCTGGCAAATGCGCCGCGGTCACGGCTGCATCCAGTGCGCCGGACTGCTCGGAATCCATGGCACCCAGCGTGATGGCAAACTGGACGGCGGTGTTGTTGCCCGCAGCCGATG
>ENA-OQDL01001258-OQDL01001258.1-human-gut-metagenome-genome-assembly--contig:-NODE-1258-length-12972-cov-10.259323_pt1 | contig 12972 bp, 12 predicted proteins | sample MGYA00242782_ERZ504609 | MGnify/ENA primary metagenome ERZ504609 (study PRJEB26092, sample SAMD00036320) | human gut metagenome | host: Homo sapiens | study: EMG produced TPA metagenomics assembly of... | reverse complement strand
AAGTCCTAACCTGACTGAAAAAAGGCTTTTATCGCCTTCATACTTTTTGAGGATATTGCCTAAAACGCCTACCTATCAATATCTTTGCCCAGCTTTTCCATATTTCACTTTTTATGCGTAACTTTATAAGGCAAAGATTGAAAAAACAGGACAATTGCCTGTGTTTTTGCCACTTTTTTATATATTTGCGAAAAATATTAAATTTATTAATCATTAAAATCTTCATTATTTATGTTTAACAAGCATCCTAAAGGTCTGATACCTGCTGCACTTTCTAATATGGGGGAGCGTTTTGGCTACTACATCATGAACGCTGTGCTGGTGTTGTTCCTTTGTTCTAAATTTGGTATAAGTGAGGAAAAAAGTACACTTATCTATTCATTCTTTTATGCAGGTATCTATCTGTTAAGTCTTGTAGGGGGTCTGATTGCTGACAGAAAGCAGAATTATAAAGGTACAATCATGGCCGGCCTTGTGGTGATGGCTATTGGATATATTGCATTATCTATTCCTATTACTGCTAACGCAGGCAATACATCATGGTTGCTTACACTTACTTGTATTGCATTGTTCTTCATAGCATTTGGTAATGGTCTGTTCAAGGGAAATCTTCAGGCTATCGTAGGCCAGATGTACGATAATCTTGAAGCTGAGGCTGCTACAAAGGGGGAAAAAGAGCTGATCGAAGCTAAGAGCAAGAGAGATTCTGGATTCCAGATCTTTTATGTGTTTATCAATATCGGCGGACTGGTAGCTCCGTTTATTGCTCCTCTGTTGAGAAGCTGGTGGCTGAGTGCACACGATATGGTCTATAATGCGAGTCTTCCTGCTTTGTGTCATGACTATATAGCAAAAGGTGCAGAGGGAATGTCGGCTGAGGCTATGGGTAACCTGAATCAGTTGATGTCACAATGTGTAGGTGAAACTACCGATATGGCTGCTTCTTGTGCACAGTATTTGCAGATATTTAATGAAGGTATTCATTATTCATTTGTTGCATCTGTTGCAGCAATGCTTATTTCTTTGATTATCTTCTTTGTTACCAAGAGTCAGTTCCCAAATCCGGGAAAGAAAGAAGCCGCTGCTGCTGTTACTTATTCAGCTGAAGAAAAGGCTGCTATGGCGAAGGAAATCAAACAGCGTCTTTACGCATTGTTTGCAGTGCTGGGTGTTGTTATTTTCTTCTGGTTCTCATTCCATCAGAATGGTACTTCACTTTCACTCTTTGCGAGAGACTTCGTTGATACATCGACAATCGCTCCGGAAATATGGCAGGCAGTTAATCCTTTCTTTGTTATTACATTGACTCCGATTATCATGATGATTTTCGGTTCTCTTTCAAGAAGAGGTAAAGAAATTTCTACTCCGCGTAAGATTGCTATCGGTATGCTTATCGCAGGTTTGGCTTATCTCTTCCTGGCAGCATATTCACTTATTATGGGTTATCCTTCTGCTGCTGAATATAGAGAATTGCCTATTGACCAGCAGGTTAAGGCAGGAGCATGGGTTTTGATTGTACTTTACTTCCTGCTTACTGTAGCTGAGTTGTTTATTTCACCACTTGGACTGTCATTCGTTTCGAAGGTAGCTCCAAAGCATCTTTTGGGACTTTGTCAGGGATTATGGCTCGGTGCAACAGCAGTAGGTAATCTCCTGTTGTGGATCGGTCCTCTTATGTATAACGCTATTCCTATCGGATATTGCTGGGCAATTTTCATGATAGTATGCTTCATTTCAATGGGAGTAATGCTGTTCATGGTGAAATGGCTGGAACGTGTAGCTAAGTAATCGGGCAGATAAATCTTATATAAAACTGCAAGGCGTACAGAATGAGTTTTAAACTCGGTCTGTACGCCTTGATTTTTAGAAAAAGGTCTTCTTTAGTTTTCCTATTTAGCAGAATCGCTGTACTATTACCCGACAGATATAATCTGTTTTTTGGCTAGTTTGTAGGTAAGTTACTTTTCTGTCATTAAAAGTGAAGAAATGTTCCCCCTTCATTATACAATTATATTTACTGCATTATAGCGAAATTATGGTTACATATAAATACTGTTTCAAAATATGATTAGTATTTTGCCTTATTGGTGTAATACTGCATTATTTTTTCAATCATAGTTTTTCTATGTTCGTAAACCATATTTTCGTTGTAATATTCTACTTCCTTATCATATATCAGCTTGAGCTTTAATGAATCATACGTAGGTTTTGAATAGAAATCTATTTTCTTTTTTCCTACATCCTGATTACTGTACGATGAGTTTTGTGCTACGTTCAGCAATGCGAGGTTTCCGAAGTCGTCCAGACAATCTGATGAAATTGTAGTTTTATTAAATTCATGATGTTGGGGAAAAACGTGTTCGACAGAATTTCGGGAGATAAAACGGTATCGTTTAAACTTTTCGTCGTTTTTATATTCGCCTGCCTCTTTCATTTCTTTCCATAAAATGTATTCCAGTTTCTGGAACCAATAATGGCGGAAATGAACGCCTAACTGACTTTCAAGATAGGTCTTGATGTCGTTTGAAAAATCATACTTTAAACTTGATGATTCCAGCATTTTCCATGATAATGCCTGAAGAGACAGGCCATTATTCATAAACTGTCGGACAGATAAGGTGTTATCGATAGATTCAAGTAAAGAAAGTTGTTTTTCTTGTGTTTCTTGATCTCCTCTGTCTATAATATAACAAATAAAGGGAGTCAGCCATAACAATGGGTTTGTCGTGAAATATAGCATAGACTGCAACATCGACATGCAACTTTTCTCGCGTTCTGTATAGTTGATGTTTCCATCGGATATGTTGGTTTCTATCAGGCTTAATTCACTGATACCTTCTGTTTCAACCCATTTTACTATGTATTTGTCGAAATGCCACCGAACTGTCCAAAGCAACTTGAAGAATTTTTCTACCTCTTCAGCTTTTTCTTTTTCCGGTTCTTCAGAAGCTACAAGTCCCTTAAATATCTCAAGCAGGGAATTTTCCTGTAGAGGTTTCTCAATATCCTCTTGTTTGTTTCTGAAACGGAATAGCCGGTACGTTAGTATCAGCAAACTCGGAAAAGAGATAATTGACCTACAAGCTAATGACGGTAAAGCTGTTTGGTCTGTTTCACGAAACTCTGTCGTAAGGTGAGGAATGTACGGATGGATGGTAAACGCATGCAAGCCATACCCTTCCCTGCCGGGAGTAACATCTTCTAGTTTGCTGGATTCTTCTTCCGTCAGATGATTCCAGTCTTTATGCAACAGCTGGTCGTTTTTGGAACTTCTTTTTTTACTTCCTTTTGCCCATTCTATCTCTCCTTCGATATTGTTTCCTACTTGTGATAACCTGAGTTGAATCCCTTTGTGATAATTGTCCGAGTAAACCTTGAATTGGATATATTTTATCTTTTCACTTTCAGTATAAATCTGACATACTTCGCTGGGTATATTTGTCCCGATCCATGCTCCACCCAACTCTCCACTAACTGATACTATATCCGATAATTTGAAATCTTGCAGGCAGAAGGATTTCATGTCGGTTAGTGTAACGGTTCTCTCCATGTTGTCGGAGTGTAATATCTGGCAGAGTGTCATTCCTTCCTTATTCTGCAAGTCGGAAGATGTTTCTCGACTGGCGAGAGGAGAAGGGGCTTGGTCTGTCAATGTTCCAAAATCGTATGTCGGAAACAATCTGCCTGCATTCCATTCTAAGGATATATTCATTTGTTCACAACACTCCCATATTTTGCTGTAATGCAGTTTGTCGGATGGCAACCTTTTCAGCAACAGCGATTTCAGGATATCCGACTGCTCCAGTTGTAATCCGGCGTTATTGATGGTCGTAAAGAGTTTGTTCAAATCGGTACCTTTCGGCACAATATTCATGACAAACTTTACTTGACTGTAAATGTAGCGTCCTAAATCCTGAAGTTTCGATTCATCGTTTATTTCGTTCAACCATCCGGTAATGGAAGTTACCGCACGTGCTATGCAGCAGAGATATTCGTCTTTGCTGACAGTTTCGTCAGAGGCTATGTCGGATGCAGGATATTCATCGAGTAACCGATGAAAATAATCTTCTACTTGATTGCGGATGGAAAAACTGATGCGCAGGTTCTGATGAAACCTCAGGAATCTGTTCAGGTCGGTGTTGCAACCCGTCTTTGAAAAGGCAACGGCAATCAGCCAAAGGGTGGTGAAACGCTGCTGTCCGTCCAACAATTCATAAACAGCTGTTTCATCACCGCCCGAACGGGTGCGCTTATACAAGATGACTGTTCCGATGAAATATGTTTTAGATTTATCACGTTCGAAAGCGACATAGATATCATTCAGCAGTTTATAAATCTGCTCATTTCCCCATACGTACGGTCGCTGGTACGAAGGTACACAAAACGGATATTCTTCTATTAAATCTGAGATGCTTTTGATACTGGTGATGACTTTTTCTCGTTGTCCCATAAATCTGCTTTTCTTAATCTGAAACATTACATTGGTTTACTAATGTCTGAATGTTTTTGCACAACCATTTGTCGTATGCACTACCTGCGGTTAGAGCCTTATCCTTCAGTTCTTTACGAAAAAACTCGCTGATACGTCCGAATAATCTGTCGGCGGCATATCCTTTTTGAAACAGGGTGGGGTCGAGCTCATCATATTCAAAAGACTGTAGGACCTTCATCAGTTCGTCACACGTATAGCAGGTTAAAACCTCATCGATAATAAAATGATTTTCCTGAATGAACTTCGGTATACTTTTTTCCCGGATACTGTTGTTTTGCAGACGGAGAACATACGTATATCTGAAGATTTGCAAGGCTGCTTCGATCAGTCTTTCCGTACCAAAACGACTGACATAGCTCATCAGTACCACCTGATAAAACTCTCTGACGAACTCTGTCCGGTCTTCTACATCGATAACTTCCCGTGTGAATCTGACGTATACTTCCGGCAGGTCATCCATCTTAATGAAAATATTCTGATAGATGGAAACAAACTGATCGAGGTAATCGATAAAATTCTCGCCATTATACAGAGGCTGTCGTAGGGCGAGTTTGTAAGGTGGAAGATGCAGCATACGGTATTCTTCTTCCAGTTGTACCTGCTGAAATCCTATTTTTCGGTGTCCGTTCAGGGTTTTGTTGCTGAATTCGTCGATGATGATTTGCTTTTTCTGTTTCTCGCGTGTATAGTCACCATGCGTATTTTTAGGTGGAACCTTTTCCCAGTGTAGGATGTTCCATCGGCGCCCTAACAGCAACAGGCGTGTTACTTCATTCAGATAGTTGAACTGTTCCCATTTCCGTGCGTAGGATTCGTTCTGAGAGTCCTTTCCGATGTATCTCAGATGATGAGCCTTTATGATGTCAATGCCGGAAAGACGTACACCGCCGGTATTCTGAGTTTCAAAAAAAGTATATGCATCGTCTTCCTGTTGCGTGATGACAAGTGTTACGTTGATATGTTGCAAAGTATGTTCATTGATGTCTTTTTCAGTGCAGAACTCTCGGATAATCTGAGCATTTTTCTGGATATTTTCCATAGAAACCGGAGAATGATACTCGATGAAAATCTCCTGTCGGGAAGAAAGAACATGTAAGAGAATGGCAAGGGTCGTTATACGTTGCTGTCCGTCGATGATAGAATACAGATTATCGTGCTCATGCAGGATGATGCTTCCTAAATAATACATAGGCTCTTCCTGAGGATGTTGCTGGTAGGTATAGATATCGTTCAGTAGTGTAAGTACTTCATTTTTTGTCCATACGTATGGGCGTTGATATTCTGGTATATTAAGCGGGAGGCTGAATAGTTCCGGTATACTCAAACTTTCTACTCTAATCTGATTCATAATGGTAAGTGGCTTGGGATATTTATGAAGTATCTTTAAAAACTTCTCATGAGATTGTACATTGTTATTCGGCTGTGAAGTTATAAAAAATATTGTTTTTAAGAACATTCGAAGACTGTTTGTCGAAGAACAGTGTTAGCTTATGGGGGTAAGCTGATGATGTTTCGGTGAAGAGGAGAATCGGTGCGTTTTATTTTGTTCAATAATAGTGAAGCATTATGAACTTTTTTCAGAAGATGCCGAATTCTTTTTTAGGTTTACTGGAGTTAATGCAAATAAGTCCTTTAACCTTTTCCGACGTTTTTGTTCTGCAATTAAAGATGGGGAAATAGGTAAAGGACTTATTCTATATGATTATTGTATCGGCTGTATTGGTTTAATTGTTGTAAAATTAGTTGTCATAGGCCAATACATACGTTGCAATTGTTTCTTCAGATAAGGATTACGGTTTATTCAACCCCTTTCATCATCTTTTGCAGTTTACCTGAAAGTACAAAAAGGATGATGGCTGCTGTTCCACTCATAAAAACGAACAACATGAAGAAATCGAACAGGTTTTCTACGTGGTAACCCAGGAAAGTCTTGGTTACACCGCCTTCCGGATAATAGCCGCTCAACACACCGGCAAACTTATTGGCTGCTGAGGTACTGAGATACCATACACCCATCAGCAGTGATGAGAAGCGTACCGGAGAGAGTTTGTATACCAGGGACAGTCCGATAGGAGCAAGGCAAAGCTCACCCATGGTATGAATGAGATACAGGCCCGTCAGCCAGATCATGCTGACTTTTACGCCGGGCTGTACATCTTTTACACCGAAAGCAATGAACAGATAACCTAATGAGAGTAATAACAGACCGATGGCTTGCTTACGCGGTGAACTGGGTTCGATGCCCCGTTTGCCAAGGAATGACCAGATGGCGGCAAATATAGGAGCAAGTGTTACAATCATAATCGGATTGAAAGACTGGAAATAAGCTGCGGGCATCTCCCAGCTGCCGATGTGGCGGTCGGTCTGTTCGTCAGCAAAGAAGGTAAGTGAAGCTCCTGCCTGTTCGTAGGCTGCCCAGAAAAATATCACGAAGAAAGCGATGATGTATATTACACCGATTCGGGCTTGTTCGGTACGGCTCAGACTCTTGTCGGTAATGATGATGATGGGCATAACGATGGTCGTAGCATAAATAAGTGAGCCAATCCAGTCGGATCCAGCAAAGATACCACCGTTGCCATTCCAGTTTACAGAAAACAGAATGGTAAGTAAAACAGTTCCCACAGCCATCCATATAGTACGCTTATTACTTTCCTTGCCTGTCTGTGAGGCCTTTTGTGTGTTACAATCAGCTTTAGAAGGGACCGTACCTACAGGGTTACCGTCCGGATCGCAGATATATTTATTCTTGAATATCTGGAAAACAGCAGCTCCCAGTACCATTCCTATACATGCTGCCAGGAATCCCCATTTGAAATCTTCCGGATGTCCCGTGTTACCTACTAGTCCGCATATCAGCGGGGCAAGGGTAGATCCTACATTCACTCCCATGTAGAAGATGGTGAAGGCCGAATCTTTACGTTTGTCGTCGGCTGTATACAGACGTCCTACCATGGTCGATATGTTAGGCTTGAAGAATCCGTTACCTAAAATCAGCAGTCCCAGTCCTATGAACATCAGCCATTTGGCTAGTTCTACCTGATGAAAATAGCATGCACTCAGGAAAAGCATGAACTGTCCTGCCGCCATGGTCAATGCTCCCACTACGATGGAGCGGCGATTTCCCCAGTAGCGGTCGGCAATGTATCCGCCAATTAATGGGGTAAGGTATACCAGCCCTGTATAACTTCCGTAAACTTGTGAAGCCATTTCCTTATCGAACAGCAAGGCTTGCACCATGTAAAGCATGAACAAGGCACGCATGCCATAATAACTGAATCGTTCCCACATTTCAGTTACGAAGAGTAAGTAAAGTCCTTTCGGATGTCCTTTTGTCTGATTCATTTTGTTCCTATTTTGATAAAATGTTATTATTTGCAGCGAAAAACGTTGCAAAAATAGCAAATAAATGCCTTGTGTCAAAATCAAAAAGTTAGAAGATGTGTTGTTTTTGCTTCGCTTTGCTTTACGTTTGTGCTGAAATATAGAAAAGATTATAAAGTTTCTTGAGAAGCCGGATAGGTTATGTAGAGCGTGTCGGGGGAATATTTTACTTGACGTCTGGACAAAATAAAAGGAAGAGCAGAAAAATTACCTTCTGCTCTTCCTATATCGGAAAATAATCTGATTGGTCTTCAATCTTATCTGTTGGCTGTTACCCCCTGATAACAAGAGGTTACTTTATCGAAGAAAGCCGGATCTGGATTAGCTTCCAGCAGTTGCATCATCAAGTCGTATACATCAGCATGACTGTCGAGTTTGATAGCTGTCTGGAGGTCAGCCAGTGAATCATCGTACTCGCCTTTGTCCATATGAATTTCAGCACGGGTCTTGTAATTCTCTGCATCTGAGGGAGTCAGGCGGATAGCTTCGTCCAAATCTTTCTCTGCCAGATCGTATGCCTGAGCGTTCATGTAAAGTGTGCCGCGGGTATAGTATGCAAACGAGCGGTATTCTGTATCTTCTTCCGGAATAAGTTTTACACTTTCGTTGGCAGCATACAGTGCCAGTTTCATATCGCCGTAGAAATTGCATACCAGCGCCATGTAACAGTGTGCATAACCATTGTCCGGATTTTGGTTGATTTCTTCGTTCAGGTATTGGTAAGCCTGTTCTGCATTGCCTGCATTCAGTGCTTCTACTCCTTTTATGTAATTGGAACTTTCCGGACGGACAAAATCTTTAGCTTGTGTTTGAGCGATTGCCATCAGGCAACATGCAACGGTAAGTATTAGTGTTTTCATTGTATTCATAAGTAAAGTTGTTTTTATGTCAGGCGCAAAAGTAGAGAGTTTTCTTGAAACAATAAATATTTTAAGTAAGAAAAATATTATGTTTTAAATCACTTTTTTTAACAATTAATAGCATACTTATGCCTTGCTTAGGAATGTTTTGCCAGAACGTATTACCTTTATTATATAGCGAAATGTTGTCTGGGAAGAAACAATCTCTGGGGGATTGGGCGGATGGATGGTTGGTAAAATTTTGCGATGTTCTTTCTGTAGCATGAAAGATAGTTTATTTTTTTGGTATTTTTGCCGACAAATTTGAATGAACTAATGAGTCAACAGTATCCGTCCGTTTTATTGGAAAAAGCAGTGGGAGAATTTGCCAAGCTTCCCGGTATAGGAAGAAAAACTGCCATGAGGCTGGTGTTACATCTGCTGCGTCAGGATTTGCAGACAGTGGAGGCATTTGGCAATGCCGTCATAACACTGAAGCGTGAAGTAAAATATTGTAGGGTTTGTCATAATATATCCGATACGGATGTTTGCCAGATTTGTTCCAACTCATCGAGGGATGCTTCGACGGTATGCGTGGTGGAAAACATTCGTGATGTAATGGCTGTAGAAAATACCCAGCAGTATAAGGGATTGTACCATGTATTAGGGGGAGTTATTTCTCCTATGGATGGTGTAGGACCTTCTGACCTACAGATAGAAAGTCTGGTGGAACGTGTGAAATCGGGTACAGTCAAAGAGGTGATTCTCGCATTAAGTTCAACGATGGAAGGAGATACTACAAACTTTTATATCTTCCGAAAACTGGCTCCCTATGATGTCAAGCTGACAATGATTGCCAGAGGTATTTCCATCGGTGATGAACTGGAATATACAGATGAGGTTACATTGGGACGTTCTATTGTAAACCGTACTGTTTTTACTGGAACTATGTAAATATATTGAAATGGAAAAAGAAATTGCACAGTTATTGAAATGCCTGAAGATAGAGTATGCGCTGCTTTGGGTGTTGTGTTTGGTTTTGATTGTTTTGTACGAGTATGATATTCTTCCTCAGGGAATCTTTACTGATGATGTACGTACTGGTTATATGTTGCAGGTGTGTGGTATCTTGCTTGCTGTAGGTTTGATTCCCTTGTCGCTTCGCTTGTTCAGTTTGTCGTTGACAAAATATGTGCGTACTCTTCCGCTTGTAGAAGCTGTAAAAAGCTATCGTCGCTGGAATGAAGTGCGGGTATGCCTGCTGCTTGTTGCAGCTCTAGTAAATCTTTCCGTTTATTATTGGACAATGGATACGACGGGAGTATTATGTGCCGGTATGGTACTGGTTGCTTCTTTATTCTGTGTACCGGGACGTGAACGGGTCGTTTCTGAACTTGATTTGCAGCGTAACGAGGAGCGTGCACAATGAGCTTTGCCTTGTTATATACAGATGAAATCCGTCTTCGGGCTTTGGAGCCAAGTGACGTAGATGTGCTGATGAGGCTGGAAAATGATGAAGAACTGTGGGAAAATGGTATTGTGACGGGACCTTTCTCCCGTTTTCAGCTTGAGAGGTATATTGCGGAAAATACCAATGATATATATGTTGACGGTCAGCTTCGATTGGTCATAGAGCATTGTTCCGGTAGTGTAGCCGGAGTCATAGACCTGTGTACGTTTGATGCCCGTCATAGCCGTGCCGAAGTAGGTATTGTTGTTTTGAAAGAATTTCGTCGTCGTGGAATTGCCCGTTCCGCCTTATCGTTGCTGGAACGGCATTGCTTCAGCCTGTTGGGTATGCATCAATTGTATGCTTATGTGAAGACAAGCAATGCCGCATGTATCAATCTCTTCCATTCTGCAGGATTTAATACGACAGGAGTATTGAAAGACTGGTTGCATACTGGAAGAGGATATCAGGATGTATGTCTGCTGCAGAAAATGAATCCTTTAATTGCATGACGGATATTGCGGATATTTAGCCCACAAGCGATAGGGATTGCCCAGCTCATTCATGCTGGTTTGCCATAGCTCCCGATAATTCTCCTCCAGCAAGTGCTGCTTGCAGGTTTCTCCTATGATCCACGAATCCTCGTTTATCTCTTTTTGAAGTTGTGTGTTGTTCCATCCGGCGTATCCCGCAAAGAAGCGGATATGTCCTTCGATGGGATTTCCTGCCAGTATATATTGCTGCACACGTTCGAAGTCACCATTTAAGAACAGACCATTGCCTAGAGGAAATGAACCCTCCAAATCGGGTAGTGTGTGTAAGAAAAAGATGGTACTTCTGTCTACGGGTCCGCCTTTATAGACAGGGATAAGGGGAGCTGTTTCCAGATTAGGAACAAGTTGGTTCAGTGAAATATGATATCTGAAATCCTTATTCATTACAATGCCCATACTTCCCTCCGAATTATGTGTTATCATCAGGACGACTGAACGGGCAAAATGATAATCATATAATAATGGGGAAGCAATAAGAATACTTCCCGTATGCGGAAGCGCCTTATTTGATTTTACTTGAAAAATGCGCATATCCATAGCTAAATATTTATATTTTACTAATGTAGTAAAAAAAAGTGAGATAGGAAAGGATATCGGCTTTTATTTTAGGAATAATAATTTTATAGGTATATATAACAAAAAAGCGATTACCGAAGTAATCGCTTCCTGTGATTCCGCTGCGATTCGAACGCAGGACCCACGCCTTAGAAGGGCGTTGCTCTATCCAGCTGAGCTACGGAACCATCCTTAATTAAGCGGTGCGTACGGGACTCGAACCCGTGACCCCATGCGTGACAGGCATGTATTCTAACCAACTGAACTAACGCACCATTATTTTTTTATTTGCTATCTCTCTCGATTGCGAGTGCAAAGGTACTACTTTTTTTTATTCCTGCAAATAAATTGCCCAGTTTTTTGTAAGAAAAATAATCTTTTTCTTGATTTCACTGCTTACGAATACCGTTTAGGGTAGCGTAAAAGGATGCTTAACAGAGCTACTATTCCTAATATTATAGGGTAGTACAGATAGCCAATGATACTGATAGGGGATAATTTTGTCAGTTCGGCTGCTATCAGCATTTGTGCTCCATAAGGAATAAGGCCTTGTACGACGCATGAAAAAGTATCGAGAATACTGGCACTTTTTCGTTTGTCTACCCTGAATTGTTCGGCTATGTTGTTGGCTAGAGGTCCGACAGTAATAATGGCTATCGTATTGTTGGCTGTACAGAAATTGGCTAAGCTGACTAATGCGGCAATACTAAGTTCGGCTCCTCTCTTGTTGCTTACATGGCGAGTCAGATGATGCAGAATATAATCTACACCTCCGTTGAAGCGAATCAGCTCAAGCATGCCTCCTGCCATTAATGTAATGATGATAAGTTCTCCCATTCCGGTGATGCCCTCACCCATGGAAGCAAACCATCCGAAAAGGTCGAAGCTTCCATATATACAACCTATGATACCTGTTGAAAGTACTCCAAGGAGTAGGACCAGAGTTACATTCATACCGGCAATAGCTGTACCCAGGACGATGAGGTAGGGGATAACTTTGCCCCATTCTATCGCATGTATTTCGCTTGCTGACTCTACTTGCGTACCATATATGATATAATAGATAAATACAAGCAGGGCAGCAGGAACGGCAATCAGGAAATTTACCCGAAACTTGTCGCGCATTACGCAACCTTGTGTACGTGTTGCGGCTATCGTAGTATCGGAAATAAAAGAAAGATTATCACCGAAAAAAGCTCCTCCTATGACGAGAGCTGTCATGAACGGCAGACTTACATCTGTCTTCATGGCAATACCTGCCGCAACCGGCGTAAGGGCCACGATTGTTCCCACCGATGTACCGATAGACAATGATATGAAACAGGAAGCCAGAAAAATTCCTGCCAGCAGCAGATTGTCAGGCAGTAGTAGAAGCGTCAGATTTACGGTTGCATCTATGGCTCCCATGGCTTTGGCCGACTGGGCAAAGGCTCCGGCCAGAATAAATATCCAGAGCATCAGCATGATATTTTTGTTTGCTGCTCCTGATGAATATTGAAGTATGCGGTCGTTGAGGCTTAATCCTTTTGTCGTTGCCACGGCGTAGACAGAGGCTACCAGAAATGCTACGGTGATAGGTACTTTGTAGAAATCGTTGACAATAAGTGAAGTCACCAGGTAAAGACAAAGAAATACCACTAAAGGCATCAGTGCCCAGCCGTTGGGCTTGTTGATAATGGGAGTCAGTTTGTTTAAGTC
>ENA-OQDL01001257-OQDL01001257.1-human-gut-metagenome-genome-assembly--contig:-NODE-1257-length-12995-cov-8.930681_pt1 | contig 12995 bp, 9 predicted proteins | sample MGYA00242782_ERZ504609 | MGnify/ENA primary metagenome ERZ504609 (study PRJEB26092, sample SAMD00036320) | human gut metagenome | host: Homo sapiens | study: EMG produced TPA metagenomics assembly of... | reverse complement strand
AAATCCGATATCGGTGATATCTTCGGACTGGAAGGTTTTGCATTCAGAACAAGAACAGGTGAGATTTCTATCCATGCAGAAAGCATGACTCTTCTTTCCAAGAGCTTACAGATTCTTCCTGAGAAATTCCATGGACTGACAGATACAGATATGCGTTATCGTCAGAGATATGTAGACCTTATCATGAATCAGGACAGCAAGAACGTATTTATCAAACGTTCCCAGATTCTGAAAGAAATCCGTAACTTCCTTGCAGACCGTGACTTCATGGAAGTGGAAACTCCGATGCTGGTTGCAAATGCAGGCGGTGCTGCAGCAAGACCGTTTGAAACTCATTATAATGCATTGAACGAAGATGTTAAGCTTCGTATTTCTCTTGAGCTTTATCTGAAGAGATTGATCGTTGGTGGTCTTGAGAGAGTTTATGAGATCGGACGTGTATTCCGTAATGAAGGTGTAGATACCCGTCATAATCCGGAGTTTACTCTGATGGAGCTTTATCAGGCATATACAGATTATGAAGGCATGATGGAACTGACTGAGTCTATGTTCCGTTATCTGGCAGAGAAGGTTTGTGGTTCTGCGAAGATTTCCTACAATGGTATCGAGATCGACCTCAGCAAACCTTTTGAACGTCTGACCATGAATGATGCGATCAAGAAATATGCAGGAATTGACTTTGATGAAGTTGCAGATGATGAAGCAGCTAAGAAGCTTGCAGATGAGCATCATATTGAATATGAAGAACGTCATAAGAAGGGTGATATCATCAACCTGTTCTTCGAGGAATACTGTGAAAAAGAACTGATCCAGCCAACATTTATCATGGATCATCCGATCGAGATTTCTCCGCTGACAAAGAAGAAACCTTCTGATCCGAATAAGGTAGAGCGTTTCGAGCTGTTCATTAATACATGGGAAATGTGTAACGCATATTCCGAGCTCAATGACCCGATTGACCAGAGAGAGCGTTTCAAAGCACAGGATGCTCTTGCTGACGCAGGAGATGAAGAAGCAAACCACACAGATGAAGACTTCCTGAATGCACTGGAGATCGGTATGCCGCCTACAGGTGGTATCGGATACGGAATCGACCGTCTGGTTATGCTGCTTACAGACAGCCAGGCAATCCGTGACGTACTGCTGTTCCCGACAATGAAGTCACAGGGCGCTGCTAAGAACGAAGCAAACAACGTTGCGCAGGCTAAAACGGTTTCAGAAAAGCCAGTTGAGAAGATTGATTTTTCAAAGGTAGAAATCGAACCATTGTTCAAAGATGAGGTAGATTTTGAGACTTTCAGCAAGTCCGATTTCCGTGCAGTAAAGGTAAAAGAGTGTGTCGCAGTGCCGAAGTCAAAGAAACTTTTACAGTTTACGCTGGATGATGGAACAGGCGTGGAACGTACCATTTTAAGCGGTATTCACGCATTCTACGAACCAGAAGAACTGGTAGGTAAGACACTTATAGCTATCACAAATCTGCCACCTAGAGCAATGATGGGAATTGAATCTTGTGGAATGTTACTTAGTGCAATCCATGAAGAAGAGGGCGAAGAAAAACTTCATCTTCTGATGGTAGATGACCATATTCCGGCTGGTGCAAAATTATATTAATATCAGGACACTTCGCTTTTAGTGAAATACTAAAGGCGGAGTGTTATTTATATTATAGGAAATTACTCTGTAATGTTCCTATAATATAAATAACACTCCGGGCAGGATCGCACTGCGATGGAGAGTAATGATACTGCTGCAGGTATGCCATATATGGCATATATAAGGCACAAAAAGGAATATGTCAATATCCCCCCGCAGGGCTTACTGATGTCAGAATTGTCTGATATCATAAAAGCCAGTTACCAATAAAGAAAAAGCGAGGGAACATGAAATGAAAAAGGGTTTATTGACAATGGCCGGAGTGCTTCTGACTGTATCACTGGTCAGTGCCGGAACAACAGTGCCTGTACTGGCAGAGGAAGAAACAACACTGGTATACGGAAGCGGAGATTATACCAGGATCAATCCTGCTATGGATGAACATGGAGAGATCAATATTCTGATCTTCAACGGTTTAACTGCACATGACGGAGATAATCAGGTAGTTCCGGGACTGGCAGAGAGCTGGGATTTTGATGATGAAACCAATACTTATACATTCCATATGGCAGAAGATGCCAAGTGGCAGGACGGCGAACCTGTGACAGCAGAGGATGTTAAATTTACTATTGAAGCGATCATGGATCCGGAAAACGGTTCTGAGAATGCACCCAACTACGAGGACGTAGAAGAGATCAATGTTATTGATGATCATACGGTTGCGTTCAAGCTTGAGGACAAAAACGTTGCATTCCTTGACTATATGACAATGGCGGTTCTTCCTAAGCATCTGCTTGAGGGAGAAGATATGCAGACTTCAGATTTCTTCCGTAATCCGGTAGGAACAGGTCCATACAAGATTGAATCCTGGGATGAGGGACAGGCGATTACACTGGTTAAGAATGAAGATTATTTCAAGGGTGAGCCTTCCATCGATAAAATTGTATTCAAGATCGTACCGGATGACAATGCGAAAGCACTTCAGTTAAAATCCGGAGAACTTGATCTGGCATTATTAACACCAAAGGATGCAGCTGCTTTTGCTGATGATGAGGCATATACATGCTACGATATGAAGACTTCTGACTATCGTGGAATCATGTTCAACTTTGGAAATGAATACTGGCAGAAAAACCGTGATCTGATCCCGGCAGTATGCTATGGGCTTGACCGTCAGGCGATCATCGACGCAGTTATCCTTGGACAGGGAATGCCGGCTTATGGACCTCTTCAGAGAAATATCTACAATTATGAAGATGTAGAGCATTATGATTACAATCCTGAAAAAGCAAAAGAAATTCTGGAAGCTGCAGGATGCGAGATGGGTGATGACGGATTCTATTATCGTGACGGCGAAAAAGTGGGATTTGTGATCAGCGTAAGTGCAGGAGATCAGGTACGTATTGATATGGCTCAGATCGCAGCACAGGAACTGAAAGAAATCGGCATGGATGTATCAGTAGAGATCCCTGCACAGACAGACTGGGCAGGACAGATGGCATTCCTGATCGGATGGGGAAGCCCATTTGACGCTGACGACCATACATACAAAGTATTCGGAACAAATAAGGGAGCAAACTACTCCGGCTATTCTAATGCAGACGTTGACAAGTATCTGACAGAAGCAAGACAGTCAGCTGATCCGGAAGTTCGTGCAGAAGCCTATGCTAATTTCCAGAAAGCTCTGGCAGAGGATCCGGCTTATGCAATGATCTGCTATATTGATGCCAACTATGTTGCTGACAGCAATATTAAAGGAATTGATCCTGATACAATTATGGGACATCATGGAGTTGGAATCTTCTGGAATGTAGCAGACTGGACTATTGAATAATAAAATGATATCAGGGTCAAAAGGTCAAAAAGCCATTCATGCTTGCGCCATAAGACCTTTGACTCTAACATCATAAAAAAGATAAAGGTTGTGACGGGGGCACTAAAGGTGCCCCCTTTTTACACGAGCGGAAAAAGGATTGAAAATGGAACATTTATTATTAGAGGTTAAAAATCTTTCAGTCAGCATTGACGGTCCTGCCGGAGAAGTCCAGGCAGTAAGAGATGTGTCTTTTTCATTAAAAAAGGGAGAGGTGCTGGCCATAGTTGGAGAATCCGGATGCGGGAAGAGTGTGCTTTGCAAAAGTATCATGAAGATTTTGCCACCAAGCGCAAAAATAAAAGAGGGAAGCATCTGTGTGAACGGACAGGATATCACCTGTTACAGGGAAAAGGAGATGCAGAAACTGCGTGGAAGAGTTTTTTCTATGATCTTTCAGGATCCTATGACATCCCTGAATCCAACTATTAAAATTGGAAAACAGATTGGGGAAGCAGTGGTGATCCACAATAAGAACTACACGAAGGAACAGGTAAATAAGAAGGTTCTGGAGCTTATGGAACTGGTAGGTATCTCCCATCCAAAGGAACGATATCATCAGTATCCCTGGCAGTTCTCCGGAGGAATGCGCCAGAGATGTGTTATGGCCATTGCTCTGGCTGCAGATCCGGATATTTTATTTGCAGATGAACCTACTACTGCACTGGATGTGACCATACAGGCACAGATTCTGGATCTTCTGCGGGAAATACAGATGAAGCTTGGAACAGCTACCATACTGGTATCCCATGATCTGGGAGTGGTTGCACGTGTGGCAGACAGAGTAGCAGTCATGTATGCAGGCAAGATCGTAGAGATCGGCACAGCAGAGGAAGTGTATTATGATCCCAGACATCCATACACATGGGGGCTGATGAGATCACTGCCTGCATTTGCAAATGGAAAAGAAAGCCTGTACACTATCCCTGGCATGCCTCCTACTTTGATAGATCCGCCGAAAGGTGATGCTTTTGCATGTAGAAACGAATATGCCCTGAATATTGATTATGAAGAAATGCCGCCTATGTTTAAGATAACAGATACTCATTATGCGGCAACCTGGCTGCTGGATCCAAGAGCACCGCAGATCAAATCACCTATGGGAGGAACAGCGCATGAGTAAAGAAGTTTTATTGGATGTCAGGCATTTGACTCAGCAGTTTCATCTGACAAAAAAGATCAAGGTAAAGGCTGTAGATGATGTCTCATTTCAGATCCATAAAGGTGAGATCTTTGGTCTGGTAGGGGAATCCGGTTCAGGAAAGTCCACAGTTGCCAGATGTCTGATGAATATATATCAGCCGGCTCAGGGAGAAATCTGGTATAAAGATGTAAATATCTGCGACAAAAAGGAATTCAAAAAGCATAAAAAAATGCTGCAGACCCGCCGCCAGATGATATTTCAGGATTCCGCATCCAGTCTGAACCAGAAAATGAAGGTGTCAGATATTATTACGGAACCAATGAGAATCCAGCATATCACACCTCCGAGAGGAAGCTTTGTGAAGGAAGCTGCTTTTCAGATGGAATATGTAGGACTTGAGAACAGTTTCCTGGATCGTTATCCATCTGAATTATCAGGGGGACAGAGGCAGCGAGTGGCCATAGCCAGATCTCTGTGTATGGAACCGGAATTTCTGGTGGCTGATGAACCGATAGCTTCCCTGGATGTGTCCATACAGGCACAGATTGTTAATCTGTTCCGTCATCTGCAGGAGGAGCATGGATTTACATTTCTGTTTATAGCTCATGACCTGGCTATGGTTGAGTATCTCTGTGACCGTGTGGGAGTTATGTATCATGGAAAACTGGTAGAACTGGCGCCATCAGAAGAATTGTATTCCAATCCGGTGCATCCTTATACAAAAACATTGCTGTCTGCAATTCCTGTTCCTGACCCGATCAGGGAGAGAAAAAGAGTTCTGCAGTACTATGATGGCGAAGGAATGGAAAACAGCGTGTGGACAGAAGTGTCACCCGGACATTTTGCAATGCTTCCGGCTGAAGGAAAGGGGTGCAGTATATAATGAGACAAAAAAAGTTAGTCTACTATGGTAAAAAATGCCTGATATTCCTGATCTCAGTATTTATATTGTCTGTAGCTGTATTTTATGTAGCCCGTCTTGCACCGGGAGATCCTCTGATCTCCTATTATGGTGACCGTACAGAGAAGATGAGTCCGGAAGAACGTGAATGGGCTATGGAGAAACTGGGACTGAACGAACCAATTTCTGTGCAGTATGTGAAGTGGGTAAAAAATGCCTTTCATGGAGAATTTGGAATTTCATTTAAATATAAACAGGATGTAGTAGAAGTGATCGGCGGACGTATTGGCAATACACTTGTGCTTGGAGGAATCGGATTTATCATTATGTTTGCCGGAGCCTTGCTCCTGGGAATCCTGTGTGCCTGGTACGAAAACCGGCTGGCAGACCGGATCCTGTGTAAGCTGGGAACCATATCCAGTTGTATTCCTGAGTTCTGGATGGCTCTGGTCCTGATCCTTGTTTTTTCCGTAAATCTTAAGATCCTGCCAAGCAGTGGAGCTTACAGTACAGGAAATGCAGGAGATATCGGTGACAGAGTGCTGCATCTGATCATGCCGCTGACCATCGTGGTCATGGAGCATTTATGGTATTACGCTTACATGATCCGAAATAAAATCCTGGAAGAGGTTCGCGCAGATTATGTACTTTTGGCAAAGGCAAAAGGCCTGGATAAGAAAAAGCTTATGTTCAGACATTGTGTCCGAAATGTAATGCCTGCTTATTTAAGTATTATGGCCATTGCAGTCCCCCATGTACTTGGAGGAACCTATGTGGTAGAAAGTGTATTTTCTTATCCCGGAATCGGAGCTCTGTCCTATGAGAGTGCCAGATACCATGATTATAATCTGCTGATGCTACTTTGCATGATGTCAGGAATCCTGGTTATTTTCTGTAATATTGTCAGTCAGACGATCAATGAACAGATAGATCCCCGCATGAAGGATGAAGTAATAACCGAGAAATCGGAGGTAGTAGAAGGATGACCAATCATTTATTTGAACTGGCAGGAAACAGAAAGACAGAAACCGTAATTCCCAAATCAAAGAAAAAGTGGTATCAGGGAAAACCCGTTGTTTCAGCAGTAATCCTGATTCTTATCGTACTGGGCTGTCTGTGTGCGGAACTGATCATGACAAAGGATCCTACTTATATGGATCTGTTAAACTATAATAAAGCTCCTGACAGGGAGTTCCTTTTTGGAACAGATACTATGGGAAGGGATATTTTTTCCATGATCTGGTATGGAGGAAGAATCTCGATCTTGATCGGTGGATTAGCCACAGTTATTTCTACTTTTATTGCAGTGGTAGTCGGTGCCTTCAGTGGAGTGGCACCTGCCTGGCTTGATGAACTGATCATGAGATTTACAGAGATATTTTTTAAGTATACCAACTCTGCTTCTGATCATTTTTGCTGCAGGCTATTATGGGAGATGCAAATATCCTGAGTCTGTCCTTTGTGATCGGTGTGACCAGCTGGACCAGTATTGCGAAAGTAGTACGCACAGAGGTACGGCAGATACGAAACAGTGAGTATATCATCGCTGCAAGATGTATGGGAGCGGGATTCTTCCGTATTTTGTGGAAGCATCTGGTGCCGAACTTTTTCTCATCCATTATGTTTATGGTAGTCATGAATGTAAGAACTGCAATGATTTCTGAAGCTACTTTAAGCTTTATGGGCATTGGACTTCCGATAGAGGTTATCACATGGGGAAGTATGCTGTCTCTGTCAGATAAGGCATTAATGACAGGTTCCTGGTGGATCATTCTGATCCCCGGAATTTTCCTGATCGCCACAGTGCTCTGCCTGACCAATATAGGAAATGCCTGCAGAGAGCAGACAAACAGAAAAGAAAGTAACTTTTAAAATTTGACCGAAATCTCGCTGTTTTGTTGCTGATTTGTCTGATTTATGATATTATGGAAATATCTTAAAAAATCTAAAAAATAAGGCAGGAGTGATCAAAATGTATCAGGAAGAATACAAACGTTGGTTGGCAGCAGATCTGCAGGATGCGGATCTTAATCCGGAATTATCCAAAATCGAAGGAAATGATGAAGAGATCAAAGATCGTTTCGCAGTAGCGCTGAAATTTGGAACAGCCGGACTTCGCGGAGTTCTCGGAGCCGGAACCAACCGTATGAATATTTATGTAGTTCGCCAGGCAACACAGGGACTTGCGAACTGGGTAAAAACACAGGGCGGTAATCAGACAGTAGCCATCAGCTATGACAGCCGTCTTAAGAGTGATGTATTTGCAAAAACAGCAGCAGGCGTACTGGCGGCAAATGATATCAATGTCAGAATCTATGACGCACTGATGCCTGTACCGGCACTTTCCTTTGCAACACGTTACTATGAATGCAATGCAGGTATTATGGTAACAGCATCCCACAACCCGGCTAAGTACAACGGATACAAAGCATATGGTCCTGACGGATGCCAGATGACAGACGATGCAGCTGCCATTGTATATGAAGAGATCCAGAAAACAGACGTACTTACAGGTGCGAAATATATGTCCTTCGCAGAAGGCGTAGAACAGGGAAAAATCCGTTTTGTAGGAGATGACTGCAAGCAGGCTCTCTATGAAGCTATCGAATCCCGTCAGGTTCGTCCGGGTCTCTGCAAGACAGCAGGACTGAAACTGGTTTACAGCCCGTTAAACGGATCAGGACTTGTACCTGTAACTCAGGTATTAAAAGATATCGGAATTACAGATATCACCATCGTTCCGGAACAGGAATATCCGAACGGATACTTCACAACCTGCAGCTATCCGAACCCGGAAATCTTTGCAGCTCTGGAGCTTGGATTAAACCTCGCAAAAGAAACAGGTGCAGACTTAATGCTTGCAACTGACCCGGATGCAGACCGTGTTGGTATCGCAATGAAATGCCCGGATGGTTCCTATGAACTGGTAACAGGTAATGAGGTAGGTGTACTCCTTCTTGACTATATCTGTGCAGGCCGTATCGAAAAAGGTACAATGCCAAAGAACCCGGTAGCAGTGAAATCCATTGTTTCCACACCACTTGCAGATGCAGTGGCAGAGCACTATGGAGTAGAACTCAGAAGCGTACTTACAGGATTCAAGTGGATCGGCGATCAGATCGCACAGCTTGAAGCAGCAGATGAAGTAGACAGATTTATCTTCGGATTTGAAGAGAGCTACGGATACCTTGCAGGACCATATGTACGTGACAAGGATGCTGTTATCGGATCTATGCTGATCTGTGAAATGGCTGCATATTACAGAAGCATCGGAAGTTCCCTGAAACAGAGAATGGAAGAGATCTATGCACAGTACGGACGTTACCTGAATAAAGTAGACAGCTTCGAATTCCCGGGATTAAGCGGAATGGATAAGATGTCAGCTCTGATGCAGGGACTTCGTGACAAACCTCTCACAGAGATCGCAGGTCATGCCATCGTAAAAGTAACAGATTACCAGAAACCGGAAGAAACAGGACTTCCTGCAGCAAACGTACTGATCTACAAGCTGGATAACGGCGAGACAGTAGTTGTCCGCCCATCCGGAACAGAACCAAAGATCAAGATCTATTACACAACTCTCGGCAAGAATCTGGAAGAGGCAGAAGCTGAGAAAGAGAAGCTTGCAGAAGCATTAAAACCGATCATGGCATAAGCAATTGTAAGCAGAACTGAATAAAATATACCAAACCGGAAAGGCTGTGCTCATTGGAGGTGCAGTCTTTCTTTTTGTAACCCGCAGGGACCTTACTGTTACTGTGAACGGAGTGAACAGTAACGACTTACTTGATTCGGTTAAATAGGATTGATATAATTAACACTCTTTGCTACAATAAAAAACAGCGAAAATTAGAATAAGACTGCTTATAAATGAAAGGAAAACATACTATGGAAGAATATGAAGTAATCAGCATCCCGGTATCTGACGGAACAGAACGGGATTTTGCGATCATGGATACCTTTGAATTTGAAGGACAGGGATATCTGGCAGTTTCTCTGATCGAAGGAGATGAGATCCAGGAGGGCGTTTACATTTACCGTTACCACAATGCAGAAGATGGAGATGTTGTGGTAGAGCAGATCACTTTGCCTGCAGAATACAAAAAGGTGACAAAATTTTACGAACAGATGTAAGCAAAAAAATATCTCGAAAAGAACCTGCATCTTGTGATAAAATAAAAAAGAAAATCAAATTTTGATTAATAAAAACAGGAGGAAAAACGATGGAAAAATCAACCGTTTATTTTACTGATTTCAGATGTCCGGTTGGCACCAGCCAGCTTGATAAACTAAAGAAACTCTGCGTTACAGCCGGAATCAAAGACATTGATATGGATGGAAAATTCGTGGCTATTAAAATGCATTTCGGAGAACTTGGCAATCTGGCTTTCCTGCGCCCGAATTACGCAAAAACAGTAGCTGATCTCTGTAAAGAGCAGGGAGGACTTCCGTTCCTCACAGACTGCAACACTCTTTATCCGGGAAGCCGTAAGAATGCACTGGAGCATCTGGAGTGCGCAAATCTCAACGGATTTAACAGCATTTCAACAGGATGCCAGATCATCATCGGTGATGGCTTACGCGGTACAGACGAAGTAGAAGTACCGGTAGTTAACGGTGAATATTGTCAGACTGCACTGATCGGACATGCGATCATGGATGCAGATATTTTTATCAGCTTAAGCCACTTCAAAGGACATGAAGCAACCGGCTTCGGCGGTGCACTGAAGAATATCGGAATGGGATGCGGAAGCCGCGCAGGTAAGATGAAACAGCATGCCAGCGGAAAACCTGCAGTAAATGAAGAACTCTGCCGCGGATGCCGTCGCTGCGCAAAAGAGTGCGGAAGTGATGCGATTACATATCCGAATAAAAAAGCAGTCATTGATTATGATAAATGTAAAGGCTGCGGCCGTTGTATCGGAGCCTGCGGTTTTGATGCAGTATACAATCCAAACAGCAGTGCGAATGAACTTCTTGACCGTAAGATGGCAGAATATGCACAGGCAGTCTGTCATGGCCGTCCGCATTTCCATGTAGCGCTTGTTCAGGATATCAGCCCGAACTGTGACTGCCATGGCGAAAATGATGCACCAATCCTTCCTGATATCGGAATGTTTGCAAGCTTTGACCCGGTTGCTCTGGACCAGGCCTGCGCAGATGCCTGTCTGAAAGCAACTCCGATCGAGAACAGCCAGCTTGGAGAACACCTGGCAAAACCTGACTGGCATTGCCACCATGACCATTTCAAAGATTCCAACCCGAACATTGAATGGCAGGCAACACTGGATCAGGCAGAGAAGATTGGTTTGGGAACCAGACAGTATGAACTGAAGATCGTGAAATAATATATTTATCAGCAGTGGAAAATAAATGCGAAAAAGTAATAAACAAAAAGGACCGGATGAATGAATTATATTGTCTTTGACCTGGAATGGAATCAGAATCCTTCGGGAAAGAAAACACGTAACGACAGGCTTCCATTTGAGATTATCGAGATTGGGGCTGTAAAAGTAAACAGCAAAAAAGAAATAACAGATCATTTTCATCGATTGATCAAACCACAGGTCTATAAATGGATTCATGACAGCATCCATGAGGTAATTCATGTAGATTATAAAGATCTAATGAAAGGAGTGCCCTTTGAGCAGGCAGTCAGGGAATTTATTGACTGGTGCGGAGAAGACTGGTACTTTTTTACCTGGGGAAATCAGGACGTGATGGAACTTCAGAGAAATATGAAGTTCTATGGCCTGCTGGATCTGCTTCCCGGACCTGTGACCTATTATGATGTGCAGAAACTATACAGTATCAGTTATGATGACGGTACACACAGGTGTGCATTGGAGCATGCAATCGATGAGCTGAAAATAGAGAAATCCAGGGGATTTCACCGGGCGCTTGCAGATGCCTGGTATACAGCGAAAGTCCTGGAGAAAATAAATAACATAATCATCATCAATCATCCGTCACTGGATGTTTACCAGAATCCAAAGAAGAAAAAAGACGAGATACATATTTCCTATCCGGATCATGACAAATATGTATCCAGAGAATTTGCCACAAGAGAGCGAATCATGAAAGACCGCGAGGTGACCAGCACCAGATGTCCGGTCTGTCATCTGCCTGCAAAGCGCAAACTCCGATGGTTTATGAATAATCCAAAGGTTTATTACAGCATATCCAATTGTGAAGAACATGGACTGATAAGAGGCAAGATCCGCATCCGAAAAACAGAAGATGAGAAATATTTCGCTGTGAAGACATTGCGTTTCACAGATACAGAAGAAGCAGAGGAACTTCGTGAAAGAAAAGAAGTCCTCCGCCTCAGGCGAAAACTAAAAAGAAGCGTTGAGAAGGAAATCTGAAAGGATTTCCTTTTCATATTGCATTCCATATCCGACCATATGGCCGTCTAAATAATATTTACTTTTAATTCGCTTTGGACCGACAGAATTGTTCAGAAGTTTCTGCTTCTTTACAAGCTGGCTCACATCGGTTCCTGTGGGGACAGTTACGTACACATGCCTCATATAATAGAAGGAACACAGATTATTCCAGTCCTTTAACAGGTGCTTTTCGCATGGGAGAAATACTGCCGGTACCGGATCGGTATCTATATTCAAGTCTACTTTTTCAAAATTGTCGAAGCCGTAATCCAGCAGAGAAGTTGTGTCAGGAAAAGCACCGTTTGTAGAATTCAGCACAACTGCAATGAGAATGGAATTTCCTCTCTTGGCATAGGTGACAAGCGTACTTCCCGCTGCATCGGTGTATCCGGTCTTTCCTCCCAGAACCCCATCGTATGCATAAGACTGTCCGGGCATCATCTTATGGTGATTGAGAAGATAACGGGTTTCAGACTGCTTATTAGTCGGAGGAATCTCATAAACCTGTGTGGTCACAAATTTACGGAATCTGGGATTATACCAGGCTGCCTTTGCAATCTTCATCATATCACCTGCGGTGGTATAATGCGTCTCATCCGGAAGACCATTTGGATTATTAAAATGGGTGTTCTTACAGCCAAGCTGAGCTGCCCTCTGGTTCATCAGTTCAACAAACTTCTTTACAGAACCGCTTGTTTTTTCTGCCAGAGCAAGAGCCATCTCATTGGCGGATTCCAGCATCAGAGCCATCAGGGCCTGCTCTACTGTGAAAACCTCTCCTGTTTCTGCGTAAATGCTGGAGCTTCCGGCCTCAATCCCATAAGCCGCTTCCTGCGACATGGTGATCGTATCGTTCATATCCAGATGTTCACAGGCCAGAAGAGCGGTCATGATCTTAGTGATACTGGCGGGATATAGCTTATCTTTGGCATTCTTGGAATAAAGAATAGTATCAGTGACTGCATCCATCAGCACTGCGGACTGTCCCTCGATATTAGGACCTGTGGGCCATCCTTTGACAGAATCGATATCTGAGGCCTGTGAATAGGTTTCTGAATGACCGGCTTCAGGAGTGGCAGAGGTCTCGGCAGC
>ENA-OQDL01001256-OQDL01001256.1-human-gut-metagenome-genome-assembly--contig:-NODE-1256-length-13005-cov-2.372030_pt1 | contig 13005 bp, 16 predicted proteins | sample MGYA00242782_ERZ504609 | MGnify/ENA primary metagenome ERZ504609 (study PRJEB26092, sample SAMD00036320) | human gut metagenome | host: Homo sapiens | study: EMG produced TPA metagenomics assembly of... | reverse complement strand
CAAGATGGATCCCGCCCGTGATCAGCACCGGGATCAGCGATCATAGCCACCGAAAAAAGCAATGGTTTACAATGCAGCCAATGAAGAAGTGCATACCCTGCCGCAAATTCTGCAGCTCCGATCACCACTACCCACAACCGGGAAAAAACACATTCGCATATCTCATATTTTTTTGCATTCCACTCTGCCTGTGGCATGGGAATTTTTGAATACATTGCAATCGCAATGATCAGTGAATTGAAGATCCACATTTTCTTTAACTCCTATTTTAACTCCTGATACTGTTCTACCTGAATCTCTTCAAAGGTACTCATTTTCCGGTATACATCCAGTCCCATTTCCAGAAGCGGAACCGCTGCAACCGCACCGCTTCCCTCTCCCAGTGACAGGTCAACACACGATCATTGGCAGACATTCCGAGGGCATCCAGCACCCTCTTTCCTCCCGGTTCTTTTGAACAGTGGGATGCAAACAGATATTTCCCCGCAAGTGGTGCCAGCCTGACTGCACAGAGTGCTGCAACTGAGGAAATAAATCCATCAATCAGCACCGGAATCCGATAGATCGCACCACCTGAAAAAAAGTCCGCACATTCCGGCAATATCATATCCTCCGACCTTTGCCACTACATCCAGCACGTCACCGGGATCAGGGCGACTTTTTTTCCAGTGCCTGCCGGATCACCCGGAATTTTTTCTTTGCAATCCTTCCGAACTTAATCCTGCTCCTCTGCCTGTTACTTCCTCTGCCCTTTTTCCAAGCAATACGGAAGCGACTGCACTGCTGGTAGTCGTACTTTCCGATTCCCATCTCACCGGTTGCCAGCAGATCATACCCCTCTGCTTTTCTCTCGCCGGCGATCTCGATCCCGGTCAGAATGGCTCTGATCGCCTGCTCCCGCGTCATCGCCGGACCGTGAGCCATATTTTCTGTCCCGTAACTGATCTTTTTGGAGGGATCGGTCAGAGAAGCAACATCGACCGCCATTCCTATATCGACCGGCAGGACATCCACACCGGCTTTTTCTGCCATAATACACACACTCGTTGCACCTTTTGTGAAGTTATCCGCAACAATCGCAGTCACTTCCTGCCCCGTCTGCGTCACACCTTCTGCCACCACTCCGTTATCCGCACAGAAGATCACTAGACCCTTTTTCTTCATTATAAAATCCGCATCTTCCCGGATACCCGCCATTCGGATCACTGCCTCTTCCAGCTTTCCCAGACTGTGCAGTGGCTTTGCAACCGTCTTCCAGCGTTCTTCCGCCTGCCTCATACTTTCCACATCCAGTGGCTTTATTTCTTCTAATTTTTGATTTAAAATTTTTTCCAGCATATTTTTCTTTTTTCAGCAAATACTATCTCTGATTTTAAGTAACTTTCTCCCGGAGAACTCTCCTTCCTGGGATTCCTCCGCTATTCTACCATAAAATAAACAATTGCGATATACTTAAAATCAAGGTTTCTTTTTCACAGGACTCCTTACTTTTTTGAAAAATTTTAGAATTTGTTTCTACTTTTTTCATTCTCTTTGTTAAAAATTTTACAGGATTCTTGTTGATTTTATCCCTATAATATGTATAATTAGAAAAGGATATTGTAACATCTGCATTTGCAGAAAGGTTCTATATTACTATAAAGAAAGAGGTACATGTAAGATGGCAAAAAATTGATTTAAGTAAGTATGGCATTACCGGAACTACAGAGGTTGTATACAATCCTTCTTATGAGATGTTATTTGAAGAAGAGACGAAACCTGAGCTGGAAGGCTACGAAAAAGGTCAGGAAAGTGAACTTGGTGCAGTGAACGTAATGACAGGTGTATACACTGGTCGTTCCCCTAAAGATAAATTTATCGTTATGGATGAGAACTCCAAAGATACAGTTTGGTGGACATCTGACGAATATAAAAATGACAATCACCCGGCTACTCAGGAAGCATGGGCTGCTGTAAAAGATCTTGCAATTAAAGAGCTCTCCAATAAGAGACTTTTCGTTGTAGATGCATTCTGCGGAGCTAATAAAGATACTCGTATGGCAATCCGTTTTATCGTTGAAGTAGCTTGGCAGGCACATTTCGTAACAAATATGTTCATCAAGCCTACAGCAGAAGAGCTTGAGAACTTCGAGCCAGATTTCGTTGTTTACAATGCTTCCAAGGCAAAGGTTGAGAACTACAAAGAACTCGGACTTAACTCTGAGACAGCCGTAATGTTCAACATCACAAGCAAAGAGCAGGTTATCGTAAATACATGGTACGGCGGAGAAATGAAGAAAGGTATGTTCTCCATGATGAACTACTTCCTTCCACTGAAGGGAATGGCTTCCATGCACTGCTCAGCTAATACAGACCTGAACGGTGAAAATACAGCAATCTTCTTTGGTCTGTCAGGAACAGGTAAGACTACACTTTCCACAGATCCTAAGAGACTCCTCATCGGTGATGACGAGCATGGCTGGGATGACAACGGAGTATTCAACTTTGAAGGTGGATGCTATGCTAAGGTTATCAACCTTGACAAAGAGTCTGAGCCGGATATCTACAATGCAATCGTTCGTGACGCTCTTCTTGAGAATGTTACACTGGATGAGAACGGAAAGATTGATTTCGCTGATAAGAGCGTAACAGAGAATACTCGTGTATCTTACCCGATCAACCATATTAAGAATATCGTTCGTCCGATTTCTTCTGCACCGGCAGCTAAGAACGTGATCTTCCTGTCAGCAGACGCATTCGGAGTACTTCCTCCGGTATCTATCCTGACAGCAGATCAGACTCAGTACTACTTCCTGTCTGGATTTACAGCAAAACTTGCCGGAACAGAGCGTGGAATCACAGAGCCTACACCAACATTCTCAGCTTGCTTCGGACAGGCATTCCTTGAGCTGCATCCTACAAAATATGCAGAAGAGCTTGTTAAGAAGATGGAGAAGAGCGGAGCTAAGGCTTACCTTGTAAATACAGGATGGAACGGAACAGGAAAGCGTATCTCCATTAAAGATACTCGTGGAATCATCGACGCAATCCTGAACGGAGCTATCAACAATGCTCCTACAAAGACAATCCCATACTTCAACTTTGAAGTACCTACAGAGCTTGAGGGTGTTGATACAGGAATCCTTGATCCTCGCGACACATACGCTGACGCTTCTGAGTGGGATGTTAAGGCAAAAGATCTTGCTGAGAGATTTATCAAGAACTTCGCTAAATACGAAGGAAATGAAGCTGGTAAAGCACTTGTTGCTGCTGGTCCTCAGTTATAAGAATCTGGCAATAGCCTGAAATGATTCTGATCTTCTATTTTATGGATGAATAGAATATAATACGCGTAAAAGCTATGGAAATGAAAATGAGATAACCTCTCAAAATTTCATTTTCCATAGCTTTTTTAGTTTCGCTAATCAAAAGGTATTGACTTTTCCATGTAAGATGATATCATAATGATATCAAATAAATTCTTTTTATATTAAGGAGGGGTTTTTATGGAAGAAAAATCTTAACAACCAAAAAAAATGGTATGGCAGTCCTGCTGCTTACCTCTCTGCTTTATCTTGCAGCGGTTGCAGTCTGTGTCCTGTCATCTGTCTCTATGAGCAATGACATCACACCACTCAATATAACCGGACTGGTTCTCAGCATTATCTGGTTAGCTCTTGGATGGATTCCTTTTGCCGGACTGAAAGTATTAAAGCCACAGGAAGCACTTGTCCTCACTCTTTTTGGAAAGTATATCGGCTCTCTGAAAGATTCAGGATTTTATTTTGTAAATCCATTCTCTATCGGAGTCAATCCTGCTGCAAAGACAAAATTAAGCCAGAGCGGTGATGTAGACAATCACTCTAAAAAAGATACTTCTATCGCAAGCCTCTTAGGCAGCAATAGTCTTTCCCTTTCAGATGAATCTTCTAATAAGAAAATTTCTTTGAAGATCATGACTCTGAATAATTCACGACAGAAGATCAACGACTGCCTTGGTAATCCAATCGAGATCGGAATTGCTGTTACGTGGCGTGTTGTGGATACTGCAAAAGCAGTATTCAATGTAGATAATTATAAGGAATATCTTTCTCTCCAGTGCGACGGTGCTTTACGCAATATCGTACGGATCTATCCTTATGACACAGACCCCTGATATCGATACAACCGGAGACGGGAAGGCAGACGAAGGAAGCCTTCGCGGCTCCAGCGAGATCGTAGCAGCAAGAATCCGTGATGAGATTCAGAAAAAGTAGCCGATGCAGGACTTGAGATTATTGAAGCCCGCATCACTTACCTTGCTTATGCCCCGGAAATCGCTGCCGTAATGCTTCAGCGTCAACAGGCATCTGCGATCATTGATGCAAGAAAGATGATCGTTGACGGTGCTGTCGGAATGGTTGAAATGGCTTTAGACCAGTTAAATGAAAAGGGTGTAGTAGAACTGGATGAAGAACGAAAAGCTGCAATGGTATCCAATCTGCTCGTTGTTCTCTGCGGCAACCACGACACCCAGCCGATCATTAATTCAGGAAGTCTTTATTAATTTTTATGGCTGAAAAGGATAATAAGAAAAAGCAGATTCCGCTTCGGCTCTCTGCCCAGCTTTATAATGCCATTGCAGCCTGGGCGGAAGATGATTTTCGTTCCGTCAATGGACAGATTGAATATCTGTTGACCGAATGTGTCCGCCAGCGGAAAAAGAATGGGAAATATGTATCCGAACACTTAGATGAACCGATAGAACTGGATATCAAATAATCGGCTTAAATCCAGCCGATTATGAATCTAACTGATTATAAGCACTCCCGGATGTCTGACAGCATCCGGGAGTGCTTATAATTTCTCTTATTTACAGACTTTTCTTCATCGTCTCTTTCTTCCAATTACTCTTTTTTCTTCTGTACATCCACCAAAAAAAACTCTCCAGTTCCATCGGTTCTACCGGCTCAAATTTCAGTCTGGATGTATTAACCGCTTTCTCCCCTTTACTGACTGCCAGTGTAATATGAGGAATTTTTATCTGTTCTGACATTTTCTGCAGCACCGGATCTTCACATTCCAATTTTACCTTAAGTCCTTCATTTCTCCCATCATTTCCATATCCGGTAATCCATACCCTGACCGCTGTTCCGAAAAGAGACTCCTCTACCTTGTCCGGCTTATAGGAAAACGTAATATGCGGGATTTCAATCTGCTGTTCCAAAGGATTTTTTCTATATTTTTTACTTTTTATAAAAATCTTCCGTAGCAAAAAAGCAGCCGATATAATGATATTTCTCCCACATAAAAAACTCTCCTTTACCTCTCTTTTCTCTTATTCTTTCAGTTTTTCTTTTTTTGAAACGAATAAACTTTTCAAAACTCCGGCCGCAGTCAGAAAAATAAGCAATATGCAGACTCCCTGGACACCATGTACTACTGCCGGACCAAACTTCAATGTTCCTCCTAAAAAGGAAGCTGAAAAATCAAAGCTGTCAATCAGAGCCGAAAAGACACTCAGGATCGAAAGAAATAACAAAGATCGATTCAGCTTTGCCTCTCTGCTTTTCTGTTCTTCCTCCGTTTCTCTTTTTCTTTCCTCGGTCAATGCACGTATTGGCTCATTGATATCTTCATACATATCTTTTAATGCAAATACATCTGTCATCCTGTCATACAGTCTTTGATACTGTGCTACTTCTGTCACACACGAAACACAAAATCTGCCTCAATTCATAAAGCCTTCTTCTATATTCTTCCAGAGTTTCCAGGGTATTATACCTTCCCACTCCAATTTCTGTCAGAAACATATACAGTACATACTTTTGATGCAGCAGTAAAATATACATATACAGATATTGATAATTAAAATTCCTGTAAAATGTCGTTCTGATGAATGTTCCTCTCCCCATTTCAGGACAGGTAATACAGACTGCCGCCTCCTGGGATACTCCCCAGATCATATCGTGCGAAGACTGATATATTTCCTTTTTTTCTCTCGCTCCTGATCTTCTGTATATAAGAACCCCTCGCTATAGCAATACCTTAGGAAAAAAGAGGTCTTCTCGATAATCTTCTTTTTTCTCCATTTCAAGATAACTCAGAACATTTGCCCGCTCAGTGGAAGGATTCGCATAATAAAAATAATCAAATGTACCGATTTCTTCTACTTCTCGCATCAGCTTTTCTGCGATTTTCAAAAATGTAATCTCATTGGGATTCTGATCAGAAAAAATCTTCTCTCTTCCGACCTTTTTCAGATAATACTCTGCCGAAGCAATATAGTTGGGATCATTTTTCTCAAACTGTACCTGAAATACCATAATACATACAGAAGTACTGAAACAATAGAGCTGGATTCCGATTAATTGAAACCTGAAGCTGATCTCTGTCCCCTGAAACGGGTGCTTTTTGGTCGAAAACCAGTCTTTCAATCCTGAAAAATCTTCTCTTTTTCTGCCATTCCATTCATAATGAAAGCACAGACACTGCTCCGGTTTGCGGCTGTCCAGCTTATCTGCAACATACTTCATCATATAAATGATCTCATCATGCACCAGATCCCATGAATCACTTTCATCCAGCATCCGGGTCAAATCTTTAAACCGTTCGTATTTTTCATACTTAAACGGAACAAAAAAATAACTGGTATTTTTCATATATTCCATAATTTTTTCCATTCCTCTGCTTTTCACTTTTGTCTACTCTTTTTTTACTTTACCTGCACTTTAGAAAAATTTTCGATCCATGCCCGGTTCGATGGATAATATAAATGAGGATATCCCGCAAAAAGACCCGGTTCTGCATGAATACAGCTCCAGCTTCTTTTTCCATCCGGTTTCACAGCCATACAGTCTTCTCCATTTTCTGTGCTGTCCCAGTAATGAAATTCATGTCCACGCAGGCTTGTTCCCTCCGGCAGCCACTCCTTTTTACAGGTTTCACTCATCGGAATCACATTAACATAACCGAATCTGACAAGCTTTCCTGTAGGATATGAAATTCCCCTGATCCGACCAACCATTGACCATTCTTTGCCTTCCCGATCTCTTATTTTTTCGTGAAGATACATAAATCCTCCACATTCTGCCAGGCAGGGAATCTGTTTCTCCAATGCCGCTCTTACTGACATCAACATACTTCTATTTTCCGATAACTGCTGTGCATACAACTCGGGATACCCACCTCCAAAGATCATTCCCTCTATTCCATCTGGAAGCTGCTTATCCCGCAACGGACTAAAACAGATCAGCTCACACCCCATCGACTCCAGGATTTCCAGATTTTCTTTATAATAAAAGCAGAACGCTTCATCTCTTGCAACTGCAATCCGCTTTTTTCTCTTCTCTCCACTTTCAGCCTTATCAGCAGAAAAGGATGATTTTAGAAAACAGGCATCCCTCTGCTGCCACTTCAGATCTTCCTGCTGCCATTTCAGTTCTTCTGCTCTTTCTGCAATCTCTCTGATTCCTTCCAGATCCAACGTCTCGTTTGCAATCTCTCCTGCCTGTTGCATCTGTAATTTCAATCCCTGTAATTCCTGCGGTGTCACCAGCCCCAAATGCCTGCTCTCAAGCACGAATGGATCTGCCTTCGGCAAATACCCCACAATTTTGATCTCACTGTGGTTCATCCTCTGTAAAGTCTGTTCCAGCATCTGCTTCAGTCTTGGATAGAGCATACCGGATATCTGATTTAAAATGACTCCGCAAATCCTGCTTTCCGGTACATATTCCGTCATTCCTTTCAGTACTGCCGCCAGCGTCATTGCCGCTCCACGTGCATTCACAACTAAAATAACCGGAAACTTCAGCACAGAAGCAATCTCATAAGAACTTCCCCTGACTGTATCCAGACCCATTCCATCATAATATCCCATAACGCCTTCCGCTATCACAAGGTCTGCTCCCTCCGTATGCCGGATAAAATTCTTTGTCAGTTCTTCTGCATCTGAAAAGAACAGATCCAGATTTTCAGAATCGACTCCCAGCACCTCCCTGTGGAACATTGGATCAATATAATCCGGTCCGCATTTACAGCTCCTTATATTCAGTCCCTGCTGCACATAAGCAGACATCATACCGCAGGCCGCTGCCGTCTTTCCACTGTTACTTGACACTGCTGCCAGTAAGATCCTCGGTATTTTTTTCATGTTTCTGTCGCTCTCCTTTCAGACCGGATAATATAAACCGGATTCTGACCTGTCATCATATGATAATCTCCGAGGATTCTGGAACGTGCTGCAGACAACTGAGTCACCTGAATTTCTTTTAAAAGACCATCTTTTGAAAGTTCCATCACCTCTCCAAGTGTTTCCAGTGAAATTGCATTCAATACAATCTTCACTTCCGGATTTGCATCCGTCACCTTCTCTATGATCTGACGCAGATTTCCTGAACTTCCTCCTATAAATACATGCGTTGGCATTTCCAGGCCTTCCAGTACCTCAGGTGCATTTCCCTCAATAATCCTGATTCCATCCACACGGAATTTTTTTCTGTTCTGCCGGATCAGTTCCACTCCTTCCGGATTCTTTTCAATCGCATAGACTTTTATTTTTCTCCTGACAATGCTATTTCCACTGAAACTGATCCGGTTCCCGCCCCTATATCATAGACAACAGCATCTTCTGTCAGTTCCATTTGTGCAACACTCACTGCCCGGATTTCTGCTTTCGTCATCGGTACTTTTCCACGTAGAAACTCTTCGTCCTTTCTATGCGGTCCTGTCGCCTTAGATGGAACTGGATTTTCAACCATCACTGCTGTTAATCCCTCAAAATCCTCCTCCTGAAAATCAGAAAGTACACCAGATCTTACGCATTCATCTGCATAAGAAAGATTTGTTCCGATATGGATCTTTACTTCATTCATCTCATACTCAAGCATTCTTTTATAAAACACTTTTCCGGCATCCGTTCCTCCAAGCAGAAGAAAGGTTTTTTCTCTTTTATCAATCGTCTGTATAAAATTTTCATTTTTTCCGTGAAGACTGATGATTGCTGCATCCTCCCATGCAATCCCGATTTTTGCACTCAGATATACAATCGAAGAAATTCCCGGGACCAGTATTACCTCATCTGCAAAACCTTCCAGTACCTTTTCCAGCTTTTTTGCTCCACTGAAAAAATCCAATATCCCCTGAAAGAAGAATCCCGATTTTCCAATCTTCCTTTTCCGCTTTTATAATCTCTGCAATCTGCTCTGGACGGTATTCCACCATCATCTTTTTCTTCTCCTGCATCTCACCAGGAAGAATCCGCTTTGCACATTCCAGCATCCGCTTTGCACCGATCAGGCAGTCTGCCTGATCAATCACTTCTTTTGCCCGGGCAGTCAACATTTCCGGCATTCCCATTCCAATTCCTGTCAAAAATATCTTTCTTCTTTTTTCTCCGCTGTTCTCTCTGTTCTTATCTACTCTCATGCCTCGCTCTTCCCTGTGCTTTTTTCATTCCTTTTTGCTCATGATCTTTTTCTCATGCCTTTTCTTTTTTCATCTCTCTATATCCACGGGGAGTTACCATTTTTCCATTTAACTCCATCGTCTTTTCAGTTCCGATATAAACTGTAGTAAACATATCAACTGCCGTTTCCCTTAATATTTCCAACGGCAATATCTGATAAGTCTCCCCTTCTCTTCCGATATTTTTCACAAACCCACAAATTGTATCAGGGCGACGGTATTTCAGAAAAATATCACATGCTTTTTGCAGATAGTCTGCTCTTTTTTTACTGGATGGATTATAAAGACAGATCACAAATCCTGCTTTTGCCGCAGCCTCCAGACGTTCTTCAATCTGTTCCCACGGTGTCAGCAGATCGCTCAGACTGATCACCGCAAAATCATGCATCAGCGGTGCTCCCAATACTGCTGCTCCTCCGGTAGCCGCTGTAATTCCCGGAATAATCTCAATTTTTATCTCAGGATACTCTCTTCCCACTTCATAAATCAGCCCTGCCATTCCATACACTCCGGCATCTCCACTGCACACCATTGCAACATCCTGCCCTTTCACAGCTTCTTCAAATGCCATCTGACAGCGTTTCACTTCCTGCTTCATAGGTGTACTCAGGAACTTCTTTTCCGGGTACTGCTCTCTGACCAGATCAATATATACCGTATATCCAAGGATCACAGGACACGCCTCCAGTATCTTCTCCGCTCTGACCGTCATCTGTTCTCCTGCTCCCGGTCCAAGACCAACCACATAAACTGTACTCATACTTCTTTTCCTTTCCTGAATTCCGTCGTAAATGCCGGATCATACAATTTTGATCTTTCATATTCTGTGTTCAGTACATTTCCAACTACGATCAGTGCAGTCTTGGTGACCTTTTCCCTCTCTGCAGTTTCTGCCAGTGTTCCAACTGTACAGTGCATTACTTTTTCTTCCGGCCAGGTCGCTTTATACACGATCGCCGCCGGAGTTTCTTCCTGATATCCGCCTGCAACCAGTTCTTCTGACAGCTTCTCTAACATACCGGTACTTAAGAATAATACCATGGTCGCCTGATGTGCCGCGAAACTTCGGATTGATTCTTTTTCCGGTACAGGTGTTCTTCCTGCCATCCTTGTAATAACCACTGACTTGGGAAATACCGGGCAGAGTGTATTCTGCTTTCAATGCTGCTGCGCCCCACAAAAAGAACTGACTCCCGGACAGTCTTCAAATGGAATCTTCCGTCTGTCCAGTTCATCCATCTGTTCTTTGATTGCACCATACAGACAGGGATTCTCCCGTATGCAGACGCACGACCTTTTTCCCCGAACTCTCTCCTTTGATCATGACCTCCATTACTTCTTCCAGTGTCATCTCTGCACTTGTTATAAATCTCACACTCTTCTCTGCACATCTTCAGCAATGCCGGATTCACAAGTGAACCTGCATAGATCACAACGTCCGCTTCTTTCAGTTTATTCTGCCCTCTTACAGTAATCAGATCTTCTGCTCCCGGTCCCGCTCCGACAAATGTAATCATTCTTTTTCCTCCTTCATAATCAGCAGTGCATAATAACCGCCTTCTTCAGGGATACACTCTGTTCCCTGATAAACCGCTTCATTCTCCATTCCACAGTTTTCTATCATAATGACCTTTTCTGACCTTCCCTGTAATCTTCTTTTTAATTCAGGCAATTTTCTTCCTGCTTTCATAAATATCTTCGTTCCTGAAAGTTCCAGAGCTTTCCCAATCCCATAAGAAGCCGGAATAATATGAAGCTGTTCTTCTTTCTCTGCCAGTGAATCATTGATTCTCGATGCAGCCGCACAAAAAGAGGGAATTCCGGGAACCATTTCCGCTTCATAACCCATTTTCAAAATCCGTTTGTGAAGATACATATAAGTTGAATAAATAGAAGGATCTCCAATCGTAAGAAAAACCAGATTCTTTCCCTCTTCCAGCAATTCACAGACCACACTTGCATCCATATCATGAATTTTTTCCAGCCGGTCTCTTACTTTTATCATTGGCACAGGCAAATACATTTTTAATTTTTCTTTTACCTGGGGAACTGCCTTTTTTACAATCTGATAAGCGACACATTTATTTCGATAATTGTTCAGTCCATCCTCTTCTCTTTCATTCTCGCCTGAAAATACCGGTACTTCCAGACCTCTGTCTGACACCGGAAGAACAACTACATCACTTTCCCTGATCTTCCGGACCGCTTTCAATGTCAGAAGTTCCGGGTCTCCCGGACCGACTCCTACACCTGTCAGTTTTCCTTTCGTCATTTCTGCTTCCTTTCATTTTGAATCTGCTCCAGTAATTGTTCTGCATTCGGAGTTTTTCCCAGAATTCCATCCTCATTCGAGAACATAATTGCACCAATCTCAAATTCTCCCCCGGCTCTTCCCGATAAATAGAAATCAATCCGCTCCATCACGCTTGCCATAACCTGTTCTAATATTCCAAGCTGCCGGATGGTTTTCAGGGCTTCTGTCGTATTCAGGCATTGCATGATCCTGCATACACTTTCCCTGTCTGCTCCCTGCATGGCTGCATGAACTGCCAGCACTTCCATCCGGCAGTCTGCCTGCCGTGAATGTGTATTCATTACACCTGCCGCCAGCTTGACCCATTTTCCCACATGACCAATAAGCAGGATTCCCTTCATACCAAGCAGTCTTGCATCTTCAATAGCCTCTCCCACATAATTACTGCACTTTACGGTAAGCTCTGCATCCAGTTCTAACTGCTCTGTCAGAAAATCCATTCCATAATTTCCCGGGACAATATAACACCTCTCATACCCACTGCTCCGAAGCATTTTCATTTCCAGATAAATTGTATCCGTCAGTGCCTTTTCACTCATAGGCTCTACGATCCCACTTGTTCCAAGAACTGAAATCCCGCCTCTGATACCAAGTCTCGGATTGAACGTCTTTTTCGCTACATCTTCTCCTTCCGGAATAGAAATTTCAACAGAAAGTTCTCCCTGATATCCCTTTTGCAGACAAATTTCCCGAACTGCATCAAAAATCATTTTTCTCGGGATCTGATTAATTGCTGCCTGCCCTACTTTCTGCTCCAGTCCGGGATGCGTGATCCTGCCAACACCAACGCCTCCATCCAGACTCAGATTACCTTCATAAAATGCAGTATCTGCTGTCCCCTTTTCCTTTTTTACCCTTGCAAAAACCAGTAAGCCATTGGTCACATCCGGGTCATCTCCGCTATATTTCCTTATGGCACACTCCGCAAATTTTTCTGTCCGCCGAATTTTTTCCATCATCCAGAAAAGCTCTATTCCCTTTGGGTCATCCAGCTTACCTGCTGGATTGTCTTCTCCTGAAAGTCAGCATATAAAGTTGCCGCTTTTGCTTGCTGCTGCCGCACAGCTTCCTGTTGTAAATCCCATTCTCAGTCCGGATTTTGTCTTCCGATCTCATACACCACTTTCCCACCCACCTTTTTTCAAATCTTTTCAGTACCTCTCAGTATTTTACAATGCCTTTTCAGTATCGATCCCTTTCCTTGCATAGATTCCCCGGTCAAACGGATGCTTTCTTTTTTTTTATCTCCGACACATAACTGCCAG
>ENA-OQDL01001255-OQDL01001255.1-human-gut-metagenome-genome-assembly--contig:-NODE-1255-length-13022-cov-4.006282_pt1 | contig 13022 bp, 6 predicted proteins | sample MGYA00242782_ERZ504609 | MGnify/ENA primary metagenome ERZ504609 (study PRJEB26092, sample SAMD00036320) | human gut metagenome | host: Homo sapiens | study: EMG produced TPA metagenomics assembly of... | reverse complement strand
TGGAGTAGACGGTACTCACTGGTTCTGGCAGAAAGGTTCTTCTAACTGGGGAGATCTTAATTCCACAAAGACGACGTTTGATGCATCAGATATAAACCAGAAGCATCATATCAAACTGGAGTATCGTGGAAAGCAGATCAAGGTTTATCAGGATGGTGAGGTGATTATTGATCAGACAGTAGATGCATTTAGTGATACGATGTCCGGACAGATTGGAATGAGAGTCTGGGGAGAACCAACAGAAACCCATGGATGTGCTTTGAAGTTTGACAATATAAAAAACTTCCGATATTTTTTCAGCAGTTTCGATTGATCCGAAAAGTGTGAAACTTGAACAGGATACAGCGGCAGCACAGGATATTGAAGTGGCAATAACAGGCGAGAATACATTAAGTGCGATTAAAAATGGATCAGAGGTATTGGAAAGGGGAACGGATTATACTGTAAATGGTCAGAATGTCACAATTAAGACAACTTATCTTGAAAAGATCAAAAGTCAATCCAGTACAAAGCTGGTTTTTGAATTCGAAGATGGGCAGACACAGACATTCACGATTAATATTAACATTCCGGAACCGACGGTATCCTATACAAGAAATTTTGCGGCAGACGGAGCAGACGGCTTTACGAAAAAGAGTGGAAGCGGTTCTATGAGTCTGGAAAATGGTGCCATGAAGTTTCAGGGAGATGGCGTATTTATTGATGATAATTCGGCAAGCCTGAAAGACCAGGAAATTGAATTTACATACGATCCGATGAATGATAATTGTGGATATGGGGCAGTTCTCCGGTATGTAAGTGATAATGAGTATTTCTATGTTGGACCGTCTTCACAGAATAATCAGCATTATACCAGATGGAATATCTGGAATGCACAGGGACAGTCACTTCTTGGAAGTGAATATAATGACAGTGGTTTTATTCTTGCAAATAGAGTGGTTCCATATAAGATAAAAGTAAGGATTGTGGACAAGTATGTGACAGTATTTGTTGATAATGAGGAAATTCTTAATAGAGAACTTAGTAATGTTACGACAAATCCGGGAAAAGTGGGATTCAGAACCGGAAGTAATAATGGAATGCTCATCCAGAAGTTTACGCAGGAGAATGCAGCTGTACCGACAGTTGTGGAAAATACAGAGCCTGTAACAATTCAGTCAGATGCCATGACAGTCCGTCTGGACCGTGCATTCCCACGGGTAATCGATTATACATTAAAGAACGGTGGGGAGACTGTAAAAGGACAGGAACTTGCATTACATCAGATTGAGTTAAATAATAAACTTTATACACCGGATGTTACAGCAGATATCAGTGAGAATAAAGCGGTTTATCATGTGTCAGAGGCGACGACAGGAATTTCATTTGATGTTATATTTACTGTAGAAGGAAATGTCCTTTCTATGAATGTAAAAAATATAGTTGATGATCAGACGAAGCTGTACACTTTGAATTTCCCGCGTCACAGTTTGATTTCTATGTCAAGTAAAGATGCGGACGGAAAGCTGACTGTAAATAATTATCAGGGACAGAATGCGATTTCGCTTTCTTCAGCCAATGCATCAGAAGCATATAATGAGACGACGCTTGCAGTGTTAAGTAATCGGAATGTTGCTGCTGCATTAAGTGGAGAATCGTATAAAAACCGTCATGAAGTAGCATACCAGACGTTTGCGGCAGGAGACCATAATTCTACAGGTTTATGGATGAATGAGTATACTTACCGTGGACTGGATGGAGAGATAATGTATCTGCCTGCAGTCAAGGTAGCGGTCACAGCAGATTGCAATGGAGATGGAAAAGTAGACGCTCAGGATGGTGCAATTGTACTTCGGGATAAGTGTATGACCAGAAAAAGTGGAGCGGACGAAGTGACAGACTCCTGGACAATGATCGCAATGAATGTAGGATCAGAAGCTCAGTATCCATTTCTCCGTATTTTGGATAATGTGAAGAAGATGTATCTGGCTACAGATGGATTTGGGCAGAATATTATTATCAAGGGATATCAAGGTGAAGGACATGACTCCTCTCATCCGGATTATGCAAATTATAATAAGCATGCCGGTGGTCTGGAAGATTTCAATACTTTGCTGAGTGAGGCAGAAAAGTATAATGCACAAATAGGTATTCATGTAAACCAGACAGATACTTACCCGGAAGCTCCGCAGTATGGAAAACTTGCAGCAAGCCTTCCGGCCTGGGATTGGTATGATAGTTCAAAAGGCATTATTCGTGAGAACGACGATCTTGATACATCAGAAAATGGATTGGATGGACGTTTTTCGCAATTATACGATAAAGATACGCAGGGAAAGATTGATACGACATATGTAGATGTATTCTTTGGAACAAGATGGCCGATGTATAAATTAATACAGAATATAAAAGGCCGCAACATTATTCTTGGAACAGAGAATCCTGATGAAATGGTTTCCCACAGTGTATTTGTCCATGGTATTCAGACCGGGGCAGGCAACTTTAAAGGAGCAGGAAATCTGGTTCGTTTTGTAGAGAACAACCAGTCTGATATTTTCCAGGGAACAACTTTGTTCAGAGGAATACAATCGAGAAACAACGGCGGCGATACAGGCGGAGCAAGCAAAGGTGGTGCTGGTATTGACGGTTGGCAGCAGTCTTCACAGGGAAATAATGCAGCAAGTATGAATGATTCGCTGGATACATTTTATTGCGAAGTACTTCCGGCTAAGTTCCTTGCACAGTATCCGCTGATGCAGTATGAAAGCGAATCGCGGGCAGTTCTGGGAAATAGTAACGAAGTAGTAACTGAGATCGTGAATAACGTTAATGTTATTACGCTGGACGGTGAAAAAGTTGCCGAAGGAAATAAGATTTTCATTCCATGGGAAAAGGATGATGATGAGCAGGGTAAGATTTATCATTATAATAAAGATGGAGGTTCAAGTACCTGGACACTTCCGGAATCCTGGGGAAATGTAACTGAGGTAACGATTTATAAACTGTCTGCAGAAGGAAAATCTGATAAGAAAACGCTTCCTGTGACAGGACGTAAAGTAACAATTGATGCGACAGCAAAAACAGGATATGTACTTTACAAAGAGGATGCTGTAAAAGTTGATACGGCTGATACGATGGAGTGGTCTACAGGATCTCCTGTGAAAGATATGGGATTCGATTCCTATAATTTTGATGAGTGGAAACCATCATCTACATCTGATAGTGTAGATCATATAAAGATTAAGGATAATAGTCTTGGAAATGCACACCTTTATATAGAGGGAACAAAAGATGGACAGGTAAGTCAGACTTTAACAGGTCTGGTTCCGGGGCAGGCTTATTCGGCATCTGTATGGTGCATTACTGATGATGGACGAAAGGCATCAATTGAGGTAAAGAACGGGGACGAAGTAGTTTCAAATTATATGGAACAGAGTAATGTCACGTATGGAGTTCATCATAATGATAAATATTTGACTAAGGCTCAGCGTATGCAGGTACGTTTTACTGCGGCATCTGACACAGTCAAATTAACGCTTTCTGCAGCAGCAGGAAAAAGCGATACATCGGTTGTTGACTTTGATGATGTGCGGGTGGCAAAAGTTGATGCTTCTACTAACCCGGATCCGAATAAGTATACTTATTGGGAGGATTTTGAAAATGTAGATCAGGGCTTTGGAGTATTTGTGTCTACGGAGTCTGATCAGTCGCATTTATCTCAGAAAAATCCAGTGAATCCAGAGTATACGACGGATGTGATTGATGGAAACTATTCTTTGAAGATTCGTGCAAAAGATTATATGAGAACCATTCCATCAACGGTTAGATTTAAACCGAATACAGAGTATAAAGTAGGCATTGAATATAAAGCACCAAGTGCAAATGCGTTTACTTTTGCAGTAAAATCTGATAAGGCTTCAAAGACGCTTGCAAGTGCGGTGGCAAATGCCCAGAGTGGAAAGCTTGTTCTCGAGTTTACAACAGGTGATGAAGAAGACTGCTATGTAGATATTACAGGACAGAGCAGTGAATATTATGTTGATAATTTCTATGTAGAAGAGGCATACATCCCGGCAGACTTTTCAAAGTTACAGAAGGCAGTAGATGAGGCAGAAAAATTAGACAGAACGGTATATATGACAGAGTATTATGCCGGTCTGGACAGGATTCTTGCGGAGGCTGAGAAAGTACTTGACAATCCACGGACAGAGCAGAGTGAGGTTGATGAGATGACCCAAAAAGTGAGGGATGCAATAAATGCATTACAGCCACTTGCGACAAATGCTGACTTTGCAGCACTGGAAAAAGCAGTAGAGGAAGCTGAGAAAATTATAGTAAAAGATTATAAAGACACATCGGATTTTGAAAGTGCATTAGCTGCTGCAAAACTTCTTTTGGAAGGCAAGGAAGCGAAAAAGGAACTTAAGCATACAGAGGTAGCAACAGCAACTGATACGCTCGTTGAGAAGCAGAAAGCACTAAAACCGGTAGATCCGAATCCGGTTGACCCAGATCCGGTAGATCCAAATCCGGTAGATCCAGATCCGGTTGACCCAGGCAAGCCATCTACTCCGGATAATTCGAATGGTGCAGGACAGACGACAGGAAGTGGCAAGCCATCTGCTGACCAGAAAAATCCGGCGATGGGTACAAAAAAATCTGGAAAAGCAACAAAAACCGGCGATACAACTCCGGTTGTACCGATGGACAGGAGGGGTACTGGTCTCTGCAATGATGCTTCTGCAATTTCTCAAAAAGAAAAAGACAATGGATGAAAGAATGATGTTGAATAAAAAATATGCTCCGTTCAGGCAGACAGGAACAAGAAAACCTGTTGCCTTGAAGGAGCATATTTTATCTTAAGCACTCTTTGCATTTCCGCTGACCAAGACCTCATATTCACGCAGCTTCTCTTTCGCCTGTGGAGTTAAGGTCTTGGAACTTCAATCTGAACCGTTACATACTGGTCACCGTGAACTGAAGGATTCTTCATGGAAACAATTCCTTTTCCCTTCAAACGGACTTAGAACCGGACTGTGTACCCTCACGGATCTTACAAAGCACATTGCCATATAAAGTCTGAACCAGTGCTTCACCACCAAAGACAGCCGTCGTGAAAGGTACAGTAATTGTCGTATAGACATCCGTTCCCTTTCGCTCGTATCCCGGTTTGTCAGCGACCTTGACCTTCAACATCAGATCCCCGGCATCTCCGCCATTTGTACCGGGCATTCCCTTGCCACGGAGACGGATCGTCTTACCGGTGTCGATTCCTGCAGGAATATGAACCTTCAGTGACTGGGAAGGATTTCCCGGAGCATTTGGATCCTGTAATGTAATGACCTTGTCACAGCCAAAAGCAGCTTCATCAAAACCAACGGTTACTTCTGCATTCAGATCGGATCCCTTTGACTGAAAACCACCGGACTGGAACCCACCATGGAAGCCGTTCCCAAAACCGGAAGAAGTCTTGCGGGAGGTTCCTCCGTGGAACATATTTCCGAAAATATCTCCGAACATATCATCCATATTACCACCCTCAAAGTGGTATTCCTGATACCCACCGTTTCCGGTAAAACCGCCACCACTGAAACCACCACTGCCAAAACCATTGCTGCCAAATCCGGTTCCGTCAGATCCGGCTCCACCAAAGCCACTTCCATAGAATCCACCATGGAAACCACCGGTGCCGTAACCGCCGGCTCCATCGGCAGCACCGCTCTGGTCAAATGCAGCGTGACCAAACTGGTCATAAAGTTTCTTTTTCTCAGGATCACTCAGGATATTGTAAGCTTCTGTGATCTCTTTAAATTTCTTTTCGGCCTCTTTATCACCGGGATTCGTATCCGGGTGATACTTTTTAGCAAGCTTTCTGTAGGCTTTTTTTATTGCTGACGGATCGGCACCTTTCGCCAGTCCGAGCAGTTCATAGTAATCTCTTTTCATAGACTCACCCTCATATCTTTCCGTTACATTTGTATCATCTGGTCTGCATTACTTTTTACACTATTGTATGCAAAGAAACAGTACACTCCATACTGTTCTATATGTAATATAGCAGAGAGAATAAAAGCCGTCAAGGGAGAATCAAAAAGAATGTTCCGAATTAGACAAAATAAGCGTGGGAATCAACCGAAAAGAACGAGCCGAAAAATTCTGCTGTTGTTATAATAGTATTAAGTCAGAGTGGGTAAGCTCGTGCGTAGACAGAACAAGATTTCAGAACAGGAGGGGATGCGGAGTATGAAGAATCGAAAAAAGCAGTTCCTGAAGATCGGAATTGCAGTATTGGTGATCGCGGTCGCGGGAACTGTTGCCGGGGTTGTCCGATACAGAATTGATAATCGATTCGATTTAACTGTTGGGGGGCCATACAATCAGCAAAGATGAATATGTGAACTGCATGAAATCAGTAGAATATGATACAAAAATGCAGATTCAACAGGACTATGATGCCGTTTATGAAGATGGCTTTTGGGAGAAAAAGTATGATGGAAAATACGGCTACGAAATTCTGACGGAAAATACAGTAGAACAGTTGAAATACGTTCATGCGGTCTATGACCTCGCAAAAGAATGCGGTGATGTATCAGACAGCAGCTATAAGGCTTTGGAAAAACGTTGGAAAGACGAGAATGCAAAGCGGAGTGAGAAAGTTGAAAAAGGTGAGGTAGTCTACGGACTGAAAGAATATACCTTTCAGCTTTATCTTCAATATGAAATGAGTACGCTCAAAGAAAAATACTGCAATGATGATACCCGTGAGGGAATGGAACTGACAGAGGACGAAGTACTGGAATACTACAACAGCCGCGAATGGATCTTTGGGGACAGCGAAGAGAATGCTGATCTGGAGACAGCAAGAATTGCGGTGGAACGTGAGCTGCGTGAAAAGAAATATGATATTATCATCACACAGCGTGAAACTGATTCTCAGGTGGACGGGAACATGGCGGATGTAAACCGGTTTACCTTGAAGAATATAGAATGATGGAAGGAGCAATGTTATGAAGAAGAAATGGATGAGCGGTGCTCTGGCTCTTCTGCTTGCAGGAACAACGGTTGCATCAATGGTGCCGGCATTTACTGTTAATGCTGAAGGACAGGATACTGCGACAGGAACAACATATTATGTTGATTCCAAAAGTGGAAGTGACAGCAATGACGGAACTTCCGAAAGCAAGGCATTCAAGACACTTGATAAAGTGAATGCCCTTAATCTTGAGCCTGGAGATACAGTTCTCCTGAAAAAGGGATCTGTGTTTGAAGATCAGGCTCTGCAGTTTACAAAAGAAGACAGCGGTACTGCTGAAGCACCGGTTAAGATCTCTACTTATGGAGAGGGAGACAGACCACAGATCAATACAAATGGTCATGGCCAGTGGGATCTGAATTACGGAACACCTCTTGATAACCGGAATCATAAATGGAAAGGTAAGGTATCTTCCAGTATTCTGATCAAAGATACAGAGTACATCGAGATCGAAGGCCTGGAACTGACAAATGACAGAAAAAGTGCAACCGATACCGAAAAAAATAAAGCGTATAATGACGCATACGCAATGGATCGAACCGGTGTTGCCGGAGTTGCAAAGGATAATGGAACAGTAGATCATATCGTATTGAATGATCTTTATATCCATGATGTAACAGGTAACGTTTATAACAAGCATATGACAAATGGAGGTATCTACTTTATCGTAGAAACGCCGACAAATGAAGCAACAACAGGAATTGCAAGATACAACGATGTTCAGATCAAGAACTGCTCTCTTGATAAAGTAAACCGTTGGGGAATTGCAGTTGGATATACCTATCAGTGGAGTCAGTTCACAACAGGTGCATTGTCAGATGCAACAATGGCAAAATATGGTTCCTCCAATGTAGTCATCGAGAACAACTACCTGAACCATGTGGGTGGAGATGCCATCACAACCATGTATCTGGACAGACCGATGGTTCAATACAATGTGTCAGAGAACGCAGCTGAACAGATTAATACAACAGACTACTCACAGCAACAGCCAAGTCTTAACGCAAATGGTGAGGAAAACGGCAAGCAGGATGTCGGAGCAGGACGAGTTGCAGCTGGTATCTGGCCATGGAAGTGTAAAAATGCGATTTTCCAGTACAATGAATGTTTTAAAACATTGAATGCGTCAAGGGGTAACGGCGACGGACAGCCTTGGGATGCTGACTACGGTGATGGAACCAACTATCAGTACAACTACAGCCATGGTAATACAGCAAGTACGATCATGTTCTGTGGACCGGAGTCCATCAACAATACATTCCGTTACAACATCAGCCAGAATGAAGATATGGGACCGCTGGATCCTGCTGGAAATACAGGAAATTGTCAGGTTTACAATAATACCTTCTATATTAAAGCGGGACTGAATACAATCTGGCATAGCCGTCATGGAAATGGTGGACCGGTTACAGCAGAAAATAATATTTTCTATTTTGCAGGAAGTACACCGGCAACAGTTTCAAACTGGAATCCGAGCAACAATAAAGTATTCGACAACAACCTGTACTACAATGTATCCAATTACCCAACTGATGCAAATGCAGTAAAGGTATCCGCAGGAACAGCAGTACTTGTTGATGCAGGTTCAGGTCCGGTTGCAGCAGCAGAGGACAAGCAGGCAAGACTGCATGAAGATCCGACAGCTACTACAGTATTTGATGGATACAAACTGGCAGCAAACTCACCGGCTATCAATGCTGGTAAAGTAATTGTTGACAGAAATGGTTATTCTATCGATCATGACTTCTTCGGACATGCAATCACAGCAGTACCGGAAATCGGAGCAGCAGAAAGTGATGCAGTTACAGCACTTGTACTTCGTTCCAATACATACACAATTTCAGGAACAAATGTAAGTGATCTTCCGAAGAATACAACAGTAGAGCAGTTCCGCAACAACATCATCGTTGATACAGGCGTTACAGTTACTGTAAAAAATGGTGATAAAGTTCTTGGTGATGCAGATATCGTGAAAGGTGGAGCAACCGTCGTTCTTTCTTATGAAGGAATGGAGGATGTAACTTATACAGTCGTTGCAAGTTCTGATAAAGAACTGAAAGATGCTTATTATGAAGTAAAAGGAACAACCATGAGCGTTCCTTATACAGCTAAAAATCCGACAACAGTGAGCGAGATGAGAAAGAATATCACTGTAGCTGATACAGCAACCGTTTCTGTATTAAATGGCGGAACTGAGCTGGCAAATACGGATGCAGTAGCAGAAGGTATGACACTTCGTATCACAGCTGAAGACGGAACAACAAATGATTATACAATCGCTCAGAAGAACACATACAACTGGACTCTTGACTTTGTTAAAGGACAGCAGGGAAATGTATGGTTTGGACAGCAGAAGAACGGAACCGGTGACTGGACAAATATGACAGAGTCTGACAGAGACGGATGGCCGAACTGGTGTGTGAATACATATTATGGTCCTGGTATTGATGCTTCACAGGGTACAACTTCAACAACAGATACAAGCGTTCACGGACTGCTTTCCGCACCGCCGAACAGTGATATCTCAACAGCAATGGCATTCAGAGCACCAAAGAGCGGTACAGTATCTTTCAATGTAAAAGATGATGAGCCATACCTTCGTCAGAATGGAAATTCAGGCGGAACAGTTACATTAAGCCTTCTTGTTAATGATACAGTAAAGCAGAGTGTAACACTTCAGACCAGCCGTGAGAAAGCAACAGACTGGGCAAACTTTGATGCAATCGAAGTAAATGCGGGAGATGTGATCCGTGTAGTAACAAAGAGCAACAGCAATCCAAGCAAGCCGTCTGTTCATGTTACTCCGATTATCACCTACCTCGATACAGCGGTAGCTGATACAGAAGCACCGGATGCTCCGACAGCAGTAAGAACAGCAGATGTTACAGAGACAACAGCAAAAGTTGCATGGGCAGAAGCAAGCGATAATGTCGGTGTAGTGGGATACAATGTATATGTAAATGATACAAAAGTAAATGCAGAACTTGTAACAGCCACAGAGTATGATCTGACAGGTCTTACACCAGCTACAGATTACAGCGTAGAGATTGAAGCAGTAGATGCAGCAGGAAATGTATCTGAGAAATCAGAGGCAGCTACATTTACAACCGCGAAAACACCTGTAACTCCTGAGCCGACAGTAGTTGACAAGACAGAACTCAAGGCAACTACAGCAAAGGCCGATACAGCACTTGCAGCAACAGACAAGTACACAGCAGAATCACTGAAAGCCCTGCAGGCAGTTTACGATCAGTACGCATCCGTTCTGAATGACGAAAATGCAACTCAGGTTCAGGTTGACGAAGCAAATAAAGCCATCGCAAAAGCCCTCAATGCTCTTGTAGAAAAGAAGACAGATGACGGCAAGAAAGACGACAGCAATAAGGGTGACAATAAGAAGGATGATACAAAGGTTGATAACAACAAGAACAATCCTTCTAACACATCCAAGTCTGACAATAAGACTACAACAAAGGTAGACAATACTAAGAAAGCAGCTAAGACAGGCGATACGACAAACGTAGCAGTTTGGGCATTTGCACTGGCAGCATCCGCAGCGGCAGCAGGCGTTGTAGTAAAGCGTAAAAAAGAGAACTAAAAAAAGCTTACTTTTACGGATTTAAAATTCAGAAAAAGCGGAGAGGTCATGAAAATGCTGACCTCCTCTGCTTTAATAATAAAGGGAGGAACGAAATGAAGAAAAAGACCCTTTCAATGATTATGGGACTTATTCTCGGAGTGACAACTGTATTTGGTTCTATCGGAACTACAGCAGTAACAGTATCCGCAGCTTCAGGTGAAGTGACAGATGCTGACTGTGCTGACAATAATACAGACGCCCCGGCTGCTGATGAAGTTGTACCGGATGCCAACCAGTACAAATATCAGAAAGATGAACTGGCAGCATTCTGCCACTTCGGACCAAATACCTTCAATGAGGTAGAGTGGGGCGAGCATTACGGAAACAGATCACCGGCAGATATCTTTACACTGTCAAATAATTTTGATGCAGATACACTGGTAAGTACTCTGAAAAATGCAGGGTTCAAGAAAGTTATTGTAACTGCAAAGCATCATGATGGTTTCTGTATCTGGAACAGTGCCTATACAGATTACTGTGTAAAGAATACACATTATAAGAATGGTAAAGGAGATGTCCTTGCTGAAATCTCCGAAGCCTGCACAAAGTATGGTCTGGACATGGGACTCTATCTGTCACCATGGGATATCCATGAACCATCTTACGGATATTATGATGCAAATGGAAATGCAACAATAAAAGAGAATGATGTACTTGACTACAATGATTACTACAATAATCAGTTAACAGAAATTCTCAGCAGTGACAAGTACGGTAACAACGGACATTTCGTAGAAGTATGGATGGACGGAGCAAAGGGAAGCGGTGCGAATGCACAGGAATACGACTTCACAAGATGGTTCAATACCATTCAGAAATACGAAGGAATACAAGCTAACTATGATGCAGACTGTATGCTGTTTGGAGCTGGTGCCTATACAACAGTTCGCTGGATCGGAAATGAAGACGGTGTAGCTTATGAAGATACCTGGTCAAAATCAAATGTAAATGTTAATGCAAATACGATTGACAGCAACGGAAACACACCGTATACAAAGGGATACGAGAATGGTAACAAATGGACTGTACCGGAGTGTGACGGACGTACACATCCGGATGGTTCTGGGGAACAAATAAGTGTACTCCGAAGACAATTACACAGCTTGCTAACATGTACTTTGATTCTGTAGGACATAATGCAACCATGCTTCTGAATGTACCGCCGAATAATCAGGGTACAGTGGATAAGCCAAATTCTCGACAGAGTGACAGAATTTGGACAGAATGTGGAAGAAACTTTCCGCACAAACCTTGCGAAAGCAACAGGAACAACAATCACAGCATCCAATGTCCGTGGAAATGATGTTGATTTCAAACCGGGCAATGTAGTAGATGGTGATGATGCAACATACTGGACAACAGATGACGGCACAAAGAGCGGAAGTCTGACGATCAAATGGAATACTGCAAAGAAATTTGATGTGGTTTCTATTGAAGAGGCAATCCAGAAAGGACAGCACATTAACAGCTATACAGTTGAGTATAAGACATCCGACAGTGCAAACTGGCAGACACTCAAGACCGGTGTTACGATCGGAGCAAAGAGACTGATCAGAACCTCTCCTGTATCAGCAACCCAGGTAAGAATCACTGTAGGAACATCTGATGGAAAAGTTCCGATGTTAAGTGAAGTGGGTGTATACAAGGCAAGTGAAGGATTCCAGTTGGCAGGTTCTGCACCGGAGGGAATGGAGACAACAAGTGTCAATGATACAACAAAGTTTACATTCAGTTCTACAGGATGGAATCCGCAGACAGGAAGCGGATATATCAACGGTCAGAATACATGGTCAAATAAAGCAAATGCAGAATTTACTTATACATTTGACGGAACAAAAGTCTATCTGATGGGAACAAAAGACCCGGGACATGGTTCTGCGGATGTCTATATTGACGGAGAACTGGTAGAGACGATCAATACAAATGCAACAAGCAGGTCCACAGGAACAAAGATTTTTGAATCTGCAGATCTGACAGACGATCATCATACACTGAAAGTTGTTGCCAAGACAAATGCAGCAATCGGTGTAGAGGCAGCTTACGTGATCAATAACGGTGGCGTAGGAATGATCGAACTTGAAAATTCCGCATATACAATGAACGAAGAATCCTCACTGGCTGTCAAAGTGAAACGTGTTGGTGGAACAAAGGGAACGATCACAGCAAAGATCCAGCCAAATCCGGGAAGTGCAATCCAGGATGACTTCGATACAGAAAATGCACCAACAGTAACGCTGAATGAGGGAGAATCAGAAGTAACTGTTCAGAATGCAGCGATTACAAGACGTAATACCAATAAGACAGGTGACCGTGTATTCTCAATCGAACTGACAGAGCAGACACCGAATAATGCAATCATCGGTTTCAACG
>ENA-OQDL01001253-OQDL01001253.1-human-gut-metagenome-genome-assembly--contig:-NODE-1253-length-13026-cov-2.942709_pt1 | contig 13026 bp, 12 predicted proteins | sample MGYA00242782_ERZ504609 | MGnify/ENA primary metagenome ERZ504609 (study PRJEB26092, sample SAMD00036320) | human gut metagenome | host: Homo sapiens | study: EMG produced TPA metagenomics assembly of... | reverse complement strand
TTCCATGCATTGTTGGCAGGGTGACGATGTCTTGGGATTTGATTCGGACGCACTGACCGGCGGCATTGCGGCGACGGGCAATTATCCGGGCCGTGCACGCAATCCGGAAGAACTCATGCAGGATATCAAAAAGGCTTATTCTCTGATTCCGGCGAAGCACAAACTGAACCTGCATGCTTCGTACCGGATCACCGATGAAAATATTGACCGTGATCAGCTCGAACCGAAACATTTCAAGGCTTGGGTTGACTTTGCAAAAGAAGAGGGGATCGGCCTTGATTTCAACCCGACCTTCTTCAGCCACCGGAATGTTAAAAACAACATGACCCTTTCCAGCCCGGATAAGGATATTCGCGATTTCTGGATTGCTCATGGCAAAGCTTGCCGGAAGATTGCCAACTACTTTGGTGAAGAACTCGGCATCACGGCTCTTGATGACATCTGGATCCCTGATGGGACAAAGGATGTACCGGCTGACCGCTTGGGACCTCGTCAGCACCTCAAAGAATCTCTTGATGAAATCCTTTCCGTCAAATATGACCGTAAGAACATCGCCGACGCGGTAGAAGGAAAAGTTTTCGGCATCGGCGTTGAGTCGTACACCGTAGGCTCTCATGAATTTTATATGAATTACGCCGCGAAGAATGGCATTATGTGTCTCTTGGATACGGGTCATTATCATCCGACAGAAGTCGTTTCCGATAAGATTTCCTCGATGCTGCTCTTTAACGACAGTTTGGCCCCTCCATGTCAGCCGTCCGGTTCGCTGGGACAGCGATCATGTTATCAGTTCGATGATGAACTCAAGGAATTGGCAACAGAGCTCGTCCGCTGTAATGCCCTCGACAAGGTATTCATCGGGCTTGACTTCTTTGACGCCAGCATCAACCGTATTGCCGCCTGGGTTATCGGCATGCGCAACATGCAGAAAGCTTTGCTCTACGGCCTCTTGACGCCGAACCAGCATCTTAAAGAAGCCCAGGATTCCGCGGACTTCACGCGTGTCTTGCAGCAGCTGGAAGAAATGAAGACCTTGCCCTTTGGCGATGTCTGGGCTGAGTTCTGCAAACGCAACGAGGTTCCTGTTGACGGCCAGTGGTACTCCGTCATTACGGATTACGAAAAGGACGTTCTGTCTAAGCGATAAGAGAAATTATACGTTGAAATAAAGAAGGAGTATATCATGGATATCAAAGATTCAAAATTTATGGAAGGCTTTAAGCGCCTGACGGCAGATGCATTTCAGAAAGGTTGGCATGAACGAAACGGCGGCAATTTGACGTATCGTGTCAAAACAGAAGAAGTCGACGCCGTCAAGGAATCGCTGCACGAAGTGAAGGAGTGGCAACCCATCGGCAATACCGTTCCGGGACTTGCCGGGGAATATTTTCTGGTTACGGGAAGCGGCAAATATATGCGCAATGTCTCCCTGGCACCGGAAGAAAACACGGCCCTCATAAAAATCGACGAAAAAGGCGAGCATTATGGCATTGTTTGGGGCCTGGTCCATGGAGGGCGGCCTACCAGTGAACTGCCGACACATCTGGCAGCCCATGAACTGAAGAAAAAGATGACGAACGGGACGAACCGCATCATTTATCACGCACACCCGACGAATCTCATTGCCCTGACTTTTGTCCTGCCTCTGAAGGATAAGGAATTTACTCGTGAGCTTTGGGAAATGGCCACGGAAGATCCCGTCATCTTCCCCGAAGGTATCGGCGTCGTGCCCTGGATGGTACCGGGCGGCAAGGAAATTGCCGATGCATCGGTCAAACTTATGGAGAAATACCGCGTCGTCGTCTGGGCACATCATGGCCTGTTCGTTTGCGGCGATACCTTTGATGAAGCCTTCGGCCTCATGGATACGGTTGAAAAAGCCTCGGAAATTTGTGTCAAAGTCTTATCGATGGGCGGTAAAAAACAGACGATTCCTCGGGAGGGCTTTATACAGCTTGCCAAGGATTTCCATATTGATTTGAATACGGAGTTATTGGATTAATCATTTTTATAAAGGGAGGAAAAGGCTATGTTAGGTGTAAAAGTCGATTACGAGATGTCTGCTTGGAAAAAGACTTTGATTGCCGGGCTCATCAGTTATATCGATGCCGGTTCAATCGTAGCAGGGGCTTCCGGACTGTCGATGTGGCAAGGCTATCTCGGTATGAGCAGTGTACAGATGGGCCTTCTGGCCGCGCTGTCCTCGAATACGGGCGGGGCTGCTATCGGGGCGCTGATCGGTGGTAAGATTTGTGATAAGTATGGCCGTAAATTCGTTTATAACTACGCACTTCTATTTTATATGATCGGCGTGGCGATGATTTGCCTGGCAACGAACTATCCCTTGTTCCTGCTCGGCTACGTCATTGTCGGCTTAATGGTCGGCGCCGATGTCGTCGCTTCATGGACTTTTATTGCGGAAGAAGCGCCGTCGAAAAATCGTGCCAAACACTGCGGTTCAGCCCAGGTTGCTTGGATGCTCGGCCCGGTTGTCGTCTTTCTGGCATCCATTCCGCTCAATTCTATGTTCGGCCTTCTCGGCAACCGTATCATCTTTGCCCATTTGATCGTCGTTGCCGGCTGGATTTGGTATCAGCGTTTGAAGATGCCGGAATCGACGGAATGGACAGAAGCCCACAAACGTGAACAGGAACTTGCGGCAAAAGGCATTAAAGTTCGTAAGGTCCATTATGGGGATATCCTTCACGGTACCTGCCTCAAAACGGTGGTCATGCTCTGTGCCGTTTATACGCTCTGGAATCTCGCAGCCAGCACGAATGGGTTCTTCATGCCTTATGTTTACGAACACCTCGGCAAGCTCTCGAACGCCATGTCTTTGTTCTTGACGGCGTTGAACTTTGCCGTCTGCATCTTGACGACGTTCATCTTTATGTATACGGGTGATAAATTTAATCGCCGCAAGGTATTTGGTATTTTTTCCGGTCTCGGTGTCATCAGTTGGTTCGTTTGGGCCCTGCCGGCGAACATGATGCAGATGTGGATGCTCTTCTTCTTCACCATTGTCTGGGGTTTCTCGATGCAGCAGCAGTTCTATCAACTTTGGAGCTCTGAGCTCTTCCCGGTCCGCTATCGGGCAACCGCACAAGGCTTCACCTTCTTTGTCACGCGTTTCTCCGCCGCTGTTTGGGGGTTCCTCGTTCCCATCCTGATGGAAACGGTCGGTTTCCAGGTCGCCGCTATGATTATGATCGGATTCGTATTTATCAGCTGGGTTGCCGGTACGTTCTTTGGTTCCGATGCCCGCGGTCTGACCCTTGATGAAATCACGAAACAGCGCTATGATCATGAAATTGATGAAAATGGCTGGTTTGTCAAACCGGTCGAATCCAATCTCCATACGATGCATCCCGTAGGAAAGTAACGAAGTCTGAATGAGGTTTGATTTTTAACGTATACGATAGAAAGAGCCTTCGCCACGCTGAGATACATCCTTTTGTCGGTCAAGATGAGACGGGAGAGACGAAGGCTCTTTTCTTTTGTGATTATGATTGAATGGTAGGGGAGGTCTTTTGAATGGAACGTTTTGCATGGAAAGCCAGGGTCAAAGAGGGGAAACTCGATGAATATCAGTATCGTCATGCCCATATCTGGCCGGAAATGAAACAGGTACTGAAGGATGCCGGTATTTCAAACTATACGATTTGGAATGTCGGAAATGACCTGTTCGGCTATTTTGAATGACGAAAGGGTGGCTTATGCCGAAGCCTATCAGGCAAAGAGTGCCGTCGTTGACAAGTGGAATGAGTACATGAAGGATGTCATGGTCATGGAAATGGATCCGAAGACAGGGGCACAGCCGAAAATGCAGCAGGTATTCTTCTTGCCTTGAACGCCTTTTCGAACAGACAACCGTATTTCTTATGGACATGAAACGACCTCCTAAGGTTAGATCCGAACGTCTAATTTAGGAGGTCATTTTTTTGTAAATCAGCCTTTTGTCAGAAAATTAAGTTGATCTGGTTATCTGCCAGAAATTCCTGCCATTCTTTGGTAGGCGGTACATCGGTGACGAGGGTGTCGATGCGTTCGAAATCATCACATTTAACAAAAGCCGTTTTGTCAAATTTCGAATGGTCGACCAAGAGGATGGTATTGCGGGCCTGCTGCATCATGATGCTCTTGACGCGGCTTTCGCTTTCGTTGGATTCCATGATGCCCTTGTTCAAGTCGATGCTCTTACAGCTGATAAAGGCAAAATCAACGTAGTACCGGGTAAGTGTTTCACAGGCGATGGAATCTGTCAGGGCACAGGAGCTGTCGCGCATCGTGCCGCCCGTACAGATCATCTTGAAGCCGCAGCCTATGAAATCGTTCATAAGGCGGATGGAATTCGTAACGACCGTGATATTACGCTGATTCTGAAGGCGCTGCAAGAGTGCCTGGCAGGTCGTGCTGGAATCCATCATGATCGTGTCGCCATCGTGAATCAGGCTTGCGGCTTTTTCGGCGATGAGCAGTTTGCTTTCATTATTTATGGAGCTGCGACGTGTATAAGAAAGTTCATCACTCGTGCTTTCCGTTATAACGGCACCGCCGTAACTGCGGCTGAGCAACTCCTGTCTTTCCAGTTTTTCCAGGTCGCGGCGGATTGTTTCTTCTGTTACTTTGAATAACTTAGCAAGTTCTGAGACGTAAACTTTGCGGTCAATTCGAATCTTTTCCATGATTTTTTGTCTGCGTTCTAATCCCAGCATGATAAGCTCCTTCTTTCTCTTATTTTTCTGTTATCTTTTTCTATTTTCCAGTGATTCGCTCTTATTATAGGGCAATTTGGGGCTCAATACAATAGAAACAGATAAAAATAGATGTTTGATTTGTTGGATGTTGTTCTTCGGTTCCCTTGAAAAGGAAGGCGTCTTCCTAAAGACAATGAGGGAAAGTACCCTGACGATAGGGGCGTTTGACTACGTGTCGGTTCGCCCATACCGGGGATAAAAAAGGGGATTTTTTCGAGGGACATAGATTCTGAATTTATTCGTATGGGAGGGGGCAAGGTGTTTTCCGGAAGGGCGGCGTGGTAGAATAGATAGGAGATCGGCAGAGACCGCCTGCGAATATATTGGCAGCGACGTTATCCGAATAAAATCTCATAAAGTCTCTGTCATGCGTCCGAATTCATGATACAATCAAGAACATTTGATGTTTCGTGATCCTACATACACGTGACTTATTCTCTGTAAAGGAGTTATGGCAATGATGGATTTACAAGAACGGAAAAAAATCTGGCAGCGCTTCATCGAAGAGGGCATCTTGAGCAAACAATTGCCTCCGCTGATTGCCCATTCATGGCAGGATTGCCGCAAGAAGGGAATCGATCCGTGGCACCGAAAAAATCTTCCCGTTGATTTAGAGAATCTAAATAGAAGCCGTCAAAAAAACAGATTATTGTTGCAAGTGGCCGGGCCCATTATGCAAAGTGTCCATGAAATTGTCAGGGAATCCCATTCTCTCTTGGCGTTAATGGATAGTGCCGGCTGTGTGCTGCGTACCATTGGCGATGATACGATTCTGCAACATTCAGAAAATATTTTTTTTCCATCCCGGTTCTGTGTGGAGAAATGATTCTGTCGGCACGAATGGTCCCGGGCTGGCCCTCGAATATGACAGGCCCGTACAGCTTATCGGCGCAGAGCATTATTGTGCTGACCAACATAATTGGAGCTGTTCAGCGGCACCCATCCATGGGAATGACGGACAGGTGATCGGTGTGCTGGATCTTTCGGGCAGTGCGGCTGCCGCTCATCCCCATACCTTAGCCTTGGTAGTAGCCTGTGCCTTTAGTATCGAACAGACCTTGCGTTCTTATCACCAAAGCCATTTCATGAAAGCCGCCGCTAATGGCCTGCCGGAATCCATTCTTCTTTTAAATGATACCTTGAAAGTACGCTGGGCCAATGCCACGGCCTATCGTGAATTGGGCGTATCTCATAAAGAGCTGTCGGCCCTCGATTTCCGTCGTGTCCTGCCTCAAATCGACTGGCCTGCCGTAACGTCCGATATGGTGAGTGACAGCCCCTTGTATATGGATGATCTGGGCGTCGTTCTAGCCAAGAAAACACGTCACTTCAGTGCTACCTTATCCAAAACCTGTGATGCTACGGGACAAACTTATACGCTCATTCTGCGAAGACAGGAACACTTATTTCGGTCCGTCAACCGTGTAGCCGGCAACCAAGCAAACTATACCTTTCAAAATATTTATACGGCAGACCCCGCTATGTCGGAAGCCATTGATAAAGCCCGTCAATATGCCTATTATGACAGCACCATCCTTATTGAAGGGGAAAGTGGAACCAGGAAAGAACTCTTTGCCCAGGCCATCCATGCCGAGAGCCCCAGGCAGAAAGGCCCATTCGTTGCCGTGAATTGCGCCTCATTGCCTCGGGATTTAATTGAAAGCGAATTATTCGGCTATGAAAAAGGTTCATTTACCGGAGCCCTTCGAGAAGGGAATCCGGGCAAGTTCGAACTGGCTGATCACGGAACTCTCTTTCTCGACGAAATCGGTGAAATGCCGCTGGAATTCCAAGCCAAGCTGCTCCGGGCTGTAGAGACGCTTTGCATTCGCCGTATCGGAGGCAAAGAAGAGAAGAAGCTCGATGTCCGCGTTATTTCTGCGACCAATCGCTGCCTGGAGTCAGAAGTCGCAAAGGGAACCTTCCGCGGCGATTTATACTATCGATTGAACATTCTTAAACTGTCAATCCCGCCCCTCCGCAGCAGACCGAACGATATCAGCTACTGTGCCGACCTGTTCTTGAAGCGCTTTAACACACGCTATCCCGAACGAACTCGCCAATTATCTCCGGCGGCATTGAAGTCTCTGCTGGACTATTCTTGGCCCGGTAATGTCAGAGAGCTGCAAAATTGTATTGAACGAGCCTTCTACACCAGTTCATCGGCCGTCATCATGCCCCATGACCTGGCTCTTCGAGACCGGCAATCGGCAGATGATGTCCGACTGTTGAACCCGCCTGTTGATGGGACAAATGCGGCAGAAAGAGCGGCACTCCTGCACTGTTTAGAAAATGCTTTTGGGAAAGTAACCGTTGCCGCAAAATCTTACGGAGTCAGCAGAGCTACTTTTTACCGCCTCTGTCATCGCCATGGAATTCGGCCTAAAGAAATCCGGCGGCACCATCCGTAAGCGGCCCTTGAAAACGTCTCAAAAATATCAAAAATCTCAAAAGTCTCAAGACAGTTGAGACTTTTTGAGATTTTTTTCTTTTGGGTCATCCTGAAGAAGTTCGTTAAAAATATAATAACGCATAAACTAGCCAATATCGTGACCTAAAGTGACTCCATAGACCGGATTATCCTTAGTTGGCATCATAATTACATATATATTAATGAAAATAATTTATACAAGTTGTAGGAGGAATGCAAGATGGCAAATAAGATTACCTTAAATGAAACATCATACTTTGGTAAGGGGGCTATTCAGGAAATCGTCACAGAAGTTAAAAACCGTGGTTGTCACCATGTTACGGTCATTACCGACAAGGTATTTGATGAAATTTAAAGTCGCGACAAAGATTACCGATCTTTTCGATACGAATGGCATTACGTATACGGTTTATGATCGGATTAAGCCCAATCCGACCATTCAAAATGTTCAGGACGGCGTAGCTTTTTGTAAAGATGCAAAGACCGATATTATTGTTGCTGTCGGCGGTGGAGCGGCTATGGATACGGCAAAGGCGATCGCCATCATTTTGACGAATCCGGAATTTGCCGATGTCCGCAGCCTTGAAGGGGCTTCGCCTACGAAGAACAAGTGCTTGCCGATTATTGCCGTTTCGACGACGAGCGGCACGGCAGCTGAAGTTACGATTAACTATGTCATTACAGACCCTGAAAAGCATCGTAAATTTGTCTGCTGTGATCCTCATGATATTCCCGTCGTAGCCGTCATTGATCCGGATATGGTGGCCTCCATGCCTAAAAAACTTTGTGCGGCTACCGGTATGGATGCCTTAGTTCACGCCATTGAAGGATATATCACCAAGAATGCTTGGGAAATGACGGATATGATGCACTTGAAAGCTATTGAAATTATTAGCCAATGGCTGCGTAAATCGGTAGAAGGGGATATGGAGGCTCGAGAAAAAATGGCCCTTGGCCAATACATTGCCGGCATGGGTTTTTCTAACGTCGGCCTTGGTATCGACCATTCCATGGCCCATCCGTTAAGTGCTTTTTATGATATTCCCCACGGTGTGGCCTGTGCTATCCTCTTAGCACCTGTTTTGACCTTCAACGCTTCTGCCACGGGGGAACGATATCGTGAAGTTGCCCGCGCCATGGGGGTTGCCGGCGTTGACGAAATGAGCCAAGACGAATATCGTAAAGCCGCCATTGATGCTTGCCAACAATTAGCAGACGATGTCGGTATTCCTCGAAAACTTTCCGACCTTGGCGTTCAGGAAAAAGATATTGATTTCTTAGCTGATTCGGCCATGGCAGATGCCTGCACGCCCGGAAATCCGCGGGACGTCGAAAAATCCCAAATTGTAGCTCTCTATAAGTCCATTCTCTAAGATAGTGTTAACATACCTGCGCAGGTATGCATTTCCATGACTCCCTGTTAGGCAGACCGGTTGAATACGGTTAACGGGTCTGCCTGACAGGGAGTTTTCTTTTGGCAAAAAGATGTACTTTATGCTTAGCCGGAAATCCCCGGCGGGACGTCTTTGAACCGTTTAGACAGCGGTACGGCAGGCACCGGATATTTGAATTCACCGGCAGTCGATGCGGGGGTCCGCCTCACGAATCGGCAGGGTCAGTTTTGAAACTCCGCTAAGGCGGCCTCCGAAATTTGACTGTCAGGAGGAATTATTACGCATCAGACACTTTGGTATAGGACGCTGTTTAGGGGTTACTTTTTGGGATAGAGGTGATAGACGGTTTCTAAGAATTTTTGACTGGCTGCCGAAAAGGCGGCATAGCGTTTCCAGACCAGGTAATGTTGGGTGTTTATGGGCGGATCGAGGGGGCGGAAGGCGACGGCCGGATCGATGGTCGGCGACAGGAGGTCGCGGATAATCAGAACCAGGCCCGGTGTGTATAGGGCGAAAGGAACGGGGGTACCATTCATAACGTTGTAGGTCGCGATGATGTCCAATTGGTCGGAAACCGGTTTGGCCCAATCAAAGAGCATCTGGCGAATCCCTTCTCTTTGGGCGATGACCAAGGGGCGATGGCAGAGGTCTTCTGGGGTGACCGCCGTTTTTTGCGTTAACGGGTCGTCTTTCTTCATCAGCAGGCCCCAAACGGAAGCATCCGGCAGGGGATGGGAGCCGTAGGCAGCTTTGTCCGGCCGGTCGAGGAGGACGATAAAGTCCAGGCTTCCGTGATCCAGCCGTTCCGTAATATCCGGGGCATCGCCGACGTGAAAGCTGAAGCGGATGTGGGGGTATTGTTGATGAAGCGCTGACGCCGCTTCAAGAATTCCTTGGCGTGGTGTACCGCCAATGGCGACGGTGCCGGTAATATCTTGGTCTGTTGAGGCGATTTCCTGCTCCGTCTTTTCGAGGAGGGCGACGATTTCTTCCGCCCGTTTTCGCAGCAGTACCCCATCGGGCGTCAGGGTGATGCGCCGCTTGCCCCGTATTAAGAGCTGTTTTCCCAGTTCAGCTTCCAGTTCCATGAGCTGTTTGGAAAGAGAAGGCTGGGCAATGTGCAGGGTTTCAGCGGCGCGGGTAATATTTTGTTCTCTGGCCGTGGCCAGAAAATAACGTAAGACGCGAATATCCATGAGAGTCTCCTTTCAGGTTCATTGTAGCATTACGAATCATTGCTGTAAACTATGATAATGATAGTTTATAGGTCTTTGCTATGACTCGCTGACGGCACTATAATGAGTGTCGTTAGGAGGAGACCTACTATGGAAGAAACAAATACAACGCATCACGTACATCAAAAATGTTTAAATCGACATGCTGCACGGCTCACTCTGGGATAAGATCCCTCTCTTTGCCTTGCCGGTAGCGGCAACGGTCATTTTGGAACAACTGTTTCTGGCATCTGATTTGGCCGTGGTCGGTCATTTCAGCGGTGCCGCCAATACGATTGCCGTCGCCGGCATCGGGGCTAATATCCCCATCATCGGCTTAATTCTAAACCTTTTTATCGGATTGGCACTGGGTGTCAACGTCGTCATCGCCAATGCCATCGGCCGTAAGGACCGACTGACCGTAACCCATACGGTACATACGGCCGTCGTCATGGCCTTTATTATCGGCGTCGCCGTAGCTCTCATCGGAGAAGTCGTGGCGGCACCGCTTCTCGGCTCGCTGAATGTCCCCGATGACGTCTTGCCGTCGGCAGTGCTCTTTTTACGGATTTATCTCTTGGGACTGCCGGTCATCATGCTGTACAATTTTGAATCGTCTATCTTTCGCAGCGTCGGCGATACGCGCATGCCTTTAAAGGTACTCATCGTATCGGGACTGGTAAATGTAATCCTCAGTCTGTTTTTTGTCGCCGCCCTCGATTTGCATGTCGCCGGTGCCGCCTTAGCTACGGTGATGGCCAACGCCGTCAGTGCCGGCGTCTTGTTCCGCCTGTTGATGCGGCCCCATCGTTATATTCAGCTGCAGGTCAAAAATATCGGCATTCATTGGGACTGCGTCCGTTCGGTTATCGCCATCGGCCTTCCGGCAGGCGTTCAAAGCGGCGTATTTACCTTAGCCAATATTGTTATCCAAGCCGCTATCAACAGCTTGGGGACGAATGCCATCGCTGCTTCGGCTGCAGCCTTTAACCTTGAAATGATCACTTATGACCTGCTCAATTCCTTCAGCCAGGCCTGCACGACCTTTGTCGGGCAGAACTATGGTGCCGGTCAGCTTGACCGCTGCCGCCGCATTTTTAAGATCGCTCTCTTCGAAGACATCATCGCTTCGGTCGCTGCCGTTTTCCTAATTTTTTCATTCGGCCCCTTTCTGTTATCCCTCTTTTCTCCGGATCCGGCCGTCATTGAACTCGGCATGCTTCGCTTGAAAATGATCTTCTTTGCCAATGTATTTACTGTTTTATATGAAAATATGTCCGGCTATATGCGCGGTTTCGGCATTTCCTTGCTGCCGGCTGCGGTTACGACTATCAGCATCTGCGGCAGTCGTCTCTTTTGGATTTTTGCCGTTTTTCCCCGGTACCATGAATTTTACTGGATCATGATGGCTTACCCGGTCAGCCTGGCCGTTACCTCCGTCTGCATTTTTGCCCTGCTCTTATGGTATCGTCCGGCCCATCGCTTGGGTCATGGGACGGAAAAGCTGGCTTATGAAGGCTGAGTAGAACCGATAGGAGCTATTCATGATAGTGAGTAATGAACATACATACGTAAAGCTTATAGAAAAGACGCGTAAGACGAATTGTTATTATGCGTCTTTTTTTGTAGGCTAAGAAGGGACGCTGCAAGGTGTCATTCCTGACAAGGGACTTTACTATAAATCCTGCTTTTTGCAAATACAGATTGGCCAGAGGCGTACTTTAGAAGCCGGTGCCGTTAGGTACCGGTTTTCTTCGACAAAGGAGTAAGTGGCTTATTTTAGGAGGGGAGACGATTCTACGCTCCGTAGGTAGTATTCTTGCCTCTTTTATTTTAAGATAGTCATAGCTAAAGAAAGAGGTGTAATGCTATGAACTATATATCAGGCACGATGCTAAAAGAACTGCGTGAAAAAAAGAAGCTTACGCAAAAGGAGTTAGCCTGGAAACTGCGTATCAGCGATAAAACCATTTCTAAATGGGAGACCGGCAAGGGCCTTCCCGATATTACCTTAATCACACCCTTGGCGGAAGCCCTCGGTATTTCGGTGGCGGAACTCTTTGCCGGTGAATATGCCATCAATGATAACCGCTCGGCCAATGTGAAAAAGCTCAAGTTTTACGTCTGTCCCATTTGCGGCAATATCATCACCGGTTTTGGCCAAGGGGATTATAACTGCTGTGGCGTCAAATTGCCGGTCCTTACAGTGGAAGAAGATTCTTCAGAACATCAAATCAATTATGACATGATTGAACATGAGTTTTTCGTCCATATCGACCATCCCATGACAAAGGAGCACTATATTTCCTTTATGGCCTATGTGACGGCCGACCGGTATACCTTGGTGAAGCTCTATCCCGAGCAGGATGCGCAGTGCCGATTCATGAGCCGAGGTCACGGCTTTATTTATGCCTACTGCAATCGCGACGGCTTGTTTAAGATACATGTCTAGTGAAATCGTTTTTTCTATCTTGATCTCTTGAGGGTTAGCCCTAAAAAGTTAACTCTCAGGAGGTCTTTATTTTAGGCAAATTTGTACGTATATTTACGATTCTGTGCTATTTGTGTTATGATAAAAACAATAAAAGGTATGATACATATTTATTTTTATCATGGAGGTAACGATGAGCAAACTGGATTTATTTAGAGATCATCTGGATGAAAGAGAATATCGCTATCGTGAAGTAACCGATGATGCGGGCGTGACGCGGGCTTTTATTGCGCAGCACGAGATTAAAAACAATCAGATACTTACGGTGGTTTATGAATTTTCCGAGGAAGAGACCTTTGTAGACCTTGGTATTTTTGATATTGCCAAGATAGAAGATTCTTCAAAGCGAGAAGCCGTATTGGATTTAATCAATGAACTTAATCAGGGGTATCGATTTGGCAAGTTTTTCATCAGCGATGAAGGCGATGTCGTCATGCGCTGGTCCTTGTTTATAAAGGATCACTTTGATCCCGCCGTGCTTCTGGATATGGCTTTTATGCTCGTAGGTACTATAGAAGAAGCGTATCCTAAATTTATGAAAATTCAATGGACATAAGGATAACGTGCTCTTCTGAATAGGAGTGCATGTTTGACTATTGTTCTACCGCGGCAGATGACGTCCGGTCATTGTCCCGTGAAATTGGTTTTACCATTCTTGCCCGTCTCCTGAGCAGAACGGAGGAACGGTATGCCCGGGCCAAAGAGGCCCTGCAGTATATCTTCGATCATATTTGTAAGT
>ENA-OQDL01001252-OQDL01001252.1-human-gut-metagenome-genome-assembly--contig:-NODE-1252-length-13035-cov-4.464053_pt1 | contig 13035 bp, 14 predicted proteins | sample MGYA00242782_ERZ504609 | MGnify/ENA primary metagenome ERZ504609 (study PRJEB26092, sample SAMD00036320) | human gut metagenome | host: Homo sapiens | study: EMG produced TPA metagenomics assembly of... | reverse complement strand
GAAGGAAAGAAAGCAATGAAATCTCTGATCGGTGGAATAGTAGTTCTTCGTATGGCAACATTCATCAGTGTTATTTTAGTGCCGATCGTGTCATTCATGAAACCAATCATGGGTGTGGGTTCTGCGATTACTTTGTTATTCCAGGCATATGTATGTGCAAGAATCGGTATGGATTATTGTAAGACGAGTACAGATAAAAGTATTGCCGGAGTAATGGCAGCAGTGCTTGCATTCAAAGGTTCCGGATGGGCTTTGCTTGTAGGTTTTGCAATGAACATCTTACTGTCTAATATGGAATTTCAGAAGAAGAAATTAGAGATCTCAGAGACAGAACAAAACTAATAAAAGAATTCAACAGGAGCAGTTAGTCTGGAAAATAGACTAGCTGCTTTTTGTGTAAAAAAGCAGCTAATCTATTTTTTGAGGACAGACAGATTCTTTCTTTTTTGTTATAATACAATAAAAGGAAAGAACACATTGGATATGTCTATGGAATTTAAAAATGCAGACAGATTCTAAGTTGGAAAAGGAGGAGTCAATATGGGACTTATTAAAGCAGGTATGGGTGCACTCGGTGGAACATTAGCGGATCAATGGAAAGAGTTTTTCTATTGCGAATCTATGCCGAAAGAAGTGCTCGTTACAAAGGGACAGAAGAGAACGACAGGTCGTTCTTCTAATACAAAAGGAAATGACAATATCATTTCTAACGGTTCCGGTATTGCCGTGGCTGATGGACAGTGTATGATCATAGTAGAACAGGGCAAGGTTGTAGAAGTTTGTGCAGAGCCTGGTGAATTTACATATGATACCTCAACAGAACCATCCATTTTCTCGGGAAATCTCGGTGAGAGCATTAAAGAGACATTTAAAACCGTAGCCAAGCGTTTTACTTATGGCGGAGATACAGGTAAGGATCAGAGAATTTATTACTTTAATACAAAGGAAATTCTGGAAAACCGTTTTGGTACAGCGAATCCGATTCCGTTCCGTGTAGTAGACTCCAAGATTGGATTGGATATTGACGTATCAATCCGTTGTTCAGGTGTATATTCTTATAAGATTGTTGATCCACTGTTGTTCTATTCAAATGTATGTGGAAATGTAGAACAGGAATATTCCCGTGAAGAACTTGACAGTACTCTTAAGACAGAATTTATCTCAGCCCTGCAGCCGGCATTTGGCCGTCTGTCAGAGATGGAACTTCGTCCAAATCAGATCGTAACACACAATACAGATCTTGAAAATGCCATGAATACTGCACTTTCAGAGAAATGGGGAACTCTTCGTGGACTGAAGGTTGTAAGTATTGCTCTTGGATCAGTATTCTTCCGGACGAGGATGCAGAACTGATTAAACAGGCACAGCGTACAGCTATCATGCGTGATCCTACAATGGCAGCAGCTACACTTGTCGGTGCTCATGCAGATGCGATGAAGACTGCAGCGGGCAACGAGGCAGGAGCTATGACAGGATTCATGGGCATGGGTATGGCAATGAATGCTGCAGGTGTGGAATAATGCACAGAATCTTTTTGCTATGGGACAGCAACAGCAGGCTCAGCAGGCAGCACAGCAGCAGGCAGCTCCGACACCACAGCCGACACCGGCACCGCAGGCAGCTCCGGCAGCAGGCGGATGGAAATGTGCATGTGGTACTACAGTAACAGGTAATTTCTGTCCGAACTGTGGAACAAAGAGACCGGCAGAGGACGAAGGCTGGACGTGTTCCTGTGGCGCAGTAAACAAAGGCAAATTCTGTACGAACTGTGGAGCAAAGAAGCCGGCAGGCACACCGCTTTACCGTTGTGATAAGTGCGGATGGGAACCGGAAGATCCGAAGAATCCGCCAAGATTCTGTCCGGAGTGTGGAGATGTCTTTGACGAGAACGACAGACAGTAACGGATGACCAGCGGTTAGAAAATAACTGCCGGAAACCCGGCACGAAAGAAAGGAGAAGGAGTTATGGCAGGCTTGCAGGAATATAAATGTCCTTGCTGTGGCGGTGCAATCGCCTTTGACAGTAAGATTCAGAAGATGAAGTGTCCGTACTGTGATACTGAGTTCGAGATGGATGCACTCAAAGGTTATGATGCAGAGCTGCAGAATGAACAGGCAGATGATATGGAGTGGGATACTTCCGCAGGCAGTGAGTGGCAGGAAGGTGAAACAGATGGTTTACGCACGTATGTGTGTAAGTCCTGTGGAGGCGAGATTGTCGGAGATGCCAACATGGCAGCAACAACCTGCCCATTCTGTGATAATCCGATCGTAATGATGGGACAATTTTCGGGAGCATTAAAACCGGATCTGGTAATCCCGTTCAAATTAGATAAAAAGGCAGCAAAAGAAGGATTGAAGAAACATCTGACCGGAAAACGTCTTCTGCCAAAGATCTTCAAGGATCAGAATCATATTGATGAGATCAAAGGTATTTACGTTCCGTTCTGGCTTTTGATACAAATGTAGATGCCACAGTCAGCTATCGGGCGACAAAAGTACGAATGTGGAGTGACAGTGATTATGATTATACTGAGACAAGTCATTTTATGGTTCACCGGGGTGGAAGTATTGGTTTTGAGAATGTTCCGGTAGATGGATCCACAAAGATGGCAGACGATCTGATGGAATCTATCGAGCCATTCAATATTTCAGGTGCGGTGGATTTCCAGACTGCTTATCTTGCAGGATATCTGGCAGATAAGTATGATGTAACTGCCGAACAAAGTATTGAACGTGCCAATAAACGTGTAAAACATTCTACAGAGGAAGCTTTTGCTGAGACAGTAAAAGGTTATGCTACAGTAACAACAGACAATAGCAGTGTACAATTTCATGGCGGAAAAGCAAAGTATGCACTGTATCCGGTATGGCTTCTGAATACGACATGGAACGGAAATAAATACACCTTTGCAATGAATGGACAGACAGGAAAGTTTGTCGGTGATCTGCCGGTAGATAAAGGTGCAGCAGCACGCTGGACAGTGATGCTGGCAGCTGTATTCTCAGTTGTAACGTATGGTGCTGCATGGCTTTTGCACCTGATCGGGCTGTTTTAGGGAGGTGGGGAAATGAAGAAAAGAATTTTATCGTTTATGACGATCCTCATCCTCTGTCTAGGCCTTGCAGTTCCGGCTTTTGCGGAGGAAACAGAAGGATTCGCGAATGAATATCCTCGTGTCATCGACAATGCGGAGCTTCTGTCTACAGATGAGAGGGAGCTGTTAACCAGTAAGTTGGATGAGATCAGTACGCGACAGAAGGTAGATGTGACGGTTGTCACAACCGATACACTGGATGGACTGACGGTATCTGATTATGCGGAACGATTCTACGAGTCTCATAATTATGGTTATGGACCGGACAAGGATGGAACAATACTTCTGATCAGCATGGAAGATCATGATTGGTATATGGCAACCTACGGATATGCTATTACAGCATTTACGGATGCAGGTATCCAGTACATAGGAGAAGAGATGACGGGTGATTTGTCTGATGGTGATTTTGCGGCAGCATTTGATACATTTGCTGACGAGTGTGATGATTTTATTACGCAGGCAAAAACTGGAGAACCTTATGATATCGATAATGAACCACAAAAACCAATGTCATGGATCTGGATTCCGATTTCATTAGTAGCTGGTATCGTCCTTTCATTGATTGTTGTTGGCACTATGAAATCAAAGCTGAAAACAGTACGTTTCCAGGCAGCAGCTAATAATTATGTGAAAGTTGGAAGTATGAATCTTACTGAGAGCAGAGACATATTCCTGTATAATACAATGACAAAAACGAAAAAAGAGAAAAATGATTCTTCCAGTGGTGGCGGCGGAAGCAGTACGCATACAACATCTTCCGGAAGCACTGCCGGAGGCGGTGGCGGAAAATTCTAGGAGAGATGTCCGGATACAGAATACCGGGGCAATTTTAATAGTGAAAAAAGAGAAGCTATTTCCCAAATGATTGGGAATTGGCTTCTCTTTTTTTAATGATGTAATTATCTGTCCACATCCACAAAATGCTTCCTGAACTCATCATAAGGACACGACCGTCCCCAGTAGAATCCCTGACAATAATCCGGTTTCAGAAGTTTTATCTTCTGTAATTCATCTTCTGTCTCAATACCTTCAATACAAAGTTTCAGACCAAGATTATGAATCATGTTACTAAACTGATTTAACAGATAATATTCCTTTTTGTCTGTGATTGCCTTTGAAGTAAAACCACGATCGATCTTAACAATATCAGGGTGAAGTTCACTCAGATAATGAAAGTTGGAATAACCGGTTCCAAAATCATCCAACGCTAATTGCAAGCCGGCCTGTTTTAATTCTTTCAGGAAGTTTTGAGCCTTTTCATTTTTTTCAAGCAGAATACTTTCTGTCAGTTCGATTACAATTGCAGTGTGCGGAAGACTAGAAGCGTTCATCTCGTTGATAAGGTCTGTAATAACATCTGAGTTTGTAATCTGTACCTGGGATACATTAATGTTAATTTTGAAATCAGGAAGCTGCGTCCGGATTTTCCGGCAGGCAGTTATTGCTTCTCTCATGAGCCAGCGTCCGATTGGAATAATCAGCCCGCTTGTCTCTAAAAGTGGTATAAATTCAGCAGGCGAGATCTGTGCAAATTTTTTCGAAGTAAAGCGTATCAGCACCTCTGCTCCGGTCAGTTTGTCCTGGCGGATATCTATGATTGGCTGGAAGAATATTGAGAATCCACGGAAATCATGATTTACTGCTGAATGAAGCTCATTTGTGATCTCACGGATACGTAAGAAATTCTGGTACTCTTCTTCCCGGAATATATAACAGCAGTTTCTTCCATGTTGCTTAGCCACGGTCAGCGAAAAGTCAGTTCGCTTTATAATCTCTTCATAACCGGTCCGTGACAGATCCGGAAGCGGCAGGATACCGGCAGAAATAGTAAATACTGCAGCAAAGTTGTTTTCTTCAATAAACTGATTAATATGTTTGCATATGTGGTCATAAAGGTTAGATGCTGTTGTCATATCAGAGGATGTTGTATCTAATATAATAAATTCATCTGATGCGATCTTGTAGACCTTCTGGCTATCCGAGATACAGGATAAGATACAGGACGCTGTTTCTCGAAGAATGTAGTCACCGTAATCCCATCCATAGTTTTCATTGATCATTTTAAAACCATCAATTCCGATATGAATCAGGAAGCCTTTATTAAGCGTAGAAACCGAATCTTTGAAATATTTTTCCAAAGAAGTTTCTCCGAGAAGTCCGGTAATATTATCTGCTTTCTGTCGGTTACCAATTTCATTGATACATCCGATCAGATAGATCGGCTTTTGCTGATCGTCACGTACGATATAGCCACGGCAGTTGATCCAGACGGGTTCCCTGTTAAGATCCAGCCAGCGGTACTCCATATTATGTGTGTTCCGGTCTGTGTTGAGCAGATTATCTAGTTCCGCTTTCAGAAGCGGATAATCTTTTTTGTATACGAATTCTTTAAGTTCTTTTGTCATATTATGGAATTCATTTCCAGGCAGACAGAAACGATCTAAGGCTTGTGGAGCAATATAGTAAAAGTCGGTTCTGAAATCCAGCATATACAGGAAACCATCTGTGCTTGGGCTGAGCAGATCGATGATATTACATAATTCTTTGAGCGAAAGATCCTGATAATTTTTTGTGTGGCTGAAGATTTCTTCCTGCTGCTTTTCCTCGGCAGATGTTCCTGTATTAATAAGCGTGTTGGCAGTCAGAAGTTCTGAATTGCCTGCATATGCAAGTTTCCGTTTCCGTTTTATGCGGTACAGCATGAGATCACTTCGTTTTGCAAGGTCTTTAAAAGTACTATCCATTTCCGGAAGAAAACAGGCATATCCGGAGGAAATACTTAATGGATAGTTAAATGTATGCGCTGTTGCTTCTAAAGTTTGATTTAATTGAGCAATTCTGTCTTCGATATTATTTTCCTTATTCTTATTGTAGAAATATGCAAATTCATCTCCACCAATGCGGAAAAGATTTTCTTTTTCAGGAAAGAATTGCTTAATGCACTGAGAGCATAACTGCAGAGCTTCATCGCCTTTCTCATGTCCAAACCGGTCATTAATTATTTTCAGATTATCCAGGTCAAAAAGAATAAAACCGGTAGTGTGAAGTTCGTCTTTCTGTTCGTTAAGACGATTCACTTTCTTTTCATAGGCATTTCGATTCATAGTATCTGTAAGCAGATCCGTGTTCGCAAGTTTCTGTAGGTAAACAAGCTTTTGTTTCTGGAGATATTGATCATAAAAACGTGATACCTGGATCCAGACCAGCAAAAGGATGAATAGCATCGTTCCCAATGGAAGGAAGAGGGAGGTTTGTTGAAAATGCCGGATATAGTAAGCAACAAGTTCTGCAGCACCCAATGCCATGACCAGATACATTGGATATTTAAAATGTCTGGCAGCTTCATTTTGTAATTTTATAGATTCATAACGAATCAATGTTACTGTATAAATTACATTCACCAGCATGATCAGATGAGTTATCGGAAGAATGCGGAAGGTATCGATGATTCCTGCACATTGAAGCAATACTGCCGCTGCCATATTGCACAGATAGAGAATGGACAGGTGTACAGCTCCTTTACGATATTTGCTTTTACAGATATCATACAGAATAAAGTTAAATGGTACTGGAAACAGGAAAAAAGTAAAGTAGTCTATAAAATAAAGTGCTCTTGGATCTGGAATTAAAAACTGCAGAAACCACATTGCTTTAAAGTCCAAAGTGTGATCAAAAGAGAAAAACACCAAGGTTCAGGAAAATCATGTAGGATTCATCTGACGAATATTTATCATTTTTCCTCATTATAGAAAAGCATAAAATCAGGCAGATGATTCCTAACGATAAGATTTCGCAGCTTAGAACCAATGAACAGAGACTGTTGCTCAGGATCTTCAGGGTACAGTCTCCTTTTGTCCCTCCAAAAAGATGGAAAGAATTTCGTAGTAGTCTGAATATACAGGAATAATCCTGACCTGCAAGTGTTTTCCATCACTGTTTTTTGGAAGATCGACAATATGCCAGCAAGGGCCGGGAGACTTCATAAATCTTAATGTGTCAGTATCATTTCCAAATTCATAGATTTTCTCTCCATCAAGCAATACCTCAGCCCGGGTATGGGTTGTCTTGAACAAAATGGATTGTTGATTCTGAAAAGAATCTGGAAGAATGACATCTTCAATTCGAATATTATCTTCGGATCGTTCAGTTGTCACAAGTTGGGTTGTATTGTCAAAAACTAAATGTTCACGGGTCGTATTTTGATGAAAGATCCAACCTGAAAAGACAGTGCCAAACAGGATGAACAGGATTAAAGAGATCCATAATTTTTTCTTAAAATTTCATAACTTTTTCCTTTTATAGAATATCACTTCCATCCGGGATCTTGGAAATAATCGTTCGATTAGTCCTGAACAGAAAGATAAGTGAGACAATCATTGACATGATCTCAGCAGTCAGGAAAGCCCACCATACTGCATGAAGCCCACCAAATTTTGCCAGTACATATGCAGCCGGAATCAGTACTACAAGCTGACGCATGATGGATACGATCATACTGAACACGGCCTTTCCAAGCGCCTGGAATACAGTACCGCAGATGATGCCGAACCATGCAAGTAAGTAATGGATACCGATGATACGAAGCGCAGGGACTCCAATCGTAAGCATATCAGCAGATGCGTTGAACATTCCAAGAAGTACCTGTGGAACTAATTCAAAGCAAAGGAATCCGAAGAGCATAATGCAAAATGCTGTTGCCATACTGAGTTTGATCGTCTTGACCATACGTTTTCTATTCTGCGCACCGTAGTTGAATGCAATGATCGGAGTGATACCGTTATTCAAACCGAAGACAGGCATGAAGAAAAAGCTCTGCAGTTTGAAATACACTCCGAATACGGCGGTTGCAGTAGATGAAAATGTGATCAGGATACGGTTCATGGAGTATGTCATAACAGAACCAATCGACTGCATGATAATAGATGGAATACCGATTGCATAAATTGTTCTGATAATTCTTCCGTCCGGCCGGAAACCACGGAACTGAAGCCTTACATCCGGGTTGAATTTATGATTACATGTAAATGAAACAAGTGCTCCGACACACTGTCCGATGACCGTAGCCACGGCAGCACCTGTAACCCCCATCTTCGGGAAACCAATCAGACCAAAGATCAGGATCGGGTCAAGAATGATATTCGTAACCGCACCGCATAACTGAGAAGTCATACTGAAAATGGTTCTTCCTGTGGAAGTGAGCAGTCGTTCAAAGCAAATCTGTGCCAGCAGTCCCATAGAGAAGATCATAACAGTGCTCAGATAATCAATTCCCATTTCCATGATCTCAACATCTGCATTTCCAATCTGGCTTGCATAGAAAGGTTTTACAACTGTAAAGCCAAGGATAAGAAATACAATATAACTTATGATATAAAGAAATGTTCCGTTAGACGCAATCTTATTTGCTTCGTCAGTTTTTTTGCTCCGAGTGCTCTGGAAAGAAGTGCATTCATACCAACGCCGGTACCGGTTGCAACTGCGATGAGCAGCATCTGTAACGGGAAGGCAAGAGAAACTGCGGTAAGAGCATTTTCTGACAGTTTTGCTACAAAGATACTGTCTACAATATTATAAAGTGCCTGCACTAGCATGGAAACCATCATCGGTAAGGACATGTTGAACAAGAGTTTGCCAATCGGCATGGTTCCCATTTTGTTTTCTGCTGCAGGGGCAGAAGCTGTTTTTTGGTTCATATATTCTCCTGTTATTACTAAAAATTCATTTAAAGTGCCAATTATTAATAATAGCATTATATGGTGTACGTTTCAATAGTTGAAGACTTGAAAATGTCTTAAAGGTCAGTTTGGCATTCTTGAATTATTGTGTTAATAGGTAAAGTCAGTAGAAGTAATAGTAACAACTTGACAGTTTGCGTACTGTATGATATTTTCTAAGTAGTAAGTAGTAAGTAGTAAGTAGTAAGTAAAAATAAAATGGCGATCAGGAAATAAGAGGAAAGAGAGGAAGACAGGTATGAAAGATCTTACATTATCTCAGCAATATGCATTACTTGCGTTGGACGGACAGGAGAGTATTCATCCAAGCGTGGCAAAAAGTGCTGTATTGAGAGCTGTTTCGGCTGCGCAGGTGTTGGAGACAGAATTAGGAAAAGCAGATGTGGATTCATTTTCAGAATTTTCTGCAGAACTTCAGAAAGCGGTACAGATGGCAAAAACATTAAAGAAAAAAGAGGAGACTCAGATTGAGAAAGAAGTGGCTGCTGTTTTGGAAGCAGAAGAACTTCTAAAGGAAGTACCGGATATTTTGGGCTGTGATATGAATTATGATACATCAGGTGTTGAACTAAAGGCATACCTTAGTGATGAGACAAGTTATATCAGAATAAAAGAAGGACTTCGTGCAGAGATTCTAGAGGATGGTCCAATTAGTCTGGAAGATGCGGTTCTCTTATGGCTTCTCCGTGAAAGTGGCTGTATCCATGATTTATTTTCTGTATCAGAGCAGAACCGTGTAGAAGAGCGTATGACAGAAGCTGCCGTTCAGGATGAGAAGTACCGTGCATTATGGGAAGCAGAATTTCATAATGTTTTTGAAGGATTTATGAATCGGTTTGTGAAGACTAAGAGCAAACTGCTTAAGAATCCATATTTAGAAGGTGTTAATCTTGTATTTCCTTACCTTGACAGAAGAAAATCCGTATTTATTGATACGGTTATTTTTGGAACTAACGTGGCAGACAGAAGAGCTGCGGCTGTAGAATATCTGAAGAAAAGAGGCTTTGCGGTAGAGGAGATCAGAGTAGGCAGTGAGACTTTACTAAAAAATAGGCAATATATATTACCGTATCTTCCCAATGACAAAAACAGCATATAAAGTACCGATTCAGGGAGTCAACCTGGTACCGGCATACTGGCAGTAGGAAGAAAGTACTGAAATACTAATTATGTAGACAGTAGAAAAGGTGAGCAGATGTCAAGACAGAGAAGCAGGGAAGTAATAGAGCAGGCAGAATATGTGACAATCGGAGAGCTTGTGCGGCTTACGGCAGTGCGTTACAGTACTTTGAAATTTTATACAGAGGAAGGAATGCTGCCGTTCGAGCAGGCGGAAGAGAATCTGACCAGAAGATACCGCAGAGTTGAGAGCTTAGAAAGGATTGCGCAGATTCGTCGGTTAAGAGAACAGAAGAAGACAATTCCGGAGATTAAAGAGATTCTGGATGTGGTATAGAAAAAATGAAAAGGGGAGTCGGAAAATAGCAATGAACCGACACCCCTTTTCATATAACTTGTTTTTGGAATTTAAGAATATGTACAAAGCAATATTGGAAAATTATGCATCCAGTATGCTTTCTGCAACTTCTGGAAGAATTTTACTGACTGCTCCATGGTAAGCTGCGGTTGCTTTTTCATCCAGATAATGTGCTTCCTTGTGGATTACGATCAAATCTTTACCTGTGAAATGTGGAAGCATATCTTTGCACAGACTGGAATTCAGGTTCATTCCGAGAACGAGAATCGTATCAGCTTTAGCAACTTCTTCCACAGCATGGCTAATGACAGTATTACTGAGCATTTCACCATGTAAATAAACTCCAGGATGAATCACAGTTGATTTACACACATCACAAAGAGGAACTTTATCACTGTTTTTGATATATTCAATCGGGAAAATCTTTCCGCAACGTGGACACGCATTATTTTCATAAATATTTCCATACATATTGATCACATTTTTACAGCCGGCTTTCTGAGGCATATTATAGATGCCTTTTGTGATGATCGTTTTTAAATATCCTGCCGCTTCTAATCTTGCGAGTGCTTCATTACCTTTTCCAGCTACTAAATGTTTGGAAAGGATTTCATTTCTATAGTATTCATAGAATAATTCTGCATGTGTGTTAAACATACGGGCACTGAATAATTCTTCCGGAGAGTAGCCATACTTTTCTTCAATCCGATAGGATTCGTCGCTGTCTCGATGATATGCGACATTTTGCTCTCTCATAAATTCCATACCGGCGAGACAAACAAGATATTTAGATGTTCTAATTGTTTCTTCAAGATAGTTTAAATTCATAATCATCCCTGCCTTTACAAAATGCTGCTGTTAACGAGTTACTATAATGCTAGTATAGCATAAATAAAAAAGAATTGTCTGAAAATTCAAATAAAAACAGGATAAAATTTAAAGAAAAACTGGACAAAATAAAATTTACAGTTGACAATAGCGAGAGAATAAGCTATATTAAAAATATAATAATAGTAATTATTATTAAAATAAAAAGGAGGTTATCACATGGAGAAAAAAGCACTTTATAATTTGTCTTATGGAGTATTTATGTTATCCACACGTTCCAGTGAGAAAGTAAATGGCTGTATTACCAATACATGTATGCAGGTAGCGAATGACCCAGTTCGAATTGCGATCTCCGTTTTAAACAGTAATTATACCTGTGATCTGATCAAAGAAAGCGGAATTTTTGCACTGAGTCTGTTGGATGTAGAATGTTCCTTTGAGACAATTAAGCATTTCGGATTCCAGTCAGGAAGAGATGTGGATAAGATGAAAGATCTTACGTTACCGGTAGATCAGAATAATATTCCGTATATGGGATATCAGGCATGTGCCGTGATCAGTGGTAAGGTTCTGGAACAGCAGGATCTCGGTACACATACTCTGTTCATTGCAGAAGTAACAGATGCAAAACTGCTGAATGAGAATGCACCGCTTACTTACGCCGATTATCAGAATCGCGTAAAACCAAAGAAGAAAGAGATACCTCAGGATAAGAAGATCGTTGGATGGAGATGTAAGATCTGTAATTATGTATATGAAGGCAGTGAACTTCCGGCAGATTATATCTGTCCAATCTGCGGACATGATGTCAGCGATTTTGAACCGATTTTTGAAAATTAGTGGTAATGATTCATTGATCTTGTCGTGTAGTGAATGGATGCAAGGTCAGGAATAATTATAAAAACAAAGATGAAAAGAAAAGGAGATATGGAATTATGAAATATGTATGTGATTTATGTGGATGGGAATATGATGAAGAGCAGGGATACCCGGAAGGCGGTATCGCACCTGGAACAAAGTGGGAAGATGTACCGGAAGATTTTGAATGTCCTCTGTGTTCCGCAGGAAAGGATCAGTTCTCTGAGGAGTAGGGGAAGCATCGCGTAATCGGATAGTGGTACAGGTAACTTATAAGAAAAGTCCTTTCTCAGATCAAATAGTAGATCATGAGAGAGGACTTTTTATCAATTAACTGACGAACTTTTCTATATATTTATAGTCCCAGTTCTTTTAATAACTTTGCCTGATATGCAGCATCAGATACTGCTTTTTTCAAATCTTCAGTTCTTTCCTGTTCTAATAAATACTTGGTTAATTTATTGATTCTTGTTTCACCCTCAGTGCGTCCACGTTTTTCGCCAACGCGTTCGCCTTCTGCATATGCTTCTTGTCGTTCAATCTCTTTTTCTTCCCATTTTTGCATGTATTTAATCTCCATTTCTTTGCTGGATTTAAGCTTGGTGATACGTTCATGCATCTGATGAATCCGTTTACTTCACACTTTTTTTGCCACAGTATCTGTTGATTTTTTCCATATACTCCAAAAGTTCGATTAACTCTGGATTGACGAATTCTGGATGTTTTCCATGACTGTTCAGAAAAATTCTGGTTGCGCCATCCTCTAGTTCTAACTCTGAAATTTCTTCACATTTCATTCGAAACGTTGTACTGATATAATTCATAACCGAATAATCAAATGGCATAATCATTATGATGATAACGGTATTTAATGCGTTAAAGTCAATACTTCCAGGTGGTAGTAAATTGGAATCGATGAGTCCTTGATATAATCTACTTCTCTTAGGCAGATTTTTGGTATTCTGTTTTTGAGGTTCTGTGTCATATACAATCATCATCTTCATCAATTGCATAAACATCGTGTCTTATCTGGCGA
>ENA-OQDL01001251-OQDL01001251.1-human-gut-metagenome-genome-assembly--contig:-NODE-1251-length-13037-cov-5.845701_pt1 | contig 13037 bp, 13 predicted proteins | sample MGYA00242782_ERZ504609 | MGnify/ENA primary metagenome ERZ504609 (study PRJEB26092, sample SAMD00036320) | human gut metagenome | host: Homo sapiens | study: EMG produced TPA metagenomics assembly of... | reverse complement strand
ATCAGGGTTTCCCCCATTGTGCAATATCCCCCACTGCTGCCTCCCGTAGGAGTCTGGGCCGTGTCTCAGTCCCAATGTGGCCGTTCAACCTCTCAGTCCGGCTACCAATCGTCGCCTTGGTGGGCCGTTACCTCACCAACTAGCTAATTGGACGCGAGTCCATCCTGAAGCGAATAAATCCTTTTCCCTCAATCCGATGCCGGATCGTGGGCTTATGCGGTATTAGCAGTCGTTTCCAACTGTTGTCCCCCACTCCAGGGCAGGTTACTCACGCGTTACTCACCCGTTCGCCACTAAGCTAAGAAAAGCAAGCTCCTCTCAGCTCCGTTCGACTTGCATGTGTTAGGCGCGCCGCCAGCGTTCGTCCTGAGCCAGGATCAAACTCTTTATAAATGGTATTTAATCACTTACAAAGTGTTAAATCTCTGTAATCACTCAGACACAATCGCTTGCGTCCTGTATGAATTACTTGTAAATTTGGAATTGATTAACGTGGGTTTCCAAACCCACAATCAAGGTTCCACAAGTTTCAGTTTTGTTCAATTTTCAAGGTCCTGCTGTGCTGTCGCGTTTCCGTGACAGCTTGTATATTATATATCAGATTCTCTCGTTTGTCAAGAGGTTTTCTGAAAGTTTTTTGAAGAAGTTTTCTTCAAAAAACGGCGTACAAGCTGTAGGTAAAGGCTCCAGCGGCTGCCGCCGCGGGCTTGGCTCGCGAGACAGCTTGATTATTATAGCAAGTAGTATGACCTTTGTCAACAGGTTTTTGCAAGTTTTTTTGATTTTTTTGACAAAGTTTGAGGGTGAAGTTTGGGCAAGGTGTATATTGGGGTGATGGCGGTTGGCGGACACAAATTATGGGGGTGGTGGGTGGCAAGATGGTTGCGGGATCAGGTGGTTTGGGGGAATGGGTGAGCGGTGGAAGATTAACGGCAGGCGGCGGGGAGGTTGCGGGCCGGGCATGCCCGGCCCCTACGGGGGGCGGAAGGGTGCGCGGGTGTGGGATGGTTTCGGGCCATCTTTGTAGGGGGCGGCGTCCTCGACGTGCCGCGGAGGGGTCAAGACCCCTCCCTACGATGTAGGGGTGAGACGGGGTGGCAAAGCAGTAACGGGCGGCGGCGGAAAGCGCGCGGGCCGGGCATGCCCGGCCCCTACGGGGGTGATGGTGGAGGGAGCGGTGTGTTTTCCACATTCGGCGCACGTGAATGTGGAAAACGCTTGCAATTTCTACCTTATTATAATAGTATAGAGACAACATACTTGAAACGAGGTCCTGTCATGATCCTGGCATTGAATATCGGCAACTCCAATATTACGTTTGGCGGGTATACGCCGGACGGCAAGCTGGTGTTTTCGTCGCGGCTGTTTGCAGACACGGCGCTGAGCAGTGATGAGCTCCTGTACAAAATCGTAAACATGCTGGCGCTGTACGGGGCGGAGCCGCAGCAAATCACGGCGGTCATCTTTTCCAGCGTGGTGCCGGCGCTGACGCCGCGGCTGCGCGAGGCCCTGCGCAAGATGTGCGAGTGCCAGATCATGGAGGTCGGCCCCGGGCTGAAAAGCGGGGTGCGCATCCGCATGGACAACCCGGCCCAGCTGGGCGGCGAGCTGCTGTGTGCCATCGTGGGCGCGCTGCAGCGGTGCACGCCGCCCTGCGTGGTGGTGAACTTTGATACCGCCACTACCCTGCTGGCTGTGGACAGCACCGGCGCACTGGTGGGCGGCAGCATCCTGCCGGGACCGCAGTGCTCGCTGTCGGCGCTGGTGCGCAACACGGCGCAGCTGCCCCAGGTGGAGCTGGAGGCCCGCCCGCGGCGTCTGCTGGGGGCCAACACGGCGGACTGTCTGCACAGCGGCATTGTGTACGGCACGGCGGCCATGCTGGACGGCATGGTCGCGCAGATCCGCGCAGCGCTGGGCGCACCCGACGCGCCGGTGGTCGCAACCGGCACGCTGCCCGACAGTGTGCGCACGGCGTGTGCGACGGATATTGTGTACCGCGAGACGCTGGTGCTGGAAGGGCTGTATTGGATCTGGAAGAAGAATACGCGGAAGTGACGTTTTGGTTGCGGGCCATCCCTGTAGGGGGCGGCGTCCTCGACGCCCCGCGGAGGGGTCAAGACCCCTCCCTACGATGCAAACCAGTAACAGGCGGCGACGCAGGGTTGCGGGCCGGGCATGCCCGGCCCCTACGGGGTGGTGGATGGTTGGCGGGTGCTGGCCGGGAGGTGCGGACGGCATATATGCCGCTCCCTACGGGCAGGCGTATTGTAATATCCGTATTCCGGACAAACATCATTATATATCCAAAGAGGTGCTCCCCGCGCCTCTTTCTTTTTTTGTGGTGTCGTGTTATAATATATTATGTATAGTTATGTACAAATTTTTACAGAGAAAGGTATTTATTCATCACCTATGCAGCATTTGAAAAACTTTAACTGGAAGAAATTCCTCTTGCAGGGGGTGCTCCCCTGCCTGCTGGCGGTGGCGGTGGGGTTCATCTCCCGCTATCAGCTGGAGCTGTCCGACGGCGTGACCGAGAGCTTTTTGCAGCTTCAATGGCCGCTCTACGCGCCGCTCAACGCGCTGACCGCCTTTTGCCTGACGCTGATTTTGTTTGCGCTGCTCGGCAAGTGGAGCCGCGCAACGGGCATTTCGGGTGCGGTGTTCACCATCATTGCACTCATCAACTACTACACCCGCGACCTGCACGGCTCGGCGCTGATGCCCCAGGACATTTTGAACCTCGGCACCGCCGCCGAGGTCATGGGCAGCTACACCCTGAAAATCACGCAGGACGTTGTGAAGATCGCGCTGCTCTACCTGCCGATTCTGGCGATTGCGTTCGTGCAGGCGCGGCTGGTCAAGGGTGCGCCTAAGCGCGCCAGCTGGAAGGCCCGCGGCGTGCGGGCGGCGGGCAGCGCACTGGGCGTGTTTCTGGTCATGTTCTTCGGCTACTTCGGCCCCGTGACCATCAAGCCCAAGACGACCTACGGCTGGGCGTGGCAGAACACCTACTACACCTACGGCTATCTGGCCGGGACGATTGAGGCCACCAGCCTGATGGCCGACCCTGTCATTGAGCCGGAGAACTACAACGACGCCGCGGCGGTGAACACCGCCCGCAAGGCCGACGACTACATCGCCCCTGCCAGCCCCGAGAGCGCCGAGGACTACCCCGACATTGTGCTGATCCTGTCCGAGAGCTTCTACGACTTTGACCTTGTCACCGACCTGCAGGCCGACACCGACATCATGCCGGTCACCAAGAACCTGCCCAACTCGGTCTACGGCCACACGATCAGCCCCCATGTGGGCGGCGGCACAAACTCCACCGAGTACGAGATGCTGACCTCCAACTCGCTGATCCTGATGCCCAGCATCACGCCGTTCAACTGGCTGAACCTGTACAACGCCAACAGCGTTGTCAGCTACCTCAAGGGTCTGGGCTACTCCACGATGGCCGCCCACCCCTACACGAACTCCAACTACCGCCGCGACTCCGCCTGGCTGGCGCTGGGCTTTGACGAGACCCATTTCCAGAGCGATTTTACCACGCAGGAGACCTACGGGGACCGCCCGTACCAGACCGACTCGGCCACCTACCGCGACTGGGAAACGATGTACGAGGACATGCCGGAGGACAAGCCGCGGTTCAGCTTCCTGGTTTCCATCCAGAGCCACGGCGACTACGATATGAACGATGCGTCGCTGGATATTGTCCACGCCGCCACCGACTACGGCGACTACGATGCGCTGATGGACGAGTACCTGAGCTGCATCAAAATGACCGACGCCGCCGTGCAGGAGCTGTGCGATTACTTTACCGCGCAGTACGAAAAGACGGGCCGCAAGGTCATTGTGGCCATGGCCGGTGACCACGCGCCCAGCTTTGTAGGCCATGTGGCCGACCCCAGCTTTGCCGAAACCGACAACGAGCTGCAGATTTTGGAGCGCAGCACGCCGTTTTTCATCTGGGCCAACTACCCACTGGAGCACACGGCAGCCGCCACCAGCACCACCGACCCGCTGAACCGCATGGACATGGTCATGCTGACCCCCACCCTGCTGCAGCAGGCGGGTCTGCCCCTGAGCGACTACTACGAGTACCTGCTGGAAATGAAGCACAACACCCCCGTTGTGACCGCCGCCAACGACTACATGAAGGTGGACGGCAGCACAGCCGAATACGGCGAAGACCCCGCGCTGGACGAGTGGGCCAAGGGGTATCTGATGCTGGAATACAACAACATCGGCGCGCACGCCAAGCGCGACCAGAGCATTTTTGACCCCGCCGAGTAAAGAGGAGGCATCCCTATGACAGGTCTGAAACGAACCCCGCGCAGCCGCGGCGGCTTTACGCTGGTGGAGCTGATCGTGGTATTGGTGATTCTGGGTGTGCTGGCGGCCTTTGCCGTCCCGGCGCTGACCGGGTACATTGACAGCGCCAAGGAAAAGCAGGCCGTCAGTGAGACGCAGGCGTGTGTGATGACGGCGACCCGGCAGGGCGCGCAGAACTACGCCTTGGTGCAGAACGCATCGATACGGGAAAAAGCGATGGTGCAAATGCCCTGACAAACTGGGCAGGCACGTTGACAAACGAGGGTCCCACCGTGACCGGCGGAGATATAGCACTTACCGAGGGCAGCGGGCAGTATCTGCTGCATGTAAACAACCCGCCTGCGGGCAATATTAAGCCTGTTGGGATTTCTTCGGTGCCGGGGTCAAGGGTACCGTGCAGTGGATGACCTGCAACGCCAGCGGGCAGGTTTTATACTTAGTGTATACCAGCGCCGATGGGATACCAGGTCGTATGACACGAACGCAGGAACCACCTCGAGTGTAAATATCGGCAGTGATGAGGCTGTTGTTGTGCCGACGCCGAAGAAGAATGACCACTCCGGCGGCGGTGAAACCGGCGGGGGCAGCGACCGGGGCGCGTTTCCGGCGGCGGCGTACGACCGGCAGCACTGTTACAGCAAATGAAAAGCAGTTCATTATCCACTTGCAGGATATTAAAACTGCAAACTCTGCGCCTTTTGCAAACAAAAAATATCACATTCAGAGCGGCGATAACTCCTTTGATGTGACCTCTAATGAAAACGGTGATATTCTGTTGGATATTTCTCCTAAGGAACACCCTCGTCCCAACACTGTTATCGGGGATACGCCGACTACTATCACCGAAGTTGAAGTTCCTGATGGCTACCAAGTCATTCCCAGCAGTACAAAAATCTATATCAATGTTGTCAATGATGGGGACGACTATCATCTCAATTCCATACAGAATAACGGAAATAACAATCCATTTGCTATCGATATGGCTAAAAGGCAGCTTACCCTTATGCGCTTTCCCGTTGCCAAATTGAAGCTGCGCGTCACTGACTCTAATAATAATGCACTGTCCGGTGCTATTTTGAGATCAAGAATGGCTCAAATACTGTTGCTACACTCACTTGTGATGATAAAGGAGAATGTTCCATTCCTGTCAAACTGCATGAGGGAGATAATATCGGAGATTCTGTTTACCTGACTGCCGAAAGCCAACCTAACCATACTTATGTTATAAAGGAAACCTATCCTCCTGCCGGATATCAGGGAGACATCACCTGTTCTTTCATTTATATTATAAGGCATATCCCTCCGAGCCATCTCCCCATTGGCAAACTTGGTTCTATATTGATAGTAGTTATAACGGTGATCATAAAGAATGGGGTAGCTATGAGCGGGAAAAAACAGTTGGTGAAAACGATTCTTTTCATGTCATAAACACCAAGCGCCAACTGTGTACTGTCTATATCCGTAAAATTGATGACGCCGGAAATCCTGTATCCGGCGCAGACCTTGTTCTCAGGTCTCAAAATGGGGATCATATTCTTCTTGGCTTTGACAGTGGCGGCGGCGGTTCTCCCCAATTGTCTAGTTATCAATCTTTTACCACTACCTCCGCCCCCTATGTTGTACAACTCCGCCGTGGGAAGACCTATGAATTAGAGGAGCAAACCTCACCACAGCATTACACAAAAGCTGAAAAGATTACTTTCACAGTTCCGTCAGATGCTGATACTTTTACTGTCTCTATGATTGACCATAACTCAAGTGAGGATAAATCTGATATAAAGCTCGACAAGGTCACTTTTAATCAGGCAAATAACTGGGCACACAAACTCACTACGGATAATGAAATCAGTTTTAGTGGCGGTGAAATTATTTGCTGGAAGGGTATCGCTTACTACAATTATGCTAAGAATTCGGACTATACCTATAATATTTCGAATAACAAGCGTGATGACTATAAAAAAGTTGATTCTACTGAACTGAATAACGCTCCCGATCCCATGAAATTCTTAGACGAGCATCTCAAAGATGAAAATTCCGATAAAAAAGCAGCTGACTATATTGTTCCCCTTACGGGCAAGGCTTATCTTTATAGTGAGCAGAATGTAACGCTCAAAAAAGGTGACATTATTATTCCTGATAATTATGGGGACGGAGTTCCTGACGATAAAAAGAACAAAAAAGTATATGTCTATATCGGTAACAAGGATTTACTTCTTACCTCTGATTTTCTCAGCAATGAAAACTTTACTACGCTAGAGCATAAACTACAGGATAAAAATCAAAATATATATAATTTCACCCTCAATCAATAAGAAAGCCCCCACCCAGCCGCAGAACATCTACGGTTGGGTGGGGGTGGTTTATTTGTAGAGATTACAGGGGCGCGGCGGCAGCGGCAACACTCCCGGGCGGATATGGGATCAGCCCCTGCGTTCTCTGCCAATCACAAAAACTCTTTCCAGTAAATCTCTGCGCTTCTCGTCATCTCCCGGGAAAAGTCGCTCGCGTACTTGCGCTTGCAAAATGCCTGCACGGCTTTGTCAAAGTCGTAGTCAAGCTGGCCGTTGGCGGCGGCTTTCGCCGCAAAGTCGGCGCGCAGCTCGTCGGGCGTGCGGTCCGTGTACACATTCTCGCAGACGACGGCCTGCTCGGCAAAGCGGGCGGGCTTGGGGCGGCGCTGCTGTTGCTCCGTGGGGCGGCCAAACACCAGCATACAGGCGGGCACAACGTACTGCGGCAGGTGCAGGGCGTCGCGCATGGCCTCAGCATTCTCGAGGACGTCGCCTATGTAGCAGCTGCCGATGCCCAGAGACTCGGCGGCGACCACGGCGTTCTGGGCGGCAATGCAGGTGTCGGCCACGGCCAGCATCAAGTCCCCTGCCCCGGGCTTGCGGGCGTCCGTGATGCCCGCGGCGTGGTAGGCGTTGAGCCAGCGGCGGCAGTCGGCCAGGAACACCAGCACCAGCGGTGCCCCGGCAATAAACGGCTGGTGGTCGCACAGGTCGGCCAGCGTGGCCTTCAGCGCCGGGTCGGTGATGTCCAGGATCGTGTACAGCTGCTGGTTGCCCGCCGTCGGTGCCTGGAACGCCGCGTTCAGGATGGCCGCCCGCTCGTCCGGCGTGACGGGGTCGGGGGTGAATACCCGCACGCTTTTGCGGGCGGAGAGGGCGGAGAGGATAGCGTTGTTTTCCATAATAAGCTCCTTTAAGCTTTCCCCCGGGGGGAAGGCAAATCAAAATCAACTTTTCCGTTTCTTCAAAAACTTCCCGATCAGCGTATCCAGCATGCTCAGCACCTCGCGGATGTTCAGCACGCAGACCACCGCGGTGATGCCCACGACGGGCAGCGCCCAATGAGTCAGGTTCATCATGCACCAGATCTCCGCCAGCACCAGCGCCAGATTCAGCACAAGCCACGCCGGGTGGAAGTCGATCTCCAGCAGACCGCGGGTCGAGTAGGCGCGCAGCAAAAACACCAGCATCAGGCTCAGGAAGCTGGCCGGGGTTACGCCCCACGGGCCCCACCGCAAAATGAGCAGGTAGTTCAGAATCAGGTTCAGCACCGCACCGGCCAGCATTGTGAACAGCGAGCCGGTAGACCGTTTATACACGACGTAGACGCTGTTTAGGAACTGGTTCAGGCAGGTCAGCATCGAGCAGAGCGTCAGGAACGGAACAAACGTCCAGGCGTCAAAATATTCAGCCTTGAACACCCGCATGAGCAGCTGGCACAGCATGATGATGCCCGCCACGCAGCAGAACAGCACGCTGGCATACACGCGGAATATCTTGGAGAAGAAAGCCTGGCGGTCCGTCTCCTCGGTCACGGCGGAGAGCTGCCACGCCTCGTAGAAGATGCTGCCCAAAATCGTGATGATCTGCGGCAGGAAGTACCCCGCCGACAGCAGGCCGACCCAGTGGTTGCCGCTGCGGCCCGCGTAGCCCTCGCACATGCCCTGCACAAAGAACATGTCGCTGGCGTTGATGATCCAAAAGCTGATGGACGCCGGGATCATCGGCAGGCAGTAGCGCAGCATCTCCTTCCACAGCGCCTTGTCAAACGCCTTGGGCTTGAAGTACCGCCAGCATCCGCCCGCAATGAACACAAACACCATGGATGTCAAATCTGCCAGCGCATTTGCCAGCAAAAAGCCTGTAGCGCCCATTTTTAAGACGCTCAGGAACAGCAGGTAGTAGAGCAGCAGGCTCAGCGTGGTCAGCACACCGTCTATGGCGACCAGCCGGTTCAGCATCCGCGAGCGGATGAACTGGGTACACAGCGTTCTCATACAGCTGGCCAGCACGCAGAGGTACAAAAAGCCCAGGTACTCCGCAGCGTTGGGGATGAGCCGCACCAGCGGCATGGCCAGCAGCAGCACCACAAAGCCCAGCCCGATAGTCGCCGCGCCGTTGACAAAGACGCTGGATTTGTTGGTCGCTTTGTCCAGCCCGAACCGGATGACCGCATAGGCCACGCCAAGGCTGACCACCGGGATCAGCAGGTTTGTGGCCTGCTGCAAAAGGCTGGACACGCCCATAACGTCCGGCGAGTCGAGCGCGTAGCTCAGATACGGGCGGATGAAGAAGCTGAGCAGCTTGGAGCTGAAGTTGGAGATGGCAAACAGCAGCGTATTGCTGACCAGCGTCGTATATTTTTTCTGTGGAGACGGCAAGATGGGAACCTCCCTTGTTTGTAGAGTATGAAGCCTTCCCCTCCGGGGGAAGGTGGCCGAGCGAATGTGAAGGTCGGATGAGGGCAAACCTTCCGCCGACACCCCGTTCACGGGCAATCGCGGCAAACTCCCCCCTCATCCGTCTGCTCTCACCGCAGCTTCAGCATCCGTTCCCGCTGCTTATAATCCGGCAGCACCTCCGCCACCGCGGCCCAGAACGCCGGGCTGTGGTCGGGGTGGGCAAAGTGACAGAACTCATGCACAACAACGTACTCCTGCGCGGGCAGCGGCATCGTACAGAGCCGCCGCGCAAACGCCAGCGTGCCGGTGCGCAGACTGCACGACCCCCAGCGGGTGTTCATGTCACGCACCGCAATTTTGGGCATCGCGCCGCCCGGGCAGGTCGCCGCAAACTGCGGATAGTATGCCCGGCACAGCGCCTGCATATAGGCCAGCGCCTCTGCCTTGGGCGGCAGCGCGGGGGCCTCGGCGGCCTCTCGTTCGCGCTGGGCCGCGGCACGCGCCTGTGCGGTGCGCACCCAGTCGGCCCGCGCCGTGACAAAGGCGTCCACATAAGCTGCAGGCACCCGCGGCGACGCACTGGCCGCCACACTGCCGTCGGCCCGCACGCGCAGGTTGATGTTGCGCACCCGCCGCCGCGTCAGCGTGTAGGTGATGCCGCCCGCCGTCCGCTCCATGCCCGGCCCCCCTTTTGCAAAAGTATATAGTTTATTGTACACGCATTTGCCCAAAAGTGCAACAGTTGCCTGCGGCGGCGCATTGTGGTATGATACTGCCAAAAGGGGGCTTTTGCATGAAATCGCTGTTTTTTGTTCTGCCCGCCCTGCTGCTGGGCCTGACGGCCTGCGGCGCGCCGGTGGCCGCCGTGACCCTGCCCGACACCGTGCAGGTCGAAAAGACCCAGACCGCCGAGACCGCCGTCCTCTACGAGGATGCCGACGGGCGTGAGGTCAGCCCCCGCCGCGCCGCCCTGACCGAGTGGCGCTGGTCTGTGGCCGATGACACGATTGCCGAGGTCGATCCCAGCGGCATTGTGACCGGTCTGCGCGGCGGCTCGACCACCCTGACGCTGCAAAGCGCCGACGGGAAAATTTCCGCCAGCTGCCCGGTGCAGGTGTCCAGCCCGCTGCGCGGCATTGCTTTGGACGACTACACGCTGTATTTTGACGACGAGCTTGTGACCTGGATCACCGCCGACGGCACGCGCGAGTCCGACTACGCCTACGCCAGCCGCGTCGGCGCAGTCTGCCATCTTCTGCCGGAGGACACCACCGACCACCCCGCCGTGACCTATCACATCGCCGACGAGCGCATCGCCCGCTTCGACGGCTCCTGGCTCGTCCCCGTGAATTACGGCACCACGACCCTGACCGCCGACTGCGGCGGGTTTACAGCGCAGTGTACCGTAACGGTGGTCAGGCCGGAGGAATAACCGTAGGAACAGGCAAAGGCGGGCACCGTGCAGTGCCCGCCTTTTAAATTTGCATCAATATGGATATTATCATTGTTCCTGACAAGATAATTGATAATCCACAAATCAAAAGTGCAATTAAACTTATCACACTTTTATTTCCGTATTCTTTGCTTGTTTTATAGGTATAGTTTCATTTTTTCTTTCTATTGTTAATACCTCTTAAAATATGCTATAATCGTCTAAGAACCTAACGTACATTATCAGAGGTAAAAAGTGAAAGATACAAGAGCTTCTATATCATTGTTTTCCGGGGCAATGGGATTGGATTTAGGCCTTCTACAGGCTGGTGTAGATATAAAACTCGGTCAAGATTTTAATGCCGCTTGCGTTCACACGATGGAGCAAAACGGTCATAAGGCTATTTTAGGTGACATTCGTGCTATCGAGCCTGAACAGCTTTTGTCTGCTGCTGGTTTGACTTTTGGCGAGCCGTTTCTTATCTGCGGTGGTCCGCCTTGTCAGCCATTTTCCACCGCTGGCAAGCGCCTTGGTATCAACGACCCTCGCGGAAGTCTTTTCCGTGAATATGTCCGCATGATTGATGCTATTAGACCTCGCTTTTTTGTCATGGAAAATGTCAAGGGACTTATGAGTTCACCCTTAAAAGACGCGAATGGCAACAACACCACCGGGAAAGTCATTGATGTTATTTTAGACGAGTTTGCCAAACTCCATTACAAAACGGTTTTCGGTGTTCTCGATGCTGTCAACTATGGTGTCCCGCAGTTTAGAGAGCGCTTTGTAATGATTGGCAGCCGTGATAATGAGGATATTTTCTTGCCCCTTCCCACACACTTCCAAACGCACCAGAACGCTGCCAACCGCTGGGTCACTCTTGGTAATACAATTCGTGACTTGGAAAATATGCCCGGTGAATGCGCTGAATTTAGCGAGTCCCGCTTGAAGTATTTGAAGATGGTTCCCGAAGGTGGCAACTGGAAAAGTCTCCCCCCGGAAGTCTTAAAGGACGCTATGGGCGGTGCATACGCATCTGGTGGCGGCAAGGTTGGTTTTTATCGGAGATTGTCCTATTCGCAGCCTTCTCCTACCGTTGTTACAAGTCCTATCCAAAAAGCCACAATGATGTGCCACCCTACGAAAGATAGGCCTTTAAGTGTCGCGGAGTATGCACGGATTCAGCAGTTTCCTGACAACTGGACTCTTACTGGCACTACGATTGACAAATATCGTCAGACAGGAAACGCCGTCCCTGTAGGGCTTGCCAAGGCCATTGGAGATGCCATTGTTTCCGTTGCCGAGGGGACTTCAACCATTCAGGTCAAAAGAGTGCGTGGCACAGCCATTCACGAAAAAATACAGGACGCTATTCAAATAGGAGGTATATGTAATGCCAAAAATCGAACCACTTAATTCAAACTATGACGAAGAAAAGGTTGTCGAGGCTATTTCGGTTGCTTTGAGCGAATTTTATACTTCACTAACCAATAAGCTCAATAAAATAAAGCTGAAAGACATATTAAAGAAGAAAAATCCCTATCTATATCGTGCTAAGGGTATCAATGACGCAACAATGGTTATTAACCGCATTTTGTCAGCCTATATTTCCTCAAGTGAAGAAACCATTTTTGGAAATACATTCTTTGAACCGATTGCTATTGTTGTTTCTGGCGGGCAAAAAGCTGTAACCGAAGGTGTTGACATTACTGTTGACAAAGATAACACCATTTACAGTATCGCCGTTAAAAGCGGTACCTCTGTTTTTAACGCTGACAGCCGAAAGAGACAGGAACAGAATTTCCAGTCTGCTCAAAGGCGCGCACAGCAAGCTCACAAAGCATTTATGCCTGTTGTCGGTTATGGTTATGGAAAAAAGAAAGTCAAACCTGAGAATGAAAAATTCTATAAAGAGCTTGCTGGAAAGGACTTCTGGGAATGGCTAACTGGTGACCCAAACTTTTACACAAAAATCATTTCTTACATGGGAACTAAGCCAGAAGAATTTACTGCAAATTTTGAAATTGCCTACACAAATGCTCAAAACCGTATGTTGCGCGATTTTACGAAAGATTACTGTAAAGATGATGGCTCCATTGATTGGGACAAACTGATTAAATTTAACAGTGGTGATTGACGAAGCCGCTCATAAGAAAGACCGGGACATTTTAGCTTCCCGGTCTTTTTTCTATCCGAGACGGATACGGGTTTCCTTTTGTCCGCGATTGCCTAAAAAGCCAGATGGGGACTGGGTCAAGAACTTTCGTGGCATAAAAATTTATTCCACAGTTTCTTGACCCAGTCCCCATCTGGCTTATAATGCGGGAACGGACAAAGGCAAACCTTGATTTTGTTTGGAAAGTGTGGTACGATTGTGGTACACGCCAAAGGGCAAAAGAAAAAGCCCTCAATTTCTAACGAATCTTCGTTAAAAATCAAGGACTACATTTGGTGACCCGTACGGGAATCGAACCCATGTTACAGCCGTGAAAGGGCCGTGTCTTAACCGCTTGACCAACGGGCCATATAATACAAGATTTCGCTAAAACAGCAAGCAACTTATCGGCTACTATT
>ENA-OQDL01001249-OQDL01001249.1-human-gut-metagenome-genome-assembly--contig:-NODE-1249-length-13050-cov-2.058732_pt1 | contig 13050 bp, 15 predicted proteins | sample MGYA00242782_ERZ504609 | MGnify/ENA primary metagenome ERZ504609 (study PRJEB26092, sample SAMD00036320) | human gut metagenome | host: Homo sapiens | study: EMG produced TPA metagenomics assembly of... | reverse complement strand
AGATGAATATTTTTTCACGCCAAGGGAAAGCAGCGCCAGAAGCACGATCACAGCTTTTCTGTTCATACCACGCAATGTTATACACGATTGGAAGTTCATTGATATCATTCAGCTCAAAAACTTCTTTTAATTTCAGTGCGATCACTGCCAGAGAATAGGAATCGTTGCACTGTCCAGCATCAAGGACTCTCGGAATTCCACCGATATCCCCCAGATCCAGCTTATTATATTTATATTTTTGCACAGCCGGCAGTCAGGATCACGGTATCTTTTGGCAATCCTTTGGCAAAATCCGTGTAATAGTTTCGGGATTTTGCACGTCCATCACATCCTGCCATAACAACAAACTTACGAATTGCTCCGGATTTGACTGCTTCCACAATCTTATCTGCAAGGGCAAGTACCTGTGCATGTGCAAATCCTCCCACAATCTCACCATGCTCGATTTCTTCCGGCGCCGGACATTTCTTTGCCTGTTCGATAATCGCAGAAAAATCTTTTTCTTCTCCGATAGCACCTGGAATATGGGTGCATCCCGGATAGGAAGCTGCTCCTGTCGTGTACATACGGTCCTTGTAGCTGTCCTTTGGCGGCACGATACAGTTTGTCGTCATCAGAATCGGACCGTGGAAACGCTCAAATTCTTCTTTCTGTTTCCACCATGCATTTCCATAGTTTCCGATAAAGTTCGAATATTTCTTGAAGGCCGGGTAGTAATGTGCCGGAAGCATCTCCGAATGTGTGTAAACATCCACACCTGTCCCCTGTGTCTGTTCCAGAAGCATCTCCAGATCACGAAGATCATGCCCGGAAACAAGGATTCCTGGATTTTTGCCAACCCCAATGTGACTTTTGTGATCTCCGGATTTCCATAAGTCTCTGTATTGGCTTTGTCCAGAAGTTCCATCACCTTCACACCGTAACTTCCGGTCTCCAGTGTCAGTGCAGTCAGTTGATCTGCACTCAGGGAATCATCCAGAGTCGCTGCAAGTGCCCTCTGCAAAAATGCGTCAATCTCCACATCGGTATGTGCAAGTGCCGCCGCATGTTTCGCATAAGCTGCAAGGCCTTTCAGCCCGTAAGTAATTAACTCACGAAGGCTGCGGATATCTTCATTCTCTGTAGAAAGAATTCCCACGCGAGAAGCTTTTGCTTTCAAAATCCAGCTTCCGTCCCTTTCCATGAGTGTTGCTTCCGGAAGTACTTCTCGATTTTCCACTTTCCGGATCAATTCTTCTTTTGTCGCCAATGTATTTTTAATTCGTTCAATGATAGAATCTTTATCAAAATTCGCATTGGTGATCGTCGTAAACAGATTCACTATGATCATCTCATTTACATAGGCCTCAATCTCTTTTCCATCGAACGAAGCTCCGTAGTCACTGCGCTTAATCCTTTTGTCACATAAACAAGAAGATCCTGCATTGCTGCTACATCCAGGCTTCTTGCCACATACCCCTGATACTGTACATCCACTGCATCCTGCTGTTTCCTGACATTGAAAACAAAACATTTTCGGTTCCATAATATCACTCCTTATAATTATGGAGATTTCCTTCTCCTTTATTGTGGTTGCTGCCATAACGGCAGAGTAGACAAATACTTCTTTCATGTTTATGATATTATAATTACAGTTTAAAGTAAGTTGTATTTACAACGGAAAAGAGATTTCTTTATTGCGAAAATAGTTGTTTCTAAATAAAAAACTCCATTCCAGTATAACTGGAATGGAGTTTTAATTTCAGTATAAACTGACGACTGCTTTACATGGTCAAAATTTTCATGATGAACATGGCGATACCGGCATTCAGGAAAGAAATGCTGAGTAGGATCGGATAATGTCTGGAAGGAACGCCGGCAGTGCCCAGCAAACGGCCCAGATATTGGATCTTGGAACCCAAGAGGTAGATAGCGGGGATAACGATGGTAATCGAGCGTTCATCGATGCCGCCGTCGTTATAAAGCGCCATGCAGACACCAACAGCGCCGCCCATGGACATGAGCGCACTGAACAGTACCATGATTGCTTCGCCGGGAAGACCCCAGATGGCCATAACAGGAGCGAAGAATTTGCCTGCCAGAGTCAGCAGTCCGGTAACGTTTAAGATTTTGATGCATACATAAGCCATCAAAACGTTAGGGATAATATTATCAATAGCGATGTTCCAGCCTTTGCGGGCACCGCGAACGAAGATATCCATTAAGGAAGGTTTTGCTAATTTTGCGTTAAGTTCCGCCTCTGCCGCAGCTGCAGCGTCTTCGGGAGCGTGGTTGATTTTTTCTTCACTCATGCTTATGCGGTCCTCCTTGCAGAATATTTTACATAGGCGCGCATCATTATTAGCGCCGAAAATTTTCATAACAAACAGTACTGCCAGAGGTATGGAAATAGGTACTGTCAAGAATCCAAACAGTGCGGAACCGGAAGAAAGATAATTAGTGATCAGGCCGCCTGCTGTAAACTGGAAAGCACTGAAAATCAAAAGTTCATTATCAGTGATCTGTTTTTCCAAATGTAATTGTCTGGTCATACCTGCGCCGGCGTCAGTGCTTTGCAGTGAAGAAACGAGCGCGATACCGCAGATACCCGGAATACCAAGGATCGGACGCAGAATCGGAGTCATCAGCTTTTGAGCTGCTTTAAGACCGCCGTAATGTTCAACTACTTCAATGAGACCCATTGCCAGCATAACGCCGGGAGCCAAACCGAAAGCAAACAGGAAGCCGTCGCGTGCACCGCTGCCGCCTTGACCTGAGAATGTTGCTTTAGCGCTTTTCATTGTACCGAATTTACCGTTTAATGTGTCAAAGTCGAAAATATTCAGACCATGACCGGCATTTGCAAACAGACCGGAGAAAATTGCAATGGCGATAACCAAAACAATATATCCGGAGAGCGGAACCTTATTTAAGGTTTCCTTAACTTTGTCCATGTGGGAACCCCTCCTCAAATTATAGATAAGTGCAAGTTTGCCATCCTGATAAGAAACAGAATGTGCTTTACATTATATCTAAAAAACAACTATTTGACAAGGGAAAACTGATAAGTTATCAGTAAAATTTCGCAATATAAAAGAATAAGATTACTCACCCTCGGCCATTTTACGAAGATCTTTGGCTAATGTATCGTCGGTGAGGACATAAAGGAAGTCGCCTGCCCGCAATCTTGTGTCACCTATAGGTATCAGGTCGCTTTCGCCGCGCTTGACGTCCACGAGCAGTGTATGCTCAGGCCAGTTTATTTCTTTGATCAGACGTCCGTCGATAGGACTGCCGCTGCAGACTGCCAGTTCAATGACGTTCCGCTGTCTTTCACAGTGACTGCCGTCATTTTTATTGGCTGACTGCAGACTGCGTGCCAGCAGTTCTTCGTAAATCGGTTTGCTGCGGCACAGCTCGGCTGCAATAAAGGCCACGATTGAAGCGATGGACAAGACCAGCATATGCTGGAAGGAGCCGGTCATTTCCATAATAAGGATGATACCGGTGATCGGAGCCCGTACCGAGGCGGAAAAGAAAGCCGCCATAGAGATGACGATGATATTGGAGTAAAAGAAAGGGTCAAGAAGCCCTAAAGCGATCATGATATTGCTGATGACGCTTCCTGTGAGAGCTCCGATGACAAGCATAGGCAGAAAGAAGCCGCCGGGGACGCCGCTGCCGTAGCTGAGCATTGTAAAGATGAATTTACCTGCCAGCAGCAACAGTAAAGCCTGCAGAGTGTAAGGTGTTTTGGCAATATTGTTGATCAATTCGTTGCCGCCGCCCAGCACCTGCGGATAAACAAAGCCTAAAATACCGGCGCAGAATAATGCGAAGACTATTTTGCTGAACGGAGTAGGGAAAAGTTTGTAGAAACGGGGAATATTTAAAAGTCCGGCGTTAAAAACTACGCCTGCCAAACCTACGACTAGGCTTAAAAGGGCCACATAGCCGTAATATTCCAAGCGGCAGGAAAGGCAGACCGAAAAAATCAAAAATAGTGTCGTTGCCAAAGAAGAAACGTGAAATAACCGTTGCAGTCATTGCGGCAGCCATGGCTGGCAGCAGGACGACGACGGAAAAATTGCGGTGCAGTTCTTCTAAAGCAAAAATAACGCCCGCTAACGGAGCGTTGAAGGCTGCCGCCAAGCCGGCACTGGCGCCGCTTGTAAGCAGGTAACGTTCTTCGAGCCGGGTACGTTTCAGCAGGCGGCTGAGTCCCTGTGCCGTTTACGGCGCCGAGCTGATCGAGGACCTTCCCGCCCCAGGGAAAGACCGGCTCCGATGCCGATGATACCTGCGAGCAGTTTGACCCAGAGGATTCGCAGCCAGCGCATTTTAATGAAGCCTAAAATAGCGCCTTTGACCTGAGGGATACCGCTGCCGGCAGCCAGAGGTTCATATTTTGTCAGTCTGTCTAAAGTGAAGGCTATTACAGCTAAAGCGATGAACCAAAAAGCGGTCCAATACCAGTCTGTGTTTTTAAGAAAGGTGTAAATATGTTCACGGTTAGTTTCTACCAGATGCAGGGACCAGCGGAAAAAGCTGATGATCAGCCCTGAAAGGATACCGATTATGATACCTTCAATAAACAGCTTCAAACGGAAGTTGCGCCAGTTATTGAGCGCACGGTAGGTATTTATGACTTGATCTTTTGCTAGCATTTTCAGGACTCCTTATAATCACCGCGGCCTTCGGCTATTTCATAGCCGATAGAATGCAGCCGTGCGGCGAGGTCATTCTTGGCTTCGGCGGCTTCTGCTCCGCTACAGAGTTTATTATCATAAAGAAGATAATTTTGGCGGACATCTGCCGGGGAAAGATTGGGCATTACAACATTGGCACCTGCTAAAATACCAAGCTCACGTCCGTTGGGAACGATGGTGCCGAGAGCCGTTGTCGCAGGCAGTAATACCTTGGGAAACATCAGGCGCAGGACGGACAGCAGTGTTAAGGTCTGTTCCAGCGTTCCTGCGGGATAATTTTTAAAGGGTGTAGCATGGTGGGGAATGAAGGGACCGATACCAATCATCTGCGGCTGCAGTTCACGGATAAAGGCCAGGTCTTCGAGCAGATTAGCCATTGTTTGCCAGGGCGAGCCTACCATAAAGCCAGTGCCGACCTGATAACCCAGTTCTTTGAGATCGCGCAGGCAGCGTTTGCGGTTACTCAGTTTGAGTTCTGCCGGGTGCAGTCGTGCATAATGTTCGCTATCTGCTGTTTCGTGGCGCAGCAGATAACGGTCTGCGCCTGCTTTTTTCCAAAGCTGATAGGCTTCACGTCTGCGTTCGCCGATGGAAAGTGTAACGGCACAGTCAGGATAAGCCTGTTTTATGGCGCTGATGATAGCTGCCAGATCTGTGTCGCTGTAGATAAGATCTTCGCCACCCTGCAGAACAAAGGTCCTAAAGCCCAAGGCGTAACCCTGCTCACAGCAGGAAAGGATTTGTTCTTCGGTCAGGCGGTAGCGAACAGCTTCTGTGTTGCTGCGTCGTATTCCGCAGTAATAACAGTCATTTCTGCAGTAATTGGTGAATTCGATCAGCCCGCGAATATAGATTTTATTGCCGAAAACAGCCTGAGCAGTTTGCTGTGCAGCCTGAGCCAGTTCTGCACGGATGACAGCGTCGCTGAAAGCGGCTGTGAGCAAGGTCTGCATTTGTTCCGGCTGCAGCTGGTGTGTGTGCTGCAGTGTGTGTATCAATTGTTTTATATCCATAATATGTGACCTCTAATTAATGATATATGTTTATTATAGCATATGTACAAATGCAGCGAGTAATCGTTGCCAAGGCAATTTATATTTGTTATAATTGTAAAACAATAAGTAATTAATAAAAAATATGAAAGTGAGAATTGAATGGCTTTAAAGGGTATGGATAGTATAGAACTGGAAGAAAATATATATCCGATAGATGCAATCGATCAGGAGCTTGCAGGGAATTTAACTATAGATAAATTATTTGATGTTTACCGCTTCGTGGATATGAGGACACACTTAGTCCACGATTATAATGACGGCAAGATGTGTGAGCCCTGCCGCAAATGTTATGAGCTGTGGAATCGCAGTAAGCCCTGTCCGAATTGTTTCATCCGAAAGGGCTGTCCAGCAGAAAAAGCAAATCATGAAAATGGAATATCTGGGAGATAAAAGTATTTTGATCCTTAGTACGCCCTGGGAGCAAGATGGTAAAGAATATGTGCTGGAGCTGGGACGCGATGTGACAAATTCTTTCAGCGTTTATGATGCTACCAGCGAAGACAGCAGTGAGCTGCGGGAACTAATCAGCAGTTACAGTGAACTTGCGGCCCGTGACAGTTTTACGGGCCTTTACAGTAAAGGCCATGCCAATAATCTGCTGCAGGAAATGTTTGCTGTTCAGAAAGAACAGTTAAAGCTGACGCTGGCGCTGATTGATATCGACCATTTTAAAAGTGTCAATGACAGGTTTGGGCATTTATGCGGCGATGAGGTCATTCTTTATGTAGTTGACAAAATAAATGCGCTTAATGAGCAGTGCAGCGGCTGGGCAGCCAGGATCGGCGGCGATGAGTTTTTACTGGCCTGCCCTTTCAGTGATAAAGACTATGTGGAAAGGCTTTGCCTGGAAATGTCGGAAACGATTACAGGTCACCGTTTTAAAAAGGGGCACAGTGAGTACAGTATAGCAATCAGCTGCGGCGTGGCGGCTTATGACGGACAAGAAACCCTGGAAGAGTTTTTGGAACGTGTCGATATGAAGATGTATGAAGATAAAGCGCAGAAAAAACAGTAAAAGACAGCAGAGAATTTTCTCTGCTGTCTTTTTAAATGGTTTCGCTGATAAAAAGCTGGTTCATCATTTCCTGAGTACCAATGATCCAGAGGATGTCGCCTTTTTGAAAGACAAAGGAGGCATCAGGATTGAGATGCGTATAATTACCACGTTCCAAACCTAAAGCCAGACAATTGACATTGCCGAGGTAAGAACTTTTTTTGAGCGTGGAGCCGCAGAGCGGCGAATGCCTGTCGATCGGCATCGCGTAACAGAAGTAAGCGGTGCCGCCATGCTTTGGATCAGCTAAAAACTGGTGCAGTGTCTGCTGGTTATCAGTAGCCAGCGGCAGAATCTGCATATCATAGGATTGGATTGCCAGTTCAAAATTCTGCAGCTGTCTGGGCGTACCTGTTAAAAGCAGCTGAGAGCCGGCATAGATAGCGGCACTGCCGCTGGGGAATAGGCAGGATCTGGCTGCCGTTTTGGATTTCAAGCACGAAAACATTATAACGGCGGTGCAGATTAAGTTCTTTGAGGCTTTTACCGCCGCAGAGTGAAGTCGCTGCTACACGGTAGCGTTTGACATGCAGCTGTTCATCGAGCCAGGCAGGATGGTTGGTGGCGTGTTTTTTCTGTGCTGCCAGAGTTTTGGCATTCAGGTTAATCATAAACTGAGCCTCGATCTGTAAATAGCGTTCCACGAAATACTCTGAGGAATAGATGAATTTTGCCAGAATGCAGGCTGCAGCAAACGCGATAAATTTGCTGAAACCCAGTATACTTGTAAATACGGACAGGATAAAAAACAAACCAACAGCGATCTTAATAAAAAGCAGAGAAAAATGGGCAGATGATTAGCGGGTTTTTGGAACCACAGACTTGCTATAAGGTCTGTATGTGCAACCCTCTGGAACATGACCGCCATTAAAAATGGCCCCATACACAACAGCAGGATAACTGCGGCAATAATATCAGCTGTATAGCCGTCAAAAAGCCTGTGGCAATATGGAAGTAGCTTACTTTGTCCCAGATAGGCAAGGAAGCTGAGAATTACACAGAAAACTGTGAGGCGGGTAAAGTAACTCTGCAGCAGTTCTTTCCAGGCACTGCGCTGCTCGTCGCTGGCGGGAGCTTCATCAGGCTGAGGTAAAAGCCGCAGCAGTCTTGCGGGAAGATTACGCAGAAGCCAGCCGGATACTTTATCGGCGTGGCGCAGGATTGAAGGCGTAAGAAAAATACTGATAACTGAAACAGCTACGAAAACAGGATATAAAAAATCGCTGGTGACTTTGAGGGCAGCGCCGATAGAGGCTACGATAAAGGTTATTTCACCCAGCTGCGTCAAACTGAAGCCGCAGCGCAGCGCTGTCTGTAGGTCTTTGCCTGCCAGAAGGACGCCCAGTGATGAAAAAATAGTTTTGCCGATGATCAAAGCTGCTGTAAGTACAGCGATCGGCAGCGCATATTTAATGATCAGAGCGGGGTCTACCATCATTCCGACAGAAACGAAAAAGATCCCGGAAAAAAGATCTTTGACCGGCGTCAAAAGTTTTTTTGTGGTTTCTGTAAAAGCCGTACCGGAAAGCAGTGAACCCATAAGGAAGGCGCCTAATGCCGACGAAAAACCCATTTTAGTTGCCAGGACTACCATGCTCAGGCAAAGACCCAGCGAAAAAATGAGCAGTGTTTCGGAAGTCAGATAGCGGCTGACTTTGCGGAAGAAGGTAGGCAGGAAGAAAATACCGCAGACAAAGCAGATAATGAGAAAAAAGGCCAGCTCGCCGATACTGCCGAGCATTTCTGTACCGGAAATGGCAGCGCCTGCCGCGGCGATGGTTGAGAGCATGACCATCATAATGATACCGGAAATATCTTCCAATACCAGGATACCGAAGGTAAATTGCGTGAAGCGTTCTTTCAAGAGTCCCAGCTCTTCAAAGGTTTTACTGACGACTGCTGAGAAGACATGGTAAGCATAGCTCCGGCGAAGAGACTGTCAATAGGCTGCCAGCCAAGCAGTCTGGCACAGGCATAGCCAAGCAGCGTGATGCCTGCCAGTTCTGTGACAGCGGCGATCAGCGCTGTGCCGCCGATACTTTTGATTTTGGCAAAATTGAAATCAAGTCCCAGGCTGAACAAAATAAAAATAACGCCGATGTCCGACCAGACTGTAATATTGGCTGTATCGACTACATTCGGCAGCAGGTTAAAATGCGGGCTGGCAAAGAAGCCTGCCAAAATATAGCCTAAAACCAAAGGCTGATTGAATTTTTTGCAGAAAATGGTAACTATACCGGCAAGTACAAGGATAAAAGCAAGGTCTTCGATAAGAGGAGCAAGTTCGGACAATGTAGCAACTCCTTTATAAATATCAGTTTAAACAGATATTTTTGCTGGAAATTTTAAAAACTATTACTAAAATGAATTATACACTGTTGCCGGTGGTTTGAGAAGCAGTGTTTATTCGGATAAAAAAATGCGTCCGCTTCTTTTAAGAAACGGACGCTTGCTTAATTTTTATCTCTCTGTAATATTAAGCTTGAGATGATACGGATTCTTCTTCTTCGGCAGGAGCATATTTGGGATTGAGGAAGTTGACAAAATTCCAGGCCAGCAGTGCGCCTGATATATTATGCCAGGCTGAGAAAATAGCTCCAGGAACGGTAGCCATAGGCATGGAAGTAAAATGAGTTTTAGCCAGGCCTGTAGCCAGACCGGAATTCTGCATACCTACTTCAACTGAAAGCGCAATGGCTTTTTTCCAGCTCATGCCGGTGATCCGGGCTAAAATAAAGCCTAACAGATAACCCAGGCAGTTGTGGCAGATGACGACCAGCAGAATGATACCGGAGGTTTTGACGATGTTGTCACGGCTGACGGCGATAACGCCGGCAATGATCAGGGAGATAGCGATAGCCGAAACAGCAGGCAGATAATCGGTAGCTTGTTCAGCAAGTTTAGGCAGCAGCGCTTTAACAGCCAGACCAAGACAGATCGGGTATAATAACGATTTGAATGATGCTCCAGAACATTCCCAGCGGGTCAAAAGCGATTTTCTGTCCGATAAGCTGATAGGTGATGAGCGGAGTAAGAATCGGTGAAAGCAGTGTGGAAACACTGGTCATAGTTACAGATAAGGCCAAGTCGCCTTTGGACATGAAGGTAATGACGTTGGAGGAAGTTCCGCCAGGGCAGGTTCCAACTAAAACTACGCCAGCAGTTAGAGCCGGGTCTAAATTAAAGGCCATAGCCAGTAAAAAAGCCAGCGAAGGCATGATAAGATACTGGGCGCAGACACCGACAAAAACATCGACAGGCCGCTTTAAAACTAAAGCAAAATCACGGAGATTGAGTGTGGTGCCCATACCGAACATAATAACGCCCAATAAGGTACTCAAAACCGGGATGCCGCCGATATTACCGACTACCCATTTAAAGCTGTCGGGTACGGTCATGCCCAGGATAAGAAATACAACGGCGATGATACCAAAGTATTTGCCTATCAGATGACAAAACGTTTTCATTGTGTAAAACCTCTTTCCCTTGAATAAAAATAAAATATATCAGATCAACACCTTATGGTGTAGAATTTTTGTCTGCGGAAAACAGCAGAGGTTTGCATAATTTTTATTAATACTTCCAAATATTATAACAAAAAAATTTTAAAGTTAAAAGGCTAAAGATAAAGTTTCGGTAAATATTGCCTTATGCTATAATAAAAACAGCGTATTGGAAAAGGAGTAAAAGCATTGTATACTATCAGGACCGATTACCGTGACGAAACAGTTATTGAGAAATCGCGGTTCATCTGCACGTTGAAAAAAGTAAGCAGTGAAACAGAAGCGCAGGATTTCATCAAGGCTGTAAAAAAAGAGTTTTGGGATGCTACGCATAATTGTTCTGCTTATATTATTGATGAGCTGGCGCAAAGATCGAGTGATGACGGCGAACCGTCAGGAACGGCAGGACTGCCGATGCTTGAAGTACTGCGGAAAAATCAGCTGAGCGGCGTTGCGGCGGTAGTGACAAGGTATTTCGGCGGGATCAAGCTTGGTGCAGGCGGGTTAGTGCGCGCGTATACTGGCAGCGTGTCCAAAGCTGTTCAAAGCTGCGGCCTGGCACGGAAGATTTTAATGGGTACTTTTGCTTTAAGTGCGGACGCGGCGGACGCAGGAAAACTTCTGAATATTATCTATCAGCAGCAGCTTTTTACAGTGGCGTCGGTAGAATATGGTCAGCAGGCCAGGATTTTGCTGTATATGAAACAAGAGCAGCAGGATGAGGCGGAGCGGTGGCTGACTGAGGCGCTTAATACGGCAACGCAGCTGGAACAGGTCGGCAGCGAATATGTAGAGGTACCTGCCGAGAGAGAAAAGTAATAACAGGTCTGATTATGAAGGAGAGAGAAAATGGAGTTTTTAGAGAGTTTTGTTGCTTTTACCAATGATATTTTATGGTCATATGTTCTGATTGTGATGCTGGTGGGTCTGGGGATCTGGTTTTCATTGCGGACACGATTTGTACAGGTGCGCTGCCTGAAGGAAATGGTACGTCTTTTAAAGGAAGGCGTTGGACAGAAGACTGAACATAACCATATTTCTTCCTTCCAGGCATTTTGTGTCAGCACTGCTTCCCGTGTTGGTGTTGGTAATATTGCCGGCATTGCGATCGCTATCGTCAGCGGTGGTCCCGGAGCGATTTTCTGGATGTGGATCATCGCCATTTTAGGTTCGGCTACGGGCTTTATTGAAAGCACGCTGGCGCAAATTTACAAAGTTCCGCGTGAAGGCGGCGGTTACCGCGGCGGACCTGCTTATTATATTAAGAACGTACTGGGAAACAAACCAATGGCGGCCTTGTTTGCCGTTTTGATCAGTGTGACCTTCGGTTTGATTTTTAATTCGGTACAGGCGAATACGATCACAATTTCCCTGCAGGCTGCCTTTGGACTGGATCGTTTCGTGATGGGCTGTATAATTGCCGCTTTGACCGGTATTGTCATTTTTGGCGGCGTGGCGCGTATTGCGAAGGTCGCTGAATGGATGGTGCCGATTATGGCCGGTCTGTATCTTTTAATAGCTTTAGGCGTGACCTTGATGAATATAGAGAAACTGCCGCAGGTTTTCAACGCTATCTTCAGTTCGGCCTTTGATCTGCAGGCTGTTGCCGGCGGCGGTATGGGTGCGGCGCTGATGACCGGTATCAAGCGCGGCCTGTTCTCAAACGAGGCTGGTATGGGCAGTGTGCCGAATGCTGCTGCTACTGCCAGTGCTTCGCATCCCGTAAAACAGGGCCTGATCCAGGCTTTTGGCGTTTTTGTTGATACTTTACTGGTATGCTCGGCTTCAGCTTTTATCGTGCTGTTGTCTGATGGTTATACTGAAGGTAAGCTGACCGGTATCGAATTGGTGCAGCAATCCTTGTCACAGCATTTAGGACCATGGGCGCCGAGTTTTCTGGCAGGAATGATCTGCCTGTTTGCGTTCAGTTCTATTGTAGGCAATTATTATTATGGTGAGATCAATATCGGGTTTATCAGTAAAAATTATATGACGCTGATGTTGTTCCGTGTTTTCGTAGTGGGTATGGTACTGTTTGGCAGTGTGGCTAAAGTTGCCCTGGTATGGGATCTGGCCGATCTGTTTATGGCGCTGATGGCGATAACGAATTTAGTGGCGATCGCGATTTTAGGCAAGTATGCTTATATTGCTTTGCATGATTATATGGATCAAAAACGTGCCGGTATCGTAGAGCCGGAGTTTGATCCGGCGATCTTGCCAAGCCAGCGTGGTATTGAGGTGTGGAAAAAAGAATAACTATAATAATGAAAAAATGGACGAGCACATGCTCGTCCTTTTTGTTTGTGTGCTTACAGCATTTTCTTTAATTCTGCGGTATTTTCGACAATCGTGACGTCGTGGGTACGCATTTCTTCGAGTGCCGCCGCAACTGTATCGGGAGCGATTCCGCGGCAGGCAGCAAGGTTCAGGATGACCTCGAAACCTGCGGCACGTAATTGCAAAACAGTATTTTTTACGCAGTAGTCAGTAGCCAGGCCGCCACAGAGCACTGTAGTGATGCCGTGTTCACGCAGATACTCGATCGCGCCGGTAGAAAGTGTGTTGGCTAAATCATGGTAACAGGCCCCATAGGGATGTTTGTCGATTTCAATACCTTTGTAGACCTGAAAGTCGTAGTTCTTAGGATCAAGACCAGTAATAAATTCAAAACCTTTGGTCCCAACAATGGCATGAGCCGGCCAGTATACATCGACATCGGGGTAGCCGCTGACGGGACTGAGCACAGGATG
>ENA-OQDL01001248-OQDL01001248.1-human-gut-metagenome-genome-assembly--contig:-NODE-1248-length-13065-cov-2.836915_pt1 | contig 13065 bp, 10 predicted proteins | sample MGYA00242782_ERZ504609 | MGnify/ENA primary metagenome ERZ504609 (study PRJEB26092, sample SAMD00036320) | human gut metagenome | host: Homo sapiens | study: EMG produced TPA metagenomics assembly of... | reverse complement strand
AATGTAATCCACGAACAATTCATTCAAGAGTTCACACATTTTTTATCATCATATATCCGGAATAAAATACATCTTTTCAACAAGAAATGAACAATTATTATCTCTACGAGCAGATAAAAGTAACCTTATGTTCGACTAAACCGAGAACCTTTCAGCCCAACAAGTTGTTAATAAATTCCATTTTGGAAAACTTATTCGTTTACTCAAATCATTAAAACATTATAAACCAATAAATTAATAGCAATCAATAGAAAACTATATATCGGTTAATAAAAACATTCATTTTAATTTTGCCAAGTTGAAAAACATTCATAGCTTTGCAAATACATTTGTTAACGATAAGTACAACTTCTACAACTTTACTTATTTGTAACTAATCCTAAGAGATACAACATTGTGGGAAAAGAAAAATTATTCTTATGACGAAGCCTACGGAGAATCTTTAAAATACTTCCAAGGCGACGAGTTGGCTGCCAGAGTTTGGGTAAACAAATATGCAGTCAAAGATTCTTTCGGAAATATTTACGAAAAATCTCCGGAAGACATGCATTGGCGAATAGCCAATGAGGTAGCCCGCATTGAGGCCAAGTACCCCAATCCATTAAGTTCAGAGGAACTTTTCGGCTTGCTCGACCACTTCAAGTACATTGTTCCGCAAGGAAGCCCGATGACCGGAATCGGAAACAACTATCAGGTAGCCTCTCTGTCCAACTGCTTTGTTATCGGTGTGGACGGCGAAGCGGATTCTTATGGTGCCATCTTCAAGATAGACGAAGAACAAGTACAGCTGATGAAACGCCGTGGCGGCGTGGGACACGACTTATCCCATATCCGTCCGAAAGGTTCACCGGTAAAGAACTCGGCACTGACCTCCACCGGCTTGGTTCCCTTCATGGAACGCTATTCAAACTCTACACGCGAAGTAGCTCAAGATGGACGCCGCGGCGCACTGATGCTCAGCGTATCCATCAAACACCCCGACTCGGAAGCCTTCATCGATGCCAAGATGACTGAGGGCAAAGTGACCGGAGCCAACGTTTCCGTAAAACTGACCGACGACTTCATGCAGGCCGCCATCGAAGGCAAACCATATACACAGCAATATCCGATTGACGCCACAGAGCCGGCATTTCAAAAGACATTGACGCATCCGCATTATGGAAAAAGATTGTGCACAATGCATGGAAATCGGCAGAACCCGGTGTGTTGTTCTGGGATACCATATTAAAGGAATCCGTGCCCGACTGCTATGCAGACCTGGGCTACCGTACCGTATCCACCAATCCATGCGGCGAAATTCCACTGTGCCCGTACGACTCCTGCCGTCTGCTCGCCATCAACCTTTACTCATACGTGGTCAATCCGTTCAAGCCGGACGCCTACTTTGACTTTGAGCTATTCAAGAAGCATGTAGCTTTGGCCCAACGCATCATGGACGATATCATCGACCTTGAACTGGAGAAGATAGAGCGCATCATGAGCAAGATAGATGCCGACCCCGAAAGTGAAGACGTGAAACATACAGAACGCGTTTTGTGGCAGAAGATTTACAAGAAAAGCGCCCAAGGCCGCCGTACCGGTGTAGGCATCACGGCAGAAGGCGACATGCTTGCCGCCCTGGGATTGCGTTATGGCACTGAAGAGGCAACCGAATTCTCGGAGCAAGTACACAAGACGGTGGCACTCAACGCCTATCGCTCCTCCATAGAAATGGCCAAAGAACGCGGCGCATTCGAGGTGTACGATACAGAACGCGAAAAGAACAACCCGTTCATCAACCGCCTGCGTGAAGCTGACCCGGAAATGTACGAGGAGATGAAGAAGTACGGACGCCGCAACATTGCCTGTCTGACCATCGCCCCGACCGGCACCACCAGCCTGATGACTCAAACCACCTCCGGTATCGAGCCCGTATTCCTGCCCGTGTACAAGCGCCGCCGCAAAGTGAATCCCAACGATACGAACGTCCATGTGGACTTCATCGACGAAACCGGAGATGCCTTTGAAGAATATATCGTGTTCCACCCCAAATTCGTGACTTGGATGGAAGCACAAGGATACAACCCCGCCAAACGCTACACGCAGGAAGAAGTGGATGCCCTGGTAGAGAAATCACCTTATTATAAAGCAACCTCCAACGACGTGGACTGGCTGATGAAAGTCAAGATGCAGGGACGTATCCAAAAATGGGTGGATCACTCTATCAGCGTAACCATCAACCTGCCGAACGACGTAGACGAAGACCTCGTGAACCGTCTGTATGTAGAAGCATGGAAATCCGGCTGCAAGGGCTGTACGGTTTACCGCGACGGTTCGCGTTCCGGCGTGCTCATCTCTACCAAGAGCGACAAGAAGTCCGAGCTTCCCCCGTGCAAACCGCCTACAGTCGTTGAAACACGTCCCAGAATATTGGATGCAGACGTTGTCCGCTTCCAGAACAACAAGGAGAAATGGGTGGCATTCGTCGGCTTGCTGGACAATCATCCCTACGAAATATTCACCGGTGTGCTGGATGATGATGAAGGCATCATCCTGCCGAAGAATGTGGTGTCGGGCCACATCATCAAGAATGTGGATGAGCACGGAAACAAGCGTTACGACTTCCAGTTCGAGAACAAGCGCGGATACAAAGTCACCATCGAGGGTCTGTCCGAGAAGTTCAACAAAGAGTATTGGAACTATGCCAAGCTGATTTCCGGTGTATTGCGCTACCGCATGCCTATCGAGCAGGTCATCAAGCTGGTAGGTTCACTGCAACTGGACAGCGAAAACATCAACACCGGTAGAAGACGGTGTGGAACGCGCCCTGAAGAAATACATCCAGGACGGCACGGAAGCCAAAGGCAAGAAATGCCCCAACTGCGGTAACGAAACACTGGTTTACCAAGAAGGTTGCCTCATCTGCAAGACGTGCGGAGCTTCTCGCTGTGGATAATCCCACGGCAAGCACAAACGTTTGCATAGGAATTTAAATGACTTAGATAACGGTAGCTGCATGATTATGAGGAATAATTTCTATACTTGCATAATCATTGCAGCTATTGCTATTTCTAAATCTAATATAATATGACACTAATATTCAATATCGAGTATCGCACCAGCTGGGGTGAAGAAGTCAGAGTCCTGGGTTCCATCCCGGAACTTGGCAACAACCAGCCCAACAAAGCCACCCCCCTGCACACTGTAGACGGCATTCACTGGACCGCGGAAGTGGATATCCAGATTCCCGGTAATGGAAGCGTCGAATACAGTTACCACATCTATCGAGATGGCAGAACCATACGGACAGAGTGGAACAGCCTGTCACGCATCCTGCACGTTGCAGACAATCCGAAGAAAGTTTACCGCATAGAAGATTGTTGGAAGAATCTGCCCGAGCAGCAGTATTTTTATACATCCGCTTTCACAGAATCCCTGCTGGCGCATCGCGAACGCAGTGCCGCCCCGAAAAGCTACAAAAAGGGGTTGCTGATAAAGGCGTACGCCCCCTGCATAGACAGTGACCATTGCCTGGCACTCTGCGGAAACCAGAAGGCGCTGGGTGACTGGAACCCGGACAAAGCTGCCCTTATGAGCGACATCGACTTCCCCGAATGGCAGGTAGAAGTGGATGCCGGTAAAATCAGCTTCCCGCTGGAGTATAAATTCGTCCTTTACAACAAGAAAGAGCGCCGTGCCGTGGCCTGGGAGAACAATCCCAACCGCTATATGGCCGACCCGCAGATAGCCGCCAACGAAACGCTGGCTGTCGGCGACCGTTATGTATACTTCAATCTTCCTGCATGGAAAGGTTCCGGAGTAGCCGTACCCGTATTCTCCCTACGCTCCGAGAAAAGCTTCGGTGTAGGCGATTTCGGCGACTTGAAGCGCATGATTGACTGGGCAGTTGCCACCAATCAGAAGGCGGTGCAGATTCTGCCCATCAACGACACTACCATGACGCATACCTGGACAGACTCCTACCCTTACAGTAGCATCTCCATCTATGCCTTCCATCCCATGTACGCCGACCTGAAGCAGTTGGGCAGCTTGAAGGACAAGAAGGTGATGGCCGAATTCAACAAACGCCAGAAAGAACTGAATGCCCTGCCCGCCGTGGACTACGAAGCTGTGAACAAGACAAAGTGGGAATACTTCCACCTCATCTTCAAGCAGGAAGGGGAAAAGGTGCTGGCATCGGATGCTTTCCGTAATTTCTACGAAGCCAACAAGGAATGGTTGCAGCCATATGCCGTCTTCAGCTACCTGCGTGATGCCTACAAGACCCCGAATTTCCGCGAGTGGCCCAAGTATGCCACCTACGATGCCAAGGAGATAGAGACATTGTGCCGGCCGGACTCCGCCGACTATCCGCACATAGCCATCTATTATTACATCCAGTTCAACCTGCACCGGCAACTGCTTGCCGCCACGGAGCATGCGCGCGCCAACGGCGTAGTGCTGAAAGGCGACATTCCCATCGGCATCAGCCGCAACAGTGTGGAAGCCTGGAAAGAGTCCCACTACTTCAACCTGAACGGACAAGCCGGTGCACCGCCCGACGACTTCTCCGTGAACGGACAGAACTGGGGCCTCCCCACCTACAACTGGGATGTCATGGAAAAAGACGGTTATGCCTGGTGGATGAAACGTTTCCACAAAATGGCAGAATACTTCGATGCCTACCGCATAGACCACATCCTCGGCTTCTTCCGCATTTGGGAGATACCGATGCACGCCGTACACGGGCTGTTGGGACAATTCGTCCCCGCCCTGCCCATGACGCGCGAGGAGATAGAAAGCTACGGGCTGGCATTCCGCGAAGACTTCTTCCTAAAGCCCTATATCCATGAGTACTTCCTCGGACAAATCTTCGGCCCGCATACAGACTATGTGAAACAGACCTTCATAGAGCCGACAGACACGTGGGAGGTTTACCGCATGCGTCCCGAGTTCGACACCCAGCGCAAGGTGGAAGCCTACTTTGCCGGAAAAACGGACGATGACAGCATCTGGATTCGTGACGGGCTTTACGCCCTTATCAGCGATGTGCTGTTCGTGCCCGACCGCAACAATCCGCACGAATACCATCCGCGCATCGGCGTGCAGCACGACTACATCTACCGCGCACTGAACGATTGGGAAAAGGCTGCCTTCAACCGGCTGTATGACCAGTACTACTATCACCGCCACAACGACTTCTGGGGACAGCAAGCCATGAAGAAACTGCCGCAACTGACACAGTCCACGCGCATGCTGGTATGCGGTGAGGACTTAGGCATGATTCCCGATTGCGTGGCATGGGTGATGAACGACCTGCGTATCCTTTCCCTGGAGATACAACGTATGCCGAAAGACCCGAAACAAGAATTCGGCCACACAGACTGGTATCCATACCGTTCGGTCTGCACCATCTCCACGCACGACATGTCTACCCTGCGCGGCTGGTGGGAAGAAGACTTCCAACAGACGCAGCGTTACTACAACACCATGCTCGGGCACTACGGTGCCGCACCGGCAACGGCCACGCCGGAGCTCTGCGAAGAAGTGGTTCGTAATCACCTCCATAGCAACTCCATCCTCTGCATCCTCTCCCTGCAAGACTGGATGTCCATGGACGGCAAATGGCGCAACCCGAACGTGCAGGAAGAACGCATCAATATTCCTGCCAACCCGCGGCACTACTGGCGCTGGCGCATGCACCTGACACTGGAACAACTGATGAAGGCAGAAAGCCTGAACGAGAAAATAAGGAGCATGATAGAAAGCACCGGAAGATAAGAAAGGATTCTTAACAAAGGGTTATTTTAGGCACGGATTACATGGACAATCACGGATAATATTGAAAGTAACCGTGATAACCCGTATAATTCCGTGCCTAAAATAATTCGATAAGTTCATTCCGGCCCTCACATAATTGTATTCTATAAAAAACAATTTCGCGCTATTTTTATATTTTACAGAATACAATCCACAGCCTGAATCGTAATAACCGGATACTGATTTGCCCGTACCACAAAATATCAGTAAGTTTGCAGAAAACAATCTACAAGTAATGACCAGTTATATTTTCCTTGACACGCTTCGCTTCTTCGCCCATCACGGCGTGGGCGAACAAGAAACCGTGGTAGGCAATGAGTTTACCGTCAGCCTGCGCCTGCAAGTTGATATCCGGCGTGCGGCAGAAACGGACGACGTAGCCGACACCGTGAGCTATGCCGATGTACATACAGCTGTGAAGGCAGAGATGGACATTCCTTCCAAACTATTGGAACATGTATGCGGGCGAATTATAAACCGATTGTTCCACGACTTCCCACAGATAGAGGAAATAACCCTCAAGCTGGCAAAGCGCAATCCACCGATGGGCGCGGATATAGAGGCTGCAGGAGTGGAAATATGCCAACGCCGCGGAGAATGACAGATTGCCGAATCACCCCATTCACTATTGATACACAGACACTTCCCACTGCAAAGACACTGCATGCTTTTTGCAGTGGCGCTGCAAACGGTTTGCAGTAACACTGCACATATATTTGCAGTAGTACTGCAATAGCTTTGCAGTGACGCTGCAACAGATATGCAGTAGCACTGCAAAATGTATACAGAAGTTCTGCAGTGAGCATGCAGCAACTTTTCTGCCGTAGAATACGACCATTGATACCAATATTCCGTACCTTTGCCCCATCATCAACAAAAAGTCAATGAGAAACGCTATACAACGACTGGCATTACTCCCCATCGTCGCTCTCTTCCTGCTACCGGCCGCTTGCTATCAAATACAGCTCCGAGTTTCATTGGAGAAATGCCCTCTACCTGCCCACCCCTTACGACTTTACAAACCCATACAACTATGCAGACTTCAGAAGGAATGAACTATTGAAAATAAACCTCACAGAGTTCCGCTTCCCCTACCAATACCTCAACGACATAGAATGGGCAGATTCACCAACACCATTATTGTGCAACTCTATGACTTCAAACGGCAAGGGTGGGCTATCGCACCAGTGTGGGCTGTCCATGAACGAAGGGTAGCGATAGATTAAGAATGCCCAGTAGAACCGAGTTTCATCCTTATTTTTGCCGTTTCCGCTTCTTTGCCGATTCCACCGCTTCGGCCACCACCGGCTTATTTGCAAACCGCTTGGTGTAGTTGCTGTAATCGGGAACAGTGCGTTCATACGTCGGGTCGACAAACAACGGGCTGGAAATGATATGGTCTGCCGTACTGCGGTTGCAGCAGAACACGATGTTCTCCACACCGGCAAGGCGGGTCAACGCCTTCACATCCGTATCGTGCGGCTGAAGGGTCATCGGGTCGGTGAAAAAGAAAAGATAGTCAATCTCTCCGTCCACAATGCGCGAGCCCATCTGCTGGTCACCGCCCAAAGGACCGGATTTAAGGATAGTGAAATCCCACTCCACATCAGGATGTTTCTCCCGGAGGGCTTCGAGGATAAGGGTACCCGTGGTGCCCGTACAATAGAATTTATGCCCCATCAGCAATTCCGAGTTCCACAGTACCCACTCGATGAGGTCTTTCTTCATGGCGTCGTGTGCCACTAATCCGATTTTTCTAACTAGTTTTTCCATAATTCAAAACCTTTAATAGATTGAACAATTATAAAAGGCAACAGTTCCTACAATTGGGAAAAGAATTTCTTTCCATGCAGATAAAACTGCGCCAATATACTGCTTTTTGTCCGTTCCGGTATTACGGCAAGCGTAGTTTTTTCAGATTCTCTTTGCGGGACGCTGCTAATGAAGTGCGGAGGGAGTGGTAGGCACGGCGCGCACGGAATACGGCCAAAGCATTGGGTAACTGGCCTTTCAGCATGAAACTGAACGCAGCCACATAATCGAGCACCGCACGTACACGCATCACGGACGCCAAGTCCTCCTGCGGCAGATTCTTATAAAGCATGACAAGGTTATTACGAAAATTGAGGAAGGTCTTGCGCGGATTCTCTTCTTCAAAGTGGCCCCCTCCCACATGAAATACCACACTCTGCGGTATACATGCCAACTGTCTGCCACGGGCACGAAGCCGCCAACATAAATCTATCTCCTCCATGTGGGCAAAAAAACGTCCGTCCAGCCCACCCGCTTCCCGGTAGTCTGCCAGACGGATGAACAGAGCCGCCCCCGTAGCCCAGAAAATGGGTATCACCGTGTCGTATTGCCCCTTGTCCTCTTCTACCACGCCCATAATACGGCCGCGGCAGAAGGGATAGCCATAGCGGTCGATGAAACCTCCCGCAGCTCCGGCATATTCAAACTGCCCCTTGTTACGCCAACTGCGTATCTTCGGCTGGCAAGCGGCCGTCTCCGGATAGGCATCCATATACTCTGCCAACGGGACAAGCCAGTGCTCGGTGACCTCTACATCGGAGTTGAGCAGCACTACATATTCTGCCTCCACCTGCTTCAATGCCAGATTGTATCCGTCGGCAAAACCGTGGTTCTCTTCCAGCAGAATCAAGTGCACAGAAGGAAACTCGCGACGGAGCATTGCCACGGAAGCATCCGTAGAGCCATTGTCCGCCACATACACCACAGCACCATCCACCTCCGAAAAACGCACAACAGAGGGAAGGAAGGAACGGAGCATATCACATCCGTTCCAATTCAATATGACAACAGCAATCTTATCCATGTTGCACAGATTCTTTTCGTTTATTTTTCCAGCGTTTATGAGACCAGAACCAATAAGCCGGTTCGCGCCGGATGGTCTGCTCCAGACGACGGGCGAAGCACTCGGTTATCTCGCCATCCGCCGTCTGCTTGGGAGTTTCGGTAACCAAATCGAAGAGCACTTTGCAATATCCCCTGGATGTCCGTTCCAATTCACAATAAAAGACGGGGAAGTCCATCAGCTTGGCAATGCGCTCGGCGCCATCCATGAACACGGTGTCCTGATTCAAGAAAGTGGTCCAATAATGGGCCTCGCTGCGGTTGGGCGACTGGTCTGTAATCAGGCCGATGGCTATCCGCCTGCCTTCACGGCGAAGCTTTATCACTTCGCGTGCCGTGGAATGTTTCGCCACATTGTATCCTCCGAACCGGGCACGGATATGCTTAAACATCTCGTCCAGATACTTATTGCTTAGCGGTTTGTACACCTGCACCGGGATGTCGCCCGGATGCATGATGGCCCCCATGCCTATAATCCACTCAAAATTGGCATAATGGGGAATCAACAGTACAATGCCTCCATGCTTCTCTATCATGGCAAGGTATTCTTCCTTATTATCATACTTCATCCGGCGGCAGAGCTCCTCGAAAGACATGCGCAGCATCTTCACCTCTTCCAGCATATAGTCGCAGATATAATGGTAGAACTTGCGCTCTATCTCCATCAATTCGGTTTCCGACTTCTCCGGAAAGGAATTGCGAAGGTTGCGGCGAACGACTTTCTTCCGATAATGCACGACGTGGCGCATCAGGAAGTACAGCCCGTCAGACAATGCATAAAGCGCCCGGAAAGGCAGAAGTGCCACAAGCCACATGCCCGCATAAGTCAGCCAATAGACAATTTTTTGATTTCACTTCGTCAGTTATGAGTTATAAGTTATGAGTTATTTGTTGCAAAGGCGGCATTCCTCATTCCATTGCTCCCAAGAGTGCGGTGCCGTCGGCATTGAAATCGCCCAGGCGCACAGACACGAGCTGGTTGTCCAAGGCAGCATCATGAGGGACTTCCACACGGATATAATTGGGAGTGAAGCCGTGCATCGGCAGTCCGGGTTTGGGACGTTCCAGCAACACCGGCATCGTCTGCCCGATATGGCGCGCATAAAAAGCACGGGTCTTTTCGTCCGAAAGCTCCAGCAATTGCTGGCTCCTGCGGTGCTTTTCTTCGGGTGCCACCACGTGGTCTATCTTCAAGGCTTGCGTGCCGGGACGCTCCGAATAGCTGAAGACATGGAGCTGCGTCACGTCCAGGCTCTTGATAAACTCATAAGCCTGCCCGAAATACTCCTCCGTCTCTCCACGGGTACCCACAATCACGTCTACCCCTATAAAGGAATCGGGCATCACTTCCTTTATCTTCTTTATCTTCGAGGCAAACAAGGCGGTATCGTAACGGCGTCGCATCAGCTTCAGCACCTCGTCACTGCCCGACTGCAGCGGTATATGGAAATGAGGCATGAAACGCCGGGAACGGGACACGTATTCTATGATTTCATCTGTCAGCAGATTCGGCTCGATGGAGGATATGCGGTAACGCTCAATGCCTTCCACCTCGTCCAGCGCCTTCACCAAGTCGAAGAAAGTCTCACCGGTAGACTTGCCGAAGTCTCCGATATTGACGCCGGTCAATACAATTTCCTTTCCACCTTCGGCAGCCGCCTGGCTGGCCTGCTCCACCATAGAAGCAATGCTGCCGTTACGGCTACGTCCGCGGGCAAAGGGAATGGTGCAATAGGAACAATAATAATCGCAGCCGTCCTGCACTTTCAGGAAGAAGCGTGTCCGGTCGCCACGCGAACAAGACGGGGCAAACGAACGTATATCCTTCAAAGCGGAAGTGTAGGCCTCGCCGGTCTCGTGCTTCTGCAGATTGCCCAGGTAGTGGAGCAGGTCCTTCTTCTGCTCGGCTCCCAGCACGACGTCCACACCTTCTATCTTTGCCACCGTCTCCGGTTTCAGCTGGGCATAGCAACCGGTCACCACGACAAATGCACCCGGATGTTGCTTCACCAGTTTGTGGATGGCCTGGCGGCACTTCTTGTCCGCCACTTCCGTCACCGAGCAGGTATTCACTACACAAATATCCGCTTTCTCACCCTTGCGCGCCGTACGTACGCCCGCTTCCCGCAAAATTTTACCGATAGTAGAGGTCTCCGAGAAGTTCAGTTTGCACCCCAACGTATAGTAAACCGCCGTCTTATCTTGAAATATATTGGTATCTATCATGAGCTTATAAACACATTTATGCTGCAAATATATACATTATTAATCTATTTTTCCTACTTTTGCACACTCAACTAAAATTTGTGCAATGATACAAGAGAACTTTATCAAACTATACGAGCATAGTTTCCGCGAGAATTGGGACCTCCCCTGCTATACCAACTATGGAGAAAACGAGAGCTATACTTATGGCGAAGTGGCACAAGAAATAGCCAGACTGCATCTTATTTTCAAGTACTGCCAACTGCGCCGCGGCGACAAGATAGCCGTCATCGGCAAGAACAATGCCCGCTGGTGCATCGCCTATATGGCCACCATCACCTACGGTGGTATCGTAGTCCCCATTCTGCAAGACTTCAACCCCAATGATGTCCATCATATCGTAAACCACTCCGAATCAACGTTCCTCTTCACCAGCGATGCCATTTGGGAACATCTGGAAGAAGAACGGCTTACTGGACTTCGCGGTGTGTTCTCGCTGAGCGACTTCCGCTGTCTGTATCAGCGGGACGGCGAAACCATCCAGCGTTTCCTCAAGCATCTGGGCGATGAGATGGAAGCGACCTACCCGAACGGGTTCCGTAAGGAAGACATCGTTTACACGGACCTTTCCAACGACAAGGTCATGCTGCTGAATTATACCTCGGGCACCACCGGATTCAGTAAGGGCGTCATGCTGACGGGAAACAACCTGGCCGGCAACGTCACCTTCGGCATACGTACCGAGCTGCTGAAGAAAGGGGACAAAGTGCTCTCTTTCCTGCCTTTGGCACATGCATACGGCTGCGCATTCGATTTCCTTACCGCCACGGCCGTCGGCACACACGTCACACTGTTGGGAAAAGTGCCTTCCCCAAAGATTCTGATGAAAGCTTTCGAGGAAGTGAAACCCAACCTGATTATCACCGTCCCCCTTGTCATTGAAAAGATATACAAGAATGTCATACAGCCCATCATCAACAAAAAGACCATGAAATGGGCGCTCAGCATTCCCTTGCTCGACGGACAGATATACGGGCAAATCCGCAAGAAACTGATTGACGCACTGGGCGGACGTTTCAAGGAAGTCATCATAGGAGGCGCAGCCATGAACCCGGAAGTGGAAGAATTCTTCCACCGCATCAAGTTCCCCTTCACCATCGGCTACGGCATGACCGAATGTGCCCCTCTCATCAGCTATGCTCCCTGGAATGAATTCGTCCCGACTTCCTCCGGACGGGTACTCGACATCATGGAAGCCCGTATCTGCAAGGAAAACCCGGACGACAAACTCGGCGAAATACAAGTACGTGGCGAGAACGTGATGACGGGTTATTACAAAAACCCCGAAGCCACCAAAGAAGTCTTCACCGAAGACGGATGGCTTCGCACCGGCGACTTGGGTACACTGGACGACGACAACAACCTATACATACGCGGACGCAGCAAGACCATGATTCTCAGTTCCAGTGGACAGAATATCTTCCCCGAAGAGATAGAAGCACGGCTCAACAACATGCCTTTCGTCCTGGAAAGTCTTGTCATCGAACGGAATAAAAGACTGGTAGCACTGGTTTATGCCGACTATGAAGCCCTGGATTCCTTGGGACTAAACCAGCCGGATAACCTTAAAACCATCATGGATGAGAATCTCAAAAATCTGAATAACAGCGTGGCAGCCTACGAAAAAGTAAGCCAAATCCAACTTTTATCCGACTGAAATTTTGAGAAAAACGCCCAAAAGAAGTATCAAGAGATACTTATACAACAGCATTGCCGAAGATTAATATGTTGTAAAACATATAGATAGGGATAAAAACAGCCGAAGCTCCAAAAAAATATAAAAAAAGTTGGGGTTTCGAGAACAACATATTCAAAAGTACATACCTTTGCAACGTTTTAATAAAGCAATTGATTGTATTACGTTTTTAAAAGTAAAGAAAATGAAAAAATTAGTTTTGATGGCTGCAGCTATCGTAGCAGTATCTTTCGCATCTTGTGGCAACAAAGCAGCTAACGCTGAACAAGCAACTGCAGATTCTATCCGTATCGCTGACTCAATCGCAGCTGTAGAAGCAGCAGCAGCTGAAGCCGCAGCAGCAGCCGCAGCAGCTGACACTGTAGCAGTAGATAGCGCAGCTGTTGTAGCTGAATAATTTCAGTACAACACTCGAGAGAATTGAAAGTCTG
>ENA-OQDL01001246-OQDL01001246.1-human-gut-metagenome-genome-assembly--contig:-NODE-1246-length-13080-cov-4.887208_pt1 | contig 13080 bp, 12 predicted proteins | sample MGYA00242782_ERZ504609 | MGnify/ENA primary metagenome ERZ504609 (study PRJEB26092, sample SAMD00036320) | human gut metagenome | host: Homo sapiens | study: EMG produced TPA metagenomics assembly of... | reverse complement strand
ATGCAAATACTTAACATTCCCATTCAGGAATCAAATTAATAATCTGTTTTGCAAATTCTTCAAAATCAACACCATTTACTTTTTTAATTGTTTCTCTCCATTCCACCGGCACTGCCTCAATGCCAGAATATGCCCCGGCCATTGCACCAGCCATTGCTGCATTTGTATCACAGTCTCCGCCGAAATTTACACAATACTCATTTACAAGCTTCACATTTCCTTTGCCTAGGGCAAATAATCCAATAGCAACCGGTATAGATTCTGCTGCAAGATCACCGCCACCAAAATAATTATAGAGTTCTTTCATCGTTTCTTTATCATCACTTGATTTTTTCACAATATCGTATACAAACTCAATCCTTCTGGAAATAGAAGGTGACACAATTGGATATCCATATTGCTTTCCAATTTCAGCAGCTCTCATTGTTTCCTTTACGATAAAATCAATATCCTGTTCACCTCTTACACAAAGAGCAACTCCCCATGCAATTGCCGCTGCTGATGAAACACAAACAGTTGTATTATGTGTAGGCAAACATGTAAGATAAACATCTTTTACCATTTCTTCACAAGTTGATCCTCTCAGTCCATGGATGATTCCTACCGGGCTGATTCTCATTGCAGAACCATTGGTATTTCCATATCTTCCACTTACATTGATATCTGCCCCATCATTAATTGCTTTCAATGCTCTTTCTGTACTCGGACCTAAAGGACTTGCATATTTATCCTTTACTCTTTCTGCCCATGCAAGTATTTCATTCACTACATCATGAGAATCTACTTTCTTGTTTCGAATAAACGATTTCATCAGTGCCATTGCCTGCTCTGTATCATCTGTATATTCTCCTGCTTTCAGCCCATCATGAAAAATATGACCTTTTTCCGGTGGATAAAAGGTATCAATCCAGCCCATTTTTCAGCAATATAGTCCTGTGTCATAAATGAAGATGGTACCCCTAACGCATCTCCAGTTGCCATCCCATATAAGCTTCCTGTTACACGATCCTGTTCGTTCATGTAAATTCCTCCTTCTCTTGTCATCTTGTATTATGTTTAATACTTGTATACTCCTATATAACCATACATTTTCTTTTATGTCAAGCAATTTGTATATTTTTCTTTTATATATTTTTTTAAAACTGTACATTTTGCACAATTAAATCATTCAAAACTATGACTAATCAACAAAATTCTTCTCGTAATATATTATTTCATAAAATAAATAGAGCCAAAATTTATCCTCTCAGTAGCATCATATCTTTCTCTCTGCCATTACCCAGCGCAAAGCAGCCTCTCTCTACGGGTGAATTTGGAGAGGCTTAGGAAGTCTTAGGTTTGGGAAATTCGCGTTATGAAAAAAAAGCAGCAACTTGTCTGAGCGAAGTTTGCAACGGAGCGAGTTTTGCGTTTTTTTCCATGATTTTAGCGGATTTTACAAACCTTAGAGTTCCTTAGCCCCGGAATCTGAACCCGTAGAGAGAGGCTGCTTTGCGCGTCCCTCCTGAAAAAGCAAAAAATCGGTCGAAACTCAAAACTGAATTTCGACCTGTCTCTTTTTTCTCAATATTTACCTGCCATTCGCATGCAGCCTATTTGTTTTTCTTCTTCATAGAAGCAATCACTGACTGAATCACAATAAAGAAACACAGCAACAGTGAAAGAATAATCCTTACCCACCAGCTTGATAACGTACCCTGAGTAGTAATCAAACTGGAAATGGTACCCTTGATCAGAACACCAAACAAAGTACCAATCGGTGTACCAACACCACCAGAAAGAAGCGTACCACCGATAACTGCTGAAGAAATCGCATCCATCTCAAGACCTTTCGCCTGCTCAACGAAACCAGCACAGCTGTTTAAGCAAAACAGGAAACCACCAAGTCCAGCAAGAAAGCCATCCAGCACATAAGCCTGGAACATTGTTCTCTTAACATTCAGGCCCATCATTAATGCACTCTGACGGTTGCCGCCGATCGCATACAGCTTACGTCCGAATTTACGATATTTCAGAAGAACTGCAATGATAATAACAACGATTACTGCGATCACTACTGTAGGAGGAATATAAGCCGGAATAAATTTTCCTTTCTTATTAGTAGAACCAAAAGGCATATAGAAACGGAAGTTTGCCCATTTCAGGAATAACTCATTCTTAATGGAAATCATATCTGTGCTGATAATAGCTGTCATACCACGTCCAAAGAACATACCTGCCAAGGTTACAATAAATGGCTGGATATCCAGGTATGCTACCAGAAAGCCCTGAACAACACCAAAAGCAACACCAATAAGCAGTGCAACTAAAACTGCCACATATGTATTTACACCCTTATTCTCCATCAGATCTGCAAGAACCATACAAACAAGAGCTGTTACAGAACCAACGGAAATATCAATACCTCCGGTGATCATAACGATTGTAAGGCCACATGCAATAACCAGAAGTCCCGCATTGGATACAAACAGGTTCAGAAACATCTGAGGTTTTGCAAAACCCTTATCAGCAAAGATGATCATACCTGCGATATACATTACTGCGAATAATGCGATAGTTATCAGAAGCAGGAAGCCGTTTCCTGTCATTTTCTTTTTCTGCATTCCATTTGCTTTCATTACTTCTGACCTCCTTCTACTGCCACACTCTTTTTAGCTTTTAAGCCGGCAATATATTTTTTAAATACATCACTCTGCAGAGTAACGATGATGACTACCACGATTGCCTTATAAACAGGAAGCTGGTCAGCCTTTACGTTCATTGCATAAAGTGTTGTGGTCAGAGCCTGAATAGTATAAGCACCAATTACGGAGCCGATCAGACTGAATTTACCACCGCCAAGGAAGTTTCCACCAAGTGCTACAGCAAGGATGGCATCCATTTCCAGGTTAAGACCAATATTGTTTGCATCTGCGGAATAGATACGGCTGGATGCTACGATTCCGGCAATACCAGCCAGCACACCACAAATAACATAAGTAAGGAATTTAATCATTGTGGAATTTAATCCAACAAGGCGGGCTGCCTTTCCATTAATACCAACGCTTTCAATGTAAAGACCAAGTGCTGTTTTCTTCAGAATCAGGTAAACAATTAAAACTGTAATGATTGCAAAGAAAATAGGAGTTGGGATCGGACACTTTCCAATGTAACCACCTGCCATCTTAAAAGAATCCACACGAATATAAGTAATCTGTCCATTTGTTACAAGCTGTGCAATACCACGTCCGGCTGTATAAAGGATCAAAGTTGCAACCATCGGCTGAATATTCAGCCTAGCAACCAGAAATCCATTGAATGCACCACATAATGCAGATGCAAGAAGTGCAGCAATCACTGCAATAATAATCGAGTTCTGATACTCATTTACAGAAACCTGTCCACCGGAAAGGATCTGACAGCAAACAGCAGCTGCTACAGCCATGATCGCACCAACACTGATATCCTGTCCACCGGATGCTGCTGTTACCAGCGTCATACCGATTGCAAGAATAACCAGCTCTGAAGCACGATTGATAACGTCAATGATATAACCATAAAGTACGCCGTTTCGGATCGATACATTAAAGAAGTCCGGTGTCTTGAGCACATTTAGCAAAAGTACGGCGATGAGACACACGATAGGAAGAAACAGACGCGCACTTGTTATTTTCTTTAATTTACTCTTATTCATTATTTATCGTCACCTCCGGCAATAGCTTTCATAACTCCGCTCTGGGAAAGTTCATCCTCTTCCAGCTCACCAACCTTCTGACCATCACGAAGGACTGCCATACGGGAACAGGTACGGAGCATTTCCTCAACCTCTGAGGAGATAAATGTAACTGCCATTCCCTGATCTGCAAGATCAAGAACCAGTTTCTGAATCTCAGTCTTAGTACCGATATCAATGCCTCGGGTTGGCTCATCCAAAATCAGATAATCCGGATTTGTCAGAAGCCATCTGCCAAGGATAACCTTCTGCTGATTACCACCAGACAGGCTCTTGATTGGTGTCTCGCGGCTGGCTGTCTTAATCTGCAGCAATTTAATATACTTATCGGCTGCCTCCTCCATTTCTTTTTACTTAATGGATGGAACATACCACGTTTAGCCTGGAGCGCTATAATAATATTTTCTCTTACAGAAAGGTCTGCAATGATACCTTCTGCTTTTCTGTCTTCCGGAAGATATGCCATACCAAGTTTCATGGCATCCAGAGGACTGTTGATCTTTGCTTCTTTTCCCTTTACCTTAAGGGTTCCTGTCTCAGCCTTATCTGCACCATAGATTGCACGAACCAGCTCTGAACGTCCGGAACCAAGAAGTCCGGTAAGACCGATAACCTCTCCTTTGTTAATAGTAATATCAAAGGGTTTAATGGTTCCCTTATGTGAAATTCCCCTTGCTTCGATAACAGGTTCAGGTTTTTCCTGTCTCTTATCTTTGTGCTCACCCTTGATGTCAGCAAGATCATCAAAGTCTTTACCCATCATCTTGGCAACCAACATAACTCTCGGAAGATCCTTTGTCTCATACTCTCCTACCAGTTCACCGTTACGAAGAACTGTGATCCTGTCGCAGACTGCATATACCTGTTCAAGGAAATGGGTAACGAAGATAATACCTACCCCTTCATCACGAAGTCTTCTCATAAGTACGAACAGCTTCTCAACTTCGTCATCATCAAGTGAAGAAGTTGGCTCATCGAGGATCAGCACGTGACATTTCATATCAACTGCACGGGCAATTGCGATCATCTGCTGGATAGCGATGGAACACTCTTCCAGCATCTGTGTTGGCGGCACATGAATGTCCAGGCTCTCAAGAAGTTTTCCTGAGCGCTCATTCATCTGCTTCCAATCAATCATTCCCATCTTTCTCGGCTCTCTACCGATAAATAAATTCTCGGCTACAGTCAGGTTCGGGCAAAGGTTTACTTCCTGGTACACTGTACTGATACCGTTTGCCTGTGCCTCCTGCGGAGAATGATTTACAATTGCATTGCTGTTTCCGGCCATATGAATAGAACCGCTTTCAAATTCGTGAACACCGGTCAGCACCTTGATCAGAGTTGATTTACCTGCACCGTTCTCACCCATCAGTGCGTGGATCTCACCTTTACGAAGGGTAAAGTCCACATGGGAAAGGGCACGAACGCCAGTGAAATTTTTGGAAATATCACGCATCTCCAATACTACATTTTGTTCCATAATCTTTCCACCTGCTTTCTATACTGGTTTTTACCCCTCATCACTGAATATTTTCAGCAAAGCGGGTTAATTCATGGCATAAAGGTAGCGTGGTCCGCAACCCGGGTTTCTCCGAATTATGAACCACGCTCCGGATTTTACTGATAATTAATATGCACGTCCATCAATGATGTCCTGAGTAATAGTTGTTACTTCATAATCAGCGTCTTCAACTTTAATAGATGTAACTGTATCATCAGCTGCAAACATTTCTTCTTCTACATATGCCTGTTTGTCAACATCTTCGCCTGCTTCCAGTTTCTCGATGATTTCCTGTACACGCGGTCCGTGTAATGGGTTACACTCTGTATCCAGTGTGATTTTTCCGCTTAATGTATCTGTAAGACCTGCGTTTGTTGTATCGAAGGACATTACAAGGATCTGACCTTCTTCTCCACCAACTTCATAACCAGCAGCCTCGATTGCATCAATTGCACCGAATGCTTCGTTATCGTTCTCGCAGTAAACAACGTCGATATCATCACCGCTCTGTTTCAGGATAGATTCCATAACTTCCTGGCCTTTAGCCTGTGTAAATTCACCAGACTGCTGTGCAATTGTGTTCCAGTTGTCATGAGCTTCTACAGCTTCATCAAATCCTTCTGTACGTCCGATCTGAGCAGATGCACCGATTGTTCCCTGGATATCTACAAGATTGATATCTTCATCTCCACGTCCTTTTGCTTCCAGATATGCATCCAGCCATGCCATAGCTTTCTGACCTTCAAGTTTGAAGTTTGATCCAACCCATGCTGTGTAAAGGCTGTCATCAGATACATCAACCATACGGTCTACGATGATTACAGGGATTCCTGCATCTTTAGCTTCCTGAAGTACTGTATCCCATCCTGTTTCTGTTACAGGAGCAAGTACGATGTAATCAACTTCCTGCTGGATGAAGTTACGGATTGCTGTTAACTGGTTTTCCTGTTTCTGCTGTGCATCATCGAAGATTAATTCATATCCGTTCTCTTCGCTGAATGTGGATTTCATGGATTCTGTATTAGCTGTACGCCAGTCAGATTCAGCACCTACCTGTGAGAAACCAACTGTGATTGTGTCGTCCGCTGCTGCTACACCCACTGCCGGAACAACGCTCATACCGCATACCATTGTTGCTGTTAATAAAGCTGACACGAATTTTTTTCTTCATTTTGTAAATCCTCCCGATTCATTTAAGATGTCTTTATTATAGTAAAAATCCAGGAAAATTCCATAGAATATTTTCCGCAAAAAGTTTATTCTTCTATCATATTTTGTTCATAATTTATACAAAGTTTATTTTTTTATTGCGGAAGTTGGATTTTTTATTGTGCATTATAAATACAGAAATAAATTATCAACTTTCTTTTGTATTCACTTTGCACAATTCAGCATTAGTCGACATAATTCATACATTCCATTATTTGGCAGACCTTCGTAAGTCTCTATCAGCAGGCCATAAAACTGTTCTTGAATTGTTATCCAGGTTAATTTTTTTCGCCATATACACTTCCATAACCGTACCTTCTCCCTCTGTAGAAGAAATCTTCAGTCCATAACCCGGACCATAATAAAGTACAATTCTCTCTGACACCGCAGCAAGTCCGAACCCGGCACGTTCACCGGTGCGGATGGCTTCCTGTACTTCATAAAGACGTTCCGGTGTCATTCCCTGACCATTGTCAGTCACTCTCAGCATCATATCATCTCCCAGATTGAATCCTTCAATAAGAATCTTACCTTTTCCACGCTTATTCTTAATTCCATGATAAAGAGCATTCTCTGCTAACGGCTGCAGAGTAAGCTTCGGCACCATCACTTCATCCAGTTCCGGCGGAATATTAATCTCAAATTCCATAATATCCCTGTATCTTGACTGCTGAATCTCCAGATAACTCAATGTGTGGCGTTTCTCTTCCGACAGCGGAATGATATCCTTCCCCTTCGAAAGCGAAGTGCGGAAAAAAACAGACAGACTTGTGATCATATCCACTGCATCCTGCTGCATACCACCCTCCACCAGCCACACAATAGTGTCCAGTGTATTATACAGAAAATGCGGATTTACCTGTGCCTGGATCAGCTGCAGCTCCGTCATATGCTGTACCTCCTGCTCCTTACGCACATTCTCAAGAAGCCCTTCAATCCTTCCTGCCATCTTTCTGGTACCGGCATCAAGCTCCTGGATTTCAACACTGTCGGCAGATACTGCATTAATAGTTTTGTACTCTCCTTTTCCAACCTTCTTAATATTATGGAGAATTTCAGAAATCGGTTTGGTAATGCTGTATGTCAGACGGAAAGAACGCCGCAGCAGAATAGCCGTAGCAACCAAAATCGCCGCACACATAGTGATGATCGTCAGACGTACATTTCCAGCCAGTTGAGACTCTATCTGCACCAGTTCCGTCGCCTCCTGATAAATATAATTCTGCATTTCTTTCTCAAAGAGCGTGGTCAGGATTTCTGTATTATTTGCCACAAATTCCTGTCGTTCCTGATAATTCTTTATCTCAAGAAGCTGATTCATCCGTTTCTTAAGATTCTCCAGATAGTTAGTCAGATATTTCAAAGAACGCAGGCTTTCCTTCTTTGATGTGGTTTTCTTCAGACTCTCCACAGTACTGATTGCCTTGTCTACCTGCTCTGTCGGCAGCCCGTCCTTACCTTTTCGCCCGATAGTCACATAATAGATATCCATATCCACTTCATCTTTAAAGCTCATATCATTATTGGAATTTCTATAGTTTGCATTATATTCCGAACTCACCGCCAGATTATTAGACAACTGATTATATTCATTTGTATAATGCCAGAAAAAAACAAGAAGCACTATGATCAGAATTGTCATAGGGATCATAGTGCTCAGAAGCATCCACTTCATCTTTGTTTCCAGCTTCTCCTGTTTCTGCTTCATGAATCAGACTTCTCCTCTCGTCTTACGATACTCACTCGGAGTCATTCCCTGAGTTTTCTTAAAAAGATAGCTGAAGTAATGCGCATCCTTATATCCCACTTCCCCTGCAATCTCACTGGAACGTTTGGAAGTACAGCGAAGCAGCTCCTTTGCCTTGTCCATGCGAAGCGAAGTCAGATACTCAATAAATGTCTGTCCCATATTCTGACTGAAAAGCGCGCTGAAATGATTGGCACTCACATTCGCCACATGCGCCACTCTATTCAGAGAAATCTCTTCATCCATATAATGTCCATCTATAAAATCTATTGCCTGCTTCAACACACTTCTGTTCTGACTGCCTGCATTTTCATCACGGATTGCAATGGCCCGTTTCAGGACTTCCTCTGCATATGCAACAGAAGCTTCTGTAGACTGGCTTGTCTTCTTCACAACATCATCTGTCTCTTCTCTGGACAATTCCGTATCATCATATCCAATTTTCTTAAGAAATGACAGTACAGAAAAACGCACATTCAAAACCACATAATTACGGAACACCAGTGATTCCATCGGTTCCCTGCCAATAGCATGGAAATAATCATGGACAAAACTGTCTACTTCATCTTCCAGACCACTGCTTAAAAATTTCTGAAGGATTTCCGGATTCAGGGCATTGATATTCACATTCTTAAGCTGAACAGCTTCTGTTTTTGAAGTATCTGCTGAATTCTCCTTTACCTGCTCAAGCATATTGTAATAAAGAATATGCCCGTCATACAGATAACGGAATGCATAAGTTCTTGCAGCCGTGTGATAACTCTGCTTAATTCTGCTCAGACGGTCTGCCTCCTCGCCGACTGCCACAAACCAGTCCACATTTGCTCTGGTTTCTTCCATGATCTTCTGAATTGTTTCCACACATTCGCATGTGTTCTTCTTTATCGTGTCTCGCTGCCCCTTGACCAGAATCGCATAACTGAACACCTGATGTCTGAAAAGCATCGCAACCGGATGACCGAGGAAATAATTCTCAATCTTCTTATGTACTTCTGCCTCCCAGTCTGAATATCCTTCCGACGAATTATAACTGCTGTCTGAAGCATCCGGTGTAAAAATCAGAATATTATAAGCCTCTGCCACAATATCAAGATTCAAACGATCTGCTCTCCGATAAATCTCTTCCAGATCAAAGTCCGCTCTCACCAGAGATTCAAAGAAATCACGGCTCGCATTCCTCTCATACTCCTGCATCTCCAGTTTGAATTTCTCATAATATTCCTTCTGCGTCTTCTCATGTTCATAACGATTATGAATCTCCTCCAGACGCTCAATAAATGCATTCTTAGTAATTGGTTTCAGCAGATAATCCTCCACACCAATATTGATTGCCTGCTTCGCATAGTTAAAGTCATCATAGCCACTAAGAATCACAATCTTAATGTCCGGCAACTCCTTCTTCACCAATTTACATAATGTCAGACCATCCATAAACGGCATCTTAATATCAGTGATCAGAAGATCCGGTTTGCTCTTTAATATCAACGGCAGTGCCATCTCCCCATCAGATGCTTCTCCTGCCAGTTCAAACCCATACTGCTTCCAGGGAATCATCTTCTTAATCATCTCTCTGATCACAACTTCATCCTCTACTAAAAAAGTTTTTAACATCCCTACTCACTCTCTCATACTAAAAAATCTACAGCAATCCTCTTAAATACATTATTTACGAGAACTTCTGCATGTCCATTATACAGGTTAACACCATAACCTTAATACATGTCGCACACTCAGGCAAGTTATTTTTAACAATAAAATGCTTCACACACTTCCTTCCACAATCAATCAACAGCGCGAAACAGCATCTCTCTGTGGGTGAATCTGGAGGGGGCTTAGTAACTCTTAGGCGGAGAAAATCCGCGTTATGAAGAAAAGCAGCAACCTGTCTGAGCGAAGTTTGCAACGGAGCGAGTTTTGCGTTTTTCTTCATGCTTTTAGCGTATTTTCTCCACCTTAGAGTTACTTAGCCCCCGGAACTGAACCCACAGAGAGATGCTGTTTCGCGCGTCCCCTTATTCAAAGACGAGAAAGTTCCCCATCCGGACAGGGGATGACCGGACAGGGAACTTTCTCTGATAACTTTGGCTAAGTTTTGAGTTAATATTTTTTCTTATTATTAAGTTACTTATTTTTTACAGGAAATAACTCCTCAGCTTTCGGTGCCCAATGTTCTGCATAAGCATCACATTTCGCACAAAGATGCTCCACAGACTCCGGAGACTGCAAATCTGTAGACTTCGCACCGGATTCTTCAACCATCTTACGAAGCTTCTGCGGATTCTCAAGCATCGGGCATGGACGAAGCATATTTTCATTAAACGGCTGACCGTCATGATATGCCATGAAGATCGGACTCTTCAATGCTTCCAGCAGAGTATTTTCATAAATATTTGCATTAGAATAATGGATAAATACACATGGGTCTACATCACCATTCGCATTAATATGAAGGTAACGTCTTCCTCCTGCAATACATCCTCCTACATACTGCGCATCATTCTGGAAATCCATTCCAAAAATAGCTTTTGTAGAACGGTACTCTCTGATCTTGTGATACATCTTCTCACGCTGCTGTGGATTCGGCATTAATTCTACTACAGCGTCATTACCTGTCGGCATATAATGGAAAAACCATACAAATAATGCACCACAGTCAATAATGTGATCAAAAAATTTCCTCGCTGCTTACACTGTCCACATTTGCAGAAGTATAACAGGTAGATACACCAAACGGAAGTTTATGAGCTTTCAGAAGTTCCATTGCATGCATAACTTTCTGATATACACCTTCTCCACGACGTCCGTCGTTTGCTTCCTCAGAACCTTCCAGACTGATTGCCGGAACAAAGTTCTTAACACGAAGCATTTCCTGGCAGAATTCTTCGTCGATCAGTGTACCATTTGTAAAGGAAAGGAACTCGCAGTCCGGATATTTCTCGCAGATACGCATCAGGTCTTTTTTACGTACCAGCGGTTCACCATCCTGTATATATGACACCTCTTCCAGCTTGCCTTCGCGGGCAGCAGCCATGATGTCGGCAATGGCGATCTTGCCCTCAACGACCTCGTAGCCCCAGTCCTTCAGCAGCTCGATGCAGCTGCGGCGGGTAACGCCGGGCAGCACGGTGCCCACGGTAGCGGCGGTGTACACCTTGCCGTCGATCTTGAACATGATGTTCATGCTGCCGACTTCTTCAACGTACTTCTTCTCCACGCCGTCCAGCCACAGCACCTGTGCATAGCCCTGCTCCTCGGCCAGCTCGCCGGCCTTGATGGAAGCGGCGTAGTTGCCGCCGCACTTGGTAAAGCCGGTCAGACCCGGGGCGGCGCGGATATACTCATCTTCCACATAGATGCGCACGGGGTTGATGCCCTCGGCGTAGTAAGCACCGGAGGGAGCGCAGATGATGCAGAAGATATAGTGCTTGGAAGCGTGCACGCCCAGACCCACATCATTGGCAAAGATGAAGGGACGGATGTACAGGGAAGCGCCGTCGGTGTGGGGCACCCAGTCGCGGTCCACATCCACCAGAGTCTCAACGGCCTGAATGTAGTCCTCTACCGGGATCTTGGGGATGCACAGACGGTCGGCAGAATCCTGAAAACGCTTGGCGTTGCAGTCCGGGCGGAACAGCTGCACGGTGTCATCGGCGGTGCGGTAGGCCTTCATGCCCTCAAAAATTTCCTGTGCGTAGTGGAACACCACGGTAGCGGGGTCCAGCTCAAAGGGGCCGTAGGGGACGATGCGGGCATCGTGCCAGCCCTCGCCCTCGGTGTAATCCATGACGAACATGTGGTCGGAGAACTTTTTGCCGAAGCCAAGCTTCGTCTCATCGGTGGGCTTTGCCTTGGGCGTAGCCGTGCGGGTGATCTTGATATCCAACATAGTGAGTTTCCCTCTTTCCTTTTATGCGCGTGCGCACGATTTCCGGCGCTTTATGACACAAATGTTGGTTTCTATTATAATATTCCCTGCCGGTTTTGCAAGGAATCAAAAATTGTTTCTCTTTCCACCGGTAAAGTTGCACCAGATTGTGAGCACAATGGTGTGCAAACTGCCAAATCTATGGTACAATAGGGGCACAGAGCACTTTTGCGGGGCACAGCCCCGCTTTTCTATGGAAGGAGCATACTGCATGATCGACAGCGTTATTTTTGATATGGACGGCCTGATGTTCGACACCGAGCGGGTCTGGGCTACCCTGTGGGAGCCTGCACTTGCCACCCTTGGGCTTTCTTATAAGGAAGGGCTGGACGTTGCCGCCCGCGGCACGGCAGGGGACACCATGCGGGCGGTGCTGCGCCGCTTCTACGGGGAAAACTGCGACACGGATGCTATCATCGAGGCGCTGCACGCACAGGCGGAAAAGGCGTTTCAGGCACCGCCGCCCAAAAAGCCCGGGCTGGACGAAATCCTGACATGGCTGGACGCGCAGCACATCCCCATGGCGGTGGCCTCCTCCAGCCGGATGGCCTCTATCCGGCATCATTTGGACGGCTGGGGCTTGACCCACTATTTTAAGGTGATCGTCTCCGGCGAGCAGTTCTCGGCGTCCAAACCCGACCCGGAAATTTTTCTGCGGGCAGCGGAGGCGCTGGGCACCCAGCCCGGCCGTACCCTTGTGCTGGAGGACAGCTACAACGGTGTGCGCGCCGGTGCCGCCGGCGGCTTTGTCACCGTGATGGTGCCGGACATGGCACCCGCCAACGACGAGATGCGCCGTCTGTACACCGCCGAGTGCCGCGACCTGTACGAGGTGCTGGAAGGCTTGCAGAAGGGGCAGATTCTGATTGTGAAAATACAATGCCGGACAGCCCGCAGGCTGTCCGGCATTGTGCTATTTTAACGTGCTTTTTTTTCTGCGGCGGAGTTTGCGCACCAGTTTGCGGAGCAGCAGCACAAGGCACACA
>ENA-OQDL01001244-OQDL01001244.1-human-gut-metagenome-genome-assembly--contig:-NODE-1244-length-13110-cov-5.376723_pt1 | contig 13110 bp, 11 predicted proteins | sample MGYA00242782_ERZ504609 | MGnify/ENA primary metagenome ERZ504609 (study PRJEB26092, sample SAMD00036320) | human gut metagenome | host: Homo sapiens | study: EMG produced TPA metagenomics assembly of... | reverse complement strand
ATAAACGCTCATCAGCGAACGGACTATCTCGCTGAACTGATATCCGATGATACTGCGGCATCTCTGACCCAGTGTTGAGTCGATAACGGGTGAAAGCATGGAGTCAAATTTCTCCATGATTGAAAAAATTCCTCCAAAAGGTGTGAGTTTCTCAGATTTTATTTGTACCTTTGCCATGCCTTGTTACGATTTTCGCTTGTTTTCTAATTGCAACACTAAGATAAGTGAAAAATCTGACACGGCAAAATCCTGGGCAACTTTTTGTTGCTCAGGTACTTAAAAAGTTATATTTATAATAGTGTTGCGGAATTAAGGTACTTTTCAGTAATATTGCATTCTGGGTGATTCTGCTATATTTCGCAGCCCCCAGTTTACCGGGATGGGCAACCAAAAACTGGTTACCTACCTTGTTCGCCGAGAACCTGAATATACCGATGTCACAAGCCGGCCCCATGTCGACTATCACCATCGCGCTATCCTCGTTCATTGGCGTAATTATTGGTGGAACCTTATCCGATAAGTGGGTGCAAAGAAATATAAAAGGACGTGTGTACACGGGTGCCATCGGCTTGGGACTTACTATTCCATCCCTGCTTTTACTAGGGTTCGGACACAGTTTCGTAGCTGTTGTGGGAGCTGGATTATTATTCGGAATCGGTTATGGTATCTTCGATGCCAACAATATGCCGATTCTATGCCAGTTCGTATCATCCAAACACCGTGCTACCGCCTATGGTATCATGAATATGACAGGCGTGTTTGCGGGAGCAGCCATTACCGAAGTCTTGGGAAAGTGGACAGACGGAGGTAAGTTGGGACTGGGATTTGCCATGTTGGCTATTATTGTGCTTATCGCACTGGTAGTACAATTGACATTCCTCCGTCCCAAAACGGATAATATGGAATAACCCGTATAGTTAACTTAACACTTAAAACTTAAAAAAGAAAGAACCATGAGAGTAATTATTGAATCTGATTACCAAGCGCTGTCACAATGGGCGGCAAACTATGTAGCTAGTAAAATCAATGCGGCAAATCCGACTCCTGAAAAACCTTTTGTTTTAGGTTGTCCCACAGGATCTTCACCGCTAGGCATGTACAAAGCGCTGATAGAACTGAACAAGCAGGGAAAAGTATCTTTCCAGAATGTCGTTACTTTCAATATGGACGAATATGTAGGCTTGCCTGAAGATCATCCAGAAAGCTACCATACATTTATGTGGAAAAACTTTTTTAACCATATTGATATAAAGAAAGAAAATGTACATATCCTGAACGGAAATGCCGAAGACCTGGAAGCAGAATGCGCCAACTACGAAAAACAAATAGCCGAAATCGGAGGCATCGACCTGTTTATGGGAGGTATCGGTCCCGACGGACATATCGCATTCAACGAGCCGGGCTCATCTTTGTCTTCACGCACACGTATCAAAACACTGACTACAGACACAATCATTGCAAACTCACGTTTCTTTGACAATGACGTGAACAAAGTACCTAAAACTGCGTTAACAGTAGGTGTAGGGACTGTCCTTTCAGCCAAAGAAGTTCTGATTATCTGCAACGGGCACAACAAAGCACGTGCTTTGCAACATGCCGTTGAAGGTGGTATTACACAAATGTGGACTATCAGTGCATTACAAATGCACCAGCATGGCATCATTGTTTGTGACGAAGCCGCTACAGACGAACTGAAAGTCGGTACCTACAAATATTTCAAAGACATCGAAAAAGCTAATTTGTAATTTATGAGAACAAACTTAAGTTCGCAGATTTCTCTGAACAGAGTATCTCCGAAATATTATAAACCCGAAAATGCGGTGGAACGTTCTGTCTTGACCCGCTGCGAAAAAGTGCCTACCGACATCTATGAAACGATGGAGGAAGGCGTGCAGCACATTGCCAACGAAATTACGGCAAAAATTCAGGAACGTCAGCGCGAAGGAAAGTTCTGCGTGATTGGGGCTGGAACCGGTGCTTCATTACGGCCGCTTTATGCCGAACTAGTCCGTAAACATAAAGATGAAGGACTAAGTTTCCGTAACGTAGTAATTTTCAATTTATATGAATATTACCCTTTGGCTTCCGAAGGGGCTGGAAGCAGTTTCTCACAGCTGAACGACTTATTCCTAAGCCAAATCGACATCGATAAACAAAATGTATTCACCATCGACGGAACGATTCCGCAGGAAGCTGTCATCGAATACTGCCGCCTGTACGAACAACGTATCCAGACTTTTGGCGGTATAGACATCGTATTAATGGGCATTGGTCGTGAAGGCAATATTGCCATGAACGAGCCGGGATCAAGCTTGAGCTCCCCTACCCGACTGATTTTGATTGACTCAACCTCGCGTGCTGAAGCTGCACACAACTTGGGAGTGGACAATCTCCCTCCCTGTTCCATCACGATGGGTGTGGCAACTATTATGGCTGCCCGCAAAATCTATTTGCTGGCATGGGGAGATGACAAAGCCGATATCATCAAGAAAGCGGTGGAAGACAAAGTGAGCGACACTCTGCCTGCTTCTTATCTGCAAATGCATAACAATGCAAATGTCTGCATAGATCTGGCAGCGGCTTCTCACCTTACCCGTATCCAACGTCCGTGGCTGGTAACCAATTGCGAATGGAACGACAAATTGATTCGCAGCGCTATTGTATGGTTGTGTATGCGTGTCAAAAAACCGATTCTGAAACTGACCAACAAAGATTACAATGAAAACGGACTGAGCGAACTGCTGGCACTCTACGGTTCTGCTTACAACGTAAATATCAAAATATTCAATGACTTGCAGCACACCATCACCGGATGGCCCGGCGGCAAGCCCAATGCAGATGACACCTATCGCCCCGAACGGGCAAAACCATTCCCGAAACGCGTGGTAGTCTTCTCTCCGCACCCGGATGATGACGTAATCTCAATGGGTGGAACTTTACGGCGTTTGGTTCAGCAAGGTCACGAAGTACACGTAGCATACGAAACTTCCGGAAACATTGCCGTAGGCGATGAAGAAGTAGTACGTTTCATGCACTTCATCAACGGTTTCAACCAACTTTTTGATGAAAACTCCAACGAAACCATCAAAAACAAATACGCTGAAATCAAGAAATTCCTTGCCGCTAAGAAAGAAGGCGATATGGACAGCCGCGATATCCTGACCATTAAAGGACTGATCCGTCGTGGCGAAGCCCGTACTGCAAGTACTTACAATCAAATTCCATTGAACCGTGTCCACTTCCTCGACTTGCCGTTCTATGAAACAGGAAAAATCGAGAAGAACCCTATCAGTGAAGCCGATGTGGAAATCGTTTTACAGTTACTACGTGACGTAAAACCCCACCAAATTTATGTGGCCGGTGACCTTGCCGACCCGCACGGAACCCATCGTGTCTGCACAGACGCAGTGCTTGCCGCTATCGACATCGAAAAAGAAGCCGGTGCCGAATGGTTGAAAGATTGCCGCATCTGGATGTATCGTGGCGCATGGGCTGAATGGGAAATTGAAAACATTGAAATGGCCGTACCGTTCAGTCCGGAAGAATTGCGTGCTAAACGTAACTCCATCTTAAAGCATCAGTCTCAGATGGAAAGCGCACCGTTCCTGGGCAACGACGAACGTCTGTTCTGGCAAAGAAGTGAAGACCGCAACCGGGGTACCGCTGCTTTGTATGACCAACTTGGTTTGGCATGTTATGAAGCAATGGAGGCCTTCGTAGAATACGTACCCCTATAATTTAAGAAACAACCTAACCTAATTTTATACTAACCTTTAACCAAAAACCGAAAATCCCCGATGGATGTGATATCCCTCGGGGATTATTTTTAGATTTCCATTTATTGCAAATGATATCCCATAGTCATCCTCACCACAGCTACCTGCTTCGAGCAACACACCCCAAACTACATCTCATAATTCATTAATCCCATAGCCAAACAAAGCAAAATCCCCCAGACAAGGATCTTCGGGAAAAACCTCAGCCAAAGCCGCAGTAATAGTTCTTGCGTTATTCAGCGTATAAGATTTACTTCGGGTCAGCCCCAATCTGAAAGCCATCTCACTGACATGTGTATCCAAAGGGATAATCAACTCACATGGAGAGAAATTCCTCCAGATTCCAAAATCCACTTCCGAATCGCGACGGATCATCCAGCGCAGAAACATATTCAATTTCTTTTGCGGCGCCTTATCCGACACTCCAAACAAACGGCAAAGACGTTGCATCGGAGTTCCATCCGTTTCGCAAAGAAGAGCATCCTCCATACTCTCATACCTATTATATATAGTATACAGCCAATGAAACAATTGTGCCATTCTATTTTTTGAAACTGTCCGATAGAACGACTCCTCACCACAGAAATCAGTTTTCCAGTTCCCGGACAACACATACTGCAAAGGCTGCCGGTTCATTATGGAATCCAGCCGTTCTGCCGCCTTCAGTATTTGAGGGCGGGCTCCGAAACTAAGAAAAGCAGTCAGAAAAGCACTGATTTCAATATCCGCTTTGAAATGATAGCGATGCGGGAACTGTACCGGATCAGAAGAAATAAAATCAGAGTTATGATACCGGTCAGCATATTTCCGCAAAAAATCAGCCACCGCCATCCGGCTCTCATGAGTTTGCCGTTCTGTAATATAAGACATGAATCGCTCTTGTTCGTTCTTTCGGGTCATAAATAAAACGTTTATGATTTGTACACAAAGGTATATTAAAATAAAATAGATTGCATTTTCAGAAATCAAATTCCATCCTTAATCCTCAACTTGCCTTTTCTATATTCTTTAGGTGAAATCCCCACATATTGCTTAAAATACTTTCCAAAGAAAGACTGCGTAGGGAAATTCAATTGGTCTGCAATCTCCTTGATACTCAGATCCGATCCTTCAAGCAACTGTTTTGCCTCGGTAATCACCATTTGCACAATCCATTGCAAAGCACTATTTCCCGACTTCTCTTTAATGATGGTGGAAAAAATAACGTGGAGTAATATGCTGCATCCTCGCATAATAAGCTACATCACGCTCCTTTCTATACAAACGGAAAAGAGCCAGCATGAAATTCTGAAAAATCACATCCTTCTTGTTCTGCGGCAAGGGCTGCATGGGTTGGTTGGCAAAATACATATTCAATATCTCATAGCAGAAAGTCTGCCCCATCGACTTGATCAGTTCCAAAGTCAGGCGTTGTTGCTGCAAATTCACCTCTTGCACATCCTCCGCCTCTATCCTCTCCCGCAAATTATCCAACAGATACTCCAAATGAGCACGTTGCTTATCCGAAAGTGATATACAAGGATGCTTCCGCATAAAAAGCTGGTTTTCCACATTGATCACCCTATTGACGATAGGAATGATATAATCTAAATCCACTTCAACCATAACCCCTTCCGCATCCTCACTCTTATGAAGCAGATGCACCAAGGTAGAAGCCATGTAAATATACACATCACCGGGATTTATCTGAAAATGCTTATCTTCCAGTGAAACCTCCACATTTCCTTTCCGGCAAAAGAAAAGGCCACATTTATTAAATGTCGAAATAATCTGTCCGTCTTTAAAGGCATACAGTTCACTATCCGAAAGAAATCTAAAGAGAAAAGGCATCTGTTGTCTGTCCATCAATCTATACATTCTTTAATTTACTGCAAAATAAATACAAATCGTAAACTTTCCAGCTACATAACAACCCAAAAATATACAAATCGGACAATTTATCATTCATATCAACCTTTTCTATCCTCTTGCTTCGGAATAACTTTGTATCAGAAAACTAATTGCACGAAAATCATAGTAGTATGAAACGAATTTATCTTATTCTAACAGGTATTTCCTTGATCTTACTAAGTTCCTGCGCACAACGTGCCCGGGAAGCCAAAGGTCATCAGACAGTAAAAATAGACACAGTTGTTTCTGCCGACAAACAAACGTTCCTGCAATTTCCGGGAAAGGTAAAAGCCGCACAAGATATCAGCCTTGCCTTCCGGGTAAGCGGAACCATCAGCAAAATACATGTAAAAGACGGCGCCCGTGTACAAGAGGGACAATTACTGGCCGAACTGGACCCCACCGACTATCAAGTACAACTGGATGCTACTGAAGCAGAATACCAGCAAATAAAAGCGGAAGCAGAAAGGGTCATGGCTCTTTACAAAGACAACGGAACCACCCCCAACGCCAATGACAAAGCCGTATACGGGCTCAAGCAAATCACCGCCAAGTACAAACACCATAAAGATCAGTTGGCTTACACCCGGCTCTATGCTCCTTTCAACGGGTATGTCCAGAAACGCCTGTTCGAAGCTCACGAAACCATCGGAGCCGGAATGCCCGTCATTGCCATGATCAGCGGCGGAACCCCCGAAGTGGAAATAAATCTGCCTGCGGCCGAATATATCCGCCGGGAGCAGTTCGACAATTATCACTGCACATTTGATATCTATCCGGGCGAAACCTACCCGCTGAAACTAATCAGTGTCACCCCGAAAGCCAACGCAAACCAACTATACACCATGCGCCTGCAAGTAGTACCCGGCACACGGGCTATCCCTTCTCCCGGCATGAACACCATGGTAACCATCCTTTGCCGTACAGAGCAGGAGAATACTCTTTCTGTCCCTACCGGCGCCATCCTGCAAAAAGAAGGCAAAGCGTATGTGTTCGTCTTTCATCCATCCAGCAATACCGTACACAGACAGGAAGTATCCATACTGCGTTTGTTGAACAACGGACACAGTCTCATTACTTCCAGACAACTGCAACCGGGAGAGCAGATTGTATCCTCGGGCGTACACCACATTGAGGATGGAGAAATTGTAAAACCTTTGTCACCGGTCACTAACACAAATATAGGAGGATTATTATAATGGACATCAGTAAATGGGCATTCCGGAACAGGAATCTGATTTATTTCCTGATAGCGGTTCTGCTGCTCGGCGGAGCCTACTCCTGCTATCAGATGAGCAAATTGGAAGACCCCGAAATAAAAGTGAAGCTTGCCATGGTAGTCACCACCTATCCGGGTGCTTCCGCGCACCAGGTAGAACTGGAAGTAACGGATGTGCTTGAAAAGAACATCCGCACCATGGGCAACATTGACAATATAGAAAGTTATTCATACAACGACCTGTCCCTGATACAGATAGAACTGCTGAGCACCGTGCCGGACGATGACGTGGAACAATGCTGGGACATGCTGCGCCGCAAAGTAAGCGACGCCCGCGCCCTGTTGCCCGAAGGAGCCACCACCCCGATAGTCAAAGATGACTTCGGAAATGTATATGGCATGTTCTATGCCCTGACAGGTGACGGACTGTCCGACCGTGAACTGTCCGACTATGCCGAACTGGTAAAACGGGAAGTGAACGAACTGGAAGGTGTAGACCGTGTGGAACTCTACGGCAAACGTTCCGAATGCATCAATATCTCCCTGTTGCAAGACCGTATGGCAAACCTCGGTGTTAAACCTGCAGAAGTACTGGCAACCTTGAACGGCCAGAACAAAACCACCTATACAGGATATTATGAAAATGGTGAAAACCGTATCCGCGTCACAGTAAACGACAAATTCAAAACCGTAGAAGATATCGGAAAAATGCTGATTCAAGGACACGATGACGACCAGCTTCGCCTGAGTGACATCGCCCGTATAGAGAAAGCCTACGAGGACCCCACACGCAATGAAATGTTCTATGACCATGAACGCGCTCTCGGTATACTCATCGCTGCCTCCAGTGGTTCGGACATTATAAAAGTAGGCCATGCCGTAGAAAGCAAATTGGAAGAACTCAAAGCCGAACGTCTGCCCGCAGGAGTGGAATGCCACAAAATCTTCTATCAGCCCGAACGGGTAGGCAGCTCTTTGGGAACCTTTGTCATCAACCTGATAGAATCCGTCATCATCGTAGTACTGATACTGATGATAGCAATGGGGTTCAAGAGCGGCCTTATCATAGGTATCAGCCTGGTCATCACCGTATTCGGTTCTTTTCTGTTCCTTTATTCGGCAGGCGGAACCATGCAGCGCGTATCATTGGCTGCTTTTGTACTGGCAATGGGAATGTTGGTAGACAACGCCATCGTCATCATAGACGGCATACTGGTAGACTTGAAAGCCGGCAAAAACCGGATGGAAGCCATGACCGCCATCGGAAGACAGACAGCCATGCCTCTTCTGGGCGCGACACTGATAGCCATTATCGCTTTTCTACCCATCTACATGTCCCCCGACACCGCAGGCGTCTACACGCGCGACCTTTTCATCGTACTTGCCGTTTCCCTGTTACTGAGCTGGATATTGGCACTGATCCATGTACCACTGATGGCCGACCGCCGGCTGCATCCTGCCATAGATACTGACAGTACCGGAAAGCGAGTATACAAAGGTAAAATCTATGCCACCCTCCGTTCGGCACTGCGGTTCGGTCTGGCCCACCGGTGGAGTTTTGTATTTGCCATGACCGGTCTGTTGCTGCTTTCCGTTTTCGGCTACCAATATATGCGTCAGGGCTTTTTCCCCGACATGGTTTACGACCAGCTTTATATGGAATACAAACTTCCGGAAGGGAATAACTATACACGTGTGGTTCGAGATTTGGAAGAAATAGAAACCTATCTGAAAGGACGGGAGGAAATAACCCACGTCACCACCTCCATAGGCGGTACGCCCGGACGCTATAATCTGGTACGGAGCATTGCCAACCCCTCACTTTCGTACGGCGAACTGATTATCGACTTCACCTCACCGGAAACCTTGGTAGAACATATAGACGAAATCCAAGCTTACCTCTCCCAAGCCTATCCGGACGCATACATCAAATTGAAAAGATATAATCTGATGTTCAAGAAATATCCCATAGAGGCGCAATTTCTGGGTCCCGATCCTGCCATCCTGCACCAACTGGCCGACAGCGCCCGCGCCATCATGGAAAGGACTCCGGAAGTCTGCCTCATCACCACCGACTGGGAACCTCAAGTACCCGTACTGACCATCGAATACGACCAGCCGTCCGCCCGTGCCCTCGGCCTGAGCCGTAATGATGTCAGCCTTTCCCTGCTCACAGCCACCGGAGGCATTCCTATCGGCTCTTTCTACGAAGGTATCCACAAAAACAACATCTACCTGAAATGCCTCGACGAGAAAGGAGAACCGATAGAGGACCTGGGCAACGCACAAGTCTTCTCGTCTCTGCCTTCCCTGAACGGACTGTTGAACGAGGAAACCATGGTGAAGCTGAAAGCCGGCACACTTTCGAAAGAAGATTTGGTGGAAAGCATCATGGGAAGCACACCGCTGAAACAAATCAGCAAAGAGATTGATATCCGGTGGGAAGATCCGGTAGTTCCCCGTTACAACGGGCAGAGAAGCCAGCGGGCACAATGTTCGCCCGCACCCGGCATTGAAACGGAAAAAGCACGTCTTGCCATCGCGGAACAGATAGAAAACATACCATTACCCGAAGGTTATTCACTGGTATGGCAAGGAGAAAAAATAGCCAGCGACCAGTCCATGAAGTACCTGTTCCAAAATTTCCCGTTAGCCATCATTCTGATGATTGCCATCCTCATCATGCTGTTCAAAGATTATCGCAAACCCATCATCATCTTCTGCTGTATTCCGATGATATTTTGTAGGGGTGGTAGCGGTCATGCTGCTCACAGGAAAAGTCTTCAATTTCGTGGCTATTGTAGGCACATTGGGATTGATCGGCATGCTGATTAAAAACGGTATTGTGCTGATGGATGAAATCACCCTTCAGATCAATGAAGGAGTAGAACCGATCACCGCACTGATAGACAGTTCCCAAAGCCGTCTCCGCCCGGTCATGATGGCCTCGCTGACAACCATTTTGGGTATGATTCCCTTGCTGTCCGATGCCATGTTCGGTTCCTTGGCGGCAGCTATCATGGGCGGATTGCTATGCAGCACACTGATCACGCTGCTCTTTATCCCTATATTATATGCCTTGTTCTTCAAGATAAAAAACAATTGATTCATTTCACTGACATACAAAACCGAGAATAAATGAAAAAGACAATGATACTCCCCCTCTGCTGTCTGCTGTGGCATCTTGCCACCCCCGCATGGGCACAGGAAACACTGAGTCTGAAAGAGTGCCGCGAAATGGCATTAAAATACAACAAGGAAATGGCGGCTTCCGTGAAACAGACGGAAAGTGCCCGTTATACAGCCAAGAGTTACAAAGGGAACTTCTTCCCCAACTTCACCGTCAGCGGAACAGGACTTTACAGTAATGCCGACGGTAGTTACGGCATAGCCGGAGGCAACCTGCCCGTCTTTCTGCCCGATGGAACAGGACAGTTCAATCCGGGACAACCCGCAGGCTTTGCCTACTTCCCCGGCATTAACCTGGACTATAAAATAGGATGGGTCTATATGGGCGGCGTGCAAATGGAACAGCCCCTCTACATGGGCGGTAAAATCCGTGCCGCCTACAAAATGTCCTTGCTGGGCAAAGAAATGGCACAAATGAATGAAAATCTGACCGCAACAGAAGTCATTCAGAAAACAGATCAGGCATACGCTCTGGTAGTAAAAGCAAAGGAGATGAAAACAGTAGCCGATGCATACCACGCTGTATTGACGGAATTAAAAAATAACGTAGAGAGTGCTTACAAACATGGACTTAAACCTCAGAATGATGTATTGAAAGTACAAGTAAAGCTGAATGAAAGCGAGCTAGGTATCCGAAAAGCCGAGAATGCTCTCCGCCTGGCTACCATGAACCTCTGCCACCTGATAGGGAAACCACTGACCACACAAGTTCATGTTTCCGGAGATTTCCCGGAGATAGAGAAAGACCTGGAAGTACAGGTACTGGATATCACCCGCCGTCCGGAATACGGAATACTGGACAAACAAGTGGCGATAGCCCGCCAGCAGGTGAAACTGAACCGCAGTGAACTGCTTCCCAAAGTAGGGATCAAAGGCTCATACGACTATGTACATGGTTTGGAACTGAACAACAAGAATTTCCTGGACGATGCCAGTTTCTCTGTCCTGCTGAATGTAAGCATCCCCTTGTTCCATTTCGGAGAACGCAGCAACAAAGTACGTGCAGCCAAAGCCAAACTGGAACAGACCCGCCTTCAACAGCAAAACCTGAACGAGCAAATGTTACTGGAACTGACCCAAGCCGCCAACAATCTGGACGAAGCAAAGCTGGAAAGCGAACTTGCCGACCGTTCCCTGCAACAGGCGGAAGAGAACAGGCGTGTCAGCAAAAGCCAGTACGAAGTAGGTCTGGAAACACTCTCCGACCATTTGGAAGCCCAAGCGTTATGGCAACAGGCTTACGAAACGAAAGTTGACGCCCGTTTCCAACTTTATCTGAACTACGTGGCCTATCTGAAAGCAGCAGGGACCTTGCATGACAAGCTGTAAGTCTCTTGTTCCGAGTTCAGATTGAGTACAAATACAAGCAATCCCTCCTTCTCCAGAGTTTTATAAATGTGCTGCCACTGCTACCACCCACTCTACTGGAACCACCATGAACAAGGCGTTTCAACGGGTGGTGGTAGCACATTTTTTATGGGTAAAAAGTGCTGCCACCACCACTTTCCCTCTCTTTTTATTCCCAAACGGATAAAAAAGGGGCTATACTTCGGCTATACCTTCCTGCTTGCGCAGCACATACACCGCATGAGAATGCTTTCCTTCTTTGTCCAATCTCTTCTCCTCATACCAAGCCTTCAGCTCGTAGGCCGCCGTAGTGCGCGCCACCCCCAGCCATTCCGAATAGGCCAGACGTGTAATGGAACCGTGTTCTTTCAGATAAGCCTCCAGCAACGTCCAACGCTCCTCCTTGCTACGCTTTTTCACCGTAGGCAAGAAGCCGAACTCGGCACGGAGGATGTCTGTTTCCTGCCGCACCCGCTTCACCAGTTCCGGCACCGGACGGAAGTTCACCTTCTTTATCCTCACAGATGCCGCACGTATCTCCTTCCGGTCTGTCACCTCACGCGAGGACAAGGCAAGAGAAAACGTACCCAGGCCGTCCAACCGCACATTTTTTCCTTGCCGCAAATGGGATACAACCATATCGGCCACCTCCTGTAGCACTCCCACCACACAGCCCGCCGAATATGCGCTATGCTTGGACAACTCCTTCACTATGTGATCGGTAGTAATCGTTTCCTTCACCACTACCGCCGGATAAAGCACCGGTTTGCCGTCCTTTTCCTTGAAAGGGTTGGCCTTGAAATCATATTTTATATCCATCATTAAAAGATTTGATCTGTATCCGCAAGCCCTTTCTGCTCTATGGTTAAGGGTTCTCTTCCTTTTGTATTCTATCTCCATAAGCTTTGGACTTGACTCCAAAGGCTATGGAGTTATCTCCAAAGGTTATGGAGTCAACTCCGCAACCTATGGAGATAGAACACATCTGGACAAAGATACTTAATCTTTAGGGGAAAAAGGCTTTAATATAAAGGAAAAGATGATTAAGGAGAAAAATAATCAGGTAGTCGACTCATTCTTTAAAAAACTAAATGAATAAACAAAAGGATACGCGATATACAGGGAGATACCCTGATAAAAAGATTGGGTATCTGCGGAGAACAACGGTTTTCATTGTATTCTGCGGACAGACAGAACGGTTTTATAACCAAACATCAAAGGAAATATATTTGATGCAAAAGAAAGAATATCATTTTTTTTATCCTATTTTTTGTGTTGGCAACAAACTAATACCATAATACACAAACTGATGAAAACCACTATTTTACTTGGCTTATTATTGACCCTTACTGTTTCATGCAAACACCATTCCAACCCCGTGACTACCGAAGAAAACTTCCACACCCAAGAAGCCAACCGTCTGGTAGCAGAAGCGAGGAACCTATGGTTGCCTCCTTTAGACAGCACTTTCTTCTTTAATGACAGTGAACATATATCTATAAACGACAAGGAAATATGGGCCAAACTTGACAGCGCATTAGCCATTGACCCTACCAATATAAAAGTATATGTGGGAAGAATCAGTTATTTATCAGCCTGCAAAAAGTACCATGAGATTCTGTCTGTACTCCGGCAAGCTGAAAAACAATCCACCCTCAATGCCGACTTATGGTCAATGAAAGCGATGTT